>Ga0228536_1000031_pt1 | contig 357107 bp, 300 predicted proteins | sample SJ1Smetagenome_FD_168611 | JGI IMG/M metagenome (GOLD analysis project Ga0228536, IMG submission 168611) | Enriched culture of PCE-dechlorinating microbial communities from Ithaca, New York, USA - SJ1.S | ecosystem: Engineered > Modeled > Simulated communities (microbial... > Unclassified... | reverse complement strand
TCTGGGAGACCGTCTAGACGCGTCGGTCCGGCCGGGCTGACGCGTCTAGCCTCTCGATAGGTCTGGGAGATCCTTGCGCACCGTCTTCCATACGAGCGAGAGATCGCTTCGGCGTAGTCATGGCGCGACGACGGGGCTTTCGAACCTGAGTATGAGCGGGAGCCGGACAGAACCCGGTCTCCGACTCTAAACGAATCCATCCTTCTGGCGCGATCTCGTAACCCATCGCTCGATAGCCGCGCATGGCCCTCGTGCACGCGTGCGAGGACAAAGCCGAATGCGCAGTGCGCCGAGACATGCCGGATCCGGAAGAACGAGCGGGTAGGCAACCGGGTGGGCAGGTATGTGCCCGTCTACAGGAAAAGACATTGTCGAAACGACAACGTGGTGGACCTAAGGAGACAGCTCTCGAACCTGCGTGACGAGGTCAGGCGCTTGCTGATGTCGTAGCGACGGGGCCAGCGCGTGACTTGGAGATACGCCGCACCGACGCTTGAATCGCGTCCTGAACGGCCGACGCTACAGGTCAGAGGCCATGTATCCTTGTGATCATGACACAGGCGCTCGAGAAAGCATTCAGCCCGAACGCACTGCGCGCGCTCGCGTGGCAGCGCTCGTTCGAGCGCGGTGCCGGGTACGCGGCCGACGGTAGGGTCAAAGGGCTGAAGGTGGGGCCCGAAGAGGCGACCGCCACCGTGCGGGGTACGCAGCCGTACCGCGTTCGCCTGTGGATCGAGAACGGCGAGTTGGCGTTCTCCTGCACGTGCCCCGTCGCCGCCGACGGGCTCTTCTGCAAACACTGTGTCGCGGTCGGTCTGGTCATGCACGACGCTGCCACTGGTGCCCACCCTGTCCGGCGGCGGCGCTCGGTTGACCATATGCGCGCCTACCTGGAAGGGCTGGACAAGGCACGCTTGATCGACCTCGTCGCGGCTCGGGCCGACGATGACGAGCTCCTGCGCGGCCGGCTCGAGGTGGAGGCGGCTCGAGCCCGGGGCGCGGCCGTTGACCTGAAGGACTATCGCCACATCATCCGTCAAGTAGTCGGCCCACAGGGCTTCGTCGACTATCGCTCGATGTACGACTACGCAAGGGCGGTTGACGACCTCGTCGACTCGCTCTCCGATCTCCTGGCCGCCGGCTTCAGCGCCCAGGTGATCGACCTCAGCGAGCACGCGCTCGCCTGCCTGGAGGACGCCTTGGGCAACGTCGATGACTCCAGCGGCCGCCTGAGCGATATCAAGGCACGCATCTGCGGCCTTCATCACGAGGCCTGCGTGGCAGCGCATCCCGACCCGGTGGCGCTCGCCGAGCGGCTCTTCGAGTGGGAGCTGCACTCCGACTGGGAGACGTTCTTCGGCGCGGCTGAGAGGTACGCAGACGTGCTTGGCGCCGCTGGGCTCGCAGTGTACCGACGGCGCGCCGACGAGGCATGGGCGCGAACGCCGGCCCTCGAGCCCGGGCAGGAGCATGACTTCGGCCGCTTTGCCATCACGCACATCATGGAAACCCTTGCGCGGCTCTCGGGCGATCTCGACATGTTGATCGCCGTCGAAGCTCACGACCTCTCTTCGCCGTACAGATTCGCCGAGATCGTCGCGATCTGCCGCGATGCCGGGCGCTTCGAAGAGGCGCTCGCCTGGGCAGAGCGGGGGATCGCGGCCTATCCCGATTGCATTGATGCACGCCTCGTGGAGGCCCTCGCGGAGGAGTACGAGCGGTGTGGTCGCGACGCCGACGCGTTGACCGTCATGTGGTCCTTTCTTGAGCGACGACCGACCGTCGATTCCTACGCGCGGCTCAAGGCGCATGCGGTCAAGAACGGCGACTGGGACGAGTGGCGTAGCAAGGCGCTCGACCGCCTGCGCGGCGTGGCCACCGAGCCCGGGCCTCCAATCGGCACGATGCCGATGCGGGGCATGCCGGGCCGGCCCGTCAAGGCCCAGCGAAGCACGCAGTCCCTGGGGAGCGTTCGCCCTGCAGCCATCGTCGGGTGGACGCCGGGCCGTTCGGAGGCTGTGAAGGCGCTCCTGTGGGAGGGCGACGTCGACGCCGCCTGGGAAGAAGCGGTGGCTGGTGGGTGCAGCACGGCGCTCTGGATGCAGGTTGCCGCGGCCCGTGCTGCCGATCATCCAGCAGACGCTCTGCCCATCTACAAGCGCGAGGCGGAGCGGCTCATCGATCAGAAGAACAGGCGAGCGTACGAGGAGGCTGTGGAGCTCATTCGGCAGGTCGAAGATCTGATGGATCGGCTCAACCGGAGCGACGAGTTCTCAGAGTACCTCGACGCGGTCAAAGCCAAGCACAAGCAGAAGCGCAGCCTGATGACGTTGCTCGACGAGGCTGACTCGCCGAGCAGATCTTCGCGGCCGGTGGCCGGCGACTCATCGGTGGATTGAGACCAGAAGGGATGTGGAGACTGTGGTGCCACCCGACATTGAAGCGCACGGCGACTCAGACGACGAGGACCTCGACCTGTACGCCATTGTCGGCGACTCCAACAACGGTGCGTATCGTCAAGTGGAGCAACGCACGGGACCGCCTCTCGCCTACGTCGCCGAGAAGATCCGGCATGCCATCGAAGCAATCCACGCGGTCTTCTGGTCGATCGGTGACGAAGGCGGCGACCGCGCCTCGGCTCAGGCCGCCTTCCGCTACTCCGTCGTCTCGTACCTCGCGCTGCACAACATGCTCGCGCAGGTAGCGGACCACGCCGCCGTTGCGCGACTGCTCGCCATGCCACCGCAGGACCTATCAAGGTGGCTGGATGTCATCGCAGCGGAGGGGTCGGTCACCGGTTAGCGGCGTTAGGCGAGCGGCTGCTTCGTGGGCGAGATGGACGCAAGCGGCAGAGCCACGGGCAGCCAGCGACAGGGCGTTGACCCAATCGACAGCCGAGTCGCTGCCGATCGACGCTTGGCTCTCTTCACGGCTCCAGCCGCCTGACTGTGGTAACACGGTCGATCGCCTTGTCGAACGAGAGGACAGAGCCGACGCCCGTAGCCTCGGCCTGCGCCACGAGGTACGCCTCGGCGAAATCCAAGCGATCTACCTCGTAGACCTCGATCGCCCGAAACAGCGATGTACGGTCGATAGTCCTGATTGTCGGCAGTGCGATGGCCGCTCGCATCAGCTCTGCGACCCTCTCGCGTTCGACCTCATAGAAGGACTCCAGCACGTAGACGCACTCGGCAACCACAAGGTCAGGAAGCAGGAGCTCTTCGGCGCTCGCCAGAGCAGCAGTTGCGCGAACGGCCATCCCCGGCGGATCGCCGGTCAGATGACGAATCAGCACGTTCGTGTCGATAAACGATCTCAGCGCCGACGTCTCACGCGATCGGTTCTGGTCTGCCGCAGAATCTCATCCCACGGGGTACCGCGCTTCGCGGCCGGCACCGGGACGCTCGCAGCAAGGTCAAGGAAGTCGGGCGTCTTGGCAACGATTGCACGCGAGTGCTCGACTCGAAACAGCAGCTCGTCGCCCTTGTGAAGCCGGAGTGCGTCCCGCACGCCCTTGGGGATCGTGATCTGGCCTTTTGAACTCACCTTTGCGCTCAAGTCCATGCTCATTCATCCTTACTCATTCTGTGAAGTAAGGATACCACAATCTCCCGAGAATCAAGCATAGTCGAACCGAGGGCTGATTGTCCCCGCAGCGCAATCCCCGTTGCCGACGCGGACGCCGACAAGCCGTTTGGTCTCCGTGCGCATTCCACGGAAGCCGAACGGCCATTCCGCCGCAAGCCGAACACCGATTCCGGAGCAAGCCGAACACCTCGGAGCGAAGCGACGCGTTTGCCTTGCTAAGCGTGGCGTAGTGTTCGGCTTCAGGTCAACTCGGCCTCCTTCTTCGGGGTCCTTCTGCGCATTGACTCACCCGTGAGCTCGATGCGCACGGAGCGGTGCACGAGTCGGTCGAGGACGGCGTCGGCGATGCTCGGATCGACGATCAGGTGGTGCCAGTCCGAGACGGGCAGCTGGCTGGCGATGATGGTCGAGCGCACCCCGGCGCGGTCATCGACCACGTCCATCAAGTCGTTGGCCGCCTGGCCTTCCACCTGCGCGAGCCCCCAGTCGTCGAGCAGCAGCAGCTCGACCTTGGCGATCTTCTCGAGTGCTTTGAGGTAGCTGCCGTCCGCCCTGGCCAGGGCGAGCTCGAAGACGAGCTTGGGCACCCGCCGGTAGAGGGCCGTGTGGCCTCTGCGCAGCGCCCGGTCGGCAAGAGCGCAGGCGAGGTAGGTCTTGCCCAGGCCGGTGGCCCCGGTGATGATCACGTTGCCCGCCTCGCGCAGGAAGCCGAGCTCGCAGAGCTCCAGGAAGGCGCCGCGATCCAACCCTCGGGTGGCGCGGAAGTCGACCTCCTCGACCGAGGCCTCGATCCGAAGCTGGGCGGCCTTGAGGCGTCTGGCCAGGCGGCCCTCCTCGCGCGCGGCGTGCTGGCGCTCGACCAAGAGGCCGAAGCGATCGGCGAAGCTGAGCTCGGGATCGCCGGAGCGCCCCGCCTGCTCGGAGAACGCCTCGGCCATGGCCCCGAGCCGCAGGTCGTAGAGGCGCTCGATCGTGAGGGCGTCGTTCATGTTCTCTCCTTTGATCAGTCGTAGTAGCCGGCGCCGCGCACGTTCACGTGCATGAGCGCCGGCGGGGTTACCGTGTCTTCCTCGAGCTCGCGATCGAGGCGGCGCTCGAGGATCGAGCGCACGGAGCGGTAGGAGGTGGCGCCCATCGCGTGCGCCCGCGTGCAGGCCGCCTCGAGGCGCTCGGGGGTGTAGCGGTCGCCGAGGCGCAGCACCCCGAGGCAGCTGCGGAAGCCGAGCTCGGGGTGCGGTCGTGCCGCCATGATCGCTTGGCAGAGAGCCGCCGTCTGGGGCCCGGTCTTGGCTGCCCACGAGGCCATGCGCTCGGGCGTCCAGGAGGCCACGGCGCGATGCTTCTCGGGCATGTGCTCGGTCAGGGTGGTCGCCCTGCCGTGGGCGCGTGAGCGCACGTGGAGCGCGACGCGTGCGCCCCGGTGGTAGACCTCGACCGTGCGACCAGCGAAGCGCAGTTCCACCTTCTCGCGCACGAGGTGGTGGGGCACCGAGTAGTAGTGACCCTCGAGCTCGACGTGGTAGTCGATGTGCACGGTGGCGAGTTTGCGCGTGCGATGCTGGTAGCGCTCGCCGGGCAGCGGCCGCAGCAGGGGCGCTTCGCGTTCGCAGAACATGCTCTCACGTGAGCCGGGCAGTTTGGCGAAGGGGCGCACGTTCACGGCCTTGAGCCGCTCGGCGATGGCGGCGTTCATCTCGGCGAGACTGAAGAAGGTGAGCTTGCGCAGCGGAGCGAGGATCTGGCGCTCGGCGATCTGCACGCCGACCTCGACCTTGGCCTTGTCGCGCGGCTTGCCCACGCGGGCGGGCAGGACCACGCAGCCGTAGTGGGCGGCCAGCTCGGCGTAGGGCGCCGCGATCTCGGCCTCGTAGCGGTCGGGCCTCTTCACGCCGGTCTTTAGGTTGTCGGGCACGAGAAGCTCGGGGACGCCGCCGAGGTGCGCGAAGGCCCGCACGTGAGCATCGAGGAAGCTCTCCGTCCGTTCATCGGGGTAGGCGCGGGCGAAGGTGTAGTTCGAGAAGCCCAGGACGGCGAGAAAGAGGTGCGCCTTTCGGACCTCGCCGGTCTGTGGATCGATGTAGGGCAGCGTGTCGCCGGCCCAGTCGACGAAGAGCTTCTCGCCGGCCCGATGCTGCTGGCGCATGACGACGTCGATCCTGCCGAGGAAGGCACGGTAGTGCTGGCAGAAGTAGGAGTAACCGTAGCCGTCGGGGTATGCCTCGCGGTACTCGCCCCAGAGCAGGCGCAGGGTCACGTGCTTGCCGGCAAGCTCTGCGTGCACCTTCGCCCAGTCGGGCTCGCGCGGGTCGGGCGCGCGCCTGCCCGGTGGGCGGTAGAGACGCGCCTCGAGCTCGGCGTCGCCCACTCCATCGGGCAGCGGCCAGGAAAGGCCCGAAGCCTCAAAGCGCTTGAGCGCATCCCAAACGGTGGCGTTCGAGACGCCACAGGCGCGGGCGATGGCCCGCTGGGAAAGATCAGTCTCGAACTTGAGGCGCAGGATCTCCCGACTCTTGCGCATGGACACTCTCCTGTAGGCCACCGGCCCCCTCCTTCTCGCTTGCCTCAAGGAGAGTCTGGCGGCCTCATCCATGCGTCGCTTCTCTTTACGGGCCGGCGGAGCGATTCCACGGCGAGCCTCGAAAGTGTTCGGCTTGGCGTGGAATCACTGTTCGCCTTCCCGTGGAATCGGTGTTCGGCTTGCCGTGGAATGCCTGTTCGGCTTGGCGTGGAATCGGTGTTCGGCTTGGCGCGGAATACGCAGTTGAGGCGCTCATCTACGACTAGGTAGACGAGGCCGTGCCGGTGTTGGCACGCATGCATCGGAAGCGCCTCGCGGGCTATTGCGCCATGGGATATACGGTCGATGACACCCGGAGCTGAGTGGTTGAGGCAAGGCCACCGTGATGCCAAGTGGCTCGCAGGATCCAAAGGGGGCGATCGGGTAGGCCGGCCGTGGCCATCTGCAGGGAGAAACACTGTGATTCTGACAACGTGGTGGACCTAAGTGGACAGCTTTCGAACCCGCGGTACGAACTGCGGCGCCTCTTTGAGTCTCAAAGCAGGTAGTGCCGAGCGATACTGACCCACGCGACCCGAACGCCCTCAGTCGTGTAGCACTATCTCGGACTCGTCGAACCAGCCATTCCCCAAGACGTGCGCTTTGACCTTCTGCGGGTCGGCTGAGTATGCGACGAGCGCCAGACTGGATTTCGCCCGGCTACTGGTCACGTAGAAGAGTCGTCTCGTCCGGTCTAGCGAAGTCTCCTTGCCGGAGGCCTCGTTCGCGAGATCGGTACTGGATCGTTCTCGCGCTCCAAAGAGCTTCTCGTATCCGAACATGAAGCCTCGGGCCTCCGCATCGTCCATTATCACCATCACGCGATCGAACTCCTGCCCCTTCACGCCCTGATGTGTGTCGAACGGCGCCTTGCCCGTCACGTATTGCTCGTAGGCAGGCACGCGCGAGAATGGGGCTGCGAGAAGCGCCAAGAGCGCACGAGCATCCCCCGGCATGGAGTCTGCCGCGTCGACCCCCTCTCCGGCGCAGCCCGAAGTGGCGCCCCTAATGCCCACCAGAGGCTGCAGGCTGTCGGGAATCAGGAACAGACCGCTTGCCGCTACATTGTCCAAGATCGCCCCGCAATCCGGTTCTCCCCCGAGCCAAAGATCCATCAGATTCTTGACTGCATCGCGCGCAATCGCCAACTGATTCTGAGGCTGAGCCGAGTTGACGAGAGTTGACTTGCTCAGAATAGGAGATCGCTCTCGAACGACCCTGGCTGTCTCAAAACGGTCAGCTCGTTGTTGTGCGGCGACCAGCGGCAGAATGTCCTGACAGAAGAAACGCATGGCGGGAAGGGTGCCGTCGAGCAGGCTCGTTCGGAAGGTCTCCACGGCGTAGAGAGGATCGAAGATGTCTTCGAAGCCCATGCGCTTTGCGGCCATATGGTGTTCGAGAGCGAGAATCTTGCACTCGTCACGAGTAGCCCACCTGGCGTCTCCCGTCACCTCCGCCATGTGAACCCGCGCAGCTTCTTCCGCCGCGTACTTGTCCGCGGAATCAGCCGGGAGTACAAAGAGCCTTACGAATCCTTCGGTGCTGTCAGGCCTCGGTTCCTGAACATGGCGGTCGACTTCGCTGCGCACCTGATTGATGAGGCGCACAAGCCGCTTCGGGCAGCGATGGTTGAGTCGCTTCTCGGGCTTCAACCATGCTTTAGGCAATTCCCTCTCGATGCCGTCCTTTCCGTCGCTGTAGATGCGCTGCATCGTGTCGCCAATCAGTCCTAGACAGAAGTGCTTCTCATGAGTGGCCTCCACCGCCAGAAGGGCATCTATCAGCTCCCTGTTCGTGTCCTGACTCTCGTCAATCAGCAGGAAGGGATACTGATTGACCAAGATGCGCTGCATGAGTGGCTTCGTGAGGAAGTCGGCACAGATCTTGATGACCTCAGCATGGTTGAGAGAGTTCATCTCCCTGTTGTCGCCAGTCGGGCTGTATATGAACTTCTTGATGCCGGTCAGCGCAGCCAGACGACGACGTTTGGATTCGATGGTGGCTTGACGCGTGAGCGACGCCTGCGTACCTGCGCGACCCGCCGCTTCTTTCGCCTCAAGATCGTCAATGCTAGCCGCCAGATCTTGCCGGAGCCACTCACGGATGTCGGCATCGAGGCCACGGATGAGGTCCCACACGAAGCTATGGATGGTGGAGACGTGAAATAGGGGGTTTGACTTGATACGCCCCACGATTTCGTTGCATGCAGCATTGGTGTAGGTGATCACACCGACCTGTTGCCCCCGCAAGCGCAGGCTGGGACCGTGGGTCGCCGCGATGTAATCGAGCGCATTCACGAGCGACCGAGTCTTACCGGACCCGGCTCCCGCGAATAGAAAGAAGCTGCGCGGCGCCTGGAGGCTCAGGCAACTAGCAATCTGATCGTCGACGTGATCATCAACAGCAGCGCTGTCCTCCTCAACGATAGGCCGCATCACTTCGCTTCTCCACGGCCGCTCCGTCAGGCACCGTAGCGCTGACTAGCCCAAGACGTTCCTGGCGGCTACGTAGCTGATCCATCAACCACAGCAGACCCTCACGGATGTACTGAGGCGGGATCAGTGCCTTGGCGTCTTCAATCTCCAAGAGGTCAAGAGCAAGCTCTGCCTTGCCTCCGTCCTTGAGTGCTTTGGACAATGCCACTGCAAGCTCGCCATGTGTTCCGCTATCGTCGATCGCCTTCCTGAACTTGGCCAGGAGACCTTTGCCCTCTAGGTCCTTGAATAGCGCAATGTTCTGGAAGACCAACGCGTCTTCAAGAGTGTTCGGCAGAGCCTCATCGGACTTGCCCTTCAGGGTTACCGTGACAGGGCACTGGTACGCTACGCGAACGGCGAAGTCCAAATCAGGGTACGCCTTGACCTTGTCTTCAGCCGATTTGCTGACCAGCTCGTCAAGCAACTCAGCAGCCGGGCACCACGTCTTCAGAGTCTCATTTCTGGACCGCTGATTGCCCCCAGGGCGAGGCACCGCAGCACCTCCGCTTTCATCTCCTGCATCCAAGTCGGTGATGATGAGCGTCGTCAGACCAAGATTCTCAATGAGGCTCTTCAGCCTGTGAGCATGGCTGCCACCGATCTCTAGCCAGGCCACGTAGCATTCCGCCAGATCCTTGAACTCCTCGTGCTCGCGAACGAAGTGAGGGACGAGGATTCGCTCCGCAGGACCCTCAATCAGGACGGATGCGTCAGCAAAGAAGAGATCGCAGTGTGTGACCTTCAGGTAGCGAGTTACGAATCGTTTCGTGTCACGATCTGATCCGAAGATGTTGGATAGATTGAGCACACAGGATGTGGGGACATCTCCAGTTTTCGCTGGCAGCCGGCGGAAGTACCTAAGTGATTCGAACTCACACTCGTGGGCCAGATGGCTAGAGTGTGTGCTCACAATGAGCTGGGTCGCGAACCTTGATCCGTCACCAAGCTCCTTGTGATTGCGAAGGATTCTATACGCCTGGCGGATGAAGACCTGCTGAACTTGCGTGTGAAGGTGCGCTTCCGGCTCCTCTAGCAAGACGACATGAAGCGGCGGAATGTAGCTATCCTCTGATGGGTCAGTTCGAGCTTGTGCCTTCCCCACGCGCATCCACGCATCTCGGAAGCTCATCAAGCGGAACACCATCGAGATGAGATTCTGGTATCCGAGCCCGTTCGAATCTTCCGGCAGGTAGAGATCCGTGATGCTTTCACCATCCATCATCTCTATGGCGTACTGAACGGCAGAATCGTGATCCAATCCATCCACTGGCCGCAGACGCGAGGAGATGTGCAGTCGGGGATCAGTTACACCCGGATATCCGAGGGTTTCGATTTCCTTCAGTGCAGGCGAGAAGCTCGCGCGGAGACGTTGATCGAACGCACCTTGGGCCTCCTCAACCGCCTTCAACGCGAGCAGATCTTCGGCCCCGGGATTGTCAAGAGGATCAAGATGTCTTCTGTAGTAGCTACGAAGCTGCTCTGACAGTTTCCGTCTGCCGAATGCAGGCACGTCGAGACTCGCCTCTTCATCCTTGCCGCGGGCGCCGTAGTCCTGTCCGAACCCACGCTGGGCGCTTATCTCATCGACCCGTATAAGGCCCTTGAACGGGTCTCCCTCAATCGGCGCGCTGTCTTCCACAAGGCACTGGGGCTGGGCGGTGCCGCATGTCGGCGCACTGCACTTGTTGGGGTCTAACACGTAGGCCTTGACGCAGAATTGGCTGTTCAGGCGCCTCTCAAGATAATCCGTCAGACTTCTAGGCCATAAGGTCACCGACGGCTGCATTCCTTCAGCGCCATCTACCTCTTCGCTCGCTTCGTTCTGCACATGCGCAACTTGGGTCCTGGCCGCCAAGTACTCCTCTTGAAGTGACTGGGCATCTCGTGGCTCGAAACGCAAGCGCACACCAAGAAGCCCGCCCGCCCAATCGAGTGTCGGGAGTATCTTCCGGACGTAGTGAACCTCTGTGTCACTAACATGCAGCCAGACGTCGAGGTATGGAAGCACCCCGTCCCATGCCGGAACGGGAAGAGGCTGCTTCTTGGCCTCTGCAACCTCCCACGACTTGCCCATTCCATCGATGGTCGGCCAGTGGGACAGGGTGAAATCCGTAAGAGAGAAACGGGATCGCTCTCCCTCTACCAAGAAGTAACGCAGTACGACCATGGCCGAAGTCTTGCCGCTGTTGTTTGCTCCAACGAATACAGTCTTGTCCTTTGAGAAGTCGACTCGGGTGCAGCGTAACTTCCTGAAGTTCTCAATCTCCACAAAGGCTAGACGCATGCCACCTCCAGACCCCTGAACGAGACAGGCGACACGTGAAGGTGCGCATCTGCGTGAGGCATCCTCTGGTCTCTGATTCTGCTCGACGCCAACTGCTCCATCACGCTAACACCCCAGAGCCTTCAGCAGTTGGCGATGTAGCTCGACCAGCGCTTGGGCATAGCCCGGCGCTGCAGACGCCACATGATCTTCGACAATCCTGTTGGCGACGGCGACCTTTGACGGCATCGCCAACCCATGTTGCTTCGCCCACTTGTCGAGCTGGGCTGCCCAAGGCCCTTTCGATGGAGCAGTGAGTCGCGGAAGCGCGGGTATCTCTGTCCCCAAGTTGCACTCGGCCAGAAGCGCTAGGACAACGGCGCAGTAGTCATTAGCGGGCAGCAGGTTCTCCACTCCAGGGACTGGACTGGTGACGATCCTCTCCTCTGGAACGCCGTGTCGCACGAGTTCTCTTCGGAGTTGTGCGCCCTGGGAGTCTCCATCAAGCAGGTAGGCAACCTTCGCGCCCTCAAGGTCCAACGACGTGTAGAAGTCCCTCGGAACCTCTGATAAGCCTGGAGCCACCTGATAAGGCATGCCCTCGAGCCCAGTGGCACTTCGCAGAAGCGAAGGAAGCAGAATCATTTCGGTGGCGCCCTCAGCCAGTACGACACATCTTGCTGGTGTGAACGCGGCAGCAGCCGCTCCCATGGCGATCATGAGGGGCGAGTAGCCGGCACCGTCACTCCAGAAGCTGTTCCTCATCTCACTGACCTGTCCGTTCGTCGATGAAGGAATGACTGAGCGAATTCCCACGCCGAGATCCGGAGGTAAGCAGGCTGGCGAATGGGTGGAGTAGATCACTCTGGCGGCTTGATCCTGCGAGACGAACATGCTCACCAGATCAGCCTGGGCGTCGATGTGCAGATGACTCTCGGCCTCATCGATCAGCAGGACGGGCGGCGTCGTGGTGTTGCGCGTTGACAGGAAGGCAACCAGCGCCACGAACATGCGCAACCCTGCACTCCGTTCGTCGAAGACCGTGATGTCTTCGTCATTCTCGATGATCGAGACTCGAAGCTGGTCTCCATCAACTGAAAGCCGCACGCTGAGAACGGCCTGCTTCCAGGTATCGCGGAAACGACGTCCTAGGCTGTTGTTCGCCTTCTTGATAGCCGAATCGCGCCGCGCCACGTCCTGAGACCTGTGGTCTGCGACCATGGCATGGAGATCGAGGCCGGCCATCCGTGTCAGATTGCGGAGACCTGCTGGGACGCTGCCCAAGAGGGCATCATCCAATGCGTATGAAGACCGCAGGATGCGATCATCCTCGTCAAACAAGAGGAAGTCGGGAGTTCGTTGCCACAGGATCGATCGTACTGAATCAGCTGGGTCGCGTCCCTCAAGCCATGACTTCGCATTGGTCAGGGCGTTGCGGAGCCCATCTGCCTTCTTGTCCGGGGCCAGTGCGGCGGCTAGATCCCCGGCCTGGGCGGCAAGCTGAGCTTCATCCGGAGTCGCTTCGTCATCGATAAGGCTGCGCACGGCGTCGATGAGTTGCTGTAGCTCAGCTCGGAAGTCTCGCGCGTTCTCTTCATCTGGAGCCCCGAAGGCGCTCTCATCAGAGACGAGCGATTGCAGGGTCTTGCGTTGCAGGCTCCTCGCCAACACGGCGAGCGCCCTCCTCAGCGGCGCTACGGCCTTGCGAGGCTGCGGCTCTGCGCGAATGAGAACGTCGCCACCAGCCGCCTTGCGGCTCGCGTACATCGTGAGCGGTAGAGCCTCAAGGTTCAGGGCTGCGAGTTCAGAGCGGTCGTCGTCATCCAATGAGAACTTGGCCTCGACGACACGGGTCTCATCCGTGACAGATGCTCCTCGGGAACGCTCAATGGCACTGAGAGATGCACCGTTATTAAGATAGGCCAAGGCTCTCAAGAAGGTGGTCTTGCCAGCTTCGTTCGGCCCAACCACGGCGATGACCTTGCTATCAAGGTTCACCTTGGCGTCGGCCAAGCGCCCGTAGCCTCTGATGCGAGCACTGACCAGCCTCACGCGTCTTTCTCCCTGGCGGTTGAGGCCGCTGCCATCGGACGCTCGTAGGTCACCTGGAACATCATGTCGGATAGCCAGCGCCGAAAGCCCTCGTTGTCACTGAACTGCTTGAACAGCTCGGTGTCGTCCTTCAGCACGGCGTTCATGACCCTGCCGAGCGCTTTGTCGTGCTCGATACGCGCGTTCTGCTTGTCGTTGTTCTTCTTGGCGTTCTGGTAGGCGCGGTCGGCTGCGACCTTCTGGGGGATGTCCTCAGTGATCAGACGCTGCACGCGGTCGGCGTCATCCCATTGGATGTTGCCGAACTGATCGTTGAACGCCTTGATAATGCTGGACAGAAGATCGAGTTCCGGCTCTGGCCTGCGCCCGGCTGCGCTGGTCGGCACCGGCTCGATCTCGGCGTCTTCGTCGGCGAGTTCGATGCTGATGGCGGCGCGCTTCTCGACGCGGTAGCTGTCCATGTCGATGGATTCGAGGATGCCTCGGGCCAAGTCCGGCTCTTCGGGAGCCGGCAGCTTCGGCACGAGGAAGTTCAGGAAGATGGAGAGCTTCTCCCACCCGGCGCTTGAGTACGAGAGGATCGAGGCGAGGAAGTCGTAGGTCCGAGTGAAGACCTTAGCCTTGCTCTTGAAGTCCACCTGGCCGTCTTCATCAAACTCTTCCTTGTAGACGGCCACGCAGGCATCGAGAATCGGGTCGAGCTTGTCGCGGTCGGCTCCCGCCAGGTACAGCGCGCAGAGCTGCTCGACATCGCCGTCACCGTAGACCTGGTAGCTGTCAAGGTCGGTCTTGAGATCGTGGAGCTTGTTCGGGTCGGTCTCTTGGCTGAGGATCGTCGTGCGGTAGTAGGGTTCGAAAGCGGCCCTGATGTTGTCCGCGTCATTCTGGAAGTCAAGCACGAAGACATCGTGCTTCTGCGGGTGTGAGCGGTTCAGTCGCGACAGCGTCTGCACCGCCTTGATGCCGGACAGAACCTTGTCCACGTACATGGTGTGCAGTAGCGGCTCGTCGTAGCCCGTCTGGAACTTCTCGGCACAGACGAGGAAGCGGTACGGATCCTCCTGGATGCGGTCGGCGATCAGGTTGCTGGCAAAGCCGTTGAGCGATGCTTCGGTGACCTTCTTGCCGCCATACTCGTGCTCACCCGAGAAGGCCACGATGGCCTTGTGGGAGCTCTTGCGCTCTGCGAGGTACTCGCTGATGGCGTGGTAGTACTGGATGGCCCGCTCGATGCCGCTGGTGACCACCATGGCGCGGGCCTTGCCGCCGATCTTGTTGAGGGCCAGCACTTGCGAGTGGAAGTGGTCGACCATGATCTCCGCTTTGAGGCGAATAGCGTGGTCGTGGCTCTCGACGTACTTGCGCAGCTTCTTCTGGGCTCGCTTGGTGTCGAACTCGGGGTCGGCCTCGATCCTCTTGACGAGTCTGTAGTAGCTGTTGACCGGGGTGAAGCTGCGCAGTACGTCGAGGATGAACAGTTCATCGATCGCCTGCTTCATGGTGTAGCTGTGGAATGGCCTGTGCTTGACCACGCCGCCCTCTTCGAAGGCCTCGCCGAATATCTCCAGCGTCTTGTTCTTTGGCGTGGCTGTGAAGGCGAAGTAGCTGGCGTTCGGCAGCAGCTTGCGCGCTTCCATGACACGGTTGATCTGATCTTCGTAGGTCTCTTCTTCTGGGACAGCTCCGCTCTTCCCAAGAGCCGAGGCCATCGCCGCCGAGGTCTTGCCGCCCTGACTGGAGTGCGCCTCGTCGATGATGATCGCGAAGCGCCGCCCTCGATGTTCGGTGCCGATCTCGTCCAAGATGAACGGGAACTTCTGCACGGTGGAGATGATGATCTTCTTGCCGGCCTCGATGTAGTGGCGAAGGTCGCCGGAGCGCTCGGCGTGGCCCACGGTGGCGCCCACCTGGGCGAACTGCTTGATCGTGTCCTTGATCTGCTTGTCGAGGATGCGCCGGTCGGTAACGACGATGATCGAGTCGAAGATGTCGGCGTCGTTCTTGCGGAGGCCGATCAGTTGGTGCGCGAGCCAGGCGATGGAGTTCGACTTGCCGCTGCCGGCCGAGTGCTCGATCAGGTAGCGTCTGCCGGCTCCATGCGTGCCGGCATCGGCCAGCAGCTTGCGGACGACGTCAAGCTGGTGGTAGCGGGGGAAGACCTGCTTGCGCTTCTTCCTGCCGGTCTTCTCGTCCTTCTCCTCGGTGATCTGGGCGTAATTCTCGAGGATGTCGGTGAGACCGGCCGGCGTGAGAACACGCTTCCACAGGTAGTCGGTCATCAGGCCGTCGGGGTTCGGCGGGTTGCCGGCGCCGTCGTTGTAGCCAAGGTCGAATGGCAGAAACCAGGAGGCCTTACCTTTCAGCTGCGTGCACATCTGCACGCGCTTGTCATCAACGGCAAAGTGGACAACACAGCGGCCGAACTCGAAGAGGCGTTCACGCGGATCGCGGTCGCGCTTGTATTGCACGACCGCATCCTCGACGGTCTGCTTGGTCAGGTTGTTCTTCAACTCGAACGTGGCGATAGGAAGCCCGTTGATGAAGAGCGCCATGTCGAGCGCCAGCTGCGTCTCGTCGCGGCTGTAGCGGAGCTGACGCGTCACACTGAAGCGGTTCTCGGCGAAGCGTTCGACAGCTTTCGGGTTGTCCGGCGAGGGTGTGCCGTAGAAGAAGTCAATGTGATGCGGGCCGTGTTTGATGCCCTTGCGCAGCACGTCGATGATGCCGCGCTTGCTGACCTCACCCTGGAGACGAGCCAGGAACTGGCGGCGGGCCTGGCCATCGGTGTTGAAGGACAGCGCTTCGACGAGAGCTTCCTGGGTGGCTAAGAGAAAGCCGCCTAGCTGCACGAGATCAACGCAGTACTCGCGGTCGTAGTGATTGGCGTCGCCGAGTATCCAGCCGGTACCGCCAGTAACCGGCGCTGCAGTTTCGGTCGCGATATACGCAGGCGAAAGCACATCCGTCCGACCGGTCATCGCCCGGACGATGAGCTCCTCCAGGCCCTTCTCGCTCGTATCCGTCTTCATGCCTCGACCTCTTCGAGAGCGGCTTCCTGCTCTTCTTCGGCGTACTCGCTCTCGTCCGCAAGCAGGTCTTCATCGGCGAGAGGCCTTGCCTCATCGGTTTCATCGGGCAGATTCGCAGCGGCTTCGCGCACGTCAAGCTTGCCTGAAACCACATCGGATATCAGGCGGGTGTGGTGCTCGCGGGCGAGCTGAGCTTCTCCCACGGCGCGTTGGATCAATCCCTGAATAGCTGCACACTCCTGCCGGACTCTCAACACAACCTGGACTTGCTCATTGAGCGGCGGCAACATCACGCGCCATGACCTGATGTGTCGCTGAGAGATCTTCGGCATCGTTCCGCTGGATCCGCGCGCGTCACGCTCAATCTGGGCGCGGCCCCACCTGGATAGCAATTGCAGCATCAGGAAGTGAGAGTCCAATGCGGACGAGTCCACCCTGAGACGGTAGATGAGGTCACTGAAGATGGTCTTTGGACGAACGCCTTCCACAAGGCACACATCGCCAACACGGTCGCGAGTGTTCGAGCGTGTAAGGAGGAGATCGCCGTCGCCAAGTTCGATTCCCGATGGCACGTTGGCGTCACGTGCGACCGGCTTGATGGCCCGGGGATCGAAAGAACCTCGGCGAACCGCCGACAAAGTGAGGACAGCCCACTGGTCAGTATCGAGCCGACCTTCGGCGGCAACTGGACTCCATCCTTGCTCAATCCGCCGCAGGCATCGGCCCAGGAGCGGGATATCCCAGTGCTCGGGCACGCTCCTCAATCCCTCCACGGCGCGGGTGTGGACAACAGCCTGGTCGATGCCGCCAGTGACTTCATGCTGAACAACGGCTTGCTTCTGCTCTTCCAGCAGCTTGATGAGCTTCTGCTTGGCCTTGATGTACCGGCGGGTTCTCCGGTCAAGATGGTCTAAGAAGCGAACGATAGCTTCCTGTTCTTCGAGGGGCGGGGCGCACAAGCGAATCAGCTTGAAGTGCTCAGGTCGAAGACTCCACATGTCCGACGTGATGCCGTATGACCAGCGTTCCGCTTCGCTGGCAAATGCCGGGGTGCGCAGCAGGTGGTGATAGTAGCGAGGCAGGTGGCCCGTGCGGAGCCGCTGAACGACGTAGGCAGGACTCACAATCCCTCGATGTTTGGAGACACCAATGGCGCCTTGCCATGCGCGCATCTTGTTGTAGGCGACATCGCCAGGGCGAACCAGCTTGTAGGCCGATTTGTCTTCCCGCGAGCTGTCCTTCATCGAGCTGTCTTCCAGCAGTTCCGACTGCCTGGCCACACCACGCGTGATCGTGACGGACAGCATCGCCTCGACCGGGTGGTCGCGTTCGTTCACTTCCAAGAACAGCGCTCTGTTCGGGAGCACCTTCCAGTGCTCGGGCACAGAGCCCAGCCACGCCGCGCCAGAGTCCTTGTAGGCTGGATATGGTTTGAGATCCGGCACGTCAGGGTCTCCTCGCCCGCGTGGTTGGCACGCAGTCATCCAGCTTGCGGTGCAGCAACGAGATCAGCGACAGGTAGTCGACTGCGTCGTCCTCGCCTTGCCACAGGATCTTGGGTTCGTGAGCCAGCGGATTTCGCACCGCCCCGAAGCAGCCCTTGAGAAGAGCAGCGAAGCCTTTGTGCTCCGATCTCTCGGACTCAGTCCTCAGGGAGTTGATGGCCAGAATCGGCCGATCGATGGAGAAGACAGTATCGACAAGCGCCGCCCCATCCACCTGTATGCCAGACAGTTCACGGATGCGCTGTGCAAGGCCCTTCGTCGCTTCGAAAACCGCGTGGAAGTAGTTGTCCTGAAGGAGTTCCGCCCGGCAGTACTTGAGGACTTCGGGGTGTATGCGCCGACCCTGAAACTTCGCCTTGATAGTCCGGACACGCGCTTCAGCTTCGTCGAGAGTCCGGGCTGTCTGGCGTTTCCGGAACTTGCCATCTGCGCCGTACTCCAAGCCCGAGAAGGCAAGGACTGTATTCAGTTCTTGTCGGTGAGCCTCGAACTCCTCGCTGCGACCGACGAAGCGCGCCGGTGTTAGGAATGATTGGATGAAGTCGATGATCCGATTGGCGCACCTGTGGCGCTTCTGGGAATCGAGGAAGACCCAATAGAGCCTCTTCCATTTGGTGGACTCATTGGACCCGTCAACGAGTCCGCGGTCCTGCAAGACGCGAGTGATATCTGAACCCGACCCGCACTCGCCAAGCAGCCGCGCAAGCGACTCAACCTGACCTTCGGGGAATGCGGGCACAGTCGTCACTCTGATGTGCCTCCCACGACCTCGGAGAGCAGCCCCTCGGTCTCTTTCTCCAGCGCCAGGATGTCGGCTCGAATCTCCTCGAGGCTGCGCAGCGGCTGCGGCTTGTAGAAGTAACGGTTGAAGCTGATCTCATAGCCGATCTTGATGCTGCTCTCGACGAACCAGGCATCGGGCGCGTAAGGCAACACCTCGCGCTGGATGAAGTCCTCAATGCCGCCGTCTTCGAGAAGAGGTACTTGCTCCGTGTCACGAAGGTCGGTGTCCGGCTCGTACTCGACGACCCGCTTCGCTCCTTCGATGGTGGCCTCATACAGCCCGCGCAGCGGGTCGGGCTGAGCACCTTGCTTGTGGATCTTCCGAACCACGGCAGGCGCGCTCTCATCGATCTCGTGACGCTCCCTGAGCGCCTTGATCTCCTTGGGAGAATAGGCCTTCTCGGCGTCGATTCCTTTGAGGCGCAGCGGTCGTTCTACTGTCACCTTCCAGTGGCCGAAGGCTTCGTTCCTGAAGATCTTCGACTGCTCGGTCTCCTCGAAGGCGAGAAATGTGTCGCAAGTGCGCCCAATGTCGTCGTCGGACAGCTCGCAGTTCTTCTTGCCGAGATTCCTGCGCAGCGGTTTGAACCACTGGGTGGCGTCAATCAGCTGCACATAGCCACGACGGTGCTCCGGCTTACGGTTGGAGATGACCCAGATGTAGGTCGCGATGCCGGTGTTGTAGAACATGTTCAGTGGTAGCGCCACAATGGCTTCGAGCCAGTCGTTCTCGATAATCCAGCGGCGGACGTTGCTCTCTCCCTGGCCGGCATCGCCGGTGAAGAGTGAGCTGCCGTTGTGAACCTCGGCGACGCGGCTGCCTAGCCTAGTCTTGTGCTTCATCTTGCTGAGCAGGTTGGCCAGGAAGAGCATCTGGCCATCGCTAGAGCGCGTCACCAGCGAGTACTCAGGGTCGCCGTTATGCTCGACGATGAAGCGTGAATCCTTGATGCCGGTCTTGCCGCCCATGCGCTCGAGGTCGTTCTTCCAGCTCTTGCCATACGGCGGATTCGACAGCATGAAGTCGAACTCGCGCGCCGGGAAGGCGTCGTTCGATAGCGTTGAGTACTCGGGGCCGCCCACGATGTTGTCCGCCGCCTCGCCCTCGCCCTTGAGCAGCAGGTCGGCCTTGGCGATAGCGTAGGTCTCGGAGTTGATCTCCTGCCCGTAGAGGTGGGTGGTCACCTGCTTGTCGTGCTGCTCGGCAAGGCCTGTCAGCGTATCTTCAGCGACAGTCAGCATGCCGCCGGTGCCACAGGCTCCGTCATAGAGCAGATAGGTGCCGTCCTCGATCTCGTTGGCGATTGGCAGGAAGATGAGATTGGCCATGAGCTTGACGGCATCACGCGGCGTCCAGTGCTCGCCGGCCTCTTCGTTGTTCTCTTCGTTGAAGCGGCGAACCAGCTCCTCGAAGACCGTGCCCATGCCGTGGTTGTCGAGGCCCGGATGCTTCTCCGAGCCGTCGCCATTCATGACTGGGTTCGGACTGAGGTTGATATCCGGGGAGAGCAGCTTCTCGATCAGCGTGCCGAGTGCATCGGCTTTGGACAAGCGCGAGATCTGGTTGCGGAACTCGAACTTCTCGAGGATGTCTTGCACATTGGGCGAGAAGCCGTCGAGGTAGGCCTCGAAGTCAGCCTTGAGCTGCTGTTGGCTGGCGCGCGCCTTCAGGTCGCGCAATGTGAACTTGGACGTGTTGTAGAAGGCTTGACCCGCAGCCTGCCGCAGCGCCTGGTCTTGGTTGACGATGCCGGCTGAGTCCAGCCGAGCCTTCATGTCGAGCACGTCGCGTTTGCTGGGCTCAAGCACCGCGTCAAGTCGACGCAAGACCGTCATGGGCAGGATCACGTCGCGATACTTGCCGCGCACATAAAGGTCGCGCAGGACATCGTCCGCGATGCCCCAGATGAAGTTCACGATCTTGGTGTGTTGAGCCCCATTCATGTCTCAGCTTTCTCCCAGGTATTACTTGCCTCTATTATACACCTCGTATCGCTACGTCGTGGGTATTTTCCCTGCAAAAGGCAACTTTGGTGATGCATCAGCAAGGATTGCGTCGGGCTCGCACGCGATCAGCACTCATTCTATATGGCGGTTGCGACAGAATGGATGACGATCCGACTTCAGGGGCAGTCAGGAGGCCCTGGCGGGTGTTGGCTGGGCGTGCGGAGATTCGGGCCGTCAGTTCTACGTCAAGGTAGACCCAAACATCGATCGCGGAAGCTGGGAGCGCTGCATGTCCAAACTCGTCGTCCTTGAACGCACCAAGCTCTACGAGGAGGTCTGGGCTGAGCCGGTGCGCACTGTCGCCAAACGTTACGGCATTTCCGACACGACCTTACGGAAGCACTGCAAGGACCTCAACGTCCCACTGCCGCCGCGCGGCTACTGGGTCAAGATTGCGGCCGGCAAGCATCCCCGGCGTGCTGCTCTCACCAAGCTGAAGAAGGGGGAGTCTGACCGCAAGGTGTACCGGTCGTATCCGGTCTATCGAAGACCGCAGCCGGAAGGTCTCGAGGCAGCTGTGCCGGTTCCGGTCGACGGAGAGATCGTCGTCCCCGACGTCCTGGAGGAGCCCCATCGCCTGGTGGCGCGCACAGCCAGGCGACTGAGCGCCAAACGCCATAAAGACCTATCCGGTTGCCTCAACATCGACGTCTCCGAGGGCTCACGCGATCGCGCCCTGCGGATCATGGATGCGCTGCTCAAGGCCATGGATCGGGCGGGGCTGAAGGTTGAAGCCACGACGATCGAGGCCAAGGTCGAGTGGCCAAGCTACGGCTGGCAGCGACAGGAGCCGCCACCGCCGAGACAAGTAACGCGAGTGTGCTGCGACGAGGAGTGGATCGAGTTCTCGCTCAGCGAGCGGATGAAGCGCGTCGAAGACCCCAAGCCTGACCCGCCGAAGAACGCTTCTTCCTACTACTACCAGCGCACAACCTACAGCCACCTCCCGACCGGAGAGCTAAGCCTGCGCCTGGAGAACATCGACTATCTCGGCATTCGTCGCGTCTGGAGCGATGCGACCCGCCAGCGCGTCGAGGGCTGCTTGACGACGTTCGTCGCCAATCTCAGCAAGGTGGCACTAGCGATCCGGCTCGACCGCGAGGAGAGAGCGCGCGAGGCTGCGGCGGCGGCCGAAGCAGCGCTCTGTCGTGAGCAAGAGGAGCATCGGCGATACTTGGATCAGAAGCGGCTTGACCAGTTGCGGCGTGATGTCGAGCAGAGGCGAGCCGCCGAGGGCATAAGGGCGTACATTGCGGCGGCCGACCGGCTGCTGCGCTGCCATGACAATGCATCACCCGAAGCGATCAAGCTGCGTTGGCAGATCAAGTGGGCAGCTGCCTACGCCAACCGCATTGATCCGCTGGCAGCCGTTAGCCAGCGGCTGAAACAATGTGAGGAGGCGGAAGAGTAGGCTTGTCAGCCAGAAGCGTCGCCTCAGCTGCCGGTGCCCGGATTGAAGCGCGCCGGTCGAAGGAATCGTCACCTGGCCATCCCCGCCGTTCAAGCTTCTGCTGGACCCTGACTTCGGAAGGAAGTTGAAAGAGGAGACGCGCGCGCATCCGCCACGGGCTTCCGGACCAACCGGATACGAAGACAACCTCGCCATTGGGGAGGCCGTGGACTCGAACATGAATACTTTGGTGGGCCGTGAAGGATTCGAACCTTCGACCTTGGGATTAAGAGTCCCCTGCTCTACCAACTAAGCTAACGGCCCATCGACGCGGGGCGACATGTTACCACCACCCGCCCAGCGAAGCCAGACGACTGGACGACTCACCCCTCGAGCAGGCGCTCGCCCTCCACCGCATATCCCGCCGCCTCGATGGCGGCGCGGACCCGGTCCGCGGCCTGGCGTTCGCCGGCCGCGAGTCGCACCTCCACCGTCTTCCCCGCGACGTCCACGTGGACCTGCCGCACCTCGGCGATGGCCGCGAGGACGTCCTCGATGGCACGGCGGCAATGCTCGCAGGAGATGGATGGCACCGCGTAGAGGATATGGAGGACCTCAGTCATGGCTCTCCTCCTTGTCTAGACCGAGTTCCGCGAGCGTGAAGGCAGTAGGATGACCCTCAGCGACCTCGACCAGCACACTCTCTCGTGTTGGAAGAAGCTCGACCACCTTTCCCTCCCCGGCGGGCGTCGAAACGACGCTGCCCTTGCGAGGTGCCAGTTCCTTGAAGCGGACGTACGTGTCGCGTTCGTACTTCAAGCAGCACATGAGACGACCGCAGATGCCGGAGATCTTCGACGGATTCAGCGGCAAGTTCTGATCCTTCGCCATGCGGATGGAGACCGGCTCTTGATCGCCGGCGAACAGCGCGCAGCAGAGCCTGCGGCCGCAAGGCCCATACCCCCCGACAAGTCGCGCCTCGTCGCGCGCCGAGATTTGGCGCAGCTCGACTCGTTTCTTCAGCTTGTCGTTGAGACGAGAGACCAGCGCGCGGAAATCGACCCGTTCCTCGGCGCAGAAACAGAACGTGACCTTGCTGAGGTCGAAGCTACACTGAGCTGAGACGACTTTCATCTCCAAACCCAGATCGGCCACCAAGTCCTCGCAGATCTTACGAGCCTCCGCCTCGTAGGTCTTGTTGCGCGCCAGTCGCTCCAGGTCCTCTTGATTGGCCACCCTGAGCACGTTCTTGATGCCACTGGGAACGTCGCGGTCTTCCATCTCTTCGGGGGCGTGGACAACACGCCCCACGGTGTGCCCTTTGGATGTGGCCACGACGACCCGGTCGCCGACGGCGACCTCCAGCTCGTCGCCAACGGCGAACTGGTAGAGCTTTCCGCCCTGGTTGAAAACAACACCGACTACCTTGCGCACTGCTGTGCGACCTCCTCGAGCCGGCAGAACAGCGCCCGCAGCGCCAGATCCGGATCGACGTTCAACTGCAGTCCCTTGCGAGCGGCCGCGAGCACCTCGAGCATGCGCTCGTAGGCGCCGGGCGCCAGAGCGGCCGCGGCGTGGAGCTCTGCGCCGCGGTCGCGGTTCCAGACTACCTCGGAAGCGCCGCTGCTCACCACCCAGAGATCGCGCAGCAGCGCCGCCAGCAGCTCGATGGCGTCGAGCGACTCGCGCCGCGCTGTGCGCGCGCCGTCCCGCCGCGCGCGCTCGCGCGCGCGGCGTTCGCGCCAGGCACGATCGCGCTCGTCTGGGATATCTTGCGCGATCCGCGCCAGCTCTGCCTGCAGGACGGCCTCAGCGTGCGCCTCGGCCATCCGCCGACTCTCGTTCACACCGGCGAGGAAGCGTTCGCGCGCCTCGTGTGAGCCCGCCAGGGCGGCCAGGGCATGCTGGCTGAGGCCGGAGCGACGCCCGCTGAGCTCATCGGCGGCCAGACGCTCGGCGCGAGCCACCGATCCCTCGGCGAGGTCGGCGATCACCCCGACCACGGCCTCGTCGAGGGTGAAGCTGGCCGCCAGGTGGTCGCACAGCTCCGCGCGGCCAACCGGACCAAGCTCGAGCACGTGGCAGCGCGACACGATCGTCGGCAGCACCCGCTGCAGCCGCGACGTGGTCAGCAGGAAGTGCACGTGCTCGGGCGGTTCCTCGAGGCTCTTCAGCAGCTTGTTGGCAGCCGCCGTATGCAGGGTGTCGGCCTCGTCGATGATCCAGACACGCTGGGAGGCTACGAAGGGCCGTAGGCTCAGTTCGGCGACCAGCACGTCGACCTGCTCCGTGCGGATCACCTCCCCCTCCCGTTCCACCAGCGTGAGGTCCGGATGGAGGCCGTGCAGCGCTTTGTGCAGCGCCTCCTCGTCGTCGGCGCCGGCGACGATGGCCGCGCCAAGCTGCAGCGCCAGGCTCCACTGCCCATGGCCGAGCGGCCGCCCCATGCTCGAACCATCGGCGGGCACGCCACGCGGGTACTCCTCGCGACCGGCGAACAGATACGCATGGTGGAGGGGGGGCCCGCCCGCGTGCCAGCGCCGCAGCACGCGCTCGAGCGCCTCGCGCTCCGTGCGATGGCCGACTAGGCCCGCGAACACGGCGTCCGCTCCAGCACCGCGGTGGCGATCCGCAGCACATCGGAGGCCACCGCGGCGCGCGGCCGGTCTCCGTCTACCACGTGCACGCGCCCCGCGAAGCGTTCAGCGAGCAGTGCATAGCCCTCGGCGACGCGGCGCTGCAGCTCGAGGCCTTCGCGCTCGATTCGGTCGGGCGCCGCGGTGCGCCGCGCCGCGGCTACCTGCGGATCGAGCGCCACGATGACCGTGAGGTCGGGCAGCAGCCCGCCCGTCGCCGTCAAATTCAGATCGAGGACGCGGTCTACCCCGAGGCCCCGCGCATACCCCTGATACGCCAGCGAGGAGTCGATGAACCGATCGATGAGCACCACCCAACCGGCCTCGAGCGACGGCACGAGCACCGATCGCGTGAGTTGAGCGCGAGCGGCGGCGTACAGCAGCGCCTCGGCCCATGGGTCCATGTGATGACGGTGGTGCAGGAGTTGCCGCCGAATGCTCTCGCCCAGCGGCGTTCCCCCGGGCTCGCGCAGCGTGCCCCCCGGACGATCCGCAACGCCTACCGGCACTCCACGGCGCACCAGGGCGTCGCGCAGCCGGCGAAGCTGACTGGACTTTCCGCAGCCGTCGACGCCTTCGAGGCTGATGAGCACCCCCCTGCCGCCGGCCACGGCGCCGCTCATTCCTTGCTGCGGCGCCGCGCCCGGCGCTCGTGCAGCGCCTGGTTGCTCGGACAGCCGTAGAAGTCGATGCACTGCTCCCGCGAGCCCCGCGCGCCGACCACGCGGATCATCGGCAGACCACACGTAGGACACACCTTGCCGGCGCCGATCACCTGACCGAACGGTGGCAGCGGGTACGTCTGCCCGCAGCCCCGCCGCCGGTTTTCGGGCGCCTCGTCAGTATCCGTCGCCGGCTGCTCGTCTGGCTTGCCACGGCAGGCGGCGAAACGCTTGCCCGACTTCCTGCTCGTGATGGCCACCAGTTCTCCGCCGCAGGCGGTACACACCCCCAGCGTCTGCTCGCGACGCAACGCCTCCAGCACGATGGCGCGCATGCGCTCGATGCTGCCGTCGAGCCGCTGGTAGGCCTTCTCCAGCATGTCTTGGCTCTCCGCCAGCACGGTACGCCACGGCCGCAGGGCATCGTCCGTCGAACGTCCCTCTGGGCGTTCGGGCGGCCGTACTTCGCCGGAGGCGATACGGTCCATGTCGGCCTCGAGACGCGCCGTCATCTCGGCCGACGAGATGTCCACCGGTGCGTCGGCCAGCGCGGCATCGAAGGCATCGATGATGGCCATGCCGAGGTCGGTAGGCTCTACCGGATTGCTCCGCACGTACGTGCGATCGTACAGGCGTTGGATGATCTCGGCGCGCGTGGCCTTGGTCCCCAGACCCAGCTCTTCCATCTTCTCGATCAGTGTACCTTGTCCGTACCGGCCCGGAGGCTGCGTCTCTTTGTCGTCGATGCGCACCTCGAGCACCTTCACTTGTTCCCCCACGGCCACCTGCGGCAGCGGCCGCTCGCGGGAGGCGGTGTACCGCTCGTACACCTCGAGGAACCCGGGCTCGGCCACACGGCTGCCGCGCGCCAGGAAGAGCTCGTCGCCCAAGCGCACATCGACTCGCTGGCTCTCCACCACGGCCGCCGGCATGAGGGTGGCGAGGAAGCGGCACACGACCAAGTCGTACACCCTGGCCTGATCGCCGGCCAGCGGTTGATCGGGCACGCCAACCGGATAGATCGGCGGATGATCGCTGGTACGTTTGGAGCCACGCGTGGGCACCAGACGCGGCGTGTCCGCCACGCGCGCGGCGCTGCGCGCCACCGGCGCGTACCCGCGCAGGAGAGCGGCCAGGCCGTGCAGGTCCAGCGCCTTGGGGTACACGGTGTTGTCGGTACGCGGATAGCTGATCAGGCCGGCGAGGTAGAGCGCCTCGGCGGCGCGCATGGTACGCGCCGGAGTGACCCCGGCCGAGGAGGCCGCGCTCATGAGGGCGGTGGTGTTGAACGGCGCGGGCGGCTTGACCGAGCGTGGCTTGGCCTCGTACGACTCCACCACGCCGGTGGCCACGTCCGCCCGCGCCGCCGCGGCCTCCGCCTCTCCCCGAGCGGCGAAGCGACCGTGCGTATGCGCGAGTGTGAGGTTCTCCCCGCGGTGCTCCACCTCTGCCCACAGCTCCCAGTAGGGCACCGGCACGAACGCCAACCGTTCGCGCTCGCGCTCCACGATGAGCCGCAGAGTTGGCGTCTGTACCCGACCCACGGACAGATAAGAGGCGCCGTAGCGATAGGACGCCAGGGAGAAGAAACGGCTCAGGACGGCGCCCCACAGCAGATCGACGTCCTGGCGCGCGCGCGCGGCATCCGCCAGGTCGAAGTCGAGGGTGACCGGCTTGGCGAAGGCGGCCTGCACGTCTTCCGCGATTAACGCCGAGTAGCGCACGCGATGATGACGATCCACGACTTCGGCCGCCACCATCGGCTTTTCGCGCACCTCGCCTTCCGCCTCGCCCGCGGCTTGCGCACCATCGCCGTCCGGATGGCGGCGCAGGGCGGTCCCACGAAGGATCTGCAGCGCCTCGTGCCCGATCAGCTCGCCCTCTCGATCGAAGTCGGTGGCCACGATGAGCTCCCCCGTTCCCTTAGCGGCCGTTCGCAGCGCGGCCAGCACGCTACGTGCTCCGCCATCGATCACCCAGGCGAAATCGGGATCGCGGATGATCTCGTGCAGGTTCTTCAGGCTCCAGCGCTTGTAGCGCGCCGGGAAGGCAGTATGCATAACGTGCCCGCGCAAGCCGATGGCCACCGCCGGGCGCCCCTGATAGGCGAAAGCGTAGGAATTGATCTTCTGCTTGCCGCTCCCATGCCGCGTGACCTCGACCCGGTCGCCGAGGATCGTCGCGATCTTCTGCGCGGCCATGTCTTTCTCTGTGACGATGAGGAGTTTTGCGTCCGAGGTCATGAGTGTGAATTCGCTTTCAGCGAGACGGCAGCTTACACCACCAGGAGGCCGCACGGTGAGCGCTCACGCGCACGGCGTCGTGGACGGCTCAGAGCGTCGCGAGCGCCTGCTCCCGCGTGGCACAGATGGTGAACACCCGATCGAGACCCGTGAGCGCGAGCGCACGCACCACCGCTCGGCCGGTGGCCACCAGCACGATGACGCCTCCCACGGAGCGTACCCGACGCACGCCGCCGATGAGCACCCCGAGGGCGGTGGAGTCGATGAACGTGACCTCGTTGAGGTCGACGACGATATCCTTGACGCCCTCATCGACCAGGGCGCAGAGGTCTGATTTGAACTGCGGCGCCGTGGAGATATCCAACTCGCCGCCGAGAACGACCAATCCGAGGTCCGAGCGGAGGAGACTACGCTCAGACGAGAACGGAGCCGCTAAAGGCGTACTGCCCATTACTCCTCCGATCCGCTCGGCGAGGGACTCGTCGTAGGCGCCTCGCCGCCGTTCTTGTTCACCCAGTCCCGAATCGTCGACGCGTTCGGGGAATCTGGGTCCAGCTCGAGGAAGCGGTCGAACGCGAGCAACGCCGTGCTCTTGTCGCCCGCCTGGACGGCGAACGAGCCCATCTGCAGGAAGAATTCGGCGTTAGCCGGCTGCAGATCGGTGAGCTCGCCGTAGACGCGCACCGCCTTCGCGTAGTCGCGCAGGTTCGCATAGACGACGGCCAAGGTCTGCAGCGTCTCGACGCGCTTGGCCTCTGGTACGCCCGCGGCGTCCTGGGTGGCGTCGAGGTACTGGCGGTAGTACTGAGCCGCCTTGGTCCAGTCCGCGTCTTGCCCCACCGCCCCCCGTTCCCGCTGGCCGGCGGCCAGCTGATACGCCTCGGCCAGGGCGAGCATGGTCGCCGCGTTCCCCGGGCTCGCCGACAGGCGAGCCTGCAGCGTCTTGATGCGATCGTTCATCGTCGGCTGTCCCGACGATCCACCGCAGCCGTTGGTACCTACGGGGATGTAGATGAGAAACGCCACCATCAACACCGCCATCACGGCGTAGATGACTTTCTGCCACTTCTTGACTCGTGCGCGGTCGAGAAGCACGTGCTCTCCTCTCCAGCTGCCTAACGCTCGTTCGCGTCGGTCGTGGTCCGCCACCAGCCGGAGTTGGCCGCTCCGACTCGTACTCCCTGGCGCACACGCGCCTGGAGCTTCTCGCGCACCGAGCACGCGGCCATGCGGATGGCCGCCTGATCCAGACTCACTGCCGCGCCCTCTTTGTACACCACACGGCCATCGATACACGTCAGCACGACATCGTCTTGATTGGCGCCGTAGACCACCGCCGAGTACGGGTTGTCGATGGGGGCGAAGTGTGAGCCAGACAGGTCTACCGCGATGAAATCGGCGCGTTTGCCCGGCTCGAGAGAACCGATGGACTGCTCCATCCCCAGCGCCGCCGCGGCGCCAATAGTGGCGATGCCGATGCAGCGCTCCGCGTTGAGCACGGTCACATCGCGTTCCGTGGCTCGGTGCAGGAACAACGCCGTGCGCATTTCATCGAACATGTCCATGGTGTTGCTGGACGCCGGGCTGTCCGTGCCGAAACCAACGCGGACGCCATGGCGAAGAAGCTCGGCGAGCGGTGCTACTCCGCACGCCAGCTTGGCGTTGCTCTTGGGGCAGTGAGCCACGGCGGCGTCCTTAGCCTTGAGGATGCGGATATCGTCGCGCGTGGCCTGCGTGCAGTGCACGGCGAGGAAGTCGCGATTGAGCACACCCCACTGCTGAAGGTACTTGATGGGGCTCACTCCATAGGGCTGTACCAGCATGCGCTCCCAGCCCACCTTCTCGCGGAAGTCGTGGGCGAACTTGCCCGATCCCGAGCGGATGTAGGTGAGCTCTTCCGTGCTCTCCGCAACATGGCTGGCCACCTTGAGCTCGTGCTCGGCGGCATACTCCCCGATGGCCCGGTACAGATGAGCCGACACCGTGTAGGGCGCGTGAGGGGAGATGCCCACATCGACCAGCGGCGACGCTTGCGCCTTGACGGCCTCCACACGCCGCCGCATGTCGGCCAGCGTGTCCTGCAGCTTCGCGTCGTCGATGCCGAACACCTCGAGGTACAGACGGCCACGCAGGCCGGCCTCGGCGGCGGCGGCCATGGTGGCGCCGCTGTAGGAAGTATCGGCGATGGTGGTAATGCCGGAGGCGATGCATTCCAGCGCCCCAAGCCGCGCGCTCTGGAGGTAATCGTCTGGCGTGAGCGCCGCTTTGACCTCCACCAGTCGGATGATCCAGTCACCAAACTCGTCGTCGTCGAGCACGCCACGGAACGTGGTGTACTCGAGGTGGCTGTGGCAATTGACGAAACCGGGCATGATGATGGCCTGCCGCAGCGGCTCGACGGCCGCCCCCGGATACGCGGCGGCAAGCTCCGTGGCGGAGCCTACAGCGGCGATCAGATTGCCGCGCACGAGCACAGCGCCCGCCTGGATGGGCGGCGCCGTGACCGGCAGCACCCAGTCGGCGCAATAAAGAGTCTCTGCGTTGTGTGGCGAGCGTTCGGTCATTCGGATGAGCGGGAGTTCAGTGTACCCGCGCGGAGTATAGGTGAGGCCTTCGTGACCGCGCAAACGTGCCGGGGCACGACAGCCACACGAAAGGAGGAGAGGGAGGAGAGGCATCAGCCCTCATCTCGCACGGAACACCATGAGGCTATAATCCGCGGAGGGAATGAGCGGCGCGATCGGAGAGGCAAAAATGCCCGAGAGCCCAAGCATCACGCCAGATGTGCTGACGACCATCGTTTGGGATGCCATCAAATCCATCCCCGGCGTCGTCGAGCTGCACCGTAACCCAATCCAGGCCCTCACGGAACGCGTGGGGGCCGAGCGGCGAGGTCCCGTCCGACTCGTGGAGCAGGAGAACGCCCCACCCACCCTCGAGCTCCATCTCGTGCTGGCGTTCGGCGTCCGCCTCCCCATCGTGGCGGAGGAGGTACGGCACACGCTGGCGCGTTTCCTTCCGGCAGCGGTTGGCCTGACAGACGTGCACGTGCGCGTCGTGGTCGACGATCTGGCCGAGTCGGTACCGCCTCCGCCTCCATGAGAGTCATCGACCTCACGCCGGCGACACGCGGCCTCCTGGCCCCAGCTTGCGCGCACTGCGTCTGGTGGCAGACGGCAGACCCCCCGACCGCTCGAACTCCGCGGCATCGTGGGTCAGCTCGGGCCTCGGATCCCCCCCTGCCCTCGCCCCTCGAGATCAAACAAGAGTGGGAACGCGCGGTCTCTCTGCGCGGAGGCCTCTTCGGCAAGGCCCTCACCGAAGATGAGTCGGTCCTCGGCTGGATGCATGCCGCGCCAGCTCCACTCCTCGCCCGCGCGCACACGCTCCCCGCCGGGCCTCCTACAGCCGACGCCTGGCTGCTGACGTGCGCCTACCTGTACGACGAAGAGTATCTCGGTGGCTTTCAGCGCCTGCTCGTCGAGCTGATGGGCGACCTGAAGACGCGCAACGTCGACGCCCTCGAGGCCTTCGCCCTGTGCCCAACCCGCCTGGAAGACAGGTTTCGCGGCTACCTCCGCGAGCGCAACCTCTTCAACCACGAGACGCTCGAGGGCGCGGGGTTTCGCCCCGTGAAACTGGCTGGCGACGTTGTCCGCTACCGACTCGATCTGGCGGCGCTGGTGGCGGTGCCTCGCCACGCCCGCCTCCTCGAGGCCTGGGACACCATCGCCGCCCAGCCGATCTAGCCGAGCGCAACCGCCGCGGCTGGCGACGTCAGCGGAACAGCCGCGGCAGCCTGTGCTTCCACTCCTCGGGGAGGATCGCCTTCAGCGCGTCGTCGAGGGTGACGATGCCGAGGATCACGCCCGCCTCGTCGACCACGGGCAGCGCGAGCAGGTCGTACCGCGTCATCAACCTGCCGACCTCCTCTTCTTCCGCCTCCGCTGTAACGCGTACCACCTCGTCGTCCATGACCTCGGAGAGCGGGCGACCGGCGTCGGCGAGCACCAGGTCGCGCAAGCTCAGCGCGCCAGCCAGCGCGCCCGCCGCGTCGAGCACGAAGATGACGGAGAGCGCCTCGTCCTCTGGCCGCTCGTTACGGATGCGCGCCAGCGCCTCGCCGACGCAGATATCCATCGGCATCGTGACGAAGTCGGTGGTCATGAGCGCGCCGGCCGAATGCTCGGGGTGGCTCGCCAACCCTCTGAGCTCGGCGGCATCTTTCGCCGGCAAGCCGGCGAGCAGCGTCTCCGCTACATCCTGCGGCAGGTCGGCGAGGATGTCGGCGGCCTCGTCGGGATCGATCTCGGCCAGCACGGCCACCGAGCGCTCGGCGCTCATCTCGAGGATGCAGGCCGTACGCAGCTCGGGTTCCATCTCTTGCAGCGTATCGGCCGCGAGCTGCGTGTTGAGCGCCCCCAGGACCGCCGCGCGCTGACGTGTACCGACCTGGGCGATGATGTCGGCCAGGTCGGCGGGGTGCAACTCGGCCACCTCGGCGAACGCCTCGATGAAGTTGAGGCGCGACAGACGCAGGGAGATCAGATTGACGTCTTGCCACGGTACGAAGTCGTCGGTTCGCCTCGGCATGCGACGCGAGAGGAAGCCGAGGCCGATGCGGCGCATGACCGCGCCACTGCTCGCGTCGACCCCGGAGACGACGAGCCCCTCGGCGCGCGATTCCAGGAGCACATCCTGTACCCGCACGAACTCACGCTTGCGGATATCCAGTACCTGCTTGTCCAGAACGGCATCGACCAAGGCGATCTCGTCGGCGCGCAGAGAGGAGGGGGCGAGCCGCTCGAGGGCCACACGCAGCTCGGCACGCTCGCCGGCGACGTCGAGCGAGCGCACCTGGTCCCAGCGCACGAAGAGTTGCGCGTCGTCCGCACCGCGTACAAAGAAGCCATTGACCAGCGGGAGATCCGAACGTGTATCTACCACCACGTCGATGACTTCACCGACCCGTTGACCATCGACATCGACGATGGCCAGAGACTCGAGATCGGAGAGGGCTAATGGCCCTGGGTCTGCGTCCACGATCGGCTGTGCCGTCCTTTCGTTGGGCGCCGTACGTCTCAGGAGGCCGTCACCATACCGGCGCGCGGGCCCGGCTGTCAACGCGGCTCTCACCGCCGGTTCGCGGTTGTATACACTCGCAGCGGCGCGCGGCCACGGCGCGGACTCACCTCGGCAGAAGCTCGCAGGCGCGCGAAAAGGTTACCTGCGAGGCTCCCTCGCCAGATGTCCCGCCGCTACCGTTCGAACCGCCGGCAACCGGGCACCGAAGGAGGACTTGTGCTGGAACGACTGTTTCGATTCAAAGAGAACGGCACTACGCTGGCGCGCGACACCCTCGCCGGGCTCACCACCTTCATGGTCATGGCGTACATCATCTTCGTCAATCCAGCTATCCTCGGCTTCTCCGGCATACCGGACCTCCAGGAGAAGGGCCTGCCATTCACCGCGGCGCTAACCTCCACCTGTCTCGTCGCCGGCGCGATGACGCTGATCATGGGCTTGGCAACCAATCGGGCATACGCCATCGCCCCGGGCATGGGCCTCAACGCGGTGGTCGCCTTTCAGCTGGTGGCCGGCGAAGGCCTCACCATGAAGAACGCCATGGGCATCATCGTGCTCGAGGGGATCCTGATCACCGTCCTCGTGCTCACAGGCCTGCGCAAGGCGATCTTCAATGCCATCCCGCTCGAGCTCAAGCAGGCGATCGTGATGGGCATCGGCTTCTTCATCCTCTTCATCGGCCTCGTAGATGGCGGCCTCGTGGTCGCCGGTAGCGGCACGCCCGTGGCCCTCGGCGACCTCACCAGCGTGCCGGTTGCCATGGCCGCCCTCGGCCTGCTGGCGACCATCGTCATGATGGCGCGGAAGTGGAAGGGCGCCATTCTGCTCGGCATCATCTTCACAACCGTCCTCTCGACCATCCTCAACTACGCGTACCACAAGGAGCCTTTCGGCGAACAGACCGCCGTGATCCCCGAGAGCGGTATCCAGTGGCCAGACTTCAGCCTGCTCGGCCAGTTCGACTTCGGCGCCATCACCAAGCTGGGTGCCATAGCCGCCGCCCTCTGGGTCTTCAGCATCATGCTGAGCGACTTCTTCGACACCATGGGCACGCTGATCGGCGTCGGCGGCCAGGCCGGCTATCTCGATGAAAAGGGCGATCTGCCGGGGACCAACCGCCTCCTCCTCGTAGACTCCTTGGCGGCGGTGGCCGGCGGCGCGGCCTCGGCGTCTTCGGCTACGACCTACATCGAGTCGGGCGCCGGCGTAGGCGCCGGAGGACGCACCGGCTGGGTGAGCGTAGTAACCGCTCTCTGCTTCTTCGCCGCCATGCCCTTCTCCCCCATCGCCGGAATCGTGCCAGCGGCGGCCACCGCGCCAGCGCTAATCGTGGTCGGCTACCTCATGATGCGCACCCTGACCCGCAAGGAGACAGTGGCCAGCGGTGAGAGCGACGGCAAGGTCTGCTCGGCGATCGACTTCACCGATCTCGCATTTGGCCTGCCAGCGGTGCTCACCATCACCGTGATGCCTCTCACGTACAGCATCACCAACGGCATCGGCGCGGGCTTCCTCAGCTACGTGGCCGTGCGCGTAGCCCGCGGCCAGTGGCGCCAGGTGCACTGGCTCCTCCACCTGGTTTCCCTGGCCTTCCTCGTCTACTTCCTGTTCCCTCTGATGCAGAAGAAGTTCGGCTGGTGAACCGCCTGAGGAACCCGCACACGCTGTACACAGGCTCTCCCTCGGAGATCACTCTCATGCTGTACTTGAGCTTGAGACTAAGGACCCCGCGCCCCTCACCCTAAGGCGCACGCTGAGGTAGATGCTGCGGCGAGCGGGAGGTCGTGGTGCGCCGACCGCTCGCCGCCACGTACTCGCCCAACACCTCCGTCGGCTTAGTCCGGGTAACGACGGATAGGCTGAGCGTATGGCATGTCGCCGAAATGCTGGCGATAGAGCCTGTCGAGCTCGGCGTCAGCTTCATCCAGGAACGCGCGAAAGCGGCGCACGAGCTCGCGACCCTCCTCGGTAAGCACGGAACCGCCGCCGGCTGCCCCCCCGGTGCGGCGGTGCAGCAGCTGAAACCCCAAGTGCTCCTCGACGTGGCGGATCGCCCGCCATGCCTTGTTATACGACATGCCCATCGTCTTGGCCGCCTGATGGAGAGACCCGATCTCATCGACGAGCACGAGGAGGTCGAAAACCCCGGGCCCAAAGAGCGGCTCGCCTTGATCGTGGAGAAACACGCGATGGCCGGCGCCAACGCGCGGCGCGCCCTCGGACGAGGCGCGCCGGGCCGCGCGTTCCCGCAACCGCTGGGCGCGGCGTTCGGGGCGTGAGAGCTGAGCAGCGTCGGCAGGTACATTAACATCCACTGTCATACGCCCCCCTCGGTTGCGGCCTCCTCGGTGGTGCACATCGTAGAACCGAGCATAGCGCCTTCGCGCGGAAGAGACGAACCTACGTCGAGGAAACGCGGCGGCGGCGCGGACTGAGGAGCCGGCCCCCACCAGGGGAGGCCGGCTCCTCACGCAACTCGCCGAGGGTGAGCGGTCGGCGCGCCGCTACCTGTACACGACCACCAGGCACGTGGCGCGCCTTCCGTTCGTCGTCCTCACCGTAATCCGTACGCGGCCGGGCCTTCTGGCGATAACCTTGCCCGTGCGATCCACCGTCGCCACCCTCGTGTTGGCGCTGCTCCAGGAGATGAGGCTCGTCGACGTCGCCGGCGTGAGCGTCGCGACCAGTCTCGTCTTACTCCCCACCCGCAGCGTCCTGCGCGCCGCGACGCGGACGCTCGTGGCGTCCCTCCTCCTCGTCACGTACACGACGAACGTATCGGTCTTGCCAGACGTCGTCCGTACCGTGATCGTCGCCCTGCCATCGGCTCTAGCAGTTACCCAGCCCGTCGAAGATACGGCCGCCCGCCGCGGACAGGAACTCCTCCAGCTCAGCGTGTCGGTCGACCTGACCGGCGAGAGGATGGCCAGCAGCCTCATCCGGGACCCCCGCGCCACGTACGCCTCAGCCTGCCGTGGCGTCGGCGACGTGATCGTCACTGCTCTGGAGGGCACCCTGTCGGCCGCGTAGACCGGCGCGCCCTCGCCGACGACGATGGCACGCACATCTTTCACCCACGAAGAGATCGAATTTTCGACGACGAGACGCAGGGGTCCGTAGCCGTTGAGGGCACTCGGCACGTAGCCGTCGGATGACGACGACGATACAAGCGGATAGCCATTCGTGCTGTAGGCGAGGATCACCTCACGATGCTCGCCCGGCTGGTAGACGCTGTCGATGCCGTTGAGCACATCGTCGACCGCCAGATCGACGTGATAGCCGTCAGCGCCGTAGACCGTGATCCTCGAGGGCCTGGAGACGCCGAGCGCGAGACGCCCCTCGAGGAGCTTCCGCAGCACGACGCCCTGATACGCGCTCTGCCCGCCGGAAGCGGCGAAAGAGTCGCGCACATAGCCGGACGCTTCGAGCTGCGCGAGCGAGAGGATCGTGATGCCCTTGGCTTCGGAGCCCGAGATGCTGAGCGCGCGCATCCGGTACGACGAGTACGGGACGAGGTCGTGCTTCCACAGGCCGCTCTTTCTCCCCACGGCGACCGAGACCACACTGGCAACCGTGTAGCGCTCGCTCGTCAGCATGATCGGCCCACCGTGATTCTCGGCGGCAGCCTGGTACCCAGGGCTCGTCGCGTTCTCTACCAGCGGCGTGCCGGCGCGACTGTAGGCGAGGAGGACAGGCGTCCCGGACTCCCGCAGGTCCTCGAGCGGAAGCGCCACCGACGATCCGTCCGCGCCAGTCACCGTCACCACGTCGGCGTCCACCGTGAGCCCCAGCGTCGAGGCCCGCAGCAACTGCAGAAGGTCGAGCCCCCGATAGAGCCCCGAGGCGCCCGTTCCGCCAGTGGCGTAGTCGTGGGTCCTCAACAGCTCGATCCTCTCCTCGAGCCCGCCAACCGTCAGGGCCGAGGGGTGTTTCATGCCGGGGCCCGTGAAGTCGATCTGACGGCTGGCCAGGTCGCCGTAGACATCTCCGGCGTGCATGTCGGCCGGTACGTCCACGACGAGATCGATGCTCTCCAGGTTGTTCAACCAGGCACCTGTCATCAAGTACTGCCCGTCGCGTGGCAGCAGCACGGCCAGCGGACCGCCATCGTTGTCGACGACCTCGCCAATCACGCCAGCCGCTCGGTAGCCGACGTCGCCCTCGTACGGCACCATCGGATACCCATTCTTGGCGAAAGCCAGGACAGGATGGACTCCATCGATCGTGAGGAGAGCCGTCGACGCATCGAGCAGTGTCGCCAGCTTGTCGACCATGTATCTGGAGGTGTCGCCGCCGAGATTACGCAGATACGCTAGGTCGACGGATACCGTGCCTCCGGCGGCGGATCTGAAGGTGGCGGTCCCCTCGTGTCCAGGAAGCCCGACCTTCTGCGCGAGGAACGTCCAGAGATCCATCCCCCGATAGAAAGCCCCACTGCCGTCATCGAAGAAGTTGGCCGTCAGTGAGCTCGCCGAGACGCTTTCGATCTCCTCGACCGTGTACGCCCGCGTCTTCAGCGGTGTGGCTGGATCGGCGCTGTCGAACACCGTGACCGTTACGCTCGAGGAGGCCAGCGGCTCGTACACGCCCGTGTGCGTCGCCTCCACTTCCTCGCCGACGACGATCCGGGATACCCATTTGGCGTTAAACCGCGCGTTGTAATCCTCGACCGACGTCTGACCGATCGTGAGACGGATCGGACCGCCGGCGTTGTCGCAAGCCGCGTTGTATCCCTCCTCCGGTGTGAAGACTCTGCTCACGGGGTCGGCGCCCGTCGGCCCAATGAGTGGGTACGAGTCCACGGCGTACGACAGCAACACCGGCACGGCGGCCTCCTGCACGGTTGGATCGCCCTTCGCGACGTAGCAGTTGTACCGCTGTGATTCCCCGACCTGGGCGAGCGTGAGAGCTACGCAGTAGCCGTCGGCGGCGTACACACGAACCGGCGTAGATGGCTGCGCCGTCTCGTCGAGGCCCAGGTACAGTAGGAGGTCGTAGAGCTTGACGCCCGCCAGCCTGGCCGTGCTGAACACGGCGCCACTCGTGAGCATGCTGTACGTATTCTGATAGCCGAGCTGGAGCGACTCGTCAGCGGCCAACCGCTCCAGCTCGCCGACGGACAGAATCGAAGGGCCGGGAAGCGCTGCTCCCGAGAGCTCCACCGTGTCGAAAACGTAGTTGCCCCGTCCGTAGTTGGCCCTCACGGGATCGGCACTTCCGACATACGCCAGATGCGTATCCGACGCCGAAGGCGCCGCCGCGAAGGCCACGGAGACGGCGGCCGCCAGCGCGGCCAGGACAATCAGGAGAAGACGGGCGATCTTGTACATGAGCATGCCCCCTAACGAGCGTCGCCCACGAGCAGTGGGATGAAGAGATCCTCGGAGCGAAAGTCGCCGTGGCTTCCTCGACCCTCGCCGTCTTGAGGATGCTCCACCGTGTGCTGCCCGTGGTCGGCGACCACGATGATCCGCCCACCCCACATCCTCATGAGCTCGCCGACCATCGCATCCTCCTCTCGCACACGCGCGCGCGTGGCTTCGCCGAAGGGCCCTTCCCGATGAGCCGTGTCGTCGATCCCGTGGAAGTGGATCAGCATGAAGTCCGGCTTCTGTACCGCGAGCACGCGCTTGGCCGCGGCGAACACCTCGCCGTCGGTGAGCCCGTCGCCATCCTCGTCGACGGTGAACACCGTGTTGTCCGTCAGCTCGAGGATCTGCACATCGCCCTCGACCAAGCTCGTGCTCTGCCCACGTGCCTCCACCCAGCCGTAGATGGTCTCGCAGGCGAGGCGATGAACTCCTCGCTTACGAACACCGGTGGTCGCCGGATCTTGGCCGCTGACCATCGAGGCGAAGGCCACCGGTGTGATCGTCGGGTACACCGTCGCCGCCTTGCGGGCCGCGAGGCGCGCGAGATGTGGGATCTCGCCGCGCGCCTTGGCGGCGGTGTACTGGTCGTAGCCGAAGCCGTCGAGGAACACCACCAGCACGCTCTCTCCGGCTTCGAGCGCCGCCTGAGCCAGACTCCGCACGTCGCGGACGCTCGCCGATGGCGGGTCGAGAATGATCCCCGCAGGTACCCCGGCATCGTGTCCGTCGACCACGAGGCTTCCTCTGTCGGTGACGGCGCAGGACGCGACCGTGGCAGCAACGATTGAGCCGTCGGCCTTGTAGATGGCGACGCGTTCAGCCGCGGCGTGCCCCGTTGCGCTGAGCGCCTCGGCGAGCGGCCTCTGCGCGGCCGCCGCGCCCGTGCCGGCAAACACGTCGGCGATCACGAGTGTCCCGTTCTGATCCGTCGTGCCGTACGTGACCGTGATGCGGCCCGCCGGCGCGCCGGCGGCCGGAGGCGCCGCGGAGGCTCCGCTCCGCGGCGCGCCGTCACTGCCCGAACATCCAGCGAACGCCACGGCCGCCGCCAGAAGCGCCGCCACCGCGAACGGGCGGACACCGCTGAGGCGACGGCCCGTCTTCTGCCGTACCGCCGGCGACCTTCCCAGCCCTCCGGCACCCCCGGACACGCGGAGCAGTGCGTCGCTCCGAGCGCGAGGTTTATCTTTCCCCGCCGAGCCGCTCCCCGCCGGGCCGTCGCTCGGCACGCCCAGACGATACCGGCGCAGCAGCTTGATGACCTCCCAGGCGATGATCCCGCCCACGCCGCCCGACAGCGCGGCCGTGCACAGAGCGAGCGCCAACGGGATCGGCGGCAGCCGGAAGAAGATGAAGCTCACCGCGAGCGTGCCGGTCGCATTGGCGAGGACGCCGGCGAGAAAGCAGCACCGCAGACAGCACGCCCTGTGGCGGATCAGCAAGAGGCCGAGATCCATCACGATGCCCGGCGCCGTATAGCTCACGAGCGACATCACCCCATGCGATCCGACCACCCCCGTGAACATGACCAGCAACGCCTGTACCAGCGCGATGAGCGTCGCCGTTCCGCGCCGAGGGACAAGCCCCATGCCCACCACGAGCCACATCATGTAGAGCCCTCCGGCCAGCGCGCCGGCGGGCACGAAGAGTGGCGCGGCGATGAGGTGCGCGAGCGGGACCACCACCGGCTTGATGGAGATCCCGAGGGCGGCGACGATCGCGATCAAAATGAGATCGCGCGTCGAAAACGTGCGGAAGGCGCGCGATACAGGGCCCATCAGAGCACGGAGATGGACACGACGATCTTCACCCAGTACTGGCGGTTATAGTCCCCGGCGACGGTCTGCCCCATGACGAGCCGGAACGGATGCGCGCCGCTGTACGGCACGCCATCCTCGGAGTACGCGATGATCATGGGGAGGCTGACCCCGGGCCGCGTCTCATCGATGTAGCTGGCGTTCACCTGCCGCAGCGTGAAACTCGCGCTGTAGCCGTCGGCGGCGGTGACGGTCACGCGCGCTGCGTCGGCCGCCAACCCCGCTACATCCAGGATGTCGCGGAGGCGCACACCGACGAACGCGGTAGTAGCCTCCTTCGGGTCCTTTCCCCGTGAGAAATAGGTATCCGAGACGATGCTCATCTTCTTCAGATCCGCGGCGGTGAAACGGGTTGTCGCCGCGACCTTTCCGTTCACCGTGAAGTACGGCGATGCACCCGTGGTGCTCGGAGATGGCGTGGGTTTCGGCTTCGGCGTAGACCTCTTGGTCGTCGACGGCGTAGGCGTAGACACACTCGAGCCGGAGGGCGAGGAGCCGCCGGCCGAGGTGGCCGGCGACGGAGTGGCCGAGGGAGATGCCGACGAATCGGACGAAGCAGAAGGAGGGAGGCCTGTTGTGAACGCCACCGGTACGCTCGCGGACGGGGTGGCGGCGCCCGGCACGGCATCGGCCGCGGGCGCCCGCCGCCCACACCCCCATACCGTACCGAGCGTCCCCACCAGAAGAGCGAGGATCGCTGCCGCCATAAGTACGGTCGGCCGGAGTCTGCTCCATCGCGACAAACCCCTCATGCGAAACACCTCACTTCGCTTACCTTGGTCGTTGTGGCCATGGTGGGCGCCACACTCACCGCGCCTCCTCGCCGGCGACAGCTCGCCGATCGCCGGCATCTCCGGAGGACGCCACGGTCGGCATCGCTACCTGACCGTCACGATGCACGTGGCTGTCTTCCCATTGCTCGTGCGGACGGTGATGGTCGCCCTGCCCCGCCTGACGCCGGTGATGCGGCCACTGCGATCCACCTTGACCACTCGTGAGTTGCTGCTCTTCCACGTGATCGTGTTGGTAGCCCCGGCTGGGTACACGCGGGCGCTGAGCTTGACCGTGCTTCCGCGCGCGAGCAGTTTGGTCCTCGGCAAGGTGATCCGCGTCGCGTTGACCGTCCTCGCCACCACCTTGACCGTGAAGCTCACGCGGCGCGATCCGCTGGTCGCGGTGATGGTCGCGGTACCGCATCGCCGGGCGGTCACGGTCCCGTTCGTCGCCACCGTCGCCACTCTGGCGTTGCTGGTCCTCCAGACGATCGGGTTGGGCGCCAGGGCACCCGCCGCCTTGGTAGCGACCGCCCGCAGCGCCAGCTTGGAGCCCCTCGCAACGATCGCTCTACTCTGCGAGACGGTGGGCGAGGTGAGTACCAGCTTGGCCGTGGCGTCGACGTGCTCGATTTTCACCGCCAGCACGTCGGCAATCGCAACGCCGTCGCCATAGATCATGGTCTGCGTGCCGTTGGCGACCTTCGCCCCGTTGGTATCTTCCGAGTAGTAAGCCAACAGGTAGGCGCCGGTCGTAATCGCGGCGACGTTGAGTCCCGGGTCGACGGTCCCGCCACTCGTGACCACGAACAGCTTGTCCTGAGGACAGATCCTCCCCCGCGCCTCATCGAGCAGCGCCTTGAGGTCGAGCCCGTGACCTACGGCAGTCGCGCCACCCACCTGATACGTCCTGCGATCGTTGCCCTTAGTCACAAGAGCGGCGAGTGTGAAGTGGCTCTTCTGCCGGACGGTAGGATCGTCGCTGTACGCGTCGGGCGCGTCGACCGTAAACGCCGGAGACGCGGTCGGCAACGATACCGAGTTGGCACCGGAGACAAAGCTACACTTGGTACTCTCCGACGGCTCCAGCTGCCCGTAGAGGAACTTGGTGAACGCTGCCACCGGAGTGGTTGCCTCGGCGGGGAGGTCGTCGAGGGTCGCCGCCTCGTCCACGTAGAGCGCGAGCAGAGGGTCGACACTATCGCCACTCACGGCTGCCGGCGTCAGGAACACGTACCGTGGCTGCCGCGGATCGAAAGTTACGGAATACCCGTCGCTGCCGGAGGTCACCGTAACCCGGTCGAGAGCGGCGATCTGACCATCATCGAGCCCCGCGGCCAAGAGCATCTGCCGCAGCGCGACACCGGAGCCAACCGCGAAACCATAGACAGGCGCGCCATGATTCTCGCAGTATGAATACCTGAGCGTCGCCCACAGGCCGCTGTATGGGCCCTCGGTGCCTCTGCTGTCCTTGAGCTGGCTCAGCTCGTCCGCGGTGATCCAGAAGGCATCGCCGCTGTAGGTCTGCATGCTCGCCGGCGCGTTCACGGCATCGCCGGCCACGATGATCCCAATAGGCTGGTGAGCGGTCGCGGGGATCTGGTTGCCAGCGGCATCGAGTACCGTCGCGGAATCCGCTGTGGCGACAAGACGGGCCGGAAAAGCAGAGTTGCCGTAGTCACCGTTGGTGCAGATGCGCACATAGGTGGGTTCGTAGAACTCGGCACCGGGAGCAGTGGGATCTCCCGTCTTGCATCCCTGTACGGGATCAGTCGCTAAGAGATAGTTGTTGGCAGGGTCTTTCACGTCGCCCACGAACAGCGCGCAAGCGTACGCATCGACGGCCGTTACTCTCAGCTTCCAGTTCTCGTCTAGCGTGATGCCAGACCGCTGCTCGACGTCGGCCAGCACCGTTCGCAGCCAGACGCCGCTCCACTCCTCGTTCTCCAGGGTGTACTGGTGGGTGACCTTGGAACCCAGCCTGCCAGCACCGCTGACGTCCGCCCACGAGTAGCTGTACGACCTCCCGGCCAGCGAGAGGGTAAACACCACCGTAGACGGGTCGCTGGGGGGGTCGATGGGTTTCGAGAGGGTCTTGGCGAGCGACGGTGCGGCCGCCGGCCCCAGCAGTACCACGGCGACCAGCACACACATCCCCAGCAGCTTCCACAACCCGGACAACCGGCCTCTGGCCGGCCGCCGAGCGACAGGCACGCGCCTCGATCTGCTCATCACTCCTCCACACTCGGCCTTCAAACATCAGCCCACTCTTCGGTCTTCACCGACCCCCCTGCAGCCCCGCGCAACGGGCCGTGGCTGCCGTGTGCTTCTCCGTAGCGCCTGAGCCCTGCGGCCCCGCGCAACGGGGCCGCAGGGGGGTCGGCCATCTGTCTCTTCGCGATCGCCATCTCAAGCTCGGGAGTCACCTCACTCCACTCCCGGATGCGCTCCTTAGCTCAAGCGAGACGTCGCGTTTACCTCACCACCGTCAATCGGAACGTGGCCTTCTTGCCAAACGTGGAGGTGACGGTGATGGTGACGGTGCCCGTCCTCGTCCGAGAAGCCGTCACCAGGCCCGTACTGCTCACGGTGGCGAGCCTCTTGTTCGAGGATTTCCAGGTGAACCGTTCGACCGTCACCGCCGGAGTCGACCTGCGGACCAACCTGATGCGCCCGCCACGCTTGATGGTCGCCGCACGGCTGCCAGTGCGCGTGGTGATCCTGAGCGACTTGACGATCGGCGCGTTCACGTCGATCCGGGCGACGGACCCCAGCAGGACGTTGCCGTTGAACTCGTCGATGAGCACGGGGCGGTTGTACACCCACGTGAAGCGCTTGCTCTCCGCGGTGTTGTTCGGGCACGACTTGGAGTGGCTGTCTTTGTACGCGACGAAGCAGCGACGCGCCGCGGCGTCCTTATAGAGCTTCTTCGCCCCACCGGTGCTGGTGACCACAACAGTGGTCACGTCGCCGGCCTGCAGGCCCACGAGATCGGCGGCGAAAGCGCCGGAGTACCGATACAGGTTCAAGTCGGTGTAGCCATAGGCATTCGGATCGACGCGGGTATCGACGAACAGCTTGCGCGTCGGGATGGGGATCGTGAACTCCGCCGTTGTCGGATCGATCGAGGAGGCGTCCACGCTGGCCGCGTCCCCCGTGGCAACGAGGCCCCGCACGAAGGCCAGATCGACGGGGATCTGCACGGTGTCCGGCGCGCTGGCGATGTCGTACTGGGTGAGCTTGGCACTGGTTCCGGAGACCCAGTTCTTGGCCAGCAGATAGTCGTTGTCCGTGTAGGTGAAGTTCACGACCTGCGTGCTCGTAGCCTTGGGCTCGACACGGATAATCTGGTTCTCCTCTGTCGCGCTGTAGGCCGCCACCGTCGGCGACTGCACGCTGATCTTCATGCCGGCCAGTGCACCGAGGACCGTACGACCCGGATTGCCCTTGCTGTCGAGGACGATCTGGTTGTCCCGACTGTCCGTGCCGGTCAGACGGTACGAACCGGCGGTGTCGTTGTTGTACGCCTTGCCATCGGGAGATACGGCGATGCCCATCATCATCTTCAGGACGGCTGAATTGGCGGCATCCGTCTGGCGGTATACACGAAGGTACTCGGGATACAGATTCTCCGCCCACTTGTACACGGCGTCGTTCACGTTGTACTTAGTAGGGTTGATGAACTCGGTTTTGATCTCGTAGGTGAGCAGCGGCTTAGTGGTGTCCCTCGCCGCGGCCAGCGTGTCGATGGAGCTGGCGCCGGTGGCGTGGAAGGCATCTTCCTCGAGGTACTGGATCGACCACGTCTCGTCTACAAGAAGCGGATCGCCGTAGACATCCACGAGGCTGTCGACGAGCTTGCCGATCGAGAACCCGTGGGCATGCGTCTTCGTGGCAACCGTGTGGTTGACGTAGTCGAACGTCCGCGCCTCAACACCGTACTTCGTCTTCAGCTCATCGAGGCTGAAGTAGTAGTACAGGCGATCGCCAGTGCCATCCGCGCCGGTGTTCACCGCGACGTAAAAGACGGACTTGGCGATCTGCGCGGTGGTCCCGCCTGGGGTCTTCTCGTAACTACCAGCGACGGCGGACGCGCTTCCCGCCATCATGATGACCAAGGCTGCCGCTAGAGCGACCGTCGCACTCAGCCTCGCGACTCGCTTGCACCTCGACTTCACTGCCCTCTCCCTTCGCTGGTCTTACCGCTCGCTAATCACCCCGGCCGCCAGAACCTCACTCGCCGGCCGCCATGGATGGCCCATCATGAATAGCGTTATACTGTGCAGAAGATAACGTGTTGGTCTACACGGCGTCAAGGCGCACGAGCAGACCGACAACGTTCGAGGACAGCTCCGGCAACCATCCGCAACGAAGGGACATCGTCGATGACCGGCAGCAGGAAGCACGTGGCAGTCATCGCAGCGGTGGCGGCTGTGCTGGCCGTCGCGGTTGTGGTGCTCGCGCAGGTCAACAGGTCCGACACCGTAGTCGAGCAGGGTTCGATCGCCATCACCCGGGGCGGAAGGACGCTCAAGGTTTTCACGATGGCGCAGGTGAAGGCACTGCCGTGCGTCCGAGCGGAGAAGACGATTCTGTCCTCAAGCCACGCCGACGAGCACGGTGCCTTCACGGGCGTGCCCCTGCGCACGCTCCTCGGAGAGATCAGCCCAACGCTGGCCGCCTCGGCCACGCAGATCGTCACGCGTGCCGTGGACGGTTACGTGTCTTCCCTGAGCGCCGACGAGGTGTCCGCCGACGACACCGTGCTGCTGGTGTACGCAAAGGACGGCCAGAGCCTGGGCACATTCAAGAACGGCGGGACAGGTCCCTTCCGCATCGTCATCCTGGGCGACCGGTTCGGGAATCGGTGCACCAAGTGGGTGAACGAAATCGAGATCCGATGATGCGCGCCCACCACGAGGCGCGCACGGCGACGGCGCTGCGCGTGTGTGACCTCTCCTATGCCTACCCCGGCGGCGAGTTCGTGCTGCGCGACATCTCCTGCAGCATCGCCGCCGGCGAGTCGGTGGTGCTCGTCGGATTGTCAGGCTGTGGAAAGACCACGCTCTGCCACTGCCTGAGCGGGCTAGCTCCCAAGGCTCTTGGAGGAACGTTGCGGGGGACCGTATTCCTCGCCGGAGAAGACATCGCCCCGCTCCCGCTCTCGCGCCTCGCGTCGCGCATCGGCTTCGTCTTCCAGGACCCCGACAACCAGATGGTGACCACGACCGTGGAGGACGAGATCGCGTTCGCCCCGGAGAACTTGGCCATGAGCCCGGCCGAGATCCGCGTCCGCGTCAGCCGGGAGCTGGAGCGCTTCGGCATCGCCCATCTCGCGCCGCGCGCCCCGAACAGCCTCTCGGGCGGAGAGAAGCGCCTCGTGGCGATGGCGGCGGTGCTGGCCCTCGACCCCTCCGTCCTCATCCTGGACGAGCCGTTCACCCACCTCGACGAGCGCGGCCGTGTCCGTATCCGCGAGGCGATCGCCGACATGCAGAGGGAAGGGCGCACACTGATCGTCGTCGAGCACGACCTGTCTCTAACCGATTTCGCGCACCGCTACCTCCTGCTCGCCAAGGGGCGGCTGGCCTCGGATACCACCATGCCCCCGCCGGCCTTTCTCGACCCCGAGCCAGACGCCGCCGGGAACACCCGCGTCGCTCAGTGCTCGCCCGCCAGGACTCTCCTGTGATAACGATCGACCGCGTCTCGTATGCGTACCCCGGCGCACAGCAAGCTGTACTCGACGAGTTCTCCGCCTCGTTTCCGCCCGCCGCTCTCACCGCCATCACCGGCGCCAACGGATGCGGCAAGACCACGCTGACGAAGCTCATGACCGGCATCGTGCGCCCCCTGGCGGGTCGAGTCACGATCGACGGCACGGACATCGCGCCACTCTCCTTGGCGGAGATCGGCAGCCTCGTGGGCTGCGTGTTTCAAAATCCGACGCACCAGCTCTTCTCCACGAGTGTGCGCGAGGAGGTGTCGTTCGGCCTCCGTAATCTGAGCCTCTCCGACGCTCAGATCGCGGAACGCGTTCGGCACGCCCTCACCTGCTTCGACCTTGAAGAGCGTGAGGACGATTTCCCCCTGAGCCTCAGCCACGGCGAGAAGCAACGCCTCATGCTCGCCGCGGTCCTCGCGCTGCGCCCCGCCTACATCGTGCTCGATGAGCCGACGACCGGCCTGGACGTGGTGCGACGGCGCGCCCTGGGGGTCTCCTTGCGTCAGATCGCCGAGAGCAACGGCTGCGGCGTGATCGTCGTCAGCCATGAGCGGGCGTTTGTCTCCCGCTACGCCGACGCGGAGATCCCCATGGTCCTCGCCGGCGTCGCCGGAGCGACACGCCGCGAGCGGCAGCCCGAGCCGCCGCCGCAGAGGCGGGGGGGAAAGGCGGGGGCTCCGCGCCTCGCCAGGATCGATCCCCGCGTGAAGCTCCTGCTCATGCTGTGTATCTCCACCCTGGCCGTGGTCTGGCGAGATCCGCTGTGGCTCGCAAGCCTGCTGGCCTTCACCTGCACCGTGCTGGCGGTCGGAGGCGTTGACCTCGGTACAGCCCTGCGCCAAATCAGAGGCGTCCTCGGCGTGGTCGCCCTCCTCTTCATCGTGCAGTGCCTCTTCGTGAGAAGCGGGCGCCCGCTACTCTCCGTCGGCGCCGTCACCCTCGTCACGGTCGACGGCGCCGCCACGGCTCTCGGTGTCGCGCTGCGGCTCGCGATCGTGGTGTTCTCCGCCCTGCTGCTCCTCACCAGCGAAGCACGCGACTACCTGCTCGCCTTCGTGCAGTGCAAGCTGCCCTACGAGATCGCGTTCATGGTGATGACGGCGGCTCATTTCATGCCGATCCTCAGAGACGAGGCCCTCGACGTCTACCACGCCGTGCAGATGCGAGGCACGGAGATCGCGAAGACGACGCTCCGTGGCAAACTCCGCGTGTACACCAGCATGACTCTGCCCATCCTCACCGGAGCGCTCAGACGCGCTGAGCAGACTTCCATCGCCATGGAGGCACGGGCCTTCCGCGCCTGTCCGCGACGCACGTTCCTGCGCCGCCTGAAACTCTCCTCCGCCGACATCGTCTGCCTGGTGGCCATTCCGCTACTGACCGCGGCTTCGCTCGTGACGTCGATCATCATCTGAGGCGCCTCGCGCGCAGCGCGGGAGAGGCAGCGTCTGCCGCCCTACTCTCCCGTCGCCGGCGGGGCAATGCGGACCACACGCAGGCGGGTCCCGGAAGACGCGGGAGTTTCCGCGAGGCGCGAGTTCCAGGGCTCTCTGATGCCCACCACTCGCGCCTCAGGGGTGGGGAACAGCTGGAGGAAGCGAGGCACGAGCCAGGGGCGGACCACGACCACCGCCATGCGGTAGTGCCCCGCTAGAGCACGTTCCACTCCGCGCAGCGAGCCCCGGCGGTGCAGCAGCTCGACCGGCCCTACCTCGTCCACGAGGAGGAGGTCCGTAGGGCAGGCGCCGCTCAGGACATCGCTCACCCACGCGAGCGCCGCCTCGCCGAGCTCCCATCTGGGCTCGCCGGCCGCGATCGCGCCGGGTGACGCCTGCCGGGCGAGAAGACGGCGTTCACCGCTGCCCATGTCTTCCACCCAGCGCTCGGCGCCGTCTGGTCCAGCCTGCTCGAGCGCGGTTATCCCGCCCACTCGCAAGCCCACCGCGCGCGCCGTACGGGCCAGCGCGCGGCAGCGTGTGGTCTTCCCCGCGCCAGACTCCCCAGTGAGCACGAACAGACGCCGGCCGTCTGGCCCATGAGGCGTCATGATCATCTAGCTCATCACACCTGGCTCTTCCCTCGGCCCTCTGCGTCGCTGCGCCGCGCATCGCTCAGCAGACCATCGACTATCTCCGCCGCGCTGCGCACGAACTCCTCGCACTTCGCGGACAGCCCTCGCTCCTTCGCCAGCAGCGCGCCCTCGGGCGTGCTCACGTCGCAGCCCAGGAGCTCACGGCACACCAGCGTTCCGTGGCGACGCCGGAACTCGGCCATAAAGGAGGCGATGGCCGCGTGCGCGGCCGCGCGCCGTTCCCTCGTTCCGCATGCGTCGTCGCAGTACGCCAGTCCGATGAGCATCACTGCGCCGGTTACCACACCACATGTCTCCGCCATCCCCATACCGCCGCCGAAGCCGGCCGCGACGCGCATGGCTTGGCCTTCGGTGAGGCCATACCGCGGCCCGTAGGCACCCAGAACGGCCTGCGAACATGCGCAGTCACCGCGAAAGAGCTCAACCGCCACGTCCCTATCGCTCACGACGCACTCCTCTCGTGGGTACACCTCTTGCCGCGAGCCACTTCCTGCATCTCCCCCGCTCTTCGTAAGGTATGAGGCACGCGGCACCAGCTTCGCGTGCCGTACTGCAGCCCCCGAAGTCTACCTCGACAGTGGCGTGGAGCGAGCGGTACTCAGGCAAGGGCAGTCAGTACACAGCCCACACCATAGCGAGGTAGTTCGGCACAGAACCGATGGGCGAGGAGCGCGAGGCCCCTTAGCCCTCCCACGGTTTGCCCAGATAACGCCGGACCGTGCGCGGGCTGACGTCGCTGACGACCTCGTAGTTGATGGTCCCCAGCAGGTGGGCGATGTCCTCGCAGAGGATGCGCTGATCGCCCGATTCACCGATGAGCACCACCTCATCGCCCAGCTGGCAGCCCTGCTCGGGCAGCCTAACCGTCATCTGGTCCATGCTCATGGTACCGCTGATGCGACAGCGGTGCCCGGCGATGAGCACATCCCCGCGGTTGCTCAGCGCCCGGCAGACGCCGTCGCCGTAGCCGATGGGGACGATGCCGATGCGCGTCGGCTCCTCGGCGATGAAGCGCCGGCCGTAGCCCACCGATTCGCCCGGCTGGACCATACGCTCGCCGGCGAGGTAGGAGCTCCAGCGCATCGCCGGCCACAGGCCGAGGGCGTAGGGATCGCGGTTGCACGGATCCAGGCCGTAGACCGCGATCCCGCAGCGCACCATGTCGAAGTGCGAGCGGGGCTCACGCAGGGTGGCGGCGCTGTTGGCGATGTGGCAGAGCAGGTCGGGGTACTGCCGCCGCAGTACGGCGGCGAAGGCGGCGAAGCGCTCTAGCTGCACGAAGAAGAACTCAAGGTCGTCCCAGTCGGCGGTGGCGAAGTGGCTCATCAGGCCGATGAGGCGCGAGGGACCCTCGGCGACGATGGCGGCCAGCGCGAGCGCCTCCTCCTCGTTGACCCCCAGACGCCCCATCCCCGAGTCGAACTTCACGTGCACCAGGGCGCCCGCTTTGCGCGCCGCCTCGGCGAAGCCCCGTGACCAGGCGACCACCTGCGCCTCGGCGGCCACGGCGCAGTACAGCTCAGGGCCGGTCATGGGGCCGAACACCAGTACCGGCAGGGTGAGGCCGGCGGCGCGCAGCTGCTGAGCCTCGGCGACGGTGCTCACGCCCAACCACGCCGCACCGGCCTCCATGGCGGCACGCCCGACGGGGACCGCCCCATGGCCGTAGCCGTCGGCCTTGAGCACCACACACAGACGGCTGCCGCCGGTAAGCGCGGCGCTCAACAGCCCGACGTTGTGGCGGATGGCGTTCAGATCCACGTGCGCGACGGAACGCGCTCGCCCGCGAAGGATCACTGGATCACCTGCCAGTCGACGCGGCGAACACGGCGGGGAAGCGCCGCGATGACAGAGCCGTGGGGGCTGGGGACCACGGAGACGGGATTCACTCTGTGACAGCTCATAGATGTTGCCACCTCTCGTACGACCGTGTTACCTAGACGAAGTAAACGACGAACCGCGAGGCGGATTGTCGTGAGAAGAAAGTCAGCGGGAAGTGCGAGCGCGGCCGCGAACAGCTCACCCAGTGCGCCGCAAATCTGTACGTGCCGAGACACGTCCTCACACACAATCCCCCCCTCTCGGCCTCCTTGTTCGAGGCCGAGCCCCAGTCACACGCCGCGTCCGCCGTACCGGACGGTGCGCGACCTGCACGCGCGCATGCTAGTCCGCCTGCCCTCCGTGTGGCAAATGGGCATCGCCGCCGGCGACGTCTCTCTTCGCATCACGACTGCTCTTCCCTGCTCTTTCAGCGAGCAGGGGAGAGGACCGCGGCGCCTGACTGGCGTCAGGTCGGCCGCGAGCGGCCGCCATGCGCGAGGCCCAGGATGAGCAGAGCCGCCCCAATCACGAGGAAGGCGACCTCGGTCCGGGTGGGTTCCGCAGGCTGTTCCAGGAGGAGGATCTCGCCGACAATCCAGCCGATCAAGATGGCGCCCGAGAGCGCCGAGAGTAGCGGGCCGCGACGGTGGCGCTTGATCATGAGCACAGAGGCCGCTGCCGCACTGCCTCCGACGACGAGGGCCAGAATGATCCCTGGGATCAGATAGGTGTCGAAGGGGTTGTCGGCCAACCACGCACTCGGAAACCGGTCAACACCCGTGGCCATAGCGATCCCTCCTCCGACACCCGTCGCGCCAACGAAGACGTCGAGCGCGATCAATACCCACGTCACACGCAAAGAGCGCCGCGGCACGCCGTCTCTTCGGAGCACGTTCAACGACCTTCGAGAATGGAGTCGCTGATGAACCACCACAGCAATCCGGACCGATCTTTCGTCTGTGCCAGCGCCGCATTGATCAGTGACAGAGTCCCCCAGCCCACGGTGAAGCCGGCACTTACCTCGCTGCCCATTTCCCGCCCTCTCCCTGGTCGCTCCGCCGCGAGCCGCACGCGGCACGCGGACGTTCGCATGCCGCTGGCGTCCCGTTGATGGCCGCGAGCGGCGGCGCCTGCCGCCTACCTAACCTAGACATTCACGCGTCCGCAGGAAGTACACCTCGCCCCGTGGACACACACGAGGCCGCCGCATTCCAGGCACTTCCATCGCTCCCGTTCGGAGACGACGAACGAATCGAGCCCAAGATCGCGAACGTGCAGGAGGTTCTCCACCATGCTCATCCTGTACCTCGTGCGGTACCGTGCATCCAGTTGCCGGAGCCGCACGCACGGGAATTTGGCACAGGTGAAGCAGAACCCGCCCCCGTTCGCGGCAAGCTCTTCGCAGTTCTTAATGCGGCAGGGGGCGCAATGCTGTGGCTTTCTCGTATCGTCGCCGTTGCACCCGTCGCACCGGTTCTTCTCCCTGAGACAGGCGATGCAAAGGCCACAGTTCATTCCGCAGGGCGCAATCAGCTCAGCGCACAGCGACTCCGGAAGCATTGTCCCCCTCCCCGGTTGAGCCCTCGCGGACCAGCGAAGGCCACCAGTGCACACGTTACACTACGTACCAGCCATTCGCTCGTCCGAGCACACGGCACGTCTCCCTGCCCCCGCGAGGCTATCCGCCGTGGGCGATCGTTCAGCCCATCCCTTGGGTGCTACTTGGGCCCAAGAGTAAGGCCATAGAGAACCCCGAGGGCGAGCATCTCCCCTAGCCCCGTGGAGACCGTATACGCCGCTGTCTTTAGCGGGAGTCTGAACATCATCCATTGCGATACAGCGCTATTCACCACACGCAAAAACCACACAATGAGAGCGAAGTACACACCTTTCACGACACCAGTCTCGCTCGGCATACTCTGATAGACGAGCTGGAATAGCGCAGCCAGGATGAAACCGTACGCAAGATCGATGATCACCCCGGCTGCATAGTTCACCGACGATCTCGCGATCGGGCGATAGACGCTGAATACCCTGACCGCTAGTGGATTAGCGTTGATCAACCCATCCAGAAGGCAGAACAGGAGACCACTCGCGATGCTGACGACGATGAAAGTGAGCATCTTTGCTCCCTTCGGGTCCAGCGAGAACCCCAATAGTCAGACGATCCCTCCGGTATCGAATCCGGCGCCGACTACCGCTTGATCGTCTGCGACCCCCTGGCAGCCATGGCTCGTGCGTGACCCTCGAGCCCGAGTTGCTTTATCTGGTCGATGCAAGCAGCACGGTCGGAGCGAAATACCACCTGGAAGACCTTGGCCATGAAGTTGTTGAACTTCCTGCACGTCATCGGGTCTGGATACTCAGAGCATGAGGCACAGGATTGGATACCTTGGTCACCGCAGCATGACCTGATCTTGCACCACGTTGCCTTCACGTTCTGGTGACACCCTTGGCACTTACCGCGAAGGTAGGATTTACACGCCCCGCAGTACAGCCCACAGGATGCGACAAGCTCTGGCGTTACCTGCATCTCGGCCATCTGACCTCCTGAAAAAGAACCCGCACCATCTCTCCACGTTCGCTACAGCCGCGGACCACCGACTCGCTGGACGATGCGCCACGCGAGCAACGTAACCCATCGCGACGGTTCACGCTTCTGCCCGAACTCCCAGTCCTTCCACGGCGTCCAGACCGACTCCGGCGTGAACCGTCCCTCACCATCCGCTTTGCCCAGGAGTACGTCGACCATCTCGAGCAGCCGGGGATCGGCCACGAGCCACGGGAACCGCGAGAGGACGTCGAGTACGTGCAGGAGGTCGTACCAAACGAAGGGCGCCTTGAGCTTGCGGAAGTCGGTGCCCATGTAGAACAGGTAGGGATGCCGCGACCTGCTCTCGCTCCAGAGCGTCAGGAGGGCCTCGGCCCCCGCGCGACAGGCGGGCCCGTCGCGTAGATCGTCGAACTCCGCAAGCGCCTTCAGCATGGCGAGAGTGGCGAACGGGCAGGGGTCGGCCTTGCGCCCGGGCCCCCGGAACGTCCCCAGCTCCTTTGAGACCGCGCAGGGCCAGCCGTTGTCTCGTACCAGGTCGCGCAGATACTCGACGGCCGCCCGGACCGGCGGCCGTCCGCCCGCGCCCATCTTTGCCAGCGCGGAGACCACCAGCGGAGCATCGCAGAGCGCCCATGCCCACGTGTCCACGCCGGCGCCACCGTGGTGCTGCGCGACGTTCAGAGGAAGCTGAAACGGACCCTCGTCCGCCTGGTGTCGCAGGATCGCCGAGACGATCTGCTCGACTCCCTCGTCCTCCGTTCGCAAGCCCAGGTCGGCGACAAAAGTCAGCCGGTGGAACGGCTGGCTGGCGCTCTTGTGGCTGGCGATAACCGTACCCGGCCACGCCGTCAGCCCAGCCACCAGGCCAGCCAGCCGCGGGTCCAGGAGCATGGACTCGCGAGCCAAGCGTACCGCCGCCTCTTCCGCGACCTGCCCCAGCAGATCCACTCTGGTCCTGTACTCGATAAACGGCTCGCCCTGAAGCAGCCAGGCGACGGGCGCCTCCATGACCCTCCCCCTCTCGCCAGTTCCTACCGTGCCGAACGTCCTCGCGCTCGTGCCACGCTTAATCCAAGCGGGGCGCCCGCGCGCTCAGCGCGCACCGCGCTTCTTGATCCGGATCGAGAGTTCGATGACGTCTTGCCCGGCGAAGCGGGAGGCACGCCGCAGGAGCGTCTTGTCCTTGCCCAGAAGATCGTCGACCAAGTTTGCCAAGTAATCCCTGTGCCCTTTGGAGAGCGGCTGCAGGGCTGGATCGGCGCCCATCTCGCGGCGGATGCGCTTTCTGCTCGCCCGCGCTAAGGCGCCCTGTTGGTACTCGTTGTACGTGCTGGCCAGCGTGTGCGTAGCGGCCGGCAGGTACTTCAGGCACAGCCACAGCACGATGAGGCGTTCGGGCGAGCCGAGCACGTCCAGGGCCTCGCGCGCCAGAAGCTCAAGCGAACCGGGCTGAACTTCGGCTATCTGCAGATGCCCCGACACACGCTGGGCGTAAGAACGGTACCCTTCCGGAGTGAGCCGTCCATACAGGTGGTCGATGAGCTCCAGGTACGCGGCCAGATCGCGGGCGGACAGATCGACGTTCCTCGTACGGATAGCCAGCTCTACGATGTCGTCCTCCCGGTAAGCGGATAGAAGGAGCGCCGCCAGCTCCCGTACCGTACCCCCCAGCCGTGATGTGTGTAGTTCTCCCGCACCCATACGCCTTCACCCCGTTGAGCTCGCGCGGGCAGCACCGGTAGCGCTACCCCAGCACCCCCGAGCCGCCCGCCTAAACGCATCCGGCAGAGGCTAGACTACCGCAACAGGCACGGCGACACAGTACACAGTACAGCAACGGCCCTATTCTCACTCCGTGGTGGTCTATCGTTCCCCCTAAAATGGCAGCAGGCTTTCCTCCACCCACTTCGCGGAGGGTGCGCGCGTTTGCGCCCGCGCCGCGTAGTATCGCCCAGATGAGCGCGCGCCCGGACGGCTGGAGGCCAGCCAACACACCGGCATCCTGCGTGCCAAGCGCTGGTCCGTACACCAGCGGCAGGTGGCACCACGCCCGCGGGCGGTAGCGGCGCAGGAGCTCGACCAAACCGCCACGGAAGTGGTTGATGCGGAAAACGGGTCAGTCGCCATCCGTAGCATCGACGACGACCTGATGCTCGCGTGTCGCGAGATCGACACCGACGGTGATCATCTTGCCTCTTCGGTGGGCGCCAACCGACCGAGGGCAATCATGGACAGCACGAGCTTCGCCTCTTCTTGCATACCGTCATACTCGATAGCGGGCTCATCTTCATGGCACGCCGCTTCCGCGTCGCCTGCCGCGACTACCGGCTGGCGCAGGAGTTCATCACGCCCTACACACCCGAGCAGAACGGCATGATCGAGCGCTTCTTCCGTTCGCTGAAAGAGGAGTGCGTCTGGCAGCACAACTTCGCCGAGTACGTCGAGACACGCGTGGCGATCAGCCAATGGATCCACTGGTGCAACGAGCATCGTCCCCATCAGGCGCTCGGCCACCTGACTCCGCATCAGCACAGAACTCAACAACTACAGGCGGTAGCTTGAGATGAGGGAAGCACTACACCAGCCGCAACGCTCGCGATCAGCAGCAGAGCGTCCGCCGCGCGAGAGGTGCGGCGGCACAACCAACCGTACCCCCTCATGTTCCGCTGCCGATCGCAAGCGTCTCGTAGCTCTCGCCTTTCTCGTATCCTAGCCTTCGAGCTAGCTTCGCCGACTCGCTGGTCGCCGCCAGCCACTTCGGTTCGATACCGTTCCTCAGACAGTACAGCACCAATCGCGCGCCCACACTCGTACCCAGCCCCCTGCGCTGAAACCCCGGTGCGGTGTTGATCTCTACATCGATAGCCCCGTTACACGCTGCCATTGAAGCCGCCGCGCTGACGACTCTGTCATTGCAAAGAACACAATAACCAATACCTCGCCTTAGGTAGTCATCTCTCGATTGGAAGCCATCGAAGAAATATGTAGTACCTAAATCAGATATCAGGCGATCAACTAATTTGTCATCTATTCTGACGAGACGAAAACCCGGTGGAATCCCTCGAACGAGTTGAATTAATTTATTCCCATCTAAAGAATGCGTCAAAAATTCAGTGAACGATACCGCCTCACTGCAGCTAAGCTCATCTCGCAGAAGCCGCCGCCACTCGGTATTCTCAGGAGTAACGTAGGAAATCTTCCTATAGTGCAATATATCTGCTGTATGTGGTGTACTAGAACTTCCACCGAGTACTGTAAATGGTCCTACATCAAGACGTGCTACCGATGGGTAATCTCTTGAATCAGCATAAGCAACGCCAGAATGACCTTCCAGTACGCTGTTCATGACAACCGTGTCATACTTATGTTCTTTGAACAGCGGAAAAAGTACATCTCGATTGATTACTTCAACTACTGCCACTGTAGTCACTCGCGTAACACCTCTTCAGGGGAGAAGACGAGGTATCCCCGTCCACCGTGATCATGATGACTCGCGGTTAGGGATGTACCGCCTGTACCTCACATCCCCAGGCTCAAGCTTCAGTACCAGCAACTGACGGATGTCCCGCACGTCTTCCGCCGATTCCACGGGGAGGAAGAGCCACTTCCCCTCCGGATAGAGCTTGGCCCTGGCAAACGCCTCGCGAGCACGTTCGCCGAGCTTCATGCTCTGAACTCGCTCGACGGCCACTCGGCTGAGGTTGATTTGGACAGTGAACCCACCTCTCGCCGGATAGAGCGACGTGAGGAGTTTTCCCCGAACACGAAACCTGAGCGCCCAACCGTAGTTCTTGCCGTAGAGGAAGACGAGATCTTCGCTCGTCTGATAGGAGGCTCGCAGGAAGCGGATGAGCTCTTGCCAGACCGGGAGTCTGACGCCGATCACCTCGCGGATGGCGTCTTCCGTGGGGCGCTGCTTCCTATCCGTGAAGGCGCCAACGCTCATGGGTTGTCCCTTCCTCGCCACTGAAAGACCGTATCACCATGGGCAGTCGAGCGACAGAGGCGGACTCGGCGACGCCGCGGCGAGTCCGCCGCCCCTCTAGTTGGAGGCTTGAGGGGCGAGGGCACCGACGGGCGAAGTACCAACCGGCGCCGCCACGACTCCGTTGCCACCCTTGGCCTTGGCCTCGTAGAGAGCCGTGTCGGCAACCTCAATGAGATCGGCGAGCGTGGCCGTCGACCCCCCGCCGCAGACAACGCCGATGCTCACCGTCACCTGCAAGGGGTCCTCCGTCTGCCAGACGACGAGGCGCTCTACGGCGCGGCGGAGTCGCTCGGCCGCGGCGAGCGCCTGTTCCACGCCGAGGTTGGGCAGCACCGCGGCCAGCTCATCGCCGCCGTAGCGCCCCAGCAGATCGAAACTGCGTAACTCGGCACGGCAAGCGGCAGCCACGGCGCGCAGCAGCTCATCGCCGGCCAGATGGCCGTGCCGGTCGTTGATCGCTTTGAAGTGGTCGAGGTCGAGGAGCATGACCGCGAACGGACGCTCCGTGCGAAACGCACGGTCGATCTCTTTGCTCCCCAGCTCGAGGAGATGGCGGCGCGTGGCCAGTCCCGTGAGCTCATCGGTGGTTGCCAGCCGGCGCGCATCACGGAGACGATCCATGCTCGCAGTGACGTCACGCAGCACGATAGCTTCGCCCAGGCACCGACCCGCACGGCCCAAGACCGGCGTGGCCGATACGGCGAGGTAGCATCGCCGGGCGGCGCCCGAGGCCCCTGGCGAACCGATCCTGAGTGCCGCGACGGTCTCCTCGGAGACCGTCGCGGCGGACGCGGCAAGCGCAGCTGACGACTGCGCGGCTACTTTCGCAGGCCGCGCGGCGGTCAGCGCCCGCAGGAGCTCGGCACGCCCGGCCAAGACCACGGTCAGCGAACGCCCGAACGCCTCTTCGCCGAGCTCCGGTAGCATGCTCACCGCCGCGGGGTTGTAGTCGACCAGACAGCCAGCCGCGTCGCAGACGATAACGCCATCGACGAGCTGTTCTACCACGGTCTCACGAGCGAGTGGCGTGATGCTGAACAGACGGCCTTGGACCAACGTCACACCCAGCAGGATGGCCGCCAGCGAGAGGCTCGCCATGGCCGGATTGAAGTTGGCCCAGGGAAGCATTCTGGCGACGAACAGCGTGCCGGCCAACAGCGGCAGGCTCGTCGCCCCCAGTAACAGCCGCGCACGGACGCGGATCTCCCGCGGGCCGCGGAGTGCGGCTTGGCCCAAGCTGAGGAGCGCGATGCTGAAGAGACCGTAGGCGAACGGCACCCACGCACCGTAGTAGAGAGCACCATAGTCGGCAGCCACCAGAGGAACTGCCCCACTCGTGTCGAGAGCAGGATGGCCGCGGAACAGGTGACCGGGGTTGGTGTAGACGCAGACGACGATCGCCGTCGCTGCCAGGCTCAGCAGCCCCAGCAGCCACCGCGGCAGCGCCGGTCTTCCCACCGCGATGCGCACGGCCACCAGCCAGAGCACGGGCAGGACCGTGGCGCCGATGAACTGTACGTTAGCCCACACGAGCTTCTCGGCCAGGTGGGGTACGGCGAGTTCGCAGATGTATGCCACCGTCCAGAGCAGCAGGACGGCGAACACGCCTCCGAGCCAGGGGGCGACGGGCGTACGGCGATTCCAGACGGCCAGCACCGTCAGGCCGAAGAGCACGGTCGCAGACACCGCGTGAGGCAAGAGAACGAGATGATAGGCGAGCATCGGTATGTGCACTGCTATGAGGACTGATTCGGTTCGATGAACAGAGAGAGGGCGTCGCCACCCCCTACTCTAAGAGCATCGGCGGTGGTCAGCGAAGACTTGAGTTTCCGGTCGCCCCCGCGAGCACCCGGCATCCCGACTCGACGCGCCGGGTACCGTTACGAGCCGACGAAGATGATGACCTTGCTGCCAACGTCTACCCGTTCACCCGCCGCTGGATCTTGATCGACCACAGAGCCAAACGGCTCGCCACCCGGCATGGGAACCACCTTCACCTTGAGGCCCAGGGCCTCCAGGGTGGCCTTCGCCGTGGCCTCATCCATGGTGACTACGTTCGGCACGTCGACCTGTGGCGTGGGCGTAGGTGTAGGCGTGGCCGGGCCGGCGCTGATCACCAGGTTCACCGCGCTGCCCTTGTCCACCATAGTGTCCGCCACGGGATCCTGCCGAATCACCTGCCCCGCGGGCACGGTCTCGCTGTTCTCGGTGACCGCGCTACCCACCGTGAGCCCCTTGGCCGTGAGCTCCGCAGCGGCATCAACCTGCCTGAGCCCCGTGACGTTTGGCACTTTGACCCGGGGGACGCCGGTGCTCACCCAGTACGTGACCGTCGAGCCACGCTCGACCTGGACGCCCGCTCCAGGCTCCTGCCGGTATACCTCTCCGACTTCAACCTTGTCGGAGCGCCCGCTCTTTCGCTCCGGCTTGAGCCCGTTGTCCTGGATCCAGTCCTCCACGGCTTGAGCCTTCCACCCACTGAAGCTCTCGAGCTTGATGGTGCGAGTGCCACGGCACACCCAGATATCGACGGTCTTGCCTTTTCCGAGCTCGATATCCGGCTGCGGCTCCTGCCGCGTGACGAAACCCAACCGTACCTCGTCGGAGTAGTCGTCGTGAGCCTTCACTTCGAAGCCAGCGTCGGTCAGCTTGGCCGTGGCGGCGGCCTCGCGCAGACCTTCCACATTAGGCACCAGCGCGCTCCCGCCAAAGAGCCGGTCAACAAGGAAGAAACCGCCGACCACGGCGGCGATGGCGGCGGCGGCCAGCAGCACGAACAACCAGGTGGGCGCGCCGCGCCGCCGCGGCTCGCGCCGGCTGGCCGCGGTGCGCGTGGCGGCGGCACGAGTGACTGTCTCGCCGCGACGCAGTACCTGAGTCGCCTGGTCGCCGGCGATGCGGGTAGCCAGAACCTGTGTGCGTTCGGCGGCGGCGTCGAAGGTAGCCGCACGCAGCGGCCCACCCGTCTTCGCCGCCCGCAGGTCCGCCGCGAACTCCGCGGCGCTGCCGTACCGCCTGGCGGGGTCCTTGGCGAGCGCCTTCAGCACGATCTGATTGAGCGAGTATGGGATGCCGGGCACACGTTCAGCGGGCTCTGTGGGCAGCTCGTTCACATGCTTGAGCGCCACGGTGACGGCGCTGTCTCCTTTGAACGGCACACCGCCGGTGAGCATCTCGTAGAGCACGACGCCAACCGAGTACAGATCCGAGCGTTCGTCGACGGGCTCGCCACGTGCCTGCTCCGGCGCCAGGTACTGGGCCGTGCCCAGGATAGAGCCAGCCTCGGTCATCCCGGGATCGCCGGCTTGCGCGATACCGAAGTCGGCCACCTTGGCGCGACCATCGGCGTCCATGAGGATGTTCTGCGACTTGATGTCCCGGTGGATGACGCCCTTGGCGTGAGCGGCCGCAATGGCGGCGAGCAGCTCCAGGGCGATGCCGGAAGCTTCGTCGAGGCCGAGCCGTCCGTTCCGCCGTATACGATCCTTGAGCGTCTCGCCCTCGACGTACTCCATAACGATGTAGTTTTGCTCGCCAGCCTGGCCCCAGTCGTACACGGCAACGATGTTGGGGTGGTTCAGGCCAGCGGCGGCCTTGGCTTCGCGCCGGAACCGCTCCACGAACTTGGGATCTTCGACCAAACGCTGATGGAGCACCTTGATGGCCACCCGGCGCCCGAGCGTCGTGTCTTCCGCGAGGTACACGTTAGCCATGCCACCGCCACCGAGCGTACTGAGGACTCGGTAGCGACCGCTGAGTATGTGTCCGGGCTGCATGTGGTCGGTCAAGCGCCTACACTCCCTGAACTGGCTGCTGTCTGTGGGATTCTACTCTCAGGGCAGTCTCCCCTGTTCCAGCGCCACGCGAAGGACGGCGGCGGCGAGCGGCGCCGCGACCTCGCCGCCGGTGGCCGCGGTGTCTTCGATGGTCACGGCCACCGCTACACGCGGCGCATCCGCCGGCGCGAACGCGATGAACCAGGCTTGGTTGGTCGACCGCCCCGTCTCCGCCGTGCCGGTCTTCCCCGCGACCGGGATGCCCGCCAGCGCCGCCGCCGTGCCGGTGCCCGCCCGCACTACCTGCTGCATCATCCGGTTGAGGGCGGCCGCCGTCTCCGGCGTGAGTGCTCGTTCCACCCACACCCGCGGTTCTGCCTGGCTGATTACGCGACCGCGGAAGTCGGTCACCCGCTCGACCAAGTAGGGCCGCATGAGGCGGCCGTCGTTGGCGACGGCCGCCGCCACCAGGGCCATCTGCAAGGGACTGGTCATTACCTGCTCCTGGCCACAGGCCGCCCATGCCACGGCCAACTCATCCATGGCGCCGTCCGGCTCCACGAGGGTGGCCGCGCGATAGCGGCCGCTCGTAGCCACCTGCCCAGCGGGCAACTCCAGTGGTGGACGCTGCCAGAATCCAAAGGCTCTCATCCCCTCCACGAGCCCCTCGCGCCCCAGCTCGACGCCGACGCGCCCAAAGACGGTGTTCACCGAGTGCGTGAGGGCGGCGGTGAAGTCGAGCTGCCCAAACCGCTCACGATGGTAGTTGACCACGCTGCCGCCCGCTACGCCGTAGGTACCGGTATCGGTGAAACGCGTGCGCGGCGTTACCACGCCGGCGTCCAGTGCGCTCGCCGCCGTGACCACTTTGAACGCGGACCCGGGCGGGTAGAGCGCCTGATTGGCGCGGTCGAGCAGCGGCGCCCCTCGCGACGTGCGCAGCTTCCGCCAGTCCTTCTCCAGCGAGACGGCCGAGAAACTCGGAGCGCTGGCCGAGGCCACAACGGCTCCACTCGTAGGATTCACCACGACGATCGCGCCACGCTTGCCCGCCAATTGCCGCTGCGCCTCGCGCTGCACCGTTGGGACCAGCGTGAGCGTTACGTCGGCGCCACGCCGCGGCAGGCCGAGGAGCTGGTCCGCCCAGCTCCGCAGGCCGAGCTCGGCGGCGCGACCGCTGAGCACACGATTCATGCTCTCTTCGATCCCGCTGCGCCCGTACACCGCGCTGCTGTACCCGACCACGTGAGACGCCAAGTTCCCGCTGGGGTACGTGCGGTAGTAGAACCCGGAGTGCTTGCGTACCCCCGCGATCACACTGCCGTCCCACGCCAGGATGCGGCCGCGGCGCACGCGTAGCTCCTGAGCCACGGCGAGCCGATTCTGCGGCTTCTTCTCCAGCGACGGCGCGGCCGCCACTTGCAGGTACGTGAGGTTCACAATCAAGATCAGGAACAGCCCGACGGCCACCAGGAACACACGGCGAACGGCGACGTCCATGGCCTACTTCCCCTCCGCCAGACGCAGGCGCTCGGCGACACTGCCCCCACGAATCACGTTCGTTCGATGACTCACCATGAGCAGCAGCGCTACCAGCATGAGGTTCGCCAGCAACGAGCTTCCCCCGTAACTCAGGAAGGGAAGCGTAAGGCCGGTCAGCGGGATCAGTCGCGTTACGCCCCCGATGATGATGAAGGTCTGCAGCGCGAAGGCGGCGGTCAGTCCGGCGGCGAGCAGCTTGGAGAAGCCGTCGGTAGCCAGCAGGGCGATGTGGAAGCCGCGCCAGCAGAAGAGGAGGTAACAGAGGATGATACCCACCGCGCCGAGCAACCCGAGCTCGTTCGCCAGCGCGGCGAAGATGAAGTCGGTCTGCAGATCTGGCACCACCGGCGTACCGTCGGAGAACAGGAGGAAGCCGCGTCCCAAGCCGCTGCCGGCGATTCCGCCGTCGGCGATGGTGAACAGCGACTGCAGGAGCTGGTAGCCGCTCGTCTCCGCGCGCGACCAAGGGTCTAACCAGATGTCGACGCGCTGCTGGACGTGTGGCACGAGGTGCACGGTCAACGCCGCGCCGCCGGAGAACAGCAGCGCGCTCGCGATCACGTACCCCAGCCGCGAGGTCGCCATGTAGAGCATCGCGATGAAGACCGCCATCACCAGCAGCGACATGCCGAAGTCCTTCATGAAGACCAGGAGGAACAGAGAGAACGCCCACAGGAAGACCAGGGGGCCAAGCTGCTTGGCCGCGGGAACTCGGAGCCCGAACAGCCGCCCCGTCGGCATGCTCAGCATCTCCTTGACATCGTTAAGGTAGCCGGCGAGGAAGACGACGATGGCGATCTTGGCGAACTCCGACGGCTGGAACGAAAGCCCCGCGAAGCGGAGCCAGAGCTTAGCACCATTGACCTCGGTACCTACGACAATGGTCACCGCCAGCAAGAGCAGGCCGGCCACGCCCATGAGGTACTTGACTCCGTTGAGCCTCAGATGATCGCCTACCACGAAGACGGTGAGCATGAACACCACCGCCGCCACCACAAGCCAGCGACCCTGCAGAAGAGCTAGCGGAGGCCGAATACGGTAAATCTCGGCGAGACCCAGGGCGGCGAGGAGCGCGGCGATGGGGAGCAGATAGGGGTCGGCCTGCCGCAGGCGCAGGCGCACCACGAGGTGCAGCATGGCGAAGATCGCGGCGAAAATCAGCCCGTAGAAGACCGACCAGCGATTGATCTCGCGGAAGCGACCGGCGTACACAGAGAGATAGGAGGCAATGGCGACGGCGGCCGCCACGAGCAGGAAGATCAGCTCTCGATTCCGGCGGCTCACCGCCCGCCTCGACGCCACCATGACCTACGCCGCGGTGCGCGATCGTCCGTGCTACCAAGTGACCCACCGTCGACGCCACTGGGATCGTCGGGGGAGCTCGCCGCCTCGGATCGCCGATCGTCGTCGAGGGCAACGCTCTGGCGACCGCCCTGCGCGCCCTCGAGGAAGCGCACGACTACCGCCGTCACGTTATCCGGTCCGCCACGGCGAAGAGCCTCGTCGACCAGTCGCCGCGCGGCCTTCTGCGGGTCGGTCGCGCCCAACGCTTTACGCAGCTTCTCGGGCGATACCGGCCCACTCAGGCCGTCACTGCACAGGAGCAATACGTCCCCCACCTCGACGTCGATGGACTGGGCGTCGATGTCCGCCTCCGGCTCGGTGCCCAGCGCCCGGCTCAGAACACTGCGGTACGGGTGCACCACGGCGGCATCCGCGGCGAGACGACCCTCACGCACCATCTCGGCCACCAGCGAGTGGTCTTGTGTGAGCTGCTCGAGCTGGCCGCCGCGCAGCCGGTAGAGGCGGCTGTCGCCAATATGGACCGTGGCGGCCCGTGTCCCGCACAGCATGACCGCCGTCAGCGTTGTTCCCATGCCGTGCCGGGCGCGTTCGTGTTCCGCCGCCTCGTAGATGCGCCGGTTGCCCTCGCGCGCGGCGGCACTGAGAATCTCGACGGCGTCGTCCGGCTCGCCCTCGCATTCGCCACACAGCTCGACGAGCGTATCCACCGCCAGCCGAGATGCCACTTCGCCGGCGCGCGCGCCGCCCATGCCGTCGGCGACGGCGAACAGCGGCGCGCGCGCCACGTAGGAATCTTCGTTGCTCTCGCGCTGCTTCCCCACATCGGTCGCCGCACCGTACGCGATGGCGAGTTCCACCGTGCCCCTCACTCCTCGTACCGCAAGACGGTCTCGCCGATGCGCACGCGGGCGCCCGGACGCAGGGTTGCCTCGCTCACCCGCTCCTCGTTTACGAACGTCCCGTTCGTACTCCCCAGGTCCTCTACCACGTAATGGGCGCCGCCGGGCACAGCGGCGCCGGGCACGATGCGGGCGTGCGTCGTGGAGGCGTACGCGTCGTCGAGGACGACGTGGTTGTCTTCTGAGCGGCCCACGGTGACCAGGCCGTGCAGCACCAGCTCGGTACCGGGAGCCAGGGCCGAGCTACGCTCTACGATCAGCCGAGGCCGTGGTTCGGCCACGGCGCGCGACTCACCGTGGTCGTGTTCGTCCGGCAGACGCCCGGCGCCGGGAGGCAGTTCCTCGCCGAGCGGGCTCCATTCGACCTGCGACACCGGCGATGGCGGTGGAGCGGCCCCTGCGCCCTTGGTACCACCGAGGTCGTGCGTAGCGGCGCGCGCGACGCGCCAGATGAAGAGGTAGAGCAGGATGAGGATAAGGACCTTCAGTGCGAGAAGGACCGCTTCTAGCACAGCCGCCTCTCGAAGCGAAGCTCCGTAGCTCCCAGCTCGATGCGATCGCCCTCCTTGAGGGCCGCGCGCTTTACCGAACGGCGGTTCACCAGCACGCCGTTCGTTGAGTCGAGGTCGTTGATGACATAGGACTCGCCCTCGCGGCGCACTTCCGCGTGCTGCCGGGAGGTATTGGGGTCTTGGAGCACGATGTCGCAGCGGCGGCTACGCCCGATCACGGTGCGCTCGGCAGTGAGCATGTGTACCTGGTCGCCGACCACGAGCACCCCGCACCACTCCGCGCGCTGCGAGGCGACCGGCGCCGCCGGTGCTGGAGCGACCACGGTCTGCGCGAAGCCTTGCGGCGGCGCCCCGGGGGCTAGCTCGGGCTCCGCCGCCGCCTCAGTACGCGTGGCAATGCCGAACTCCCCCAGCTGCAGCTCGTCGTCCGCGAACAGCTCGATACGCGGCGTACTGATGAGTGTCCAGCCTTCGCGCTGAGCGTGACTGACCAGATAGGCGGACAGCTCACGCAGGAGCGACACCTCGATCGACCGGAAGTGCTCGTAGTCCTGAGGAGACAGGTAGACCTCGTAGACATTGGGAACATAGACGCGCGAGACACTCACCGTCTTGTGGTCGCCCATCTCCTTGGCCAGCTTGTGCGCCAGCTCCACCGGCTGCACACTGGCTTTGAACGCCCTGCCAAAAGTGCCTTCAACGGCCTTCTCAAGCCTGCGTTCGATCCTCTTGAACACGCGCGTGCATCCTTTCCGCGTCCGTAACGGGGAAGCCGCCTCCTCTGCCACGTTGAGAGCGTGTGCGACGCCCCACTATCGCCGCCGCGAGGCGAGGCTCCTCACACCTTGGCCGACGGCTAACGCACGATGCCGCCGCGCAGATATGGCACCCCCACATCGCAGTAGTGGCAAGACTACCACCGTGGCCGCGACGGCGACACTCGCGAACAGAGTGGCCAGCTCAACGCGGCGGCCGAGCGCCGCCGGAACCAACGCCGTGCTCGCGAGCACGGCGGCGAACAGGATGGCCCACGACCACAGCCGCTGCTCGAGCCGTACCCTGCCCGCGGCCACGCGAGCCAGGACGACCATGCCCGCCCACGCGACGACTTGCGCGAGAACGGCGGGGTCCAAGATCACAGCACCGAGATCGGCGAGCGCGCTGAGGGGATGCTCCGCCGCGGCCAGCGAAGCAGCCAGGGGCTGGCCACCTTCGCGGAAGCCCGCGAACGGGCCACCGTCGCCGACGAGTATCAAGTACAGGGCGGCGATGGCGGCCGACCAGGCCGCTGTCAGCGGTCCGCGCCAGCGGCCCAAAACGACCGCGGCGGGCGGCGCCACCAGGATGAGATAGATCGGCTCGAGCACGAGGGCGGCAACCGGCCACACGGCGCAGATCGGCCGCGCGCGGGTAGCGACGAGCACGCCGAGCGCGGCCATCACATACAGGCAGCCCAGACTCCACGACACGTTGAAGAGCGGGAACACGAGCGAGCCCAGCAGAAGCGCCAGGCCGGCGGCCGGGAGCAGCGCCCATACCGCAGCCACCGTAGCCGCCAACGGCAGAGACCACGCCGGCGGGTACGCCGGGAGCCGCGCAAGGAGAACAGCGGCAGCCACGCCGCCGAGCATGGCCCCGCCGAACCGCTCGGCGGCCATCTGCGCGCGGCTAGGGGTAGCCGCCCACCGACGCCGGCTCAGCAGCTCCTCGCCCAGGATGTCGCGCAGCTCGGCGGCGAGCTGCGCGGCCGTCGGCCGCTGCGAGGGCGCCAGGGCCATCGCCGCGCGCACGGCGTCGACCACTCGCGTGGGCAAGTCGGGCCGCGCCGCCGCCAGCGACGCGGCCCGACCCGAAACGATCGTTGAGATCGTCTCGGCCGGCGTGTCGCCCCGGACGGGGCTCACGCCGGCCAGGAGCTCGAACAGCACCACGGCGGCCGAGTACACGTCCGTCGCCGGTCCCACGCGATGTCCGGCGGCCTGCTCCGGCGACATGTAGGCCACGGTACCCAGCATGTCGCCCTCTCCGGTCAGCGTATCCGTATCCGCCAGGCGGGCGATGCCGAAGTCCATGACCATCGCCCGTCCGTCGGCACGGACCATCACGTTCTGCGGCTTAATGTCGCGATGCACAACGCCTTGCCCGTGCGCGTGGGCCACGGCCTCTAGCACCTGCGCCACGATCTCCACCGCGGCCGCGTCGTCCAGATCATCTGCCGCGGCCGCCAACGACCGCCCCTCCACGAGCTCCGAGACGATGTAGCTGCGCCGGCCGTCCGTGAACCAGTCATAGAGCCGTACGATCCCTGGATAGTTGAGGGCGGCAGAGGCCTGCACCTCGCGCAGCACGCGCGCCGTGAGTCCGCGGCGCTCGTCTACCACCTTGAGCGCCACCGGCCGGCGGTACTCGCGATCCCAGGCTTCGAAGACCTCCGCGGTGCCACCGCTGCCGATACGGGCCAGCACCTCGTAGCGACACCGCCAGTCCGCTCGGAGAGGAGTTTGAGCATGGGCTGCGACGATCGTCATAGGCTGGGTTTCCTGCTTCCTTTCTCAGCCTATTCGGTGTGCTACAATCCAATCCCTGTACGAACCCGTGGGCGAGTGGCGGAATTGGCAGACGCGCTAGGTTCAGGGTCTAGTGCACGTACGTGCATGCGGGTTCAAGTCCCGCCTCGCCCACCATCTTCCGACGGGGGGTCAACTGCGTGAACTCCTTCAGAGAAGACGATAACTCCCGTCCGCCATCCCCGCCGTCCGCGCGGATGAGCCGCCGCAAGCGCACACGACGGATCCAGCGTCTCGTCGTCCTCATCCTCGTCCTGTTCCTGGCGGTCTTCCTGATCGCCCTCGGCGTGCGCAGCTGCCAGCAGAACCGCAAGGAGTCCTCGTACAAGAGCTACGTCGCGCGCGTGGAGCAGATCATCGCCGACTCTAACGCGGTTGGAGCAGACCTCAAGACCGTCATCGAAAACCCATCCCAGTTCACGCGCGCCGAGTTGCGGAGCAAGCTGCAGAGCATGGCGAAGAAGCAGACCGACGTAGCCAATCGTGCCAAGTTGGCCAAGGCCCCCGACAAGCTCGCCACGGAGCACGAGCTCTTCGCTCTCGGCATGCAGGTCCGGGCCAACGGCATGCGCCAGATGAGCCAGGCAATTCAGGCCGCGATGAGCGGCCCGGGAGCAGACAACAAGAAGATCGCGGCGGCCGATCTCGTGGCTCTGTCGGGTTACTTCACCGGGCCAGACGCATACTACATGGACGTCTTCTATACCCATGCCCTCCAGGTGCTCAGGGACGACAAGGTCAGCGGCGTCGCCGTGCCGGTGTCCACCTTCTACCTCAAGAGCCAGATGTTCGCCCCCGCCACCCTCAAATCCATGCTCACCCGCATAGACAAGTCAGCCAACCTCAGCGGTATCCACGGGGTCGCCGTCACGGGCGTTACGGTTACGCCCGGCAACCAGAAGCTTCAGGCGGGCCGAGATAACCAGGTCAAGGCCGCCGCCGGCATGGGCTTCACCATTCTGGTGCAGAACCAGGGTACCGCCGACGAGCCAGCGGTACCCGTGAAGGTTACGCTCAAGCTCGCCGGGGGGGCCCAGGTCCAAACGGTAACCAAGACCATCGATGCGATCAAAGCGGGCAAAACAGCCAGCCTGGCGGTCTCCGGATTCAACATCGACGCGAACGCCATCGGCCGCAAGTCGACCATCATCGCTGAGGCCGGCCCTGTACCACGCGAGGCCGTGCGCACTAACAACAAGCTTCAGTTCACCATCATCCTGACGCTCGACTAGCAGTGGAGAGCATCCGGAGCCACTGCTCGCCCAGCGTACGGCGAGCCTAGAAAGGCGCTGCTCGTGTTGCAGGATGTCTCGCCATATCTAGCGCTCGCTTCGACCGTCGTCGTGGCGATCCTCGTCGGCTTGGTGGTCTGGCTCACCCTGTCGCTTCGGCGTCTGCAGACTGGTCAGCGAGCGGTGCTCGGCCCGTACGGGCGCCGCGACGTGGTGGAACACATCGCCGCCCTCGAAGACCAGGTGCGAAATCTCAGAGACGCTGTCGAGATACTCACGAGTTCCGTGGAAGAGTACCGCCACGATCTCGACCGGTCGCTCAGCAACTATGCCGTCGTCCGCTACGATGCCTTCATGGACCCCGGCGGCCAGCAGAGCGCCTCTGTGGCCCTGCTGGACAACTACCGCAGCGGCCTCACCTTGAGTCTGCTCGCATCTCGCGACACCGCCCATCTGTACGTGAAGCATCTCGACCACGGCACTGCCGACCGGCAGCTCTCCCCCGAGGAAGAAGAGGCCGTGCGGCGCGCGGTGCCGCAGCCGTTGCCCGCGGATGTTCTCAGCGGTCGCCCGCTGCCCACCCTCCTCCGGCGTCTGCCCGTCTGGACGCCCGGCGACAGCTCTGAGGAACCGCCGGCGGCTAATCCGCTTCAGGAGACGTTAGACCTGACCGGCGAGACACCGCTGCCGGCCGCACAGAAGGACGAAGATACGCCGGAGCGCGCCACGGCCAACGCCGGCCGCGCCCCGCGCTTCACGGCAACTACCGACGAGCTGGAGGCTGCGGAGAGCCCCATGCCAGAAGAACCGGCATCCAGCCCTCGACGAGAGCGAGATGACTGGTTGGGAGGTGAGGACCTTGACTTCTGAACCCTCCAGGCAAGCGGCGTTCTTTGGCCCCGAGGGCACGTTCACCGAAGAGGCCCTGCTGGCCACGCTGCCGAGCAGCGGATTCCATCCGTTTCCTTACGCCACTATCCGCGATGTGATGAACGCTGTGAGGAGCGGCAGGGCCGAGGTCGGCCTGGTCCCCATCGAGAACTCTCTCGAGGGATCAGTGGCGGTCACCCTAGATCAGCTCGCCTTCGGCGACCACGGGCTCTCTATAATCCGCGAGATCACATACCCCATCCGTCATCAGCTCATCGCCCGCAAACCGCTCGACCTGGCGACCGTCTCCAAGGTGATCAGCCACCCGCACGCCTACGGCCAATGCCGGGAGTTCCTGCAAACCCACCTGCCACACGCCGAGCACGACCCGGCGAACTCCACGGCGGACGCCGTCCGCAGGGTGAGCCGCGTCGACCGCCCCTGGGTGGCCATCGGCAACCGCTTGGCGGCGGAGATGTACGAATGCCTGGTTATCAGAGACGACATCGAGGACGCGGTCGATAACCGCACACGCTTTGTGTACCTCGCCCGCGAGGAGGGGCCACAGGACGAAGACGCGCCCTACAAGACGAGCATCGTCTGCGGTATCGACCAGGACGAGCCCGGCAGCCTGCTCCTCATCCTCTCCGAGTTCGCCTACCGCCGCATCAACCTGACCAAGGTCGAGTCGAGGCCGTCGCGGCAAGCGCTCGGCCACTACATCTTCTTCATCGACATGGAAGGGCGGCGAAGCGATCCACCCTTAGCGCAAGCGCTGAAGTGCCTGGAGTGCAAACTACCGTGGCTACGGGTATTGGGGTCCTATCCGACCTAGCGAGACAGCCGGAGGGCACATGGAACGTCTGCACTGCCACATTCGCGCCATGCGCACCGACGATCGAGGACAGGTCGTGCTGCTGGGGGAGGAGGTGCTCAAGCCGCTGGCTATCGCCGGCGGGCACCCCGAGCTCTACCACACCGAGGAGCTGCTGGATCTCGTGGCACGCACTGAGGTGTACGTAGCCCTCCCAGAGCCCGACGCCGCGGAGCTGGCCGGCTTTATAGCGCTCGAGACCGACGACCCAGACACGCTGGCCGTGCACTGCGTGTGCGTGGCCCCCGCATTCGAGGCGCGGCAGGTGGCCCACCAGCTCCTGGAGTGGGCCGAAGGGCTCGCCTACAACCGCGGCGCCGAGAGAATCCAAGCGGCGCTCTCGGCGCACGACACCCCGTCTCAGCATCTCTTTCAGCGACACGAGTTCGTGCGCCAGCCGAGCGAGACGAGCACACCGCAGCTCATCCTCCTAGAGAAGCGCCTGGCCACGCGGCCGTAGGTACCCCAGCCGCGGGCCTCTCCGCGAAGGAATCTGAGCGGCCTGGCCACGCGGCCGTAGGTACCCCAGCCGCGGGCCTCTCCGCGAAGGAATCTGAGCGGCCGGGCCACGGCGGACGGCAGCCCGGCCGCGGCCCGCGCGAAGCGCCAGCAGCGAAGCTCTCGCCAGGACTCGACACATCGATACGGCGATACGACCTCCGCTGGACCATACCTCGTCTATGCTTGAAGAGCTTCGGTCACACAACCTGAGGAGCGGGGTATGGCCAAGAGGATCGTCGTCGCCGGCGGCAGCTTCGCCGGGCTTACCGCAGCGTTCGAGCTGAAGCGCACCCTCGGCGATCGCGCGGAGATCACCGTCGTCGCCCGTGACGAGCGCTTCGTATTCATCCCTTCACTCATCTGGGTTGTCGCCGGCTGGCGACGGCCCCGTCAGATCACGTTCCTGCTGGAACCCGCCTTGCGGCGCCGGCACATCGCGTTCCGTCACGCCGTGGTGGAGCGCTTCGATCCGGATCACGGCGTGGTCCACACCACAGCGGGCGAGATCCCCTACGACTACCTCGTGATCGCCACCGGTCCCAAGTTCGATTTCGAGGCGATACCCGGCCTCGGACCAGAGGCCGGTACGAGCTGGTCCATCTGCTCGCTACCTCATACGATCGAGGCCGCCAAGGGGTGGCTGGACTTCCTCGAAGACCCGGGACCGGTGGTGCTCGGCGCCACTCAGAACGCGAGCTGCTTTGGCGCCGAGTACGAGATGGTCTTCAACATCGACCGCGCCCTTCGTCAAGCGAAGCTGCGCAAAGAGGTCCCCCTCACCTTCGTGAGCGCCGAGCCCTACTGCGGTCACTTCGGCATCGGTGGCATGGGCAGAGGCCGGCAGATGGTGGAGATGTTCTTCAAGCTGCGCCGCATCCAGCCCATCGTCAATGTCGCCTTCGACCACGTCGAACCAGGACGCATCACCCTCACCGACGGCCGCGTGCTCCCCTACAAGTACGCGATCGTCATCCCGCCGTTCAAGGGCGTCGATGCTGTGTTCGCCTCGCCCGGCTTGGGAAACGAACGCGGCTTCATCCCCGTCAACGACCGCTACCAACACGGCACGTACCCGAACATCTATGCCGCCGGCGTAGCCGTCGCCGTCGCCGCGCCAGAGCCCACACCCATTCCCTGCGGCGTGCCTAAGACGGGCTGGATGAGCGAGGTGATGGCCAAGGTCGCCGCCCACAACATCGCCGCGGACATCACCGGCGGCGAGCCGATTGAGAAACCATTCGGCGAGATCAGCGCCCTCTGCATCATGGACGCCGGCACCCAGGGGGTATTCATGGTCAGCGATCACATCTTCCGGCCACGGAAGCTGGAGATCCTCCTCCCCGGTCCGTGGTCGCACTGGGCCAAGATCGCCTTCGAGAAGTACTACCTCCAGAAGATGCGCTGGGGACTCAGTCAGCTGCCCTGATTCCACTCGCGGGTGCTGACGCTCGGTCTCGGTCAGTTCTCCGTCAGCGGTAGACGTACACCGTCTCGCCGGTGAACGATTGGTTGTACGTCCACGGAGCCACCCAGGTGGGTTCACGGACACAGCCGTGGCTCGCAGGGTACGGCGGGACAAACGGATACGCGTGCATCGCGTAGCGCGGATAGAACTGCATATCCCAGAACAGGAACGTGTTGCCGTACGGTGTGTAGGCCGCGTACGCCTTCCACATGATCCGATGGCGACCTTCGGGCGTGTTGCCAGTGGCACCCGTGGAGACGCAGATGATGCCGTACGGCTTACCGTACTTGACGACCATGAGGATCTGGCGCCTCTTGTCGATCTCAATGTGCACCGTGGGCTTGGCGTAGCGGGCGCGGATGACGCTCGCCACATCTAGCTTGCGCCAGTCGTCGGCGTCGAACACGTACGTGCGCGGCAGACCGTAGGCCTTCTGGAACGCCATGATGCTGTCGGCGGCGTTCCGCGACAGCGTGGAGGAGATGCCGGGGACGCGGAAGCGCAGACGACGCAGCTGGGTGAGCAGCGCCCGCACAGCCGGCCCGCGCGAGCCGACGGCGATGCGCGGGCCCTTGACCGTGAACGCGACGCTGGCCACCCTCTGCGCCAGGCCGTTGGCGGCCGGCAGGGTAACGCGAACCGTGAACGCGCCGACGCCGGGCAACGGTACCCGCAGCCGTTGCGTGGCCGATTGCACGGTGAACGACACGCTGGCGACCACTTTGCTGTGATGGATCACGGTGGCGGTCGCCGGCCCGGTCCACGTGCCCGGAGCGACCGTGACATCCAGGGTCGCGGAGCCGAAGACGGACTTGGAGAGTACCTTCAGCGTGACGGCCGGCTGCACGGCGACCGGCACCGCGGCGCCAGTGGTACCGTCGGCCAGCCGCGCCGTAACCGCGCCGCTCTTCTCCGGCGTAAACGTGGCCGCGAAGCGGCCGTCGCCCTCAGTCGTGACGGTGGCCACATCCACCCCTTCGAAAGCCACGATCACGTCGCGACCCGGCCCGGCGGGGTCGGCGGGGTCGGTGGATTCGACCGTGCCGGTTACGGTAACCGTCTGGCCGAAGACCACGGCCTGCGGAGTCGCCGCATACGTCAGCGAGGCGGCGCGAGCGCTCGCCGGAAGCATGACGAGCACGCTGGCCACCGCCAGCAGCACGAGGCCGAACCAGCGGACAGGTAAGTCAACAAGCCGTTTGGTACATCCGACCTGGTACTGCTGCATCATCGTTTCCTCCCCTTACTCTGTCTCTGCGAGACGTTCCCACGGTGCCGCCGCCAACACAGGATGACATCGTTCTTCTGGGGATTCTACATGCGAGGCTCGAAACCATCCCGCCTCCCCAGTCGCGCGCGGTAGCGGCGCACGGTAGCATTAGGCTTGCTGGTCATTCCCTGGCCGCCGTCGGCGCCATGCGCCAAACTCGTCCGAGGAGAGGTCGATGCTGGACATCAAGCTGGTGCGCTCCGACCCCGAGCAGGTTCGCCGGGCTCTGGAACGCCGCGGCAGCACGCAATCGCTCGACGAGTTCCTGCGAGTGGAGGAGGAGCGGCGCCGCTTGGTCACGGACGTGGAGGAGCGGCGCGCCACGCGCAATGCCGTCAGCGAGCAGGTCGCGCAGGCCAAGCGCGGCATGAAGGGGATGGAGGCCGCGGCTCGGACCGCGGCCGAGCGCGCCCTGCAGGAACGTTTCGTCGCGATGCGTACCCTAGGCGAGGAGCTTAAAGAGCGTGAGGCGCGCCTGGCGGAGGTAGAGGCGCGCCTCAAAGACATGCTGCTCGAGATCCCCAACCTCGTCCTGGACGACGTGCCGGATGGCGGCGAGGAGTGCTCGGTCGTCCTGCGCGAGGCGGGAGAGCGCACCAGCTTCGACTTCGCACCCAAAGACCACCTGGACCTCGGTCTCGCGCTGGACGTCATCGACATGGAACGCGCCGCCAAGACGAGCGGCTCGCGCTTCGCCTACCTCAAGGGCGACCTGGTGTTGCTTCAGTTCGCCCTGCTGCGCTACGGACTCGACACCGTGGCCGCCCGAGGCTTCCGGCCCGTACTCCCGCCGGTCCTGGTCCGCGAGGAGGCGATGTACGGGACCGGCTTCTTCCCCACCGATCGCGCCCAGGTCTACCAGACCACGGACGGCGACTGTCTGGTGGGCACGTCAGAGGTACCCCTGGCGGCCATGCACATGGACGAGCTCCTGGACGCGCAGACACTTCCCCTGCGCTATGCCGGCTACTCCACCTGCTTCCGGCGCGAGGCCGGCGCGGCAGGACGAGATACACGCGGTATCCTGCGCGTGCACCAGTTCGACAAACTCGAGATGTTCAGCTTCTGCCTGCCCGAGAACAGCCAGGCCGAGCACGCGCTCATCTTGAGCGTCGAAGAGGAGATGCTGCGAGACTTGGGCATCCCCTATCGCGTGGTCAACATCGCCGCCGGAGACCTGGGCGCGCCGGCGGCGAAAAAGTACGACTGCGAGGCATGGATGCCCGGCCAGCAGCAGTACCGCGAGGTCACGAGCTGCTCGAACTGCACCGACTACCAGGCACGCCGCCTCAACTGCCGCTACCGCACCGACAAAGGCCCTCGCTTTGTCCACACCCTCAACGGAACCGGCATCGCGATCGGGCGCACCATCATCGCACTCATGGAGAACTACCAGCGCGCCGACGGCTCTATCGCCGTGCCAGCCGTCCTCAAGCCCTACATAGGGAAAGAGGTCATCGGCACCTAGAGAGCGGCGGGGGCGACCACCGGAATTCAAGCGGCCACTGCCCAGTGCCGATCCAACAAAGGGGTTGACAATATCGTCGCCCCTTCAACCGAACCCAACCATGGCGGTCTTTCTTGGTGTGGCAGCAGAGCGGTATCGCTGACCTCCTCGCCCTCACGGTGCTCAGTGGCGTGTTGCTTGCCCGCTCCATCTGGCGCAGGCGTCAGACGGCCGGGGCGAACGCTCTGTTCGCGCTCGTGCTCGCCGCCACGCTTTGGGCCGCGGCCAGTTTCGTCGAACTGTCGGCCACAAGGACCTCCATCAAGATCCTCGCGGCGAAGTTCGAGTACGTGGGTGTGCAGAACGTCCCACCGCTCTGGGTGATGTTCGCCCTGAGCTTCGCCGGGCGCGGGCACCTCGTCACCCTCAGGCGAGCCATAGCCCTCTGGCTCGTGCCAGCGGCCGTCATCGCGCTTGCGTTCACGAATGAGTTGCATGGAACGATTTGGCCAGCCGTACAGCAGGTGACATCGGCCGCGGGCACGTCGCTCGTGTTCGGTCACGGCCCCGCGGTTTGGGTCAGCGTCACCTACGCCTACCTCCTCCTGCTGATCGGCTCCGTGCTGGTTGTCGCCACCGCCGTGCGGAGCGCAACCGTGCACCGGCAGCGAGCAGTGCTTCTGCTAACGGCAGTGGCCGTGCCCTGGGCGGCAAACGTCGTCTATTTCTCCGGGATCAACCCTCTCCCTGGCATCGACCTCGCTCCCCTGGCTCTGGTGGTAAGCGGCAGCCTCCTCTCGTGGAGCGCGTGCCGCCTGCAGTTGGTGGGAGCACCCGTCACCCACGACGCGCTGCTCATGACCCTGGACGACGGCGTGCTCGTGGTCGACGAAGATGGCCAGCTGGTAGACATCAACACGGCCGCCCGCAAGCTCCTGAACGCGCCAGACGCCTCAGCCGGCCGCCCCGCGGCGGAGGCTCTGCGAAACTGGCCTGGCCTGGCGGAACACTGTTTCACCAAAGCCGCGGTTCAGTACGAGGCCATCCTCGATTCCCCCGAGGGCACCCGGCTGCTCGACGTACGGACCTCGCCCCTACGGCGCCGCCGCGGCAGGATGATCGGCCGGCTGATCGTCCTGCGCGACATCACCGAACACGAGCAGACGGTCGCCGTCCTCCGTCAACACGACAGGCTGCTCGAAACTGTCAGCCGAGCCGCTGAGCTCCTCCTGCGCACCGGCGAGTGGCAACAGAGCATTCCCACCATCTTGGCACAGCTCGGCGAAGCCGTACGTGCCAGCCGCGCCTACGTGTGCCATACGCGACTGGGAAGCGACGGCGAGTACCGCGCCGTACGGGTACACGAATGGTGTGCCGCGGACATTCGTCCGCAGGCCCGCGACCTCGAGCTCAACGACATGTCTATGCGTCAACTCGGTCTCGGTCGCTGGGTGGACCTCCTCAGCCGCAACTGCCAAGTCGATAGCTTGGTGAATGAGCTCCCTGAAGCCGAGCAACACGTGCTCAGCGGACACGGCATCCGCTCGCTCATCGTGCTACCGATCTTCGTGGACGGTAAGTGGTGGGGATTCCTCGGCTTCGACGACTGCGCTCGCCGACGCCACTGGACCGGCGCCGAGACGGAGGCGCTGCGCCTCGCGGCCAGCGTGATCGGCGGAGCGCTGCAGCGGGAGCACGCCGATCAGGCACTCGCGCAAGGCGGCGCCAAACTCCAACGTATCCTCGAGAGCGCGGTGACGGCCATCGGAACGCTCGTGGAGACCCGCGACCCCTACACCGCGGGGCATGAGCGCCGAGTGGCGCTCCTGGCCGAGGCTATCGCCGAGGAGCTCGGCCTGCCGCAGGAACGACGACACATCTTGCGTATCGCAGCCTTAATGCACGATGTGGGCAAGATCGGCATCCCGGCCGAGCTCCTCACCAAACCGGTGGCGCTCAGCGACGCGGAGTTCCAGCTCATGCGCGAGCACCCCGAGTGGGGGGCCACGGTGCTCGCTAGCATAGACTTCGAAGGCCCCGTGGCGGAGATCGTGCGCCAGCATCACGAGCGCCTCGACGGCTCTGGCTATCCCCATGGCCTCCATGAGGGAGAGATCACGTTAGAGGCGAGGATCCTCGCCGTGGCGGACGTGGCCGAGGCCATGGCTTCTCACCGCCCCTATCGCCCCGCCCACGCCCTCGAAGAGGTGCTAGGGGAGATCAACGCGGGCGCCGGAACCCGCTACGACAACGATGCCGCCAGCGCCTGCGCCCGGCTGCTGGCCGAAGGTCGCGCGCTGCTGCTCTGGGAGGGAGCGGCGCCGCTGCCCAACTGGCAGAGCGCGGAACACCGTTAATCTACACGACGAGGCTCACCAAAGCTGGCGCCCACGCCGTCTTCGATCAGCGGCACGAACCAGCAGCTCACCTCGATCTCTGGGAACTCGTTCTCGAGGAGCGTACGCACGCGCCGCAAGTCGCGTTCGAGAATCTCGCGCTGATCGAAGCCGAGCCCGCCAAGCGCGCGCTCGTAGGCGGCGCAGTCCTGATGAGACACCAGCAGGATGCGCCGCGGCGCGCGCGCCTCTACCAGCGTGTGCAGGCAGTCCAGAGCGACACGCCGTTGCATGCCCGGTCGCGTGAGCAGCAAGGGGCCGCCCGGGACCAGCAAACGCTCGGCGGCCTCGGCGTGCCGGCGCACGAGAAAGGCCTCCAAAACCTGGATGAGGCGGCCGTCGGAGCAGGCAAGCAAGAGGGCCTTCATGCGCACAAGTATCGCAGATGGTTAACGGCGCGCCAATTGACGCGTGGCCGCGCGCTCGCCGGCCTTGGTACACTGATCCCTCCTCGGCGGAGGGGTGGCAGAGCGGTCGATCGCGGCGGTCTTGAAAACCGTTGACGGCGGCGACGTCGTCCGTGGGTTCGAATCCCACCCCCTCCGCCATGCGCAGGCCCGGATCTGGTCGATGCGGGTTTCAGATGACAACTCGACGGCAAGGTCGCGAGCGTCTGCCACAAATCGCGCGCTCCACGCGACCGGCGATCTCCCCGTCGGCGCTCTCCAAGGGATGCACGGAGCACTCATGGAGATTACTCCCCTCGAGAGATTGCCCCGCCTCGAAGATCAAGAGGATGCCTTTTGTCCCGAAAAGGGTACAAGCAGGGCGCGGCGAGACGTTCCCGGCAGCAGTCGCCGCGCCTGCGTTCCGTACAATCGAGGATCGTGGTGGACGTCAAAGCACTTTGCCACTGCCGCGTCTCCGTGGACGGCGTCACGCCGTTGCGCCTGGTGATGAACGAACAGGCGGTCGAGCACGCGCTGCACCACGGCTACCGGGTGATCGACACCACCATCCGGGCTTGGGCAGGCTTCAACGCCCTCATCGAGGTGCCGACGAGCAGGATCGAACACGGCTGGGCATCGTACTTGGCACGATTCGAGAACCACGGCATCAGTGTAGCGCGACACCCGGAGGCCGTCATCGGACGCCCCCTGGAGGAAGCAGAGCACGACGAGCTCTTGGATTGGGGCACGGTGTCGGCGGTGACCGACGAGCAGGGACTAATACGTGCGGTCGAGATCCGCGGCTTTAGAGCGCGACGCTCGCCCTGCCCCGAGCGGCCGTAGCGCCTCTCGGGAGAATCTCAGACCGCGCGGAATCGGGCGATCATGGTGGAACGCAAGCGCGAGGGCAGAGACCGCTCGCAAGCCGCCAGCAACGCCCGCGCCGCGCGGCGCCGGCCCGCGTAGCGGTGCAGCGTGCCGACGCAGCGCAGGTCCTCGCAGACAAAGCCAGCCCGAGCCATAGCGGCGCGAAGCCGCGCCGGCGTATTGGCCCGGTACACCGCGGGAAACACATCCTCCGCGGCCGCGCCCGCTCCCTCACCCTTCATCTGTACACGTGCCCGTTCGGGAAGCGCTCGAGCCACGGAAAGGATCGGGTTGGCCACGTTGCTGGCCAGCAGCACGACCTGGCCGCCCGGCTTGAGAAGACGGCGCCACTCGTGAAAAGTGGCTTCGGGCTGGGCGAGGTGCTCGACGACGAAGTTGGCGTACACGGCGTCGAACTCGCCCGTAGTGAAGGGCAGAGGTCCGCAGAGATCGGCCGCGACCACCTCGTCCACCACGAGGTTCTCGCGAGCCGCTGGATCTAGGTCCACGCCTACGAGCCTCGTGATGCGGTCGCGAAAGACATCCAAACGAGAGGTCCGGCCGCAACCCGCCTCCAGCACAACCGCACCCAGAGGCAGCGCCGCCTCCAGCATAGCGCGCTCCACGACCACGTGCGGCGCATCTTCGATCCGGATTCTCACGACTCCCATCCCCTCCTCGCGCGCCTGACTTTTCTCGGGTTGCCCTGGACAGGGCCGGACACCGAAGATACTACCAAGACCATCCTCGATCGGGAGAGATCCGCATGTGGGTCACCGTCCATCTCTACGCGGGCATGGCGCTCGCCCTGTTGCCCCTCCCCCTGTGGGTACTCGTGCTCGTCGTCCTCGCCTCGCACGTGGTCATGGATGTCATACCTCACTGGGATTACACACGCACCGGTCGCACCCTCCTGTGGGGCTCAGTCGACTTCGCCGCTAGCCTGGTTACCGTGCTCGTCGGCGCCCTGCTCCTCGGCGCACCGGTGCAGGTGGTGCTGCTCGGCATCCTGGCGGCGGCGCCCGACTTCGACGTGCTCGTGAAAGCCGTACGCCACCGGCAAGACGGCTACTGGTTTCCGAGCCACTGGGCCCGCTTTCCACACGGCGCGACCACTCCGCTGCCGGGCATCGCCGTGCAGGCCGTCATCGTGATCGGCAGCTGCCTGGCGTTCGTGCTCGCCTGATCGGCGCCTGCGGGGAGATGAATGGTCGTCCGACGACGCGTCGCCAAACCCTCGGCCGCGTCGTCTCACTCTCCCCCAAGGGCTCGCTTTGTGCCTGTGGTAAGCTAGCCGTCGGCTTGGCGTGCGCCGCGCAGTCGCGGCGCGCGGCCCCACAGCGCGGAGAAGTGGCCGAGTGGCTGAAGGCAGCCGCCTGCTAAGCGGTTAACGGGTGTAAAGCTCGTTCCCGGGTTCGAATCCCGGCTTCTCCGCCAGCATACCTCCGCGGTTCCCCGCTTCCGCCCCGTGGGGTATACTGATGCGCCGCGTGCGCTCGTAGCTCAGTTGGATAGAGCGTCGGTCTACGAAACCGAAGGCCACAGGTTCGAATCCTGTCGGGCGCACCACCGCTGTCTCGGTAGAGCATCCCGGCGATAGTTCTCTGTGCCAATCAGCGCCGTCGCTGCGTGCGGCGCACGGGCTGATAGTCAAGGACGGTCGCCGGTCCATCCGGAAGCACGCTGCCGCGACAGCGGTAGAGCTGTGCCGGACGGCCACGCTCGTACGTTATCCGCTTCTCGCCGATCCCGGTTGCCTCCACGCGTTCAACGAAGCTTCTCGGGTCTGTGATGTCGCGATAGAAGTTGCGGCGGTTGAGTCGCCTGCCCCAGATCGTCTCGTAGACCTTCTGCAGTTGAGGGAGGGTGAACTCGTCTGGGCAGAACGCCGTCGCCAAGGCCGTGTACTCGAGCTTGTCTCCGGCACGCTTGATGCCATCGCTCAGGATGTCCCCATGGTCGAATTCGAGCCTGAGGTTCCCGGCTGAGAATTCGTCGACCGCCACCCATGCGGCGCTTGTAGCATCGGTACCCGACACGGGGTCTCCAGGATCGGGCGTTACGGCAAGGTAAGCGACGCTGATGACTCGTCCGCGGTCGTCGCGACCAACTGTCCCGTAGGTCCGCAACTGCTCGCTGAACGGCGGCGCGATGCGAATGTGGGTCTCCTCGAAGAGCTCGCGCGCGGCGGCGTCCTCAAGCTCCTCGTCGCGATGGACGAAGCCACCAGGGAGCGCGTAGGTGGTCTTGTCGCTCGCCGTCACGCGGCGCACGAGCAGAACGCGGAGCTTATCGTCGCGAATGGTGAGCACCACGTAGTCGACAGCTACGTGGAACTCGGGAGGATATCGGCGTGCCCAGTCCATCATCACGCTCACCATGTCAGCATATTGCTTCACCTTGAAGCAATCAAGTGTCGTCCCTATAATGCTTCAACAAGAAGCGAATTGGCTACGCCGGGCGACGAAGCGAAAGGAGGGCCCTACCCACTAGTACTTCAGAAGGCGTAGCATTCTGCGTGCAAGAAGGCTACGAGGCCACGATGAACCATCGCAGTGACCACCCCCAGACAGGGAAGAGGAGCCATGTTCGGGATTCGGCTGATCAAGGTTGACCCTACGGACTTCGTCCTTCAGTACAAGCGTGGCAAGATCGTGCGTGAGGGCACGGGTCTGTCGTTCTCCTGCTTCACCCCAACCACGTCGCTGGTGCTGGTGCCCATCGGCAGCGTCGACGTGCCGTTCATCTTCGAGGAGGTAACCGCCGACTTCCAGGCGGTCAGCGTTCAGGGGCAGCTGACCTATCGTGTCGTCGACCCCAAGCGACTCTCCGAGCTCATGAACTTCACACTAGCCGTCAACCAGCGCTCCTATGCCTCCGACGATCCCCAGAAGTTGCCCCAGCGACTGATCGATTACGCTCACGTGTTCCTGCGCTCCTCGCTCAAGCAGTTGTCGCTGCGGGAGACACTGGGGCAATCCGAGGTGATGGTGACCTCGGTGCGCGAGAGTCTGCGAACGGCCGAAGCGATCACCTCGCTGGGCGTCGAGGTGCTCGGCTTCTCAATCCTCGCCATCAAGCCTACGCCCGAGACGGCGCGCGCCCTCGAGGCTGAGGCGCGCGAGCAGATCTTGCGCGAGGCCGACGATGCCATCTACACGCGCCGCAACGCAGCCGTCGAGCAGGAGCGTGCGATCAAGGAGAACGAGCTCAATACCGAGATCGCCGTCGAGCTCAAGCAGCGCCAGATCAAAGAGACGCAGATGGAGGCTGAGAAGTCGGTCCGCCAGAAGAGGCACGAGATCCAAGAGGCCGACATGGCGGCTCGCATCGCCCTCGAGAGGAAGAACAAGGAGCTGGTCGCACTCTCGACAGCCAACGCTCGAGAAGAGGCCGATGCCAAGGCCTACGCGCTCACCGCCGTGATGAAGGCACTCTCCGAGGCCGACCCCCGGACCGTCCAGGCGCTGACCAGCGTCGGCATGGATGCCGGTCAGCTCGTCGCCCTGGCCTTCAAGGAACTCGCCGAGGGCGCCGAGAAGATCGGCCAGCTCAACGTGTCTCCGGATCTGCTGCGCGAGCTACTCTCGCGCGACAAGTCCTCGCGGCCACGGCCGGGTACCAGAACGCACGCCGGACCGCAGGCCGCCCTCTAGCGCGACCGTAAGGCCCAGCAATGAAGCCGTTGACAGAAAACAAGATCGTCCTGGTGATACGCCACACTCGTCTCGACGAGCTGACCGCGCGTTTCAACACACGCGACCAAGCCCGTTTCTATGTTGAACACCTAGGAGTCGACTTCTCCGACTATGAGATCGAGGACCGTACCTATAAGGCCGCCGCACAGTCAGCTCAGCTCGCTCTCTCGCGGCTCGGTCGCCTCCACGTGGTCGACCGCCAGTTCGTGCCCAACTTCATCTTCGGGCCCTCCGACACGATTGTGGTAGTGGGCCAGGACGGACTGGTGGCCAACGTGCTCAAGTACCTCGATGGTCAACCAGTCGTTGGCGTCAATCCGGATCCCGACCGCTGGGAAGGAGCACTGCTCCCCTTCAGCGTAACAGACCTCGACCTCCTGCTGCCCGACATCTTTACCCAGAGGCGGACCATCAAGACGGTGACGATAGCCCAGGCCACGCTCAACACAGGCGAGACGCTCCTGGGGGTCAACGACCTGTTCATCGGACCGCGCAGCCACACCTCGGCTCACTACACGATCCGGATCGGCGATCGCTACGAGACGCACTCTTCGAGCGGGATCATCGTCTCCACGGGACTGGGGTCGACCGGGTGGCTGCGCAGTGTGCTGACCGGGGCCACGGGCATCGCCTCAGCGCTGAGCGGTCGGCGTCCCAAAGTCAACAAGACACGCGGCTTCGCTTGGGACGCCGAGTTCCTCTACTTCTCGGTGCGCGAACCATGGCCCAGCAAGGCATCGACGGCCGAGATCACCTTCGGCAGGGTCACACCTGGCCTTCCCCTGACCCTGGTTTCACAGATGCCGGAGAATGGAGTCATCTTCAGCGATGGCATCGAGACCGACTTCCTGCGGTTCAACTCCGGGACTCAGGCGACCATCGGCATCTCGGCGAAGAAGGGTTACCTCGTCGGTTAGCCGGTTGATGAACGGGAACACTTCGGGGCTGCGCCGCTAAGGTCCTCGACCCATTGTGCGAGATGCGAAATCTCACTAGCATCAGGTATGTCGCTCGGCGGGGCATTCAGCCGCTCGCGATGGCGTCTCCCGCGACGAGACAGTCGGACAGCTCCCCTGTCGGAGGTTAGACTGCGATGCTCGAGGCCAATCCCATACCGTGGCTCCTAGAGAGCGACGACCCGCCGGTGCGGCACTTCACGCTCACCGAGCTGTTGGGCGCCACCCCGGACGACCCTCGGGTCGAGACGACGCGGCGTGCCATCATGACCGCCGGCACCGTGCCGCGCATCCTGACTGCGCAGAACGACGACGGCCACTGGGGAGGTCGCGACCGCTTCTACACAGCCAAATACCGTGGCACGGTTTGGCAGCTCATCATCCTCGCCGAACTCGGCGCCGACGGCGAGGACGAGCGAGTGCGCCGCGGCTGCGAGGCAATCCTGCGCGACGCTCAGGATACGGAGTCCGGCGGCTTCTCCCTCAATCGCAGCAAAAAGACCGGCGGCGGCTTGCACAGCTCCGTCGTCCCCTGTCTCACTGGCAACATGGTCTGGAGCCTTATTCGCCTGGGCCTACTGGGCGACCCACGAGTGCAGCGTGGTATCGATTGGATCACCACCTATCAACGCTTCGACGACGCCGAAGGTGAGGCACCTACCGGCTGGCCGTATGAGCCGTGGGAGATGTGCTGGGGCCGTCATACCTGCCACATGGGAGCAGTAAAGGCACTCAAGGCGCTGGCTGCGATCCCAGAAGAACAGCGATCATCGGAGGTGAAACGCACGCTGGCCGAGGGTGCGGAGTTCATGCTGCGGCACCACGTCCACAAGCGCAGCCACGACCTGGCCCGGCTCTCCAAGCCCGGCTGGCGTCGGTTTGGCTTCCCGCTCATGTATCAGACGGACGTGCTCGAGATTCTGGACATACTCACAGCGCTGGGGTACCGCGACGAGCGCATGCGAGAGGCGCTCGACCTGGTCGCCGCCAAGCGCGACGCCCAAGGTCGTTGGAAGCTCGAGAACACGTTCAACGACCGCTTCCTGGCGCCCATCGAGGCCAAGGGGCAGCCCAGCCGCTGGATCACCGCCAGAGCGCTCAAGGTGCTCAGAGTGGCTCGATCGTAACGGCTCCAATCCTCTTCGAGTCGCCAGTGGGATACCCGTGGCAACGACCCGGACGAAAACCCGATGTCAGCGAAGGACTTCACCAGGGGCATTGGAACCCGCTGCTACACCAACTCCGGCACTACGTTGCCGCGTCTGCATTCTCGCATGGACAGAGCGGTCCGACGCCATGCAGCCGTGTATGCTCGACGCTCCGTTCGTGAGCCTCGACGCGAACGCGACCGACGGCGTGGATGCCGTCGGCAGTGCGCACCACGACCTGCTGCTCGTGACCGATCAGCGGTAAGCTCGCCGAAGCTACGTCGAGCATGATGACCCCCCAATCGTCGCTGGGCAGATCCGAAGCCACGAGCAGCACACCGCGCGCGAAACCGATGCTCCGGCCATCGAGCTTGAGCGACTGTAGCGGATGGGTTTGCTCACTCACTTCTGCACAGCCTCCACTCCTCCCCATAGGAACCCCTCGTCCCCGGCTTGCTGCCTCCGGTTAGAGATCCCTTCCGGATCGCGGGCCGTGGCGTTCAGCGCTGCGCCATCCTCCCATCTCGCCGAGCATGTGCGCAACACGGAGAGGATGAAACCATGTCACGTGGTACCCGTGCCGGAGGCACCTCCCCTCGCTCAGACTCGTACCGGTAGCCGAGCGGGTATAGTGGGCTCATGGCCACGCCGTTTCCTCGCCACGAATACTTCATGCGCCTCGCGTTGCGTGAGGCGCAGCGCGCCGCCGAGCACGGAGATATCCCCATCGGCGCTGTGATCGTGCGCGACGGCGAGGTGCTCGCCGCCGCCGGCAACCAGCGCGAGCTGCGGAAGAGCCCCACGGCGCATGCCGAGATCCTGGTCATCGAGGAGGCCGCCCGGCGGTTGGGAAGCTGGCGGCTTCCTCGCACCGTCCTGTACGTGACCATCGAGCCCTGCGTCATGTGCGCCGGCGCCATGGTGCAAGCACGCATCCCCCACCTGGTTTTCGGCGCGCCAGACAGCAAGGCCGGCGGCGCCGGCACGCTCTACAACATCTGCGAGGATCCCCGACTCAACCACTGCCTCGAGGTCACCGGCGGGATCCTGGAGCGCGAGGCCCTCTCCCTCATGCGGCAGTTCTTCGAGGGGCGCCGCTAAAGCGGCGAGCGAGCGCCGGCGAGCACGCGAGCACTTTCCTCGCGCGCGCGCAGACCCGCGAGGGCTTCCGATTGGCTATACTGTCTCTCCGCCACACACGGGGACGCGGAGAGGTGTCCGAGCTGGCCTAAGGAGCGCGACTGGAAATCGCGTAGGCGGGGGTAACCTGTCTCGTGGGTTCGAATCCCACCCTCTCCGCCACTACACCCAGCGTGCCCCGCGTGGCGCCACCGCGGAGAGGTGGCAGAGCTGGCTGAATGCGGCGGTCTCGAAAACCGTTAAGCGTCGCGAGGCGCTTCGGGGGTTCGAATCCCCCCCTCTCCGCCATCTGCAGGCATTTGGTGCCCGCATCGGCCTAACCTCCGCCCTGGGAAACAGCTCCCACAGACTCCAGATTGACAACTCCGCGGCCGCTATTTCTCGCGGTCCCCACAGGAGCCCGCCGCGCGGAGCGATTCGGCAAGCCTTCCGCACTGACCGCCGCTCCCCATATAGACCCACACCAGCCGCACGGGCAGAGCGACGAGAGTCTCTACCTTCTGCTGGCCTTCTTTGCCGGGCTGCCCTTGACCGCCGTAAGGCCCTGCTCGCGAGCTTGGCGACGCTTGGCCTTGGCTAGCATCTCTTTCTCTCGCTCGCGAGCCCTGCGCTCAGCCTCCATCTCGGCCAGCGCGTGATCGCGGCGGGTCGGCGTGTAGCGGCCCTCCGCTTGAGCGATGGCCTTGAGCCGCGGCCGCACCACGAAGAAGTAGACGGCCACCGGCGGGATGAGCGCCGGACCCGCCCACGTGCCATACGCGCTCCCGGATGTAAGCATGATGGCGAGGATCCCGAGGAGGATGAGCGCGTAGGTGACCATTCGCAGCACGCTGGCCGGCAGGGCCACACGTCGCGGATACAGAGCATGGGCAGCGATTATCCCGACGAACGCGTTGGTTAGGAACCCGGACGCGTACGCGATCGTGTCGCGAACGGCGACTTTGCCTATCGCGGTGTCGGGGTCGATGTGCGGCACCGTGAGCACACACAGCGAGGCGAAGATGAGCGCGCCGCCCATGAGGGCAGTGAACACCAGGGCGGTGACCACGCTGGATCCTCGCTCGACTTCCTGCCGCCCCTTCTTGCCGGCCTTCTTGCCACCTTTGGCCCCGCGCCGCGCCTGCCGCGTGTAGTCTGGTGTGCGTCGTGCCACCGTGCGCTCGCACCTCGCCTTTCGTGTTGCCTGTGTCCGCCGCGCCCTACGGCGACGCGCGGCGCTTGATCTTCCGCTGGTAGGCGCGCCACGTGATCGCCCAGCGCTCGTGCTCTTCCAGCGCCTCGAGGCCCTTCATTTTAGCGATCGGCTGGTTGTACGGCGCGCCGAGCACCTTGTCGGGCTCATTGTAGGCCTCTCGCGACACTTGTGCCGCCGTCTCGGCCCAGTAGTCGAGATCCTCGCGCGAATAGGTCTCGCAGGGCTCGGGTGTGATCGGCTCGGGGACTACGAACGGATGGTGACTCGTCCACACACTCTGCACGCCGAAATCGATCTGCCGTTCCTGAAACTCGTGGCAGCCGATGCCGGTCTCCTCCTTCATCTGCTGCAGGCTGAAACGCACTTGGTCCAGACGCCGCCTCTCCTCGTAGGGCATGGTGACTCCGCGAATCGCGAGGAGCTTCTTCGTCAGGTAGTTGTTGTTGAGGACCGCGATCTCGCTGACCTCGCGCAGGCCGCGCGGGCCAAGCGAGAGGCACCACGCTAGCGCGCGCAGCACGACCGGCACGTTGCCGTAGAACTCGCGCACCTTGCCGATGCTCAGCGGGCGATCGTAGTCGAGGTGGTACGTGCGTCCGTCGAAGGTGACCACCGGCACCGGCAGAAACGGCGCCAACTCCTGGGTACAGCAGTAGGCACCGGTGGCCGGGCCGGCGCAGCCGTGCGGACTGCTGAACGTCTTGTGTAGGTTGAAGTGGCAGGCATCGAAGCCGGCGTCGCGCGCCCGGGCGATCCCCAGCACGCTATTGGCATTGGCCTGATCGGTGAAGGCGAGCGCGCCGGCCTGGTGCACTACCTCGACGAACCTGTCGATGGCGGGGTTGTAGATCCCGGTATCCTCGGGATTGGTGATCATCACGCCCGCGGTGCGCTCGCTGACGGCCGCCTTGAGCTGATCGAGCGGCGGATAGCCCATCTCGTCCGGCATGAGCGTGATTACCTTGAACCCCGCCGTGGCTGGCGCGGCGGCGTCGCACGGGTGGCTGAACATGGTAGTGATGAACTCGTCGCGCCGCGGTAGCTCACCGCGGCTGGCGTGGTAGGCGCGCACCACAGCGGCGTTGATGAAGGCCGCGTGCGCGCCTCCACCCCCTTGCAGACTGACCTCGTCCAGCCCGCTGATGGCGCGCAAGATATCGCGGAACTCGTACAAGATCTGCAGTGCCCCCTGCAGCGTCTCTTCGTCTTGCAGGGGATGGAGTTCGGCCATCTGCGGCAGACGGCACAGCTCGTCATGTACCTTCGGGCTGTACTTCATGGTACAGGTTCCCTCGCTGATGTCGTTGGCGAGATCCATACCCATGGTCTGCTGCGAGAGCCGCAGGTAGTGACGAAGTGCCTGGTGCTGAGAGATTTCTGGCAGCGCCGGGGGCCGCTGTCGAGAGACGCTCGCGGGGATGTAGCTCGAAGCTTCCGCGATCTCACCCTCAATCTCAGGTTCAACCAGAGGGGCGAACACCCCGCGCTCACCGGGCGTACTCATCTCCATGATGATGGGCTCGTCCCAGCGCGCCGAGCGGTATCCGCGGACCTTTGTCTGGCCCATCGTCACACCTCCTCCACGACGAGCACGCTGCGCAGTGCGGCCGCCAACCGATCGATGTCGTTTTTCGTGTGCACCTCGGTGACGCAGTACAGCGCACACTGAGCAAGGCCGGGGAAGTCTCGTGAGAGATCGTGCCCGCCGAAGATGTGATGGCCGAGCAACGCCTTGTTGATCTCGGCCACCGTCTTGCCCGTGCCGCTGAAATCGACTACGAACTCCTTGAAGAAGGCCTCGCCCAACCCGATCCGTACACCGGGGATCTCCGCGATCCGCTTGGCGGCATAGTGGGCCCGTCTGATGACCGTGTCGCCCAGCTCCCGGAAACCCTTGGGGCCCAGCAGCGTCATGTACACCGAGGAGGCGACCATCCACAGGCCGGCACCTGTACCGACCCAGTCCTTGCCCTTGTCGCGCAGGCCGTAGCTCGTGCGCTCCTCCATCATCTCGGCGAAGGCGTATTCGCCCTCGCGTTCGGTCTCGAGAATCGTGAACAGGATGAGCGGGCACTCGCTCGCGTACACGGGGTCGTCGTCGCGGAACGCGATGAACCCGCCCAGGCCGCCACCGCAGCTCATGTGGACGCCGAGGGATTGCACATCGCCGCAGACGATGTCCGCCCCATACGAGCCAGGGCCGGCGAGCAGGCCTAGGGAGATCGGATCGACGCCCACGATGAACTGGGCACCGTGCATGTGCGCGATGACGGCGATCTCGGCCGCGCGTCCTTCGATGGTACCCAGATACGTGGGCATCTCGATGTACACGGCCGCCGTGGCGGAGGAGATCTTCGCCCGCAGATCGTCGAGATTCAGCTCGCCGGTGGCCGGATCGAAGGCCACCGTCTCCAGGGCGATGTGGCTGGGCACCTCGGCCGGCCCGCAGAGCGTGCGAGCGACCGCCACTCGTTCCGGCCCGGCCGAGGCCGCCACCAGTACTTGGCTGCGGCCGGTGATGCGACATGCCATCCGCAAGCTGAGCCCCGCCACGGTACCCCAGTCGTAGAGAGCAAGACCTACACCATCCAGCTCGAGGAGCTCGGCCAGCTGGCTCGCGTACTCGAACTTGACCTGCTGCTTGCCGTGGTCCGTGTAGTACAGGCCGTCGTAGGCGGAGATGAACTCCGCCCGGTTGACCACCTCGTCGACGGCGGCGGGCACGTAGTGCTGCCAGCACCCGCCGCCGAGGAAGCTCAAGTAGTCCTCACAACTTACATTCTTCGCCAGGATGCTCTTCATATGCCGCTTCAACTCGGCCTCGGAGTGGATGGGCCCCGGCACGTCCAGCATGCCTTGAAACCTCAGGTGCTGGGGGATGGGCTCGTAGATATCGAGTGCGCTCGCCTTGCCGATCTCGCGCAGCATGGCCCGCTTGGTCTCCGGAACCGCGTTGGGGATGTACGGGTGGATGAAGTAGTCGTCCGTCATAGGGAGCCCTCACTCCTTTCCGGGAACACCGCCGCGATCCCTCTCAGCCGTAGCCCTCGCCTCGCCCTGAGTCTCAGTCGCCCTGACTTCAGTAGTACAGCTCAGAAGGCCCCTTGTACTCCTGGATCGTGTTACCGCCGTCGACGACTACGAGCTGACCGGTGACGTAGTTCGCCTCGTCGCTCCCCAGGAAGCAGATGACGCGAGCGACCTCGGACGGGTACGCGGAGCGGCCGAGCGGCGTGTTCAAACCGCCGACATCTTCGCCCTCCGACTGCGATCCGGTGGCGATCCATCCCGGACCCACGGCGTTCACCGTAATCCCGTACTTGGCCACGTCCAGAGCCACTCCACGCGTCATGCCGAGCACACCGGCCTTGCCGGCGCAGTAGCCAGATGCAGCCGGGTTGGCCACCAAGGGCCCCGTGACCGAGGAGACGTTGACGATTCGCCCATAGCCGCGAGCGATCATGTGCGGTACAACAGCCCGAGTCACCAGGAACTGCGTCTTGAGGTTGATGGCGATCTCGAAGTCCCACTCCTCCTCGGTGAGCTCCTGGAACGGCGTGAACCGCGCGTCTTGCCCGCAGATGACCATGCCGGCGTTGTTCACCAACACGTCGATGCGACCGTGCTGGACAAGAGCTTCCTCCACGATCCGTCGCACCTGCTCGCCCTTGGTGAGGTCGGCGGTGTGCGACGAGACGGTAAAGCCCCGCTCGCGCAGACTGGCGGCGCAGTCGTGCACGCGTTCAGAGATGTCGGCGATAGCCACGGTGGCACCTTCTTCGGCGAACGCCGTGGCCGTGGCGAAGCCGATGCCGTCCGCCTTGGCCACGCCGGTGATGAAGGCGACCTTGTCATCAAGCCTGCCCTTGCGCTCCATGTGACCTCCCGCCGTCCGCACTCGACCGAGCGTCTTCACGGTCAGTTAACCACACGGCCGCGTTAACCACACCACGTGAACCGCACACCGCAGTGGCCCCACCGCCGCGGCAGGCGCACCGCGGTGAGGTTCTCCTCGCGGCGCCCGTGCGGTGGACGGCGGGCGCGGCGCGGCCTTGTGCTCGCGCCGCGCCCGCCGGCTCCTCCACATCCCCCACGCCCCCGGCCTCTCGGCGAACGCGCGCCAGGCGCCGGGGCGCCCGGTTCGACTACCCTCGCTCCGGCGAGGCCAGCGCCGGGTGCTTGCGCTTGTACGCCCGCCAGGTGACAGCCCACTCGGCCGGATCCTCGAAGCGCTCCCAGGTACGGATCCGGTGGCACGACTGATTGTGAGGGGCGACGGCGAAGTACTCCGGCCGCTCGTACGCGTCGTCGAGCGAGGCCTTCATGGCCGCTGCCCAGTAGTCGATATCCTCCTTGGAGTAGCTCTCACACGGCTCCGGGGTAAACGGCTCCGGTACCACCCACGGGTGGTGACTCATGAACCACGTCTGCACACCGAAGTCGCAGAAACGAGTCCGCATGTCGACGGTGCCGAACCCCGTATCCTCCTTGAGATGACCGAAGCTGTAGCGGACCTGATCTAACCGCCGGTGGCCCGGCGCGTAGGGATAAGCAACCCCCCGCAACTCGCGCAGCTGCGCCTCCAGATAGTTGTTGTTGATCACCGCTACCTCGGCCACCTCGCGCAGACCGCGCGCGCCCAAGCTCATCGTCCATGCGTACGAGCGCACCACCACGGCCAGATTGCCCAAGAAGGCACGCAACTTGCCGATGGCCCGCGGGCGGTCGTAATCGAGGTGATACCAAACACCTCCGGGAGCATCGGAGCGCGGCTGAGTCACGACGTGGGGCGCCGGGAGGTAGGGCGCCAGCTCCGCGCTGACGCCCAAGGCGCCGGCGCCCGGACCCTTGCAGCCGTGCGGGCTGCTGAACGTCTTGTGCAGGTTGAAGTGGCAGCTGTCGAAACCGGCGTCGCGAGCGCGACTCAAGCCGAGGATGCCGTTCAGGTTGGCCTGGTCGTAGTAGCACAGCGCGCCGGCCGCATGCGCCGCGTCGGTGAACGCCCGGATGTGCGGATTGAAGATGCCGATGTCTTCCGGGTTGGTGATCATCACGGCGGCCGTGCGCTCCGAGAGCGCCGCGCGGAGCTGCTCGAGCTCCGGGTATCCGTTCGGCCCGGGAGTCAGCGTGATCACCTTGTACCCCGCCGTGGACGGGCACGCCCCGTCACAGGGATGGCTGAACAGGGTCGTGATGATCTCGTCTCGCTGATCTTCGCCGCGATCGTGGTGGTAGGCACGCGCGATGGCGGCGAACCCGTAGGCCGCCGCCGAGCCGCCGCCCGGTTGGAAGCTGAACTCGTCCATGCCCGAAATCTGGCAGAGGAACCCGGCCATGCGATGAGCGATCTCGAGGATCCCCTGCAGCGTCTCCTCCGGCTGCTCGGGGTGGATCTCGCTCACTTTGTGGCCGCGGACCAGCTGCTCGTTCACCTTGGGGCTGTACTTCATGGTGCAGGTGCCCTCGCCGATGTCGACCGTTACGTCGACCCCGAGCGTCATCTGGGAGAGCCGCAGGTAGTGGCGCAGCACCTGCGGCTGACTGAGCTCCGGCAGGGCCGGCGGCGCGGCGCGGCGCAGCTCCGCCGGCAGCAGCTCGGCCGCCTCCGGCACCTCGCCCGCCACGTCGGTGGCCTGCGGCGGCACCACACCGCGCTCTCCGGGCCGCCCAAGTTCCATGACGAGCGGCTCGTCCCAGCGCGCCGCATGGTAGTCGCGCAACAGGCCACCTTCGCGCCGCAGCCGCGCGTTGTCTTGCAGCCGCTGCTGCATGCGCGCGGCCACGTCGGGGGTGCGACCTACGTACACGTCGCGCGGCAGGCCCCGCACATCATCGAGCCGTTCGTCGCTCATGCCAGTACCTCCCGCAGCGCGTCCACCAAGCGGTCGATGTCGCTCCGCGAGTGGATCTCGGTTACACAGTACAGGGCGCTCTGCCCCAGCTCCGGGTAGTCCGCCGAGAGGTCGCGGCCGCCGAAGATGCCGCGCTCCAGCAGCGCCACGTTGATCTCAGCCACCGTGCGACCGCTACCACTGAAGTCCAGGACGAACTCCTTGAAGAACCCCTCGCCGAGCGGCAGCTTCACACCCGGCAGCGCCGCGAGGCGCCGCGCCGCGTAGTGCCCGCGGCGTACGATCGTCTCGCCCACCTCGCGCATCCCTTGCGGCCCCATGCTGGCCAGATAGACCGCGGCGCACACGGCCCACAGGCCGGTCTGCGTGCCGACGAAGTCGGGGGCCTTGTCTCGCACGCCGTAGGAGGTACGCCCGGAGAGCAGCTCGCCGAACGTGTGCTCTCCCGCCACCGTGGTCTCGACGATGCTGTAGATGGCGAACGGGCACTCCCGTAGAAACGCCTCTTCGTCGCGAAACGCCATGAAGCCGGAGAGTCCGGTGCCGGCGCTCATGTGGATGCCCAGCGGCTGCAGATCGCCCACGGCGATGTCTGCCCCGTAGCTGCCGGGAGGCGCCACCACACCGAGCGAGATGGGGTCCACGCCGGCGATGCTCACCGCGCCGGTCGCGCGCGCCAGGCGACAGATCTCGGCCGCGCCCGGCTCGAGCTGGCCGAGGTAGCCGGGGTTCTCGAAGTACACGGCGGCCGTGGACGGCGAGAGGGCCGCGCGCAGCGCGGCCAGGTCCACGCGGCCGGTGTCCGGCTCGCAGGCCACCGGCCGCACCGCGATGTGCCCAGTCATGTGCTCCGGCTCGCAGAGCTCGCGGATGATCGACAGCCGCTCGCGGCCCAGGTTCTCGGGGAGCACTACTTCGTGCCGGCCGGTCAGCCGCGCGGCCATACGCGCGGCGAATCCGGCCGCTGTGCCCCAGTCGTAGCTTGGCTCGACGACCACTTCGTAGTCGAGCAGCTCGGCCATCAGGCTGTTGTACTCGAAGCGGGCCTGGTGCTTACCCAGATCCGAGTAGTTGCCGCCGCTGTAGGCCGTGAGGAACTCGCCGCGCCCGGTGATCTCGTCGCAGAGGGCCGGCACCGCGTGCTGCCAGCAGCCCCCTCCGAGGAAGCTCAGTACCTCGGCGCACGAGGTGCCGCGATCGAGGATGCCTTGGACGTGCCGGCGCAGATCGTGCTCGGCCACCAGCGGCTCGGGCAGATCCAGCAACCCCGGCACACGCAGCTCGGCGGGGATCTCGGCGAGGATCTCCTCAACGTCGGCTACCCCAACCTCGCGCAGCATCTCCGCGCGCGTCTCCGGTACCGAGTTGGGGATGTACGGGTGCACGAAGGGTTCGTCGCTCATTCCATCTCCCCCAATCGTCGTTGCCTGTTACCGGTAGTCAGCGAGCGCTGATCCCGAAGTCCATCCGGATGCACTCACCGGTGATCGGCTCTGCTTCCGGAGATGCGAGATACACGATGAGCGAGGCGACCTCCTCGGGCTTGATGAAGCGCCCGCGCTCGCCTTGCGGCAGACGCCTCCGCAGCGCCGCCAGGTAGCCCTGCGGGTCGTCGCCACCGTACTTTTCCGCCTGGCCGTAGAGGAATGGCGTCGCCACGTCCGACGGACACACCGCATTGACGCGCACCAGATCCGGCGCCAGCTCGAGCGCCAAGCAGCGCGTCATCATGTTCACGCCGGCCTTGGACACGCAGTACAGCAGCACCTCGGGCACAGCGCCCTCACCGGCTCGCGAGCTCACGTTCACGATGCAGCCGCGGCTCTGCTTGAGCGCCGGGATGGCGGCGCGACAGCAGTAGAAGATGCCGCGCAGGTTGACGTTCATGAGGAGGTCCCACTCGGCGTCCGTGGTGCTCTCCGTGGGCCCTTCCGCCCAGACGCCAGCGCTGTTGACGAGCACGTCCAGGCGGCCGGCGGCGGCCAGTACATCGCTCACCATCCGGGTGCAGGAGGCCGAGTCCGCGACGTCGCAGACGATGCGCTGCGCATCGCCGCCGGCGGCCTTTAGCTGCTCGACGGTGCGTGCCGCCGCGGCCTGATCCTTATCGGCGACGAACACCTTGTCGCCGCCGCCGGCGAACGCTTGTGCGGCGGCGGCACCCATGCCACTAGCCCCGCCTGTGATGAGCACGATCCTCTGAGACACTGCGATCACCTTCCCCGTCGATCAGATCCCTGCCATTGCCCTCGCCTACAGTCACGACCTCACGGACCCAGGGAACTCCCAAGTTCCCAAGCATTCCGAGTACCGCCGCGACTCGCAAGACCGCACGCCGTTCGCCACGGCGCAGCCGTGCGAACCGGTCAGCAGCGCCCGAACGGGCGGCCAGCCGCCGGTTCGCACGAGTCCCCCTTGACAGAGCGGTCCACAGCGCTTTTCATACAGTCGTCTGTACGATTCGTCAAGGGGGCAAGACCATGAGCGGCAGTCTGGCTGGCAAAGTGGCGGTGGTAACCGGAGTCGCGTACCCCAACAGCATCGGCTTCGCCACCGCCAAGGTGCTCGGCGAGCGCGGCGCCATGCTCGTCATCCTCGACGTATCCGAGCTCGTCCACGAGGCCGCTACAACCCTCGCGAACTTCGGATTCACCGCGTCTCCCTTCCAAGTGGACCTCACCGATTCGGCAGCGCTGGGCGCCGCGATCGACCACACACTCCAGCGGCACGGCCACATCGACATCCTGGTAAACAACGCCGGCCTCGCCACCGCGGGCCGCCCTCGCGATCCCTACGAGCACCTCGTGGAGATGAGCGAGGAGAAGTGGGATTTCGGCCTCGCGATCAACCTGAAGACGCAATTTCTCTGCTGCAAGGCCATCCTGCCCCACATGCTCGGCCAGGGGTACGGCCGCATCGTGAACATCAGCTCCACGACCGGTCCAGTGCTCGCCTGCAAAGGTCAACCCGAATACTGTGCAGCCAAGGCCGGCGTGCTCGGGTTGACGCGCGGGCTGGCCCTGGAGGTGGCGGCTGACGGCATCCTCGTGAACGCCGTGGCCCCAGGCTGGGTGGATACCGGTGGTTCGAGCCCGAGAGGGCTCGCGGGCGGCTACGCCACGCCGATGGGCCGCGCCGCGCGGCCGGAGGAGATCGCCAAGCTGGTCGCCTTCCTGGCCTCCGACGACAACACCTACATCACCGGCCAGCTCATCGTGATCGATGGCGGCAACAGCATCGACGAGTACCATGGTCCGCGCGAGCTGGACCCGTGAGAGGCGACCGACAGGGGAGCACACGTGATGCGCGCCATTAGCCGACGGAAACGTTCTCCGGGACAAATGGCGTCCGACTACCCGCCGGGCGACTCGCTGACCGCCCTGTCGCCCAGGGCGCAGACGATCGTAAAGGCGGCGCGCGCGCTCCTCGAAGAGCACGGCTACCGCGGCATTAGCTACCAGAAAGTAGCCGCGGCAGCCGGTGTAGACAAGGGCACTATCAGCTACAACTTCGGCAACAAGGCCGGACTGCTGGCGGCGGTGGCCGATTCCCTGATCCACGACGAGTGCCTAGCGATTCTGGAGGAGGCGCGCACGCTGACGGGGGAAGACCGCATCCGCCACGCCGTCGAGGGGCTCAAGCGCGTCACCCTCGCCGCAGAAGCCCAACGCGGCTGGTTCGAGATGCTGCCGCACGCTATGCGAGAGAACGGCCTCAGAGAGCGTATGCAGCGACAGTACGCGTGGTGGTTCAGGATGAACCTTGAGTGGCTCGGCATCGATCTCGAGAAGATGAGCCACAACCCCCTGGTACGAGGGCTCACGGAAGTGGTGGCCGCCGTAACCGACGGACTGGCGATCCAAGTGGGGCTCGGCATCCAGAGCGACCTCTCGGAGGCCATGCAGGCGCTGGAGGTCATGGTGCGCGCCGTGGTCGCCCAGATCGAGGCGGCGCCCCTCGACGAAGCGTAAAGAGGGCGCGGCACCCCTCTGACAGACGCATGGTTACCGCCGTCGCCGGCTGGGGATGAACCAGCCAAAGAGGCGCCGGATCCGCCGCGCCTCATCCCCACCGTGGAGCGTGGATCATGGCGATGGCAGAGCGCAGCGCACAAGTTGTATGGAACGGAACCCTGGCGAGAGGTAATGGCGTGCTCACCCTCCACAGCGGAGCTACCAGGGATCTCCCCGTAACGTGGGCCTCCCGTACGGAGCGCGCCGACGGCAAAACCAGCCCCGAAGAGCTGATCGCGGCTGCTCATGCCACCTGCTTCGCCATGGGCCTCTCTCACGGCCTGTCGGAGGCCGGCACGCCACCCGACGAACTGAACGTGCAGGCGGCGTGCACATTGGATGCCACCGAAGCCGGTCCCACGATCGTGGCCATGGCGCTGCGAGTGCGCGGCCGCGTCCCCGGCCTGGACGCCAGCGCGTTCCGCGCCGCCGCCGAGCAGGCCAAGATCGGCTGCCCCGTCTCCCGCGCGCTGGCCCCCTCGGTACAGGTGACCGTCACGGCCGAGCTGGACTAGCCTGCGGACAGCTCGCCCCCCTCGCGGTACACTGGTCCGATGGCGGAGGGCGAGCATCCCGTTGCGGGGTGGCGGTCGCGATGCGGCGGGCCGCGGCGCACCCGCGACGGAGCGCCGCGGCCCGCCAGTGTACCGCTTCTCCTGCTCCTGCTCGTGGTGTCTCTGCTCGTGCTCGCCGCCTGCGGCGGCGACCATTTCGCCAGCGTCCCGAGCACCATCCATGTGTACGACGACGGGCATGGAACCTACGCGACGCTGGCCGAGGCGGTACAGGAAGCGCCGGCGGGCGCCACTATCGTGCTCCACGCCGGCGCCTACACCCTTCTCAAACCCCTGGACGTGTTCCGCTCCGTGCACATCCGCGGCGAGGGTGCATCCGTCACCACGATCACCTGCCGCACCCGTAACCACCTCATCGGTTTCAGCGGCGATGGTCACCTCTCCCTCACCGACCTGACGCTGCGACACACGAGCAACGGCCCGGAGTCCGATCCGGCCGACATCGTGTTAGCTCGCGGTGGGCGCCTCACCATGGAGCGCTGCGCCGTGGAGGGGGCCACGCTGGGCACGGGCCACTTCACCGGCCGCGGTGGCGCCGGCGTACGCCTCCTCGGCACCGCCGCGGCTACCTTGCGCGAGCTGCGCGCCAGCGGCAACCAGCTCGCCGCCGTCGTCTGCGAGCCCCACGCGCGGCCGCTGCTAGACAACCCCGCCTTCCACGACAACGGGTACGACGGAGTCCACGTGCTGGCCGACCGCAGCGGCCCGACGGACTCCGCCGAGCTGACGCGATTCCTGGATGAGACCATGAGCTCGTTGCTGCGCACCCTGCACACGCCCGGCGCCGTCGCGTGCGTCGTCAAAGACGGCCGGGTGATGCTCTCTAAGGGATACGGCTACGCCAACAGAGAGACCCGCACCCCGGTGGACCCGGAACGCACCCTCTTCCGCATCGCCTCGCTCACTAAGGTGTTCACCGCGGTCGCGGCCCTCCAGCTCGCGGAGCAAGGCTTGCTCGAGCTCGACGCGGAAGTGACCACCTTCCTGCCGAACCTCGACCTCCCGGTAGAATACGCGCAACCACTCCGCGTCGAGGATCTCCTGACGCACAGCAGCGGGTTCGACGAGCGCACGGTAGGCATGGCATACCGTGACCTCGCGCGCCCGCCGGCGCTGACGGACTACCTGCGACACGAGATGCCGCGGCAGGTAGCCCCCGCCGGCCTGCTGTACAGCTACTCCAACTACAACTACGCCGTGGCCGGCGCGCTGGTGCAGGCCGTCGCCGGCATACCCTATGAGACGTACGTGGGTACACACATCCTCGCCCCCCTGGGCATGACGCGCACCACGTTCCGCCCCGAGGGAGCGCTGCGAGCCGACGTGGCGCCGGGATACCGGTGGCAGGGCAGTGCTTCGGTGCCCCTGCCACCGGACGGCGCCTCCGCCGCATCCGCCGCGCAGCTCTACAGCACCGGGCACGACATGGCGCAGTTCCTCCTCTGCCAGCTTCAGGGTGGCGCGGTGGGTCACACGCGCATCCTGTCGACCGCCTCGGTACGGCGCATGCTCGGCGCCCGTTTTACCCCAGCCGCGCACCTGCCAGCCTCCGGCTACGCCTATGTGCAGCAGCCGCTCGCCAACCGTCTGCCCATGGTCCAGACGGGCGACTGGCAAGGGTACTCCGCGCTCATGATGCTGCTGCCGGAAGACGGACTGGGCCTGTTCGTCGCCGCCAATTCCGGCGGAAAGCAGCTCCGTGAAGAGCTCCTCGAGCGCTTCATGAATCACTACTACGCCGACCGCGAGCGTCTGTACGGAGCGCAGCCGCCGAGCGAACTGGCACGCGATGTCTCGCGGTACTGTGGCACGTACCGCACGCTCCGCATGGCACACACCGCCCTCGACAAGTGGCTCGCCTTCGACGCCGACGAGGATGAGGTGGTTACCGCCGAGCCCCACGGAATCCTCGTGATCGACGACACGCGGTACGTGCAGCTCGAGCCCCGCGTGTTCCGCGAGCGGTACGGCGAGGGGTTCGCGCTCTTTCGGCAGGATGCGAGCGGAGACGTCACCTACCTCTCGCGAGGCACCGTCACCTACCAGCGCCTCCGCTGGTACGAGACGTACGTTGCGCAGCGGCGCCTCGTCATCCTCTTCAGCTTCGTCTTCGCCGCTACCTTCGTGGCCTGGCTCGCCACCCCACTCTTGGGGAGGCTGCGCCGCTCCCTGCCCTTGCTGCGGCGCCTCGGGTGGCGGCGGCCAGCCGGCTACGTGGAGCCACCCGTGGCGCAGCTTGCGCGGGCGGCCGCCGGCCTGGTAGCGCTGCTCGACATGGGCTTCCTGGCGGGTGCGGCCCTCCTCATCACGACGGCGAACCTTCGCTACGGCGTGAGTACCGGCGTGCGCGCCCTGCTGGTAGTGCCCATCGCCTCCACCACGCTGACGGTCGCGCTGCTCGCGTTCGTGTTCCTGGCCTGGCGCCGCGGTTACTGGGGCCCTATCAGCCGCGCGCTCTACACAGCGGTCGTCCTCGTCGCGCTCCTCTTCGTGTGGTTCCTGACCTTCTGGAACCTGCTCGGCTACCACTCCTGAAGCGCCACACGACTCTCGGGCGCCACACGCCCGCAGCCCGGACCAGCCGTGCACACCACGGCGCCATCTGCTAAGGTATGCGCTCGCAGCCGTGCTCGAGCGAGCCGCGGCACAGCGCGCCAAGGACCGGGCAATTAGCTCAGCGGGAGAGCGCCCGCCTCACACGCGGGAGGTCGTTGGTTCAAACCCAACATTGCCCACCAAGCACTAGCATTTTAGTAGATCATTTCGGCATTTGCTTTGAGCCCGCCACCCCTGTTGAGATGGCGGGCTCTTTGCTTGGTTCTAACTGTCCAATTACATGACCCAATTGGACTCTCTCGAAGGTTCGAGAATTGTCCGAGAAGCTCCACCACCGCAGCCTCCGCGCAGTCGAAAAAGCACCCCCATGAGCAGGCACTTTTCAGGCTAACCGTGTCGGCTGTCCGTAACAGGTGCTGCTAAGAACCGATGAAAGGCACCCTTTTGGCACCGCCGAGTCTCCTGACGTCGGCATCCGTATACGGACGAGCGGGACCGCCTCGCCGCCACCCCGGGCGAATGCGTGGCAGAATGTACGCTATGCCATCGACGAGCTCTCTGCCCCTCACACCCCTTCCAGCCGGCGCACCGGCTGACGCCCACAGGACGACCGGCTCTAGACCGGCGGCCGCGCGGACCGTCAAGGCCGACGGCCTTGCCACAGCGGCGCTCAGCTCGATCGCCGTTCGCCGGGACTGAGCACCGATGCCCACGCTCACCCTTCTCGCCATCGCCGTGGGCCTGGCGATGGACGCTTTCGCCGTAGCCACGGCCACCGGCCTCTGTCTCGTGAACGTCACGGCCCGGCAGACCCTCCGCATGGCGTGGAGCTTCGGCCTCTTCCAGTTCTTCATGCCCATCCTCGGATGGCTCGCCGGACGCGGCATCGAACGCTGGATCTCGGCGTTCGACCACTGGGTGGCCTTCGCGCTCCTCGCGGTCATCGGCGGCAAGATGATTTACGAATCCTTTGCCCCCCAGGACGACTCCCGCGACGTGGCTGATCCCACCCGAGGCGGACGCCTCTTCGTCCTCTCAGTGGCCACCAGCATCGACGCCCTCGCGGTCGGCCTCTCGCTCGGTGTGCTACGGATGCAGATCTGGTACCCGGCGTTCGTCATCGGCGTCGTGGCCGCCGCGCTCACCGCGCTCGGCATGCACCTCGGCTGCCGCTTTGGCGCCATGCTCGGACGCCACGTCGAAGTGATCGGCGGCCTGGTACTCGTCGGCATCGGCGTCAAGATCCTCGTCGAGCACCTCGGCGGTTAGGCAGATGTTCTATACACCGCGCTGACTTTTTTCCGAGAAACACCGCAGGAATGTATTTTTTGCCAGGGGGACGCAATGAAAGGCATTTCCATGCCCGCGGTGCTGCAGGTCATCAACCTGGAGCGCCAATCGTGTAGCGTCGAGGCAACCTGCGGGGATAGGTCAGGGTCTTTACACTTCCACGAAGGTAGCCTCGTGCACGCCCAAGTTGGAGATAGCACGGGAGAGGCGGCGGCCCTCGAGCTCCTCAGCTGGACCAACCCCGACTACAAAGTGACCGCGCGCTCCTTCTCAGGCGATTTCACACTGAACGCCAACATCACACAGCTTCTCCTGGAGGCCGCCCGGCTGCGCGACGAAAGCGAAGCCATGGAGCAACTGACGAGCTCCAGGGCCGAAGCCGGATCGGGCCCAAAGACCGCAGGCGAGAACGGAGCGGAGTCACCGGCGATGAACACATCTCATTCAGAACCCCCAACGTCGCACAACGAGCCCTCTCCAGCTACCAGTAAGGCGAAAGCCGGCCGAACGATGAGCGTTCGCGACTTCCTCTTCCTGGACCCACTGAGCAGCGGGAAGACGAAGGAAGTGAAGGAAGTGAAGGAAACTGAGGCCGCAGCGGCACCGACGACCGCCCCCCGGGGTGCGCTGGATCGAAGCCGCCTCGACGGAGCACTCGCGGCGGCACGAGCGACCCTCGGCGGAGCCCTCCTGGCCGCCGACATCTGTCTCACCGTCGACGGCACTTCGCTCGCCGGCTACCAGAGCCAACCGGCGACCTGCGCTCTCTTTAACCACGTTGCCGCCCAGATTTCGCGCCTTCTCCCCCAGAACGGACTGCCCACTTTGGGCAGATACCTCCTGGCCGAGCTAGAAGACAAGCAGCTCGTCTTGCTGACGACGGTCGACGACCTCCAGCTCACCCTGGTAGCCGACAGTACGGGAGTGCAGCTCGGCATGCTCCTGAACGTCGCGCTTCCCGAGATCATCGCCGCGCTGCGCGGGAACACCGCCGGCTAACCTCGCCGGCGGTGTTCCCGCGCCACGTGGCGGGGCGACCATCGCAACGCACTGAGACAGCCAAAGGGGGCACACCTCCATGAGAATGTTCTTCGTCGCCGATATTCAAGGTTCCACGCCAGCGTTCGAGCGCTTCCTGACCGGGCTCGACGCACACGACGCAGACGTCGGCGTGGCGCTTGGCGACCTCTCTGGAAGCGCCTTCGTCTCGCTCATCTCGTTAGGTTCGTCGCGGTGGCGCACCGCGATCGATGGCAAGTCCCTCACCCTCGAAGGAGCCGACGAGCTGAGCGCCGTGCAAGCGGAGTTGGAGTCGCGCGGCCATTACTGGATAGAGGTGAGCGAGGAAGAACACCAGTCCATGCGGGAGAATCCGGGGATCGTAGAACTCCTCTTCAAGAGCACGATCCGCAAGCGTATGGAGAAGTGGATCGACATCGTCGACGAACGTCTCGCGAGGTCGCGGCGCCAGCTCTTCATGACTCCAGGCGCCAACGATTGGGCGGTGATCGACGATCTCCTCGACGGCGAGCACGCCGTAAAGCCCTGCGACGGACGCGTAGTTCCCCTGAGCGGCTACGACATGATCACCTGCTCGGCCACAGGCAAGGCGGACAACGCCGAGCGCAGCCTGCCCGAGAACGTCCTCTCGGAGCGGCTGGAGACGCTGTTCGCCAGCTCGCGGCGTGCAGAGTACGCGATATTCAACTGCCGTGCCTACAGCCGCGCCGCCGACAAGATCGTCAAGCGTCGTAAGCCGCTGCTGCGCATCGGCAGCGCGGGATCGAGCTTGCGCGCGAGCGTCAGCCATGTGGGCCGCACGCTCGTCATCAACCCTGGGATAGCAACCGCCGCGGATGGAGTCGCGGGCATCCGCGGTGCCCTCGTGGAACTCGAGCACGGAGCTGTCAAGAACTATACGTTCGTTACGGCGTAGCAGAGCTCAGTCGCCGACAGCCCGCAAGCACCGCGCACGGGCGCGCACCACTTCGGCGCGATACCACGCCGCAGCGGTGGCTATCCCCTCAATCCACCGGCGCTTGGGACGGCACGCCACCGCGCCGGTCGCATCTCAATGCGACACTTCGCCGGATGGACAAACAGTCGGCGGCAAGAAAGGCCGTTTCGGCAGCCCAACGAACGAGCGGTCCTCTACTCACCGTGCGAGAATACATCGCGGAAAAACTGGGGGCTGAGCAGAAGGGGCATACGGACGTGAGTTGCATTGCACCCGACGGCTCTGTAATGTGCCCTCTTGGCCTCGGTCTGCCGAGTCGGCGCGCGAGCTGCCAAGCGAGCAGCGCCCCGGCACGGTCCTGTCGGCTGAGGTCCCTCGAACCTACTGTCAGTACGTTATAAACGCCTGAGCTAATGGGAGGTGGGCAGGTTGGCGAACACGTATCCGCCAATCCCGGAGTACCAGAAGCACTCACGCATTACCGACATGGCCGAGTTCGACGCCATGTGGAAACGCTCCGTCGAAGATCCCGACGGCTTCTGGGGCGAGATGGCCGACAAGCTGGTGACCTGGACCAAGAAATGGGACAAGGTCTCCGAGTGGGACTTCAATGTCCCGTATCACCGCTGGTTCCAGGGCGCTAAGCTCAACGTCTGCTGGAACGTCCTCGACAAGCACGTCGAGGCAGGCTGGGGCGACAAGACCGCCATCATCTTCGAGGGCGACCAGGGCGATGTCCGCGAGTGGACATACAAGGAGCTCCTCGACGAGGTTACTCGCTTCGCCAACGTGCTCAAGAAGCACGGCGTTAAGAAGGGCGACCGCGTCGCCATTTACCTGCCGATGATCGGCGAGCTACCTATCGCCATGCTCGCCTGTGCACGCATCGGCGCCATCCACATGGTGGTCTTCGGCGGCTTCTCCGCCGAGGCGCTCAAGGCGCGCATCGACAACTGCGGCGCCAAGCTGCTCATCACCGTAGACAAGGGCTGGCGCGGCGGCAAGCACACCGCCGGCAAGGTCAACGCGGACGCCGCACTGCAGGGCGAGACGACCGTCGAGAAGGTCATCGTCGTTAAGCGCATCGACGGCGACGTCAACATGGTCCCCGGCCGCGACGTGTGGTTCCACGAGGAAATCGCGGCTGCCGACGTCCAGGACGGCTGCGAGTGCGCCGAGGTCGACGCCGAGGATCCGCTCTTCATCCTCTACACCTCCGGCTCGACCGGCACGCCCAAGGGCTGCATCCATACCAACGGCGGTTACCTCACCTATGTCGCCGCCACCATGAAGTACATCGTGGACTACCAGGATGGCGACGTCTGGTTCTGTTCGGCCGACATCGGTTGGGTCACCGGCCACAGCTACGCCGTCTACGGTCCGCTCTGGTCCGGCATCACCTCGGTCATCTTCGAGGGTCTGCCCACCTATCCCGAGGCCGACCGCTACTGGGCCGTCTGCGAGAAGCACAAGGTCACCCGCTTCTACACAGCGCCGACCGTGATCCGTATGCTCGCCGGCCAAGGTACCGAGCTCACCGATCGCCACGCGATGAACGACCTCAAGTGGATCGGCTCCGTGGGCGAGCCCATCGACGCAACCGCGTGGGAGTGGTACTACAACAACGTCGGTAAGGGCCGCTGCCCGCTGTGCGACACGTGGTGGCAGACCGAGAACGGCGGCCACTGCATCTCCCCGCTGCCGGGTGCCACTATCCTCAAGCCAGGTTCGGCGGGGCGGCCGTTCTTCGGCATCAAGACCGTCGTCCTCAATGAGAAGGGCGAGGAGTGCGCTGTCGGCGAAGATGGCGCGCTGTGCATGACGCAGCCGTGGCCAGGCTTCATGAAGGGCATGTGGGCCGATCCCGACGGCGAGCGCTTCAAGGAAGTCTACTTCGGCATGTATCCGGGCAAGTTCTTCACCGGCGACGGCTGCATGATCGACGCGGACGGCGACCACTGGCTGCGTGGCCGCATCGACGACGTGGTCAACGTATCCGGCCACCGTCTGGGCACCGCCGAGATCGAGGCCGCCCTCATCACGCATCCGGCCGTAGCCGAGGCCGCCGTGGTCGGTTTCCCGCACCCGGTGAAGGGCACGGGTCTCTACACGTACGTGACGCTCACCGAGGGCTACGAGGGCAACGACGACCTGCGCAAGACCCTCGCCGGTCACGTGCGTAAGATCGTGGGCCCTATCGCTACGCCCGATAAGATGCAGTTCACCCCCGCTCTGCCCAAGACCCGCTCCGGCAAGGTCATGCGCCGCATCCTGCGCAAGATCGCCGAGGGTCGTGGGAACGAGCTCGGCGATGTAAGCACGCTGGCCGACCCGAGCGTGGTCGACGAGCTGAAGGCGAACGCCCTGGTCTAAGGGCGCACACCTCACGCCTGTTGACGGGCGCGGGTCCGCAAAGGACCCGCGCCCGTTCTTTCTTTCTCCATACCGTCTGTGCGGCCGTGGAATTGTCGACTGTCAGCTGTACAAAATGGCAGACGATCACTAGGATACGTGGTGGCCTGCGTTCGCATGTGCCAGATCGCAGGCTTCGTCCAGCGATCCAAAGGCAGGAAGGTTCATGAGCGCCGCCAACCTCGACAAGCTGTTCGATCCCCGGAGCATCGCCGTCATCGGCGCTTCAAGCAAGAAGGGCTCTGTGGGGTACATCCTGCTCCGTAACCTCATCGGGGCCGAGTACGATGGCGTGGTGTTTCCGGTGAACCCCACCGCATCGTCCGTTCAGGGTATCCAGACGTACGCTTCCATCGGCCAGGTGCCGCGCAAGGTGGACCTCGCCGTAGTCGCAGTGCCGGCCCCCAGCGTGCCGGAGGTTATCCACCAGTGCGGTGAGGCCGGCGTGGCCGGCGCCGTCATCGTCTCTTCCGGATTCAAGGAGATCGGGCCGACGGGCAAGCGGCTAGAGGACCAAGTCCTGGGTATCGCTCATTCCTACGGCCTGCGCATCGTGGGCCCCAACTGTCTCGGCTACATTCGTCCAGCCCTCAACCTCAACGTGACCTTTGCCCACGTGATGCCGCAGGCCGGCCGTGTGGCGTTTTTCAGCCAGTCCGGCGCGCTGGGTACCGCCATCCTCGACTGGGCGGCCGCCAACCACATCGGCTTCTCCGCGTTCGTGTCTGTGGGCTCCATGAGCGACGTGGACTTCGGCGACTTGATCGACTATTTCGGCGCCGATTCGCACACCAGCTCGATCATCTTGTACGTCGAGTCGATCACCGACGCGCGCAAGTTCATGAGCGCGGCCCGCCATTTCGCCAAGACCAAGCCCATCATCGTGGTCAAGAGCGGGCGTACCGCGCGGTCTGCCCAGGCAGCCGCCAGCCACACTGGAGCCATCGCCGGCGACGACACGCTCTACAGCGCCGCCTTCACTCGAGCCGGCGTGGTCCGCGTCAACCAGATCGAGGACCTGTTCGACTGCTCCGAGATCCTCAGCCGCCAGGTTCGCCCCAGAGGGCCACGGCTGGCCATCGTCACCAACGCCGGTGGCCCGGGCGTCATGGCTGCCGACCGACTACTGGACCTGGGCGGCGAGCTGGCTAAATTGAGCAGTCAGACCGACGCCACCCTGCAGAAGGCCCTGCCATCCTTCGCCGCCCGCGGCAATCCTGTCGACGTGGGCGGCGACGCCGACGCCGAGCGGTACGGTAACGCGGCGGAAGTGCTCATCGAGGATTCCGGCATCGACGGCCTCCTCGCCATCCTCACGCCGCAGGCCATGAGCTACCCCACGGAGACCGCCAAGGCGCTCATCGAGGTGGCGCGCCAGCACCCGAGCAAGCCGCTCCTCACGTCGTTCATGGGTGAGATCAAGGTCGCCGACGGCGTGCGCGCCCTGCGCGAGGCGCACGTACCGGCGTTCGACACGCCAGAGGACGCTGTAGCGGCGTTCATGAACATGTACCAGTACACGCGCAGCCTGGCGAATCTCTACGAGACACCGGCCGACATCCTCCCCAACTTCTCGCCGGATCGGGACGCGGTGAAGCGTACCTTCGTGGAGGTTGCGCACTCGGGCCGCGGGGTCCTGTCGGAGTACGAGGCCAAGCAAGTGCTGGCGGCCTACGACATCCCCGTAGTACCTACCGTGGTTGCTACCAGCGCCGCGGAGTGCGCCAGCGCGGCGGAGAAGATCGGATTCCCCGTGGCCATCAAGATCCTCAGCCACGACATCACGCACAAGAGCGACGTGGGAGGCATCGCCCTGAACGTCCGCTCGGCGCCAGAGGCCGCCAACCAGTACACCAAGATCATCGACCGCGTGCGCCAGGCCAAGCCGAACGCCAGTATCACTGGCGTCACCGTGCAAGCCATGGCGCGCGGCGGCTACGAGGTCATCATCGGCAGCAAGAAGGACGATACCTTCGGTCCGGCCCTCATGTTCGGCATGGGCGGTACCGGAGTGGAACTGTACCGCGACGTGGCCGTCGACTTCCCGCCGCTCAACCAGGCTCTCTCCCGCTCCATGATCGAGAGCACCAAGGTGAGTCGCTTGCTCAAGGGATATCGCGGCGCCGCGCCGGTGGACATGATCGCGCTCGAGCAAGCCCTCGTGAAAATGAGCTATCTGCTGGTGGACTTCCCCGAGATCCTGGAGATGGACATCAACCCCCTCCAAGTGCGCACCGATGGTCTGTGCGCCCTGGACGCCCGCATCGTGATCGACCCCAAGGAAGTGCACAAGATCGCTCTCCCGGGTGCCCATCTCATCATCAGCATGTACCCGAGCAAGTACCAGTGGGAGTGCAAAGTCGACGGCCATCGAGCACAGATCCGTCCTATTCGGCCAGAGGACGAGCCCTTGTGGAGCGACATGATCGGCTCCCTCTCCGAAACCTCGACGGAGTACCGCTTCTTCGGCCCGGTGAAGGAGATCACCAAGTCCATGCTGGTGCGCTACTGCCACGTCGACTACGACCGGGAGATCGCACTGGCGGCCATGGCTCCCGGCAAAGGTAAAAAGCCCGCGCAGATGCTCGGCGTGGCGCGGCTGACCATCGAGACGTCCAAGTCGGAGGAGGCCGAGTTCGCCATCGTGATTCGCGACAACGTCCAGCGACTCGGACTCGGCCGCGAGCTCATGGAGAAGCTGATCATCGCCGCCCGCGACATGCGCGTGCGCGAGATCGTAGGTCACGTGTTGGCGGCCAACACCCCGATGATCCGTTTCAGCGAGTCCTTGGGCTTCGACGTCCTGCCGGGCGACGAGCCAGACGTGCGACGCCTGGTGCTGCATCTGTAACAGGAACCGCCAGTCCGATGAGTATGGTTTTGTGAGAAGCCGCACGCCGATCGAGCGGCCGTGGGCGGTGGCAGGTACCGTCGGCGCCGTGGCACGACTGGCCACGGCCGTCCACCAACGGCGCGCGGCACGCCGTTACCCGCCCCGTGGATCTACCATCGCCGTCGGCGGCGTGCGACTCCACTACCTGGACCGGGGCAGCGGCCCTCCGGTGCTGTTCATCCACGGCCTCAAGGGCTCCACGGCCGAGTTCACCGATGAGCTCCTCGATGCCGTGGCCAAACGCCACCGCACGCTGGCGTTCGATCGCCCCGGCTACGGGCATAGCGAGGCGCCGCGAGGACGCTGCTCGCTAGACGGTCAGGCACGTCTCCTCGCCACGGCCCTGCGGCGCCTCCAAGCGGCACCAGCAGTCGTCGTCGGCCACTCGTTCGGCGCCGCCGTGGCTCTACGGCTGGCGCTCGAGCACCCCGACACCGTGGCCGCCGTGGTCAGCCTCGCCGGGCACACGCTGCCGTTCGGCGGCAGGGGATCGCTCAGCTCTCGTCTGGCCACGGCACCCGTTCTGGGGAGGCCCTTTGCCAGAACGCTCGTGACGCCGCTCGGCCTCGCGCTGGCGCCCCTCGCGCTGCGCCGCATCGCCGCCCCGCAGCGCCCACCACGCGTCTACGCACGCGAGGCCAGCACGCTCGCCCTGCGCCCGCGGCAGTTCGAGGCCAGCGCCGCCGACGCCGTGTGGATGGACCGGGAGATCATGGCGCAGTACCGCCGTTACCCGTCGCTGCGCCCTCCCCTCCTGGTGATCCACGGCCGTGACGATGCCGTCGTGAGCATCAACGAGGCGTACTCGCTCCATCGCCTGGTACCGAACAGCCGCTTCATTGAACTGCCTGGCGCCGGCCACATGCCCATGTTCGCCGACCCCGGCGCCATAGCCGCCGCCATCGGCCGCGCGTGGGCGCTGGCGGAAGAAGAGCTGTAGGAACTCGTACAGCGAGCGGTGACGCATCACACCGCCCGAAAGACGTAGGCTATCCGGGCGGCTCGCTCAAAGCACGACGGCGAGCCTGTTGTCAGCGACAGAGGAGGCAGGGATGGCGGCGTCTGCGCCACACGCCAGTGAGAGGTCGGCGATCAGCCAAGGCCGGCGCCGGACGAAGATCGTCGCCACACTAGGTCCGGCATCCCAACAGGACCGGGTGCTCGAACAGCTCATCGCGGCCGGCATGGACATGGCGCGCATCAACCTGTCCCACGGCACCATGGCCGAGCATGCCGCATCCATCGCCGCCGTACGGCGCGCCGCCAGCGACCACGGCGCGCCGCTCGCCGTGCTCATCGATCTCCCCGGCCCCAAACTCCGGCTCGGCGACCTGCCGCAGCCGATCGCGGTGTGTGCCGGCCAGACCATCGAGCTCGGCGCATCCACCTCCGCCCAGCTACCCGTGAACTTTCCCGAGCTCCTGCCGTACTTCGCCGCCGGCGAACTGGTGCTCGTCGACGACGGCGCCGTCGCCCTGCGCGTGCGCTCCGTCTCGCCCCCCGCGGTAACGCTCGAGGCGATCAACGACGGTGTGATCACCTCCCGGAAGGGCGTGAACCTCCCCGACACGCGGTTGCCGATCCCACCACTCACGACAGTCGACCGCGAGCTGCTCGACTGGGGCCTGCGACAGGACGTCGACTACGTCGCCCTCTCGTTCGTGCGCCGCGCCGAAGACGTACGCGAGCTGAAGGAGCTGATCGCCGCGGCCGGGGGCGATCAGCTCGTAGTCGCCAAGATCGAGAAGAAGGAGGCGCTGGCAGTCTACGAGGACATCATCGCCGCGGCCGACGCGATCATGGTGGCTCGCGGCGACCTCGGGGTAGAGATCGATCCGGCTATGGTGCCCATCTGGCAGAAGCGCATCATCCAGGCGGCCAACGCGGCGGGCAAGCCGGTGATCACCGCCACACAGATGCTGCAGTCGATGGTCATTTCCCCGCGCCCCACGCGCGCCGAGGCCAGCGACGTGGCCAACGCCATCTACGACGCAACCAGCGCCGTGATGCTCTCGGGAGAGACCGCCATCGGTGCCTACCCGGTGGAAGCGGTGCGCACTATGGCCGACATCGCGCTCGTCGTCGAGGCGGACATCGAGCGCGCCGGCCGCGCCCCGCAACCGTGGACCGCGGAGCGCGCGGGCGTCTCCAACGCCATCAGTTACGGTGCCTGCGAGGTGGCATATCGGGTTGGCGCCGCGGCCATCGTAACCGCCACGTACTCAGGAGCCACGGCTCGCGCGGTGGCCCGCAACATGCCCACGCAGCCCATCGTCGCCGTAAGCCCCAATCAGCGTGTCGTCAACCAGCTCGCGCTCTGCTGGGGAGTTTGTCCCCTCCTCGGCGGCCGTTGGGGGAGCTTCGAGGAGATCGTCGCCGAGGCCAACGATCTCGTGCTTGCCAACGCTCTGGGGCAGCGGACTCAGATCGTGGTGGTCACGGCCGGCCTACAGACCAACCAACCCGGCAAAACAAACCTCATCAAGGCCCACGTGCTGGACTGACGGCGCCACGCAGTCGCCCTCGCATGCTACACTCATGCGTGGTCGCGCTAGGTGGGGAGCCAGCGGTGCCCTGTACCCGCAATCCGCTTCAGCGGGGCTGAATCCCCGCCCGAGGGATCGCCCTGTGAGGCAGTCAACCGTGCGACGGCGTTGAGGGTCGGGTCCCGCGCAATGGGAGCCCGTGAACCCCGTCAGGTCCGGGAGGAAGCAGCGGTAAGCGGTCTCTCCCATGTGCCGCGGGGACACCTGGCCGGAGTCGCCGTTCGGAGAGGACGCTCGGAGGACGTGTTTCGACGGCGGGTGCGCGACCATCTTTCTCTTTCGGGCTCGGGCCGCGAAAGCCGCGACCGGCCCTCCGGGGAGACTGACTGCGAGGTCGTCATGGACGGAGTACAGCCAGATACTCGATCGCTCTACCGAGTCTATCGGCCGCAGACGTTCTCCGAGCTGCGAGGGCAGGGCCACGTGGCGCGTACGCTGGCCAACGCGGTACGCAATGGCAGCGTAGCTCACGGATACGTGTTCGCCGGCCCGCGCGGTACCGGCAAGACGAGCACCGCGCGCATCCTGGCCAAGGCGCTCAACTGCGCCGGCCCAGACGGCGAGCATCGCCTCACCTCCCCCACGCCCGAACCTTGCGGTGTGTGCGCCCCGTGTCGCGAGATAGCCGCCGGCGCCTGCCTCGACGTAATCGAGATGGACGCCGCGAGCAACCGGAGCATCGACGACGTGCGAGACCTGCGCGATACCATCGCCTTCGCCCCCGTGCGCGACCGTTTCAAGGTGTACATCATCGACGAGGCGCACATGCTCACTCGCGAAGCCTTCAACGCGCTGCTCAAGACGCTCGAGGAACCGCCACCTAATGTGGTCTTCGTCTTGGCTACCACCGAGCCGCACAAGCTGCCCGACACGATCGTCTCGCGCTGCCAGCGCTTCGACTTCCACCGTCCCACGATGCAGCAGATCGTCGCCCTTTTGACCGCCATCGCCGCGCAAGAGGAAGTCGAGATCGACGAGGAGGCGCTGGAGACCATCGCTGAACACGCCCAGGGCGGCTTTCGCGACGCCATCGGCGCCCTCGACAGGCTGCGTTCCTTCGCCGAGGGCCGCATCCATACCGACGACGTGCTGGCGGTGCTCGGTGTCACCGACACGCAACTGCTCATCGAGATCACCGACATCGTCGTGGACCGCGACCCGTCGGCGGCGCTCGCGTTCGTGCACCGCCTCTACGAACGAGGCGTCAACTTCGGCCAGTTCATCGCCGACCTGCTGCGCCATCTGCGACGTCTGTTCCTCCTCCAGCACCTCCTCCAGCCGGGCGAGGATCCAGCGCTGTTGCGCGCCCTGGGACAGAACGTAGGGCTTCACCCCTCCGCCATCGCCCGGCTCCAGCCGCAAGCACATCAGTTCACGCCGGCGGCGCTGATCCGCTTCATGGACCTGCTCGGACACGCCCAGTCAGAGATCAAAGCGGGCCTCGACGGCCGCCTGCAACTCGAGCTGGCGCTGGTCAAACTCACGCGGCCGCATCTTGAGCTCTCGCTCGAGGGCCTCGACGAACGGCTGCGCCGACTCGAAGGCGAGCTCACTCCGGCGGACGCCGGCCGGCACCCCGCGGGCTCCGAGACGCGGCGCGATACGGCTCCGCCGCGCGGCGCCGGCCGGCCGGCCGCGGCGCCGGCCGAACCCATCGCCCCGCGGGCAGTACCCTCATCCGAGCCGGCGGTGCCGCAGTCAGCGACGGCAGACGACCAGCACACCGGCTCCCCCCTCGAACAGATCACGCGCGCCTGGCCGGTGGTGCTGGAACGGGTCAGAACGCGCAGCGGACCGCTCGGCGCGCTCCTGCGCGATGCCGTGCCCGTCGACGCCGATGAAACGCGCATCGTGGTCGGAGTGCCCGCGCCGTTCATCTGCGAGCGACTTCGCGAGCAAGGCGACGGCGATTCCGTCGCCCAGACCGTCGCCGACGTGCTGGGCGCGCCCAAACAGATGGAGTACGTCGTCAGCGGTACCCCCACGCCCAGGAGCGAGGCCGACGCCCCCGTCACGGCGCTCACCGATGCACAGCGCATCGCCCTTATCCAGAGAGAGCTCGACGCCGAGTTGCTCACCGACGACCATTGACCGAGGCAGGAGAGCCCGCCATGAATCACCAGCAGATGAAGATGCTCAAACAGTTACAGGAGATGCAGCAGAAGATGGCCGAAGCCCAGGACAAGCTCGCCGAGGAGACGGTAGAGGCGAGCGCCGGCGGCGGCACCGTAACCGCCGTGGTCAGCGGCGACCTGGAGGTGCGCGAGATCCGTATACGGCCCGAGGCGGTCGACCCCGAGGACGTCGAGATGCTCCAGGACCTCATCACCGCCGCCGTCAACGAGGCGCTGCGCGCAGCGCAGGACCTCGCGCAGCGCACCATGAGCGGCGTCACCGCCGGCATGCAGCTTCCCAACATCCCAGGCCTCTTCTGAGCCGCCCAATCCCAGGATGATCGCCGCCAAGCCAGCACGCCAAAGACGCGGCCCCCGTGGTCGCTACCCGCGGTCATCAACGCCTCTTCAAGCACAGCGAAATTCGCCGGCAGTCTGGTTGTTGGCCCCCAGCCTGCAGGTTACAATGAATACTCTCCTGCGCGCTCGTTCCCGTTGAGTAACGATGCAGCCACTTGCATGTGGTTCGCGTCGGCACGGGCAGTATGCGCGACCAGGGTTGTATACAGAGGAGTCGGATCCACAGAGTGTATGCACCTACTGTCGCACGCCTCATCGAAGAGCTCGCTAAGCTCCCCGGCATCGGTCCGCGCACAGCGCAGCGTCTGGCGTACTACATCCTGCGCCAGCGACCAGCCGACATCTTGCCCCTAGCGCAGGCCATCGTCGACGTCAAAGAGAAGATCGGCTTCTGCCGGCGCTGCTTCAACCTGGCCGAGGGCGAACTCTGCGGCATCTGCGCCGACGAGCGACGCGACCCCCACGTGGTGTGCGTGGTGGAGCAGCCATCGGATATTCTTCCCATTGAACGTACACACACGTTCAGCGGCTTGTATCATGTCCTCGGAGGAGCACTCTCCCCGATCGACGGCGTGGAGCCCGGCGACCTGCGCCTGGCCGAGCTGGTCGCCCGCGTGGAGGAGGGTGTAACAGAGGTCATCGTGGCCACGAATCCCACGATGACCGGCGAGGCAACGGCCATGTACATCGCCGACCTGCTGCCGCCGCACGTGCGCGTAACGCGCATCGCCAGCGGCCTGCCCGTAGGCGGCGATCTGGAATACGCAGACGAGCTAACACTCGGCCGGGCTCTCTCCGGCCGGTTACCCATGTCGCGCGGACCCGGTGGGTGACAGGCGGCGCGATCAGAACAGGCGGCGAGGAGGATAGATATGCAGGGTCTCACCGAGATCCGCTGGCACGGACGAGGCGGCCAAGGTGCCGTCACCGCGGCCAAGATGACTGCCGAGCTGGCGCTCGGCCAAGGCAAGTTCTTCCAGGCATTCCCCGAGTACGGACCGGAACGTTCCGGGGCACCGATCGTCGCCTTTACTCGCGTCAGCGATCAGCCGATTCAGGTGTACTCCGGTATCGAGCACCCCGACATCGTCGTGGTCCTCGACCCAAGCTTGCTGAGCGTGGTCGACGTCACCAAAGGCGCCCCGGACGACGCCATCGTCCTGATCAACAGCGATGCGCCACCCGCGGCGCTGCGTGAAAAGTACGGCCTCAAGGGCCGTCGCCTGTACTGCATCGCGGCGACCCGCATCGCCGTCGAGACCATCGGCCGCCCCATCCCGAACACGCCCATGGTCGGCGCACTCACCCGTATTACCGGACTCTTCCCTATCGAGAACGTCGTCGAGTTCCTGCGGGAGGACTTCGGCAAGAAGTTCCCCCCCAAAGTCGTGGAAGGCAACATCAAGGCCATCACCCGCTCCTACGAGGAGGTCCAGGGCGAATGACACCACCGAAGAAGCAGCCGGCTGTGAAGGCCGTGCCGTCTACCCCCAAGGTCAAGCAACCGAAGCTACCGAAGCCCAAATGGGACGTCTGCGACATCAACGAGTGGGGCCCTGAGGAGCACCAGCTCGGCGCCACCATCCCCGAGGCCGGAAACTCGGTCTACAACGAGACCGGCGGCTGGCGCTCGGATGTCCCCGAGTTCGATCCCAGCAAGTGCGACGGGTGCATGCTCTGCTACTTCTACTGCCCAGACGCCTCCATCATCGTCGAATGCGACAAGGCGTCGGGGGTCAACAAGGCCGTCGGCGTAGACCTCGCCCACTGCAAGGGCTGCGGCATCTGCGCCAACGAGTGCCCACGGAAGGCTATCGTCATGAAGATCGAAGAGAAGGGGTGAGCGCGGTGGCAAGCACAGAGCACACCATTCTCGCAGTCACCGGGAACGAGGCGGCCGCCGAAGCCATGCGCCAGGTGAACCCCGACGTCGTGGCCGCCTACCCGATCACGCCGCAGACCGAGGTCGTACAGTTGTACGCTCAGCTCGTCGCCGACGGCAAGGTGGACACCGAGTTCATCACCGTGGAGAGCGAGCACTCGGCGATGAGCGCCGTCATCGGCTCCGCCGCCGCCGGCGCACGCACCATGACGGCGACGAGCTCCCAGGGGTTCGCCCTGATGTGGGAGGTCCTCTACGTGGCCGCCTCGTACCGTCTGCCGATCGTGATGACTACCGTGAACCGTGCCCTCAGCGGGCCGATCAACATTCACTGCGACCACTCAGACACCATGGGTGGCCGCGACTCCGGCTGGATTCAGCTCTACGGCGAAAACCACCAGGAGGCGTACGACAACCTCATCATGGGCGTACGTATCGCCGAGCACCTGGACGTGCGCACGCCGGTCATGAACATGTACGACGGCTACGTGATCAGCGGTGCCATTGGCCCCCTGGAGATGCTGACCGACGAGCAAGTCAAGCAGTTCATCGGCCCCTACAAAGCTATCAACCCGCTGCTCGACATCGAGCATCCGGTCACCGTGGGTCCGTTCGACGGCCTGCACGGTTACTACTTCGAGCACAAGGTCGCTCAGAACCGCGCCATGGCTCGCGCCCTCGGCGTGATCGATGAGGTGGCGGCCGAGTACGCCGAGCTCAGCGGCCGCCACTACGGACTCCTCGATCCCTATCGCATAGAGGACGCCGACGTGGCGATCGTGGTGGTGGGCTCCACCGCCGGCACCACACGTATGGTGGTGGACAAGCTGCGCGAGCAGGGCGTGAAAGCCGGGATGGTGCGCGTGCGCGCGCTGCGCCCATTCCCAGCCGCCGCGTATGCCGATGCCCTCAAGAACTGCAAGGTCGTCGGCGTGATGGACCGCGCCGACTCCTTCGGCGCGCAGGGCGGGCCGGTGTTCCTAGAGGTCCGCTCCGCGCTCTACGACTGCGATCCCCGGCCGCAGATCGTGCCGTTCATCTACGGACTGGGCGGCCGCGACATCTTCCTCGACAACATCGAGGAAGCGTTCGACGTACTCCTCGGCGGCCTGAAAGGCAAGCGACTGCCCGTCGAACGCACCTATCTGAACATCCGTAAGGACAGGGTGTGACCATGGCCAAAGCGAACGCAGCAGGCCGCTCCCGCGGCAACGGAAAACCCCGTACCGCCGAGCCCACGGGCTCGCGCCTGTACGAGATCATCAAGGGCATCGACTTCGAGCGCCGCGAGCTGACCGCCAAGCAGCCAGGCAAGAGCCTCTTCGACCTAGTACGCGACCGAGACGGTTCCTACCGCTGCTACGCGTGCACACTCTGCGAGCGCAACTGCCCGGTCGACTGCATCGAGATCGACTACTGCCCCGAGCACCCCGAGCTGCCCTGGGACGTGGCGGCCGAGGCTGCGGCGGCTGCCGCCGCCCAGCCCGAGGTCGACATGAAGCTGTTCGATCCGGTGATCGCCAGGCTGCGCGAGGGTTACGGGATGGTCGAGGCGCTGCACACCACCCAGGAGACCTTCGGCTACCTGCCGCGCAAAGCGCTGGAGAACATCGCCGACGAGCTGACCCTACCCTTCTCGCGCGTCTACGGCGTGGCCACCTTCTACAACCAATTCCGCCTCAAGCCGGTGGGCAAGTACATCATCGACGTCTGCATGGGTACCGCTTGCCATGTGGCAGGCGCGCCGCTCATCGTCGAGGCGTTCACGCAGGAGCTCGGCATCCCGGTCGGCGAAACCACCGAGGACCAGCTCTTCACTCTGCAGACGGTCAACTGCGTCGGCGCCTGCGCCCTAGCGCCGGTGGTCCGTGTTGGCGACGAGGAGACGTACGGACGTCTCACGCCGAACAACGCCCGCAAGTTGGTGCGTCAGCTCCGCAAGAGAGAGGAGGCCTAGTGGCTACCACAGCACCGCGCGCCGACCGTGTCCAGCGGGCTCTCAAGCGCGCCGTCAAATCAGACGGCTCCATCAGTAACGACGCCGCCCGCGAGATTCGCATCTGCGCCGGCACCGCCTGCCATGCCTCCGGCCGCCTCGCCATCCGCGAAGCCGTGGCGGCCGAGCTCGCCGAGCGCGGGCTGACCGACGAGGTAGCTCTGGTGGAGACCGGCTGCCACGGCTTCTGCGAGCAGGGGCCCATCCTGGTCCTGCGTCCGCAGGGCATCTTCTATCCGCACGTCAAGCCACGCGATGTGCCACGCATCATCGAGACGAGCGTGATCGGTAACGAGGTGGTCACCGACCTCCTCTACCGCGATCCCGTGAGCGACGAGCCGATCGCCCTGGAGGCGGAGATCCCCTTCTACGCCCTCCAGCGCCGGCTGGTCCTCGCCCTCAACGGCAAGATCGACCCCCATTCCATCCAAGACTACCTGGCGCACGGCGGTTACCGCGCCCTGGCCAAGGTCCTGGCCGACAACGATCCCGAAGGGATCATCGACCTCATCGAAAAGTCGGGTCTGCGCGGCCGCGGCGGTGCCGGATTCCCAACCGGCAAGAAGTGGCGCTTCACCCGAGCCACCGAGGCCGACCGCAAGTACCTCATCTGCAACGCCGACGAGGGCGACCCCGGCGCGTTCATGGACCGCTCGGTCCTGGAGGGCAACCCGCACTCGGTCATCGAGGGCATGCTCATCGGAGCGTTCGCTATCGGGGCCACCGATGGCTACGTGTACGTGCGCCATGAGTATCCGTTCGCCGTCGAACGCCTGCGCATCGCCCTTGACCAGGCCCGTGAGCACGGGTTATTAGGGAAGAACATCCTCGACAGCGGATTCGACTTCGACATCCGTATCAACCAAGGGGCCGGCGCCTTTGTCTGCGGCGAAGAGACGGCCCTGCTGGCATCGATCGAAGGCCGTCGCGGCATGCCGCGCTCTCGGCCGCCGTACCCGGCCGTCGAGGGTCTCTGGGGCTACCCCACCAACACGAACAACGTGGAGACCTGGGCGAACGTGCCGTGGATCGTCAACAACGGTATCGAGGCTTACGAGGCTATGGGCACCGGCTCAGGCAAGGGCACTAAGATCTTCTCCCTCACCGGCAAGGTCACCAATGGCGGCCTGGTCGAGGTGCCGATGGGAGCCACGCTACGCCACGTGATCTTCGACATCGGCGGCGGCATGCTGCCCGGCCGCCACTTCAAGGCCGTGCAGCTCGGCGGTCCGTCGGGCGGGTGTCTGCCGGAGCATCTCCTCGACACGCCGATCGACTTTGAAAGCCTGCTCGCCTCCGGCTCGATGATGGGCTCCGGCGGCATGGTGGTGGTCGACGATACCACCTGCATGGTGGACTTCGCCCGCTACTTCCTCAAGTTCACCAGTGAGGAGAGCTGCGGCAAGTGCGTGCCCTGCCGCGTCGGCTCGGCTCGCATGCTGGAGATCCTCGAGCGCATCTGCGCCGGCCAGGGCGAACCCGCCGATCTGGAACGCCTGGAGCAGCTCGCCGAAGACATCATCGAAGGCTCGCTGTGCGCGCTCGGTGGCACGGCGCCCAACCCTGTGCTCACCACCCTACGGTACTTCCGCGACGAGTACGAGGCGCACGTGGTGGAGAAGCGCTGCCCGGCCAAGGTGTGCCGCTCGCTCATCCGCTACACGATCAACAAAGACAACTGCACGGGCTGCCACGCCTGCCTGACCGCCTGCCCCACAGGCGCCATCACGGGAGAGCGGCGCATGCCACACAAGATCTCGCAGAAGCGCTGTACCCAGTGCGACACGTGCCGCCAGGTATGTAAGTTCGACGCAGTCGAGATCACCACGGGTGTTCCCGTTTCGGCCGGAAGGAGTTCGTCGTGACCATCGATACGAAGACTTCCGTGCGACTGACCATCGACGGCACCTCAGTCAAGGCCGCCAGCGGCGAGACGGTGCTGAGCGCCGCTCGCCGTGCCGGCATCGATATCCCAGCGCTCTGCCACGAAGAGGGCATGGCGGCCTGGGGCGCGTGCCGGCTCTGCCTCATCGAAGTCGAGGGCTTGGACAAGCTCCAAGCGGCCTGCACGACGCAGGTGGCCGACGGCCTGGTTGTGCGCACGAATACCGCGCGGACGCGTGCCAAGCGCGCCAGCTACCTCCGCATGTACCTCTCGGATCACAACTCGTACTGCGAGGCTCCCTGCAAGGATGCCTGCCCGGCACACATCGACATCCCCGCCTACATCAAGCAGATCGAGGATGGCGACTTCGCCGCCGCGGCGGCCACGGTACGTAAGGAGATGCCCTTCCCCGGCATCCTCGGTCGTATCTGCCCGCGCTACTGCGAACCGGTGTGTCGCCGTGGCGAGGTCGACGAGCCGATCGCCATCTGCGCTCTGCACCGCGCGGCTGGCGACCACGCTCCAGCGGCGCTCGTGTCAGCGCACCCCAGTGGCCATCGCGTGGCGGTGATCGGCGCCGGCCCAGCCGGCCTCAGCTGTGCCTGGTACCTCACGGCGGCGGGCCATGAGGTCACTATCTACGACAAGGCCGAGAAGCCCGGCGGCATGCTGCGCTACACCATCCCCGAGTTCCGTCTGCCGGAGAGCGACCTCGACGCGGAGCTGCAACCCCTCTGGGATGCGGGCGTGCGCTTCGTAGAGAATGTCGCCTTGGGCGTTGACATCAACCCGTACGGCCTGCTGCAGGCCGGCTTTGACGCCGTGTTCGTGGGTGTCGGCGCCTGGCAGACCATGCCGTCGCGGATCCCCGGCCACGAGGCTATGCTCGACGCGCTGCGACTCCTCCGCGACGTGGGCGAGGGTAAAAAGCCCGCTCTCTCCGGTACCGTCGCCGTGCTCGGCGACGGGGCCGTGGCCTTCGATGCCGCTCGCGCCGCGGTGCGCCAGGGCGCCCAGAGCGTCGTCTTGGTATCTCGCCACCCAGCGGACGACGTAGAGGCCGGTCAGCGCGAGCTGGCCGCCGCGCGCGCCGAGGGCGTGCAGATCGAGGCCCTCACCGAGGCCAAGCGGGTGAAGCTCCGCAAGGGCGGCAAGCCGACCGCGCTGGAGTGTGTCCGTTTGGAGGCAGACGCCAGCGGCAAGCTCGTCGAGGCTAAGGGGTCGCGTTTCGAGCTGAAGGCCGACATTGTGATCTCGGCCCTCAGCTTCGCCCCCGATCTCGGCGAGGGAGACGACGAGCTCACCCTGTCCGCCTGGAACACGCTCGAGGCCAATCACTACACTGGCCGCACCAAGTCCGAGGGTGTGTTCGCTGCCGGCGACGCCGTCACCGGCGCTAAGAGTGCCATTCACGCCTTGGCCGGCGGTAAGCGAGCCGCCCTCTCCATCGACGCATGGCTGCGCGGTGTCGATCTGCCGGAGCTCGAGGCTAAGCTGGCGCTGTATGCCGGCCTCCCCTACCTCGAGCAGCTCGCGGACGCACCGCAGCTCGGCGAGCTCGGCCAGCGCTTGGCCGAGCGTAGCCCGGTATGGTTGAAGATGGGCATCGCCGCCGACAGAGCGGCGCGCGCGACGATGCCGACGCTCGCCGCGGCCAAGCGCACAACCTCCTTCGAGGAGGTCGAACGCGGCCTCAAGAAGAAGGCCGCCCAGGCCGAGGCTACTCGCTGCCTCCAGTGCACCTGCCCGTCATTGGGCGAGTGCGATCTGCAGCGCCTGGGCGTGGAGTACGAGATCACCAGCAACGAGCTCGTGCGCCCGAGCAGCCGGGTACGCTCCATCACCCCACGGTACGAGCACCCGTTCATCCGCCGCGACATGAACCGCTGTATCTCCTGCGGTCGGTGCGTGCGAGTGTGCCGCGATGTGGCCGGCCCAGCCTGCTACGATTTCCGCGGCCGTGGCTTCCTCATGGAAGTGGACACGCCCTACGGCGAGTCGCTGCAGCTCGCCAAGTGCATCACCTGCGGCCGCTGCGTCTCCAGCTGCCCCACTGGCGCACTCACGTTCAACGAGCGCGAGTTGCGGTCGTACCGGGTGGACGAGAGCCGCTGCATCATGTGCCACACCTGTGTGGATGTATGTCCCGCGGAAGCCGTGCTCGATACCCGTGTCTTCGAAGAGGCACGCGAGCAGTGGCATTCGCTGCTCGAGACCAGCAACCAGCTCGCCGGTGGCCACCGCATGTGCGCCGGTTGCGGAGCGCCAATCGTCGTTCGCCAGGTGCTCATGGGCACCCAGGATCCGGTGGTGGTGGCCGCCGCCACGGGCTGCCTGGAAGTGTCCACGACTATCTACCCCTACACGTCGTGGACCGGCAGCTACATCCACACAGCCTTCGAGAACGCCGCCGCCACGCTTAGTGGCGTAGAGACGGCCTTCCGCAGCCTGAAGAAGCAGGGCAAGCTGGAAGACAACGTCAAGTTCCTCGCCTTCGGCGGCGACGGCGGTACCTACGACATCGGCCTGCAGAGCCTCTCCGGCGCCATGGAGCGCGGCCACAAGATGCTCTACGTGTGCTACGACAACGGCGCCTACATGAACACCGGCTTCCAGCGTTCCGGCGCCACCCCGCCGGGAGCCTGGACGACCACCAGCCCGGTGGGCAAGGCACACGCCGGCAAAGAGCAGCTGCGGAAGGACCTCACAGCGATCATGATCGCTCACGGTCTGCCCTACGTGGCGCAGGCGAGCCCGCACGACCCCCGCGACCTGGTGCGTAAGGCGGCCAAAGCGCTGGCTACCGACGGGCCGACGTTCCTCAACGTCCTCTCGCCTTGCCCGCGCGGCTGGCGCAGCGATGGTGCGCAGAGCATCGCTCTGGCCCGCGAGGCGGTGAACACGTGCTACTGGCCGCTGTTCGAGGTCGAGGATGGCCAGTACCGCATCACCTACATGCCAAAGGAGAAGCTGCCCCTCAAGCCATGGCTCAAGAAGCAGGGCCGCTTCGCCCACATGTTCAAGCCGGGCAACGAGTGGATGCTCGAGAACACGCAGGCTTGGGTCGACCATCAGTGGCAGCTCCTGCTACAGAAGGCCGGCGAGGTCGACGTGTGCGAGCTACCTCGCGATCAGTGGCTCCTCCGGTAACGAGAGGCCGATAGTTCTGCTGGTAGCCGCCCCGCTGGTACACTTGGGGCGGCTACCAGCTCAAACGGAGACGGGGGCGGCTTTGGTTCCAAAGCCGCCCCCGTCTCGTCTCGCCCCTCCCCCTCGTCCGCACTCGGCCGCAGCGCACTCCCGCGCCACGCAGCGGGCACGCCGTCATTTCCCAACTGCGGCCACACGTGCTTTCCTTAGGCGTTCGCGCGGCTGGTCGTCTCCAAGGCCATAGCCCCAGCGAGGCCTGCGGACAGCACCTGCGCGCCATCCAACCCAAATGTGGCCTGGCTAGATCAGCGCACGCAGGTAGTACAGCCAGAACGCTGGGACTTCGCGCGCCATGAGGACCGGCGTGTCGCGGATGTATCGCTCAGGCCGCGCCGGGACGGTCCGCACGTGCCACCCGGCGCGCTCGTACGCCAGCTTGATCCGCGCAAGATGGTAAAACTGGCTGACCGCCAGCGCCTCCCGAATGCCCCGGCGGCGAAAGATGGTCACCGTATCGTTCACCGTAGCCTGTGTGGTCACTCCGGCACGGTCCTCGATGATAGCCGTGGCCGGCACACCGAGCTGCTCGGCGTAGGCGCGCATGGCCGCACACTCGTGGACGGAGCCATCGCCACGGCCACCCGACATGATCACCACGGAAACCAGGCCGTCTTGGTAGAGCTGGGCACCAGCGCGCACACGATCGGCGAGCGAGTGCGACAGGCGCCCGTCCGCGTGAACCTGTGCTCCGAAGACGACCACGGCATCGGCGCGGCGAGCGTACGAGGTAGTCCCAAAGAAGAGCATCAGCGCCAGCGGGAAGAGGAGGGCACAGACGCCGGCGACGGCGACGCTCGCGAGGCTCGAACGGAGTGACGGACGACCAACCGGTCGCACCACTGCCCAGGCAATCCACACCAGCAGCAGGCACAGCAGCAGCGACAGCGGCACGGGCACCAAAGGACGGACCTCGCCATTGGCCCACAGGCGATAGAAACCGCCACTATTCCACATCGCTGCCATCGCCAGTACGGCAATGGCGCCGAGAGTGCCCCGGCGTCGCCAGGGCGCCATCCGGGGGTGCAGCGCCCAAACGAACACCGCGGCCGCGAAGAGCGCGACCACCGGCTGAGCAGCCCAATCCGGCAGCGGCCGCGTATCGACCAGCAGCACGGTGTGATCGGAGCCTTGGTGTACTAAGGAGGCGATGGCGTTGACCACTCCGAACGCCCCCAGAAAGAGGGCACAGCCGCGCGCGCCGATCAGCGCTGCCGCGCGCGCCCTGTGCCGCCATTCGTCGTGGTGCGCCGCAACCGGTTTGACCATCCGCGCCCCCGCGTAGCTCGCCGCAATGCTACCCTGTCTCGGCGAGGAGTGGAAACGCCGGCGTGCTCATACAGGCTCTCTTCCCCACCGCCTGGGAAGAGAGCCGTCCTTCGTTCTTGCGCGGGCGTCTGCTGTGCGCGCCTCCGCTCGAGCTTACTCGCCAGCCGAGCCGGCCGGCGGTGCCACTGTGGGGAAGCTCATCGGGGACATCTCGAGATGCGTGCGCTGCGCCCAGTCGCGGTTGGGCACGTTGGCGAGCATGCGATCTCCGACCTGTTGGATCTTGCTCCAGAGCTCGACCTCGTCGGCGCCGACGACCGCGCCATCGGCAACCAGGACCTGGCCATCGACGATGACGGTCCGGATCACCCGGCTGCCGCCCGTGTAGATGAACGCCTTGATGGGATCCCGCAGCGGCCGCATGAGCATGGTGTCGCAGTCGGCGATCACGATATCCGCCTTAGCGCCGGAGCAGATGCGGCCGAGGTCGTCGCGACCGAGGGCCTTGGCTCCGCCGAGCGTGGCCGCGTTGAACGCCTGTGCCGCCGTGCCCCGCTGGGGATCGCCCTCCGCGACCTTGGACAGCACGGCCGCCCAGCGCATCTCCGCGACCATGTCCTGGGGGAAGGTATCCGTCCCCAGGCACATGTTGACGCCTCTTCTGAGGTAACGGTCGAAGGACTCCATGATGATGCCGCGGCGACCGAAGACCCACGGGCAGTGGGCCACGGAGGTGCCCGTCTCGGCCATCAGCCCCAGGTCGTCACCCCCCTTGTAGACGCACCAGGGATGATCGTTGGGGAAGATGTAGTGCCCGTAGGTCACGTCGGGGCCTGAGATGCCGCAGCTGTGCAGGAACTCCGCTGGCGTCATGCCGTGGCGATGCATGATCTCCTGAAACTCCGTTACCGCCTGCCCGGCATGGATGTGCACCCGGGCACCTAACTCACTGGCCACCTCGCGGGTGGCCTTGAGGAGCTCGGGTGTGCAGGTGTCCACCTGCATCGGGCAGAGGGCGACGTTCACGCGACCGTCGTAGGCGCCGTTGTACTGCCCGAAGAGCTCTGCCGCCCGGCGCAAACCCTTCTTACCGGCCTCCTCGTCCCAGCGATAGCGCACCTGATTGCCGTCGTCGGTATACCAGCCACCAGACTTATACCCGTAGCCCATGTAGACCCGGATGCCCGACGAGGCGATCGTCTCGAGGATCTCTTGGTTCCACGGATCGATCTGAAAGACCGTTGTGGTCCCACCCTTCAGGAGCTCCACGACGGAGAAGCGATAGGCTTCAAGCTCATCCTCGTAGGAGACGTAGGTAACCGGCAGGTACTCGTACAAGCCGGACATGTAGAACTTGCTGCTGCCGCGATCCTCAAGAAAGCCCTTCTCGTTGGGGGCACAGTTCATGTGGCAGTGCATGTTGATAAACCCCGGCATCACCAAGCCGCCGCGGGCATCGATGGACTCATCCACCGCCGCCGGTCTCTCCCAGCCCACGTACGCGACAGTGTTGCCCTCGAGAGCGACCAAAGCGTTCTCAAGCAGCCGGTGCTGGCCGCCCTCGTACGCCACTACGTAGCGAGCGTTCTCGATGAGGACCCTCTTCTGCTGTCTGCTCATGACCTACCACTCCCATGCCGACGCGTACTCACCGCCCTCGATCGGTAGCCATAGCCGCTACCGATCGAGGCTTGCATCTCCCTCATCATCTTGGAGCTCACACCTGCACCCATGATCACGTAGCGGCGGCTCCTCTGAAATGACAGGCCACGTAGTGTCCGTCTCCCGCATCGAGCAGCGGCGGCTCTGTCTGGCAGATCTCCTGCGCCAACGAGCATCTGGTGCGGAAGCGACAACCGGAAGGAGGATCGATTGGGCTCGGTACATCGCCCTCCAAGAGGATCCTCTCCCTCTTGACCTTCGGGTCGGGGATAGGGATGGCGGACAACAGGGCCTCGGTGTACGGGTGGAGCGGGCTGGCAAACAGCAGCTCCTTGGGCGCCATCTCCATGATCTTGCCGACGTACATGACGGCGACCCGGTCGCAGATGTGGTCGACCACGGACAGGTCATGGGAGATGAAGAGATAGGTGAGGTTGAACTGACCCTGGAGATCCTCCAAGAGGTTCAGGAGCTGCGACCGAATGGAGACATCCAGGGCGGACACTGGCTCGTCGCAGATGATCAGCTTAGGGTTGAGGGCGAGCGCCCTGGCAATCCCGATCCGCTGCCGCTGTCCGCCCGAGAACTCGTGCGGATAACGCCGTGCATGTTCCGCGGAGAGACCGACGACTTCCAGGAGCTCCACCACGCGATCCCAGCGTGCGCGGCCGGATACGCTTTTGTGAATGCGCATGGGCTCAGACAGAATGGCGCCCACGGTCATCCTGGGATTCAGCGATGAGTACGGATCCTGGAAGACGATCTGCATGTCTCCACGGATCCTGCGCATGCGGCGCTTCCTCATGCGCGCGAGATCCTCGCCCTCGAAGAGAATACTGCCCGAGGTGATATCCGTGAGGCGCAGGATGGCCCGCCCGATAGTTGTCTTGCCGCACCCGGACTCGCCGACGAGTCCGAGCGTTTCGCCCTTGAAGATGTCCAGGCTTACGCCATCGACAGCCTTAACATGGTGCTTTACTCTCGAGAACACACCACCGCGAATGGGAAACCATTTCTTGACTTCCTGAACCCGGACCAGGACGTTACCACTCTGCTGCTCAGCAGCTGGCGCAACAGTTGCCACTCTTGAGCACCTCCTCCTGTCCGAGATTCACGCGCAGCCAGCAGCTGACACGGTGGTGGGCATCGATGTCCACGAGCGGCGGCTTCTCGGCGATGCACTGCTCCATGGCGTAGGAGCACCGCGGGTGAAAGGCACACCCCTGCGGCAGCTTCGAGGGGTTCGGCACGATGCCTGGAATCACGTGCAGTCGTTGCCGCTCCCCAAGATGCGGTATGGATTTCAAAAGGCCTTCGGTGTACGGATGCAGCGGTGTCGCAAAGAGCTCCTCGACGGGGGCCTCTTCCACAATGCGCCCCGCGTACATCACCGCCACCCGGCTCGCCATCTCGGCGATGACCCCCAGGTCGTGCGTAATCAGCAGGATAGCCATGTCGAGCTCCTGCTTGAGGCGTCCCATGAGATCGAGTATCTGCGCCTGAATGGTGACGTCCAAGGCGGTGGTGGGTTCATCCGCGATGAGAAGTCGCGGACCGCAGGAGAGCGCCATCGCAATCATGACTCTCTGCCGCATGCCGCCCGACAGCTGGTGAGGGTACTCCTTGAGCCTGCGCCCGGGCAGCGGGATGCCGACCAGCGCCAGCATCTCCTCAGCCCGCTGCAGCGCTTGTTTCTCCGACATCTTCTGGTGGAGGCGTAGCGCCTCCGTGATCTGCTGCCCCACCGTGAACACCGGGTTCAGCGATGTCATGGGCTCCTGGAAGATCATCGAGATCTGGTTGCCCCTGATCTTCCTCATCTCGGCCTCGGACTTGGCCAGCAGATCCTCGCCGGCGAAGGTAATGCGGCCATCTACGATGCGCCCCGGCGAGGAGATCAGGCGCATCACGCCGAGCGACGTTACGCTCTTGCCGCAGCCTGACTCGCCAACCATACCCAGCGTTTCACCCTGGTGTATGCAGAAACTTACCCCATCGACAGCCGGTACGACTCCGCCACCTACTTCGAAGTGCACCTTCAGGCCATCGACATCCAAGAGAACCTCAGGTGAACTCACGCCATCACCTCCACACCCAAGCGCCTGACGGCTCACTGTGAGCAACGGCCAGCATTCTCAGTCACTTCCCCTCAGTCGAGGATCGAGCACGTCGCGCAGTCCATCGCCGAGCAGGTTGAAGCCCAAGACGCTCAGCAGGATGAAAATGCACGGAAACGACGCGATGTGGGGAGCCAGCCTGATATACGTCCTCCCTGTGCTGACCATAGCACCCCACTCTGACAGAGGTGGCTGCGCTCCCATGCCCAGGAAGCTCAACGTTGACACAGTCAACAATACCCAAGCCATCTGCAGCGTCGAGTACACGATGAGTGGCGGCACACAGTTCGTAAAGATGTGCTGGCCGATAATCCTGATGTCACCAGCACCTAATGCCCTTGCCGATTCTACGTAATCAGCTTCACGCAACGACAACACCGACCCGCGCACCAATCTCGCGAACGCCGGCATAGTACCGATGCCGATGGCGATGGTCGTATTCACCAATCCTGGTCCCAGGGCAGCCACAATGGCTATCGCCAGCAGAATACCCGGGAAAGCCATCAACACATCTATGAACCTCATAATGATGTTGTCGAGCCGCCGGTAGTACCCCGATATAAGGCCGATCGGAATGCCGGTCACCAAGGCGAGCACCAGTGCCGCGATACCTACCGTAAATGTTATCCTCGTCCCATAAATCATGCGGCTGAGTATGCAACGCCCCAGCTCATCCGTGCCCAACGGATAGCCGCTGCGTGGTAACGAAAAAGCGATCCCCGAATTGATCTTATACGGGTCGTGCGGTGCCAACCACGGGGCAAAAACGCCCGTCAGCCCTATCGCGACGACGACAACAAGGCCGACCATCAGACCCTTATTCGCCACCATCTTCCGCCACAGTGGCGTAGATTCCCGCCTACTCGCACGCAACATTTTTACGGATATACCCACTCGTTATCACCACCATTCGCCAATCAGTACTTAATCCGTGGGTCAAGCCACGAGTAGGTAAGGTCAACTGCCAAATTGACCAAAACGAAGAACAAGGCTATCACCAAAATCGTCCCCTGGATAAGGGGGAAATCCCTCGCCAAAATCGAGAGCACCGACAGTCGGCCGAGGCCAGGCCAGGCGAACACGCTTTCTATGACAACCGTTCCCGCCAGCATATAGCCGGTCTGCATGCCGATGATCGTCGTGATAGGCAATGACGCATTCTTGAGCGCATGCTTATAGATAACGATGCGCTCGCTGAGCCCCTTGGCCCTCGCCGTCCTGATGTAGTCCTGCCGCAGCACCTCAAGCATCGTGGAGCGCGTTAACCTGGCGAGCGATGCTACTTGGGGAGCACCCAGCGTGAAGGCGGGCAGGATCGCGTACTTCAGCCCATCGAGCGTCCACATGGACGACTCTCCCATGCCGGAGAGCGGCAGCCAACCGAGACGAAGGCTGAAGATCGACATGAGAATGAGCCCCACCCAGAAGGTCGGGAGAGACAGACCCAGCAGAGACCCGGCCATGCAGAGTCTGTCCCATATAGAGTTTTGCCGCACCGCCGCGATAACTCCAAGAGGAATCGCCACGATCAGCGACCAGATTCTGGCAACTACAACGAGATTGAATGTATTGACGAAAGCGTACTTGAGATCCTCCGCCACAGAGACCCCACGAATCAACGATCGGCCAAAATCTCCGCGAAGAATGCGTCCCATGTAGTCGAGGTACTGCTGCGGCAGACTCTTATCCAGACCCAGTTGATGACGTATGTTTGCCACATCTTCTGGAGATGATCCTGGGCCCGCCATAATGGCCGCTGGATCCCCGGGAGAAAGATGCACCACGAGGAACGTCAAGAGGGTTATCCCTACTAGCACAATAGGTATTTGGATCAGCCGCCTGATTAAGTAAGCGCTCATTAGAGCATCTCCCGTGGGTATTTCATTCCTCCGTCACCCCCGCATCCTGCATCAGTCGTCCCTCCCATCGTAATTCACGTTCTGCACCCGTAGCCATTCACTGTTGTCAGATACCGGTTCCCGCTTCAGGGAACTGTACAAGTTGTAGCGGCTCATCGAACCTGCCAGCGAGATGCTCCCCCGTGCTTCGGAGGTGACGTTCAGAATGACGCGGCCGCATCCTCAGTACTCGCCACGCAATCGCGCAGTCTGGAGCTGGCCACTCGTGTTACACATCCTCCGAGTCTCCTTCAACGGCCGAGGGGCGGCGAGACAGTTGAAGGCCCCCGCCGCCCCTTCGCCGTCAACACAGGAAACTCGGTGTGGTGGCGGGCGCCACGAGGGCGCCCGCCACCGGTCCTCTTCTCTTACTTATGAACGTCCATGAACTTCGGAATGCCGTACGCGACCATGGCGTGCGGGGTGAAGTCCTTGAGGCTCTTCGAGACGCCCATGACGCCCTTCTGGTAGAACAGCGGAATCCAGACGGCCTCTTCCACGATGATCTTCTGGACCTCTTGGTAGGCCGCGATCTGGTCTTCCTTGTCCGGAGCACTGATACCGGTATCCAGCAGCTCATCCACCCGCTTGTTGACAAACTCGAAGCGGTTCGGGTAGGGCCTGTTCGTGGAACGGAAGTAATAGCCCAAGATCCCGTCCGGATGCGCGTAGTTGAGACCCATCACGAAGGAGTCATGCTCGCCAGCGTTGATGGCGTTGATGAGCGTGGCGAACTCCATCTGAACTAGCTTGACATCGATGCCGACGGCCCTCAGCTGAGCCTGCACCATCGGGACGACTACGTCGTACTCCTGACCACCGCAGTAGTGGATCTTGAGGACGAGCTTCTTGCCGTCCTTATAGCGGAAGCCGTCCGAGTCCTTGGCCCATCCGGCCTCTTCCAGAAGCGCCTCCGCCTTGGCGGTGTCATACGGGTAACCGATCTGCTCGACCTCGGGGTTGTAGCCGAACGTGACCGGCGCGATGGGGCCGTACCCAGGATCACCGAGCCCGGCGATACCGTCGTCGACCAGCGCCTTGCGGTCGATCGCGTAGTTCATAGCCTGGCGAACGCGGACGTCCTTCAGGTAGGGCACCGTCAGCTTGAAGCCGATGAAGTCGGTGTACGGCTGGTCGTAAATCACAGCAGTGACCTTGTCGGAGCTCTTCAGCCGCTCGACGTCGGCGCGCGGAATGCTCCCTGGAGTCAGCATGTCGACGTTGCCGGTCTCGAACTCCATCTCACGCGTGCCGGCTTCCGGCAGGAAGCGGAACACGAGCGTCTCGAGGAAGGCGGGACCCTTGTTCTTGTACACGTCGGAGCCCCACTTGTACTCCTCGTTACGCGTGCAGACGATGCGGTCGTCCGGGATCCACTCCTTGAAGATGAACGGTCCGGTACCGTCAACGCTCTTCGTTCCGTAGTCCTCACCCGCGGCTTCGACTGCCTCCTGGTTCAGGATAAAGGCGTACGGAGCGGTGAGGTTCAGCAGGAACGTGTTGCTGGTGGCACTGAGGGTGATCTTCACCGTGTAGTCGCCCTCGGTCTCCACCGACTCGACCAGCCCAAGCTTGTAGCTCGTCGGCGACGCCGTCTTCTCGTCGCGCCAGCGGTCGAAGCTGTACTTGACATCGCTGGCCGTCAGCGGCTTGCCACTGTGGAACTTGACGTCCTGCCGAAGAGTAAAGACGTAGGTCTTGCCATCCTCGGAGACCGTCCAGGACTCCGCCAACGACGGCTTGATCGTGATGAGATCAAAGTCAAGAGCCACCAAACCGTCGTAGAGCTGGTTCATGATGCGCTCGTCGCCGTAGTTGGTGGTCTTGTGCGGGTCGAGGATGCGAGCACTGGCGTTCAAGCCCATCGTGAGCTTCTGCTCGACCTTGGGAGCCTCTCCCCCGTTCTTCTTTTCGGACTCTCCACACCCCGCCACGATCGCTAGGATCATAGCGACGGTCACAAAGAGCGCGATTCTGATTATCGTGCGGCTTTTCACTGCACACTCCATTCAATTTGCTTCGCTCTGAATGGCCCGTACTTCATGCCACATTTCCAAAACGTTTGCGATCCCCTCTTGCCTCAACCTGGGAGCGTCGCGGCTCTCAGGCCCTTTGCTGCATATCCCCCCTCTCATCTATAGCCTTCGCGACAGCACATCGCGACTCCCAAAGAGAACGCCGCCGGAAGCTCGACACGGAAGGCGTGGGGCACCACAACCGCCTCTGCGGTCTGCTCCGTCCTTCTCCGCGGTGACTGCCCGCCACCACGCCGTTCCGTGTCGTCATTCCCACCGGACTTCCGTCCTTGCTCGTACGGCGTATCACCGGCTGTCTTCTCTCAATCCTTGCGGACTGGTTGGACTTCCGCGCTTTACGACCAGTCGCCCACGTCGCACTTCGGAAGCGACGGCGGCGCCATCTCGTCGGCGGTGCGCTTGGCCCAGTCGTAGTTCTGCGTTCCGGACCAGGCACCGTCGCCGACTTCCTGAACGCGCTTGAAGAGGGCGCCCTCGTCGAGGCCGATGACCTTGCCCTCTTTGACGAGGCACTTCCCGCCCACGTACACCTGGTCGACCGCATGCCGATCGCCGCAGTAGACCAGGTTCTTGATGACGTCGCGTACGGGGTTCATCTCGAAGTTGTCCAAGCGCACGACTACCATGTCGGCCTGCGTGCCCGCGCCCAGACGGCCCAAATCAGGCCGCCGCAAGGCCTGCGCGCCACGGATCGTGGCCGAGTTGAAGGCGTCCGCAGCCGTGGCCTCGAAGACGCTGCGCTCCATCAGCTTCCCTACGCCACAGCCCCAGCGCATCTCCTGCAGGTAGTCGGCGCTGTACGTGTCCGTCCCGAAGCCCACGTTGATGCCCATCTTGAGGTAGCGCGGGTAAGACTCCATGGCGTAGCCGCGCATGGCGAACACGAAGGGGCAGTGGGCCACCGACGTCTGACTTTCCGCCACGATCTGCAGGTCACGCTTGCTGGGGTAGTTAACCTGGCTGTGCCCCGAGGGGAAGGTACCGTGTCCGATCAGCACGTCCGGCCCGACGAGGCCCGCATCGTCCAGCATCTCGAAGGGCGTCATGCCGTAGCGGCGCAGGCAATCCTGGAACTCCAGGAGCGCCTCGGAGGCGTGGATGGTGACGCCAGCACCGACCTTGTTGGCGGCCTCGCGGGTCTCCCGCAGCAGCCGTGGCGTACACGTGGTGGTCTGCGTCGGGCCGAAGATGGTCCGGATCCTACCGTCGTAGGCGTTGTCGTACCGCTCCACGAACTCGATGGCCTGGGCGAGCTGCTCCAGGCCCTTCTCTTCCTCAAGCGGGTGAATCAGGGAGTGACCATCTTCCGTCCGCCAGATCCCGGTCCGATACGCGTAGCCGACGTACCCGCGCACGCCTATCTCGCCCATCAGATCGACGATCTTGTCCGAGATCTGGCTGCCGGGATCGACCAGCGTGGTGCATCCACTCAGGAGCAGGGCGGCGATGTTGTGACGCGCGGCGTCCACGCAGTCCTCATTGCTGTACCGTAGAGAGTTCGCGTACTCGAAGAGCACGGAGTGGTAGAAGTGCTTGCTCCCCACGTCGTCGATGAAGCTCTTCAGGATTGGGGACCAAGCAGGGTGACAGTGGAGATTGATGAAACCCGGAATGATCACGCAATCGCCAAGGTCCTCTACTTTCGCGGACGCCTCGGGAGGCGTCTTGCCAAACCCAGAGATCACGTTCCCGTCAATACCGAGGCAGCCGTCCTCTAGCACCTCGTGTCTGCCGTTGTGCCAGACCACAATGTACTTCGCCTTGAGATACCGCTTGCTGGAATTCGGGCTCATTGACACTGCCTCCCTGTCCTTCTCTCCCGGCGTACCGGTTCTAGAAAACCGTGTGTCTTCACTGCTCTGGTCGCCTGTTCCGTTCACTCCGATCCAAGATTTCGCAATCCGGTTCCTGCGGAACGTCTGCGGAATCGTGCCCGTACCGGGAAATCACCCGACCTTTCCCTGCCAGTTGTCCGCCTGGCACTGGGGCAAGGATGGAGGAGATAGCTGATCGATGGTCTTGCCCGTCCGATCGCCCGCACCTGCGTGCGACCACGCCCCCGTGCCGACCTCCTTGAGCCGCCGGATCAGCGGCGCCTCTTCGAGGCCGAGCAGCCGGCCATCCTTCACGAGACACCGTCCCTCGACGTAAACCTGGTCCACGGAATGGCGCGTCCCGCAGTAAACGAGGTTGCGGATGGGATCGCGCACGGGAGACATCTCGAAGGAATCCAACCGGAAGCTGACCAGGTCGGCCTTGGAACCGGGGGCCAGCCGGCCAATATCCGAACGCCCGAGCGCCTTTGCCCCCGCGATGGTGGCCGAGTCGAACGCATCGCGCGCCGTCGCCACGAAGCAGCTGCGCTCGGCGATCTTGCCGACGCCACAGGCCCACCGCATCTCCTGGAGGTAGTCCAGGTTGAAGGCGTCCGTGCCGATACCCACGTTGATGCCCTCCGACAGGTACCGCGGGTATGACTCAACCGCGAACCCCCGCAGTACGAACACCCAGGGGCAGTGCGCGACCGTGCTTTGCGTATCCGCCAGCAGCCTGAGGTCGTCGTTGCCCGGGTACCGCACGCGGCTGTGACCCGACACAAAGGCAGCATGGGCAACGATGAGATCGGGTCCCAGAAGCCCAGTATCGGCCAGCAGCCCGATGGGCGTCTTCCCATAGCGGCGGATACACTCCTGGAATTCCGTGAGACCCTCAGCGGCGTGAATGGTGATGCCGATGCCCAACTGGTCCGCGGCCTTCCGCGTCTCCTTGAGCACGCTGGGCGTACACGTGGTAGTCATGGTGGGCCCCAGTAGGGCGCCGACCCTTCCGTCGTAGCTCCCGTTGTAGCGCTCCGCGAGCTCGACCGCCGCCGCGAGTCGTTCCATCCCGGCGGCCTCATCGAGCGGATAGACGAGGGAGTGGCCATCCTCTGTGTAGAACAGTCCAGCCCTGTAGGGGAAGGCGACGTAGGCACGCAAACCCATCTCTCCCGCGAGATCCGCGACCTGGGGAGAGATCGAGCTGCCTGGATCGACCACCGTGGTGCATCCACTCAACAGGAGCGCGGCGAGGGCCGACCGGGCAACGTCCACGGCGTCGGCGTCGGTGTACTTGAGCGCGAACTCGTGGTCGTAGAGGATCGACTGGTAGAAGAACATGCTGCCAGTGTCCTCGAAGTAGCTCTTGTGGATGGGAGCCACTCCCGAAGGATGGCAGTGGATGTTGACGAAACCGGGGATTATGAGAGCGTCGCCCAGGTCCTCTACGGGCGCGTCACCTGAAGGGAGGGTCTTTCCGAACCCCACGACCGAGCTACCGGCGACGCCCAGATAACCATCCTCCAGCACCTCATGCCTATCGTTATTCCATACGACGATGTACCTGGCCTTCAGGTATCTCCCACCATCTCCGGCCATCAGCTCAAACCCCCTTGCTGTACCCGTCTGCGTTCTCGCCGACCTCTCCGTCACAGACACGCGCCTCGCGCATTCCCCTACTCACGAAGACCTGACGCCCACCAAAGGACCGTCGTCCCTGACACGAAGCGCAGCTTAGCTCCAGTGACTCTGACCTCCAGTCTCTCTTCAGCCCGGCAGTTCGTGCTTGACGCTGGAGTTGTTCGTGGAGCCACAAGCTCCAACGCTCTCGGACCCCTGCTCCGATCGCTCAGCAGTCGTTTGTGACTTGTTGACAATCTACGCCTCTTCGACCGGGTCGTCAAATCTCGTGCGGAGAATCACTCGATACCGAACCGCCCGCCGCCGGATCCAGTGACACTCATCGCAGTCGACAAACGGCGCGAGCCACCCATGGGTCGAACGCGCGGCGAGTGAGGCGGCGCGCTCCGCACGGGAGAAGGAGGGGCGGAGGGAAAGGGTGTCCGGGCCACTCCCGCCAACGCAGGACCAGTCGGCCATCCACCTTGGCGGCAACGCGGAACGCGCTTCTTCAGAACACAGGTGCGACGAGTACAGCAAGCGTGAAACAGCTACTCTTCGACGATTTGCTCCAACTGTGGCGGCGTTACTCCGCGTTTCACAAGCCGCCGCGAGACCGTCCGCGGCGTCAGCTGGAGGAACGCCTCCTCGGGCGCCCAGTGACGCCACCCCTCTGCTAGATGCAATGCGATACCATCTGGCTCCACGCGAAGAGGAGCTTCGCGACGGAGCACCTCGGTGGCCAGGAACGGTACAAGCTCGGCGCGCCATACTTCGGGCGTCACGGCCTCGGCCAGGTTGCCGCGATACTGATCGGCCTGCAGTGTTCGCTGCGGGTCGAACACGAACACGCGACCCGCAGCAGCCCCGCTCATGAAGAACTTACCCATGTACGGGCGGGCGCGCAGCGCCAGCCGGCCGCGCGCGTCGGGCTTGGCGAGCCCGAGCACTACGTGCAGGCTGTTCTGGCCTCCCGACATCAGGTACTCGAACGCGTACTCGTTGGGCGAGCCGAAATGGATGGACTTGAATCCGGGGGCGAGCGCCTCTCCGTCGGCGAGGTAAACCCTGTTCTGGCCGGCGACGGCGAACCGCGAGCCTGAATTCCAGACATTGAAGGTGCCACCGTGGGCCGCGTAGCAGCACGTGTTCAGTGCATCCTGCAGGACGAAGAGGTAGCCCGAATCGGCCTTCATGCCAGCGTGGCTCTGCCCCTGACCGTAGAGCCAGAGCTGAGCCCCCTCGAGCAGAGCGCCCAGAAAATCGCCCACCTCACGGCCGTACAACTCGAGGACGACATCCGGCGCCGGAGAGCCATCGGCGGCCGCCAAGTTACTTCCCAGATACCGCGGGCCTCCCTGACAGCCGTAGCCCACGATGTGTCGCCAGCCGACGCGTACCGCCTCGGTGAGCAGCCGCGTCGCGCACTCGAGCGTGAACGCCTCACCGACGAAGCCGCCGAGGTCGATCACCAGGACATCCCGAGCGGCATCGGTCGGCGGGAGGAGATCGTCGCGCGTGGTGGCGGTAAGGCGACCCCATCGTCCGGCGGGGGCATGTGCTTCCGCGAGCACCGCGGCCAGCGGCGGCACGCCGTCGAGAATGCGATAGATGCCACCCTCAGGCTGGCCGCCGAAGCCGCGGCCACCATCGGTGAGATACTCGAGCGAGGAGAGCGCCACGCCGCCCGGATCGGCGAACTGCACCCGTTTGCGAAGCGAGGTGAGCACCCGCAGCGCGGCGGCCCGCTCGCCGACGCCCGCCTCCGCGAACTGCGGGAGCGCCACATCCACCAGGTGACGGTAGTCGTCCCGAGCGAGCAGCGGCAGACGATCGAGAACGGTGGAAACGAGCCGCTCGGCCGCCGGGAGCAGCGGTTCGTCAGGCGGCAAGAAGCGCCCCGCGGCGGCATCCAGGGCCGGCGGCAGTGCCCCCGAGAGCTCCTCGAGCATGCCGTCGACCTCGCGCCGCCACTCGGGACGCGGCCGCAGCGACTCCGTCGGCCGTGCGGCATCGATCTTGCCCCCGGCACGTGTCGGCACGATCGGCTCGCCGAAACGGTTGGCCAGATCGAGTGACGGTACCCCGGGGGTCAGGAAGGCCTCCACCACGCCGCCGTACTCGCCGCGTCCCGGCGCGCCGCCGGGGCGCATGTTGAAGCGCAGGTCGTGCCCGGCGTCCGCGAGCACCCCTTGATGGTGCAGCACGCGCAGCATGGCGTCGGCGATCTTGGCCTCGCTGCCGTTGGCGACGACGCACACCCCGCCAGGGCTCGTGTCGTCGCTGACCACCAGCTCGTGCGGGCGCAGAAATTTGATGTCCATGTTCTCGCGGAAACCAACCCGGCGTACGGCTGCGGCGCCGTCCACGCACGGCGCATCGAGCACCGGCCGGGACTCGACGATGGTGAACTTATAGGGACCCGTGGGGGTGAGCTGCACGTAGTTGCGCGAGAGGGTCTCGCAGAGCAGCCTGCGCTCTTCGTCGAGCGCGTCGAGATCGATGCCCGTGATGGGGGAGATGATCTGCGAGGCGTGCTCGGTAGACAGGCCGAGCACTCGCCGCGTGAAGTCGACCAAATAGGCCGCGTACTCCGTATCGGTGAGCGCCTTACGGTCGTAGACTGAGTCGCCCTCGTACAACCGCCATCCTTCGCCCATACTCTCGTCGGCGTGCAGGTATCCGTACTCGCGCAGGAACGGCGAGGTCGAATCGACTCCCACCTGCTCCCCATTGTGCATCAGCAGCACGTTGTAGGCTTTGAAAGGATGAGCGCCGGCCGGATTACCACGACCTTCGGCATCGATCGCCGGTGAGTTGGTGGGGTACCGATGGTGCATCCCCCAAACATGCGCCCGCAGCTCCGCGCCGTCCCCCGACGCGGCCTCCGTGAACGTCGCGGCCCCTGGATACACCGCCCAGAATCGGCCGAAATCGAAGTACTCGGGGATGGTGTGAGTCCAACCGCTGATCTTCACCGCGGCCAAGTCCTCGCCCATCGACACCACGTAGCCGCGACGCTTGGCCGCGTACTTGCCCACCGAGCTGTCGAGTTCACCATGCGTGCGATAGAAGCGCGAGTCGAGCACGTGCGCCAGCGCCGTGAAGTACTCCTCCAACACGTCTTGCCGGAAAGCGAGCGCACGAGCGTCTCGCGGTCGCGCCGCCGTCGAGGGGTCCAAGACCTCCGCCAGACGAGCCAGCGGCACGTCGGCGTACTTGGTGCGCACCTGCAGCCACTGCGGGCTGGCGATCAGCCGCTTCGCGTAGCGCGCCAGGACGCACGGTTCGAGATCCACAAAGAACAGGTGGAAGTCGCCCGGGTCTTCGCGCAGATCGGCCCGCCGCCAGCCCTCCGGCGCCACATAGCGTTCCCGTACCGGAAGGCGAAGATCGTCGAGGCGGCGGACGACCTCGGCGGCCGCGAGCTGCTCCCCGTCGGCCGCCCAGAAACGGCAGCCGCCGAAGTGCGTGAGCATTTCGCGCACCGTCTCGGCGCGATCTGGACCGATGGTGTTCACCACGAAACACGTCTTGTCGCGCAGCGGTGGCGGCGCGAACCCGGCGAAGTCGAGGCCGCCGCCGCGATTGTTGCCCCCGTTGTAGCTCAGGCGAGCCGCCTCCCAAATGGCGTCCACGGTCACCGGGACAGTGACCGCGAGCGAGCCTACGCGACAGGAGTCGTGCTCCGCGACGACCGGCCCACCAGCAGAACTCTCAACCGAAACTTGAGACTGAGAGTCCTCCTCGGAAGGGACTCGCCGCGGCTCCCGTTGGTCCTCCTCGCCGTTCGCCGGCCATACCGGCATGTCGAGGAGGTCGGTCCTGCCGCGCAGCAGACGGATGTCGTCCAGGAGAAGGTCGGGCCGCACCACACGACCATCCTCGTCGAGAGCCCCGCTCTCACGGTTCAGCGCGTCGATGAGCACCGCTAACTTGACCATGTTCAGCGCCGTCCAGTTGCGCAGGCGCGCGGCCATGAGCACGCGGTCGTTCTGCACCGTGAGCTCTGGCTTGGTGGTGATCCCACCCCGCGGACAATCGAGATGGCAGTTGCCACACTGATTGCAGCCGAAGGCGACGGCCTTGCTGATGCTGGCCTCGACGAGCGCGTCGGCTCCGGCGATGAGCACCTTGAGCATGTCGAGCTCGCCGCGGAGCCCGCCGGAGGCGAACAGCCGCGTGCCACCCTGCGCGCCGTACGGCGCGCCGTTGAGATCGCGGATGGGCAGCAGCTCCCCGCTCCCATCGAGATCGACCCGTTCTCCCATGAGGGCGTGGTGGGTGTGCAGGATGGTCCGGAAGATGTCGGGCCAGCCCACGTGCGAGGAGTCGGCGTGGTAGTTCCCGGAACCGCCGACTCCGGCGTCGATGAGCAGGTAGTCCACCACGAAGTTGCTCCACATCCCCGCAGCGACGTACCGCGTGTAGTTGGAGCCCGTCACCTTGATGCCGCAGTGCGTGTGGTAGAGCAGCCACAGCCATACCTCGGCCGGCATATCCTCGATGGAGTAGATATCGTGTTTGGGGTCGGGGCTCAGCGCATCGGTACCTACCGGGATGTTCCGCGCCTTGCTCACCGTGGGCGTCACCTTGGCGCCGGCCAGACGGCCACCCTTGCCCGGCTTCGCTCCCTGGTTGATCTTGATCTCGACATCCCGCACGCGGCGTAGATCTGTGCCGGTGATGCCGAAATGACCGCTGGCCGCCTGCAAGCTCTCCCACTTCATGTCCTCGGCGGAGGCAAGGCGAATGGGCCCTCCCTCACCAGACGTGGTCATGGTGAGGTCGGCGTTACCGCGAATCCGCGCCATGAGGAAGTCTTCGCTGGCGGCGCCGAGCGACATGGAGGCGTGGCAGACCGGCCCGTGCCACACTGGCTCGCGCACACCAAACCCCGACAGGACCAGCGTGCCACGAGGGTCGCACCGCAGCGTGATCGCCCCATCGGCCGACGCACGCGCCACGGTGGTACCGCCAGCGCCGTGACCGGTGGCTAGGAGCTCGACCAGGCGCACCCGCTCACCGTCGGAAGAACGTAGCCAGAGCGAGCCGCCCCGCTCGAGCGCCGCGTGCAGCGGATGCCCGACGCCGAACGTGCGCTCCAGGCCCCCGCTCGCGTCAGCCTGGAGCCGGGCGAGGGCGGGCTGTTCCGGAGCGGTGTGGAGTGTGACCACCGCTCGCGACCACACCGCCCCCGGCCGCAGGAATCCCCGCGGAACAGCGAGGGAGATGTAGTCGAGGAGCGCGGGAGAGCGGTGGAGCCGCGCCACCGACCACGCCAGCGAAGCACGCGAGAGCTTGAGGCCCACGCCGTCCAGGGAGAGCTCGCCCTGGCCGCCGCTCAGCAGGAACTCGTCCTCCTCGGGGAGACGGCCGGAGGCCATGCGATAGACGACCTCGAGGAAATCCGCATTCAGGGCACGGCTGGAGTTGTCGATGTGGTAGCTGGCGTCGCGCTGCGCCAGCACACGCGCGGCGTTCACCAGCGGCAGGTCTGGCGTGACCTCCCGCAGCAGCGCCGAGACGCGATACCTCCGGCGCACCTCGGGCGGTACCGGTTCCGCGGCCACCCGACGGCGGTTCGCCGCGGCGTTCGCGCGGGCGAAGTCCGGTTGAGCGAGAGCATCTACCTCCCGCGCCCAGTCGGCCGTCATGGTGATGGCCATCGTGTTCCCGCTCGTCTTCTGCACGTCGTCGATGCCCATGCAGGAGAGGAAATCCAGGATGCTGTGCTGCCAGCACGTGAGCGTGCAGAGAGCCATCTCGAAGAGGTCGTCTTCGTCCGTGCGCGCCAGCTGCTCGTCTACGCCGGCGACGGAGGCCCCGAGGAGGACGTCGACCGTGGCGGGAGCGAGGGCAATGGCGGCCGCGTACGTCATCGCACCGGCGTTGGCGCCGAGGAGAATACCTTCATAGACCGTCGCCGCCGAAGCCTGCGTGTCGGTGTCGCCGCCCGCCGAGACGAGCTGGACGCGCGCCCGGAGCAGACGGTCTTTCAAGAAGGCGTCGACACGCGGCATGAGCCGGTAGGATTTGAGAGGGCCGCTGTCCACTTCCACCAGAGCCACGGCGTCGTGGCGAGCGGCCCTCTCCACCAGCGCCCAGAAGGCCACGTCGTGCTCTGGCTGGTAGCGCAGGTAGACGCCGAGCAGCGCCTCCGGATTCACAGCCGCCACGGCGCTCGCCAGCGACTCCAGATCGTCGCCACGAGACTGCAACCTCGGCGCCACCTCGACGACCCGGGCGGCGCGAACGACCGCGCGCAGCGCGCCACCTTCGGACAGCAGAGGGACGTGCCGGGGCTCCAGACGCGGGAGGACGTCCTCCTCCAGGCCGCGGAGCCGCTCCGCGCAGGCCAGCCAGCGATCGGCCTCAACGACGACCAGGGTACGCGTATTGAGATCGGAGGCGGGATCGGCGGCGGCCGCCGCCTCCAGGTAGGCACGTTCCATGCTCCCCGTCTGCGAGAACGGAAGCGGGCCCACCAGCACCGGCAGGTCGAGACGTATGGAGCGCAGCGGGTGTACCCGCAAGCTGTCCGCTCGCCGGAAGATGACGGCGGGCTGCTTGCGCACGATATCCCACGCGGTGGAGAACTCTTCGCGCAGCCCGTCGTTGGCCGGGTGCGTTATGGCCGCGTGGCTGAAGTACGAGCGCCAGAAACCGTGGTGCCAGGCGGCCCCGATGGTGAGTGGCTCGCGACGAAACCGCTCCTTAAGTAGCTTCTCGATATCGAAGGCCGCGAGCTCCACTCGCGGCACATCGCGCGAGGTGCGCGAGTAGTGGTCGAGGAAGAGGCGGCTGCGCCGAGCAGGGCTCTGCGCCCAGAACCAGTCGGGCTCGATACAGTGGCGGCGGAGGAGCATCTCCATGGCCAGCGAGACACGCTGGGGATCGCGCACACGCCGGCTCGCGGGATCGACCACAAAGGTCAACAGGTCTTCCCACAGCAAGGCGCGCGCGACGTCGAATCCGCGCCCGCTCTCCCTGTCCGCTCCATTTCCGTTGCCCCGCAAGCTCACCGCCCTTGGCCTCCTCGGCCCCTCGACATCTCCGCGCCCATGGCCTCGCCGATCTCGTCCATGACCGCCGCCCACTCGGTCGTAGGCGCCTCCACCACCCGCAGCGTCTGCCCTCCGTTGGAGCGGTTGCCCGGACACACTTCCACGCAGACCCCGCAGCCCACGCACGCGGCCTCGTCAGTAAGGATCGCGCGCGCGTCTTGGTCGGCGTACTCGACATTGGCACCGGTTGGACACACCGGGACGCAGGCCGCGCAGTGCAGACAACTCGCGGCCGGTCCCGTCTCCTGTTCGGCGCGCAGCACCAGATAGCGCACGGTGCCGCTCAGCGCCGCCGGTGAGCGCCGCAGGTAGATACCGGGGCGCACGTGCAGGAAGCGGCCGCGATAGCGCTGCGAGCCGCGGATGGCGGTCAGCATGTCGACGTGCCGCCTATTCCGCGCCTGGTCCGCGACCCTGCTCCCGTCGATCTGCGTATCCATGGCCGCATAGAGATCGAGATGCTGGATGCCGGCCTGGCAGACCTCTTCGCAGTTGCCACAGCGCATGCAGACGTCGAGCAGGTCGGACAGCGAGGTGATCGGTCGGTGGCCGGCCTGCAACCGCTCGCCCCAGTGGACGAGCGTCTGCGGCAGCCGAATGGCAGACCACTGGTAGATCGGGCAAACCGCCAGACACTCGCCGCAGTTCACACAGTGCAGCGCGCGCTGGGTGGGCGCCAGAGCGAGCGGCGCTGCCGCCACCGGCTCACCGTGTCGCCGGGCCGGGCCGGGCAGCCGTCGCAACACGACGCGCACCCCTCGCCCGGCACGACCTATCGGAGTCGCGGAGAGCAGGCGGCTCACCGCCGCCACGCCGGGATGGTACAACGCCTTCGTGAGAACGCCCGCCAGGCCGCGCAGGCCGGCGTTGAGGAGCACGCCACGGTTCAGCACATCGCCGGCGTCGAGCCCAACCTTCAGCCGTCGCAGCCGCTCCAGATCGGCGGCGGCGAACCGCCGCGAGGCAAAGGAGGCCAGCCAACGCCCCAGCACATACGGGCGCCCGGAGTGCCGCCGTACCGCGAGGTCGACCAGCGCGGGGGTCACCAGGAGGTCCTCGTAGAATGAAGCCGACCGCTGATCGGTGAGGTAGCCGGCGATCGCCAGAGCCGAGCCGTCGGCGAGAAAGTACACCTCGTGATCCAGCGCTACGCCGGCATTGCCGGCCAGGCGATCGGCGTCGCGGAGAAAGCCCGCGACCTTCGCCGCCGGCAGCCGTACCTCGGCCGCCAGCAGCCCTGGGCCGAGGCGCTTGTTCTGCTGGGGACGAAAACGCTCGGCAGCCACGCGTACGCTCTCGGCTCCCAATACGCGGGGAGCACCCGGTATGTCCGAGATGCGCGCGGCGAAGGCGCGCGCGGCGGCCACGTCGAGGAAGTCGACCTGCAGATAGGCAGCGAAAACGTCGTCGCCCTCGGCGGCCACCACGCTGGATGAGACGCCAAGGTCGACCGGACCCACGATGCCCTCCCACGGCATGCCCTCCCCCGCGGATAGGGCGGATGGCAGGTGCCGCCACGTGCGGGCGTCTTCGTCGCGCCAGACACGCCGTGCATGGCGCAGGTGCGCGGCTCCCACGAGCTTGAGATTGGCCGGTCGCGGCCCCCCGCGGCCGGCCGCGTCGGCGATCCAGTGAGCCGCGCCAACGGCGTCTTCCACCGTAGCGAAGCCGAGCAGGAGCGCACCGATCGCCGGGCGCCGCCCAATGCTGAGCACGAGCTGCGTGACGATGCCGAGCACGCCCTCGCTGCCGACCAGGTCGCGTAACCCGAAGGGAGGTAGCTCGCGCGCCCGGAACCATTCCTCAGCCTGGTCGGGCGGCAGCTCACGATGCGTACGATGAGGATCCTCCGGAGGCACATCGAGACGGCCGTCGGCGTGCAGGCGGATCAACTCGCCGCTCGGGAGGATCAACTCGGCGGCACGCACGATATCGATGGCCTTGCCCACGCCAAAGGCGTTCAAACCCACCCCACCGGTGACCAGCCAGCCGGCGAACGTGCCGCCGAGGTTCGAAGAGTACACCGGCAATGCCAGGCCGCGCTCGGCCAGGCGAGCATGGATCTCTCGCATACGCGCCCCCGGACCGACCACGCACACGGTGCCCTGGGCATCTATGTCGATATGGCGGAGGCGGCTCAGATCGAGCACCAGGCCGCCGTCCGCGGGCACGGCACCGCCAAGCGCCGTGGACGCCGCCGCGCGCACCGTGACTGGTACATCCTCCTCCCGTGCCCAGCGCAGTGCTTCGGCTACCTCCCCAGCGCTGGCCGGCAGAAACACCAGATCGGGAACCGCCCGCGTCAGGAAACGGGTGAACAGGGAACCCAGATAGACGTTCTGGTCCCGATCGCACTCGCCACGCACGAGAGCATCGGTGACAATGCGATCGGCCAGCGTCGCCGCCCGCGTCTCCTGCTCATCCTCCAGCGCGCACAAGCGCGCGGAGAGAGACAGGGCCAGCGCGCGCGTACGAGGAGGCGCCTCGCGCTCAGCGAGCGGACGGCCGCGATGCAGGAAAGCATGCAGGTCGGCGATACCGAGCACGGCCGCCGGACCTTGCGGGTCCTGTGCCGAGGGAAAGGAGGTGCGAGGCGCCGAGGGCGACGAAAACATGCCGCCAGTCATGCGGCATGCCACAGCAACGGCATAATGAAAGCCTCACAACGCACCGTGGGAGTCCTTATCTCTGCGCGGATGGATGCGACGAACCAGCTGAGCGCCGGCACCTGTCAGTAAAACGCGCGGCGGGCAGGTGAGTCAACCACAGTTCCTCGCCGTTGCCCACCATGACACCCGGAGAACACGGGCTATCGCTGCTCGCATCGGAGACACGCTAGCGAGCGCCCCGCGAACCTGATAGCTTGACGCCTTGATGAGCGAGGAAAGACGCGAGGCGACACGCGTAACAGAACACGGGCCGCCGCTGCCCATATCCGAGCTCGACCCGGCCCTCTTTCCCCCCTCCATCGGTCTCTCCGCGGACGAGGTCGCGCGCCGGCATGCCAGTGGCATGGGCAACGTGGTGCCCCTCAAGACGAGCCGTTCTTACAAGCAGATCGTCCACGAGAACGTCTTCAACTTCATTAACAACGTCCTCTTCACCCTTGGAGCGCTCCTCCTCCTCCTGGGCAAATGGCTCGACGCGCTGATCACCGTCGGCGTGGTGGCGCTCAACACGATCGTTAGCCTCTTGCAGGAGATCCGCGCCAAGATCCTGCTGGACCGTATCGCCATCCTCACACGTCCCAAGGCTACGGTCATCCGTTCGGGCTCGGAACAGGAGCTCGACCCCTCGGAGATCGTGCTCGGCGACCTCCTCGTGGTCCACGCCGGCGACCAGATCGTGGTAGACGGGACCATGGTCGCGGGCGAGCACATGGAGGTCGACGAGTCTCTGCTCACCGGTGAGTCAGACACCGTACCCAAGCATGCCGGCGACGCGCTGTACTCCGGCAGCTTCGTCGTCACTGGAGGCGGCCGGTACGTGGCGGTCAAGGTAGGAGCCGAGAGCCTCGCCGTCAAGCTCACCCTCGGCGCTCAGGCCTTCCGTCGTGTGCTCACACCGCTGCAGCGGAGGGTCAACTTCATCATCCGCTCCGTGCTGCTGCTTGTGCTCAGTTTCGAGATCCTGATCCTCATCAAGGCCCTCGTGTTCGGCGTGGCTTTTCACGAGACCGTGCGCATGTCCGTGGTCATCGTCGCGCTGGTGCCCAACGGGCTCATATTGGCGATCGCGCTCGCGTACGCGCTAGGCGCGATCCGCATGGCGGGCAAGGGCGCGCTCGCGCAGCAGGCCAACGCCGTTGAGTCCATGAGCAACGTCGACGTGCTCTGCACGGATAAGACGGGCACACTGACCACGAACACCATCAAACTGCACGCCGTCCATCCGATAGCGGTCGAGGAGCAGCGACTCACCGAGCTGCTCGGCGTGTTCGTCGCTAGCGCCTCCGAGGGCAACCGCACCTCTGAGGCGCTGAGCGAGACGTATCGCGCGGCCGGCCTCCAGACCGTCGACGAGGTGGTGTTCTCCTCAGCGCGCAAGTGGAGCGGCCTCTCCTTCGACGCCGACGGGGTACGCGGCACCTATGTCCTCGGCGCACCGGAGATACTCGAGCCGGCGCTCTCCGACACCGACGGCTACCGCCACCAGTTAGAGGAGTGGGTGGAACACGGGCTCCGCGTGCTCCTCTTCGCCCATCATCCCGAGCCGCGTGCCCTGAACGAAGCACGGTCGGGCGCGGATCAAACCCCGCGGCTGCCGCGCAACCTGCTGGCCCTCGGCCTGGTCTGTCTGAGCGACGAACTGCGGCCGAACGTACAGGAGACCCTCAACGAGTTCGCCGCGGCCGGCATTCAAGTGAAGATCATCAGCGGCGACAATCCGCAGACGGTAGCCTCCCTGGCCCGCCAGGCGGGCATATCAGGCGTCCTCGAGGTAGTGTCGGGCGCCGAGATCGAGCGCTTGGACGACCACGAGCTCGGCACCATAGCCGAGAGCGCCACGGTGTTTGGCCGCGTCACCCCGCAGCAGAAGGAGCGGCTCGTGGGCGCCCTGCGCGACCGCGGCCACTACGTGGCCATGATCGGCGACGGCGTGAACGACGTGATCAGCCTGAAGCGCGCCGACGTCGCCATCGCCATGCAGGGCGGCAGTCAGGCGGCGCGCGCCGTCGCCGACCTCATCTTGCTCAAAGATTCGTTCGCCGCGCTGCCCTGGGCGTTCCGCGAAGGGCAGCGCGTCTTCAACGGCATGCAGGACATTCTCAAGATCTTCATGGTACGTATTTTCACCAAGGCGGCGCTCATCGGCGGCGTGGCGGCTATCGGCGGGTTCGCCTTCCAACCACGTCAGTCCAGCATCCTCTCGTTCTTCGCCGCCGGCATCCCGGCCATCGCCCTGGCGTCGTTCGCCAAGCCAGGACCCGGCGATCACGTCAGCCTCATGAGGCGACTGGGCCACTTCGTGGTCCCCGCCGCTCTCCTGCAGGCCCTGCTCGGCATCGCCCTGTTTACCGCCTACGTGATCGCCTCTCCCGAACCCTTCATCACCGACCACCCCGGCGGTACCGCCGAGGAAGTCGGCATAACGCTCTACACCGCGCAGACCATCCTCACGGTCTTCCTGGTGTTCTGCAGCCTCATCCTCATCCCGCTGGTGGTACCGCCAACCCCATTCTTCACCGGTGGCTCTGAGCTTCGCCGAGACTGGAGGCCGACCATGCTGTCCGTGCTGCTCCTGTTCGGTTTCATGGCGGTCGCGCTCACGTCTTTGGGACGCCTCTCCTTCGACCTCAAGCTGCTCGACTGGCGCGACTTCGTGATCTGCGGCACCGCGGCCCTCTGCTGGGGCTTTGGGACGCGCTGGCTGTGGCGGGCGCAGATCCTCAGCCGTTTCCTCGGAGTGCATCCACCGAGCGCGAACGGCACGGCCGGCGATCGCGACTAACGGCCAGGGATAGCGATCGGAGGATGTCGGCCGCGCGTCAGTGAAAAGGAGGAGGTGATGACGTGTCGCTGCACCAGCGACGCGTCATCACCAGAGCTCCGGCTTGCCCGCGCTCGCGCAGAACGCCGCCAGCACGCACTGCTCGCAGAGCGGACGCCGGGCACGGCAGACTCGCCGACCGTGCCGAACTAGGCCGATGTGCACCGCGTACGCATCATGAGGGTCGGGCGCCGCCAGCGCCGTCAGCTGCTGGTGCGCCCGCTCGGCCGAGATGTCTCGCCCGATGAGACCCACCCGCCGAGCCACCCGGTGCACGTGCGTGTCCACAGGCACCACCGGACGGCCCAGGGCGAACAGCAGTACACAGGAGGCGGTCTTGGGACCAACGCCCGACAGCGACTGCAGATAGGCGAGTGCCGCGTGGTCTTCCATGTCGGCGAGCGCGTCCAAACTGGGGCTCCCGGTACGTTCGTTGAGCGCCGAGAGAATGGCCTGGATGCGCGGCGCCTTGGTGCGTCCGAGCCCACCACGCGCGATAGCGTCTACTACTTCCTCCAGCGGAGCGTCGCGGACCAACTCCCACGTGGGAAGTCGCCGCCGCAAGGTAGCGAAGCTGCGGTCGGTGTTCACATCGGCGGTGTTCTGAGAGAGCACCGTGTAGATCAGTTCGTCGAGCGCGGGCAGCCGCGGCGCGAGTACCGGCCGGCCGTACACGTCGTCGAGGATCGCTACCACCCGTCGTACGAGATCATGCCGATGGTCCTCGGGCTGACGTGGCCGCCGCATCCCCTTCTCCTGCCGGCGTGCTGTCCGCTCGAGCCCCCTCTGGTTTACCCTGCTGGATCGCGCGGCCACCCGATCACCTCCCCGACCTGCCCTTCTAGCTCCCCGTCCGCGGACAGAGACATCGCGAAAGCGTACATGAACCGCGTACAGCTCATCGTTCGCTCATCGCGACCGCTACAGCCCGATCCTTCGCGAGCCACCGGCGGGTGTCCTCGTCCGATAGGCATGCTGAGGACACTCTGATACGCTGCCAGCGGCCTCATTGACTCCGCCGACGCACGCATGCGGTGGCACGAGCGGCGTCGCCCTCCCCACCGAGGCGAGACGCGCATGCGGCTCTGGAGACGATCGGCCAGCGGGACACCGAAGAGGCGACGAGCAAATGGAAGGCTTGCCATGACAGCACCGGTACTGCCGCCCTACGACTACCAGCCGAGACCCTACGACGGCCCGTCCTACGACGACGTGGTGCGGCTGAAGAACCGCCACGTAACTCCCACGTCCATACCCTTCTACAAGAAGCCACTGATGATCGTCGAAGGTTCTCTGCAATACCTCTTCGATCACGAGGGCCGCCGATACCTCGACGTCATCGGCGGCATCGTCACGATCAGCGTGGGGCACTGCCATCCCTACGTAGTCCAGAGGGTGAAGGAGCAGACGGAGCGCCTGCAGCACATCACGTCAATTTACCTCCATCCCAACATCGCCAGGTACGCCGGCATGCTGGCCGCGAAGATGCCCGGCGACCTGAGCGTCTGCTACTTCGTGAACTCGGGCTCGGAAGCCAACGACATGGCGCTGCTGATGGCGCGCCTGTACACAGGCAACTACGACGCCGTCGCCCTGCGCAACGCGTACCACGGCGGCGGTGCCTCCACAATGCAACTCACGGCCGTGAGCACCTGGAAGTACAACTACCCGCACAGCTTCGGCATCCACCACGCGCTCAACCCCGACCCTTACCGCGGGCCGTGGGGGCGCGACGACCCACGTGCCGGAGAGAAGTACGCAGCCGAGGTCGCGAACCTCATCGACTACGCCACTCCAGGCAAGGTGGCCGCGTTCTTCGCCGAGTCCATCCAGGGTGTTGGCGGGGCGGTGGTCTATCCGGACGGGTTCTTGAAGGGTGCCTACGAGGTGGTTCGCGCCGCTGGCGGCGTGTGCATCGCCGACGAAGTACAGACGGGCTTTGGACGAACGGGCACGCACTACTGGGGCTTCGAGAACCACGGCGTGATCCCCGACATCGTCACTCTGGCGAAGGGCATCGGCGACGGCGTTCCCCTGGCCGCCGTAGTTACCACTCCGGAGATCGCCAACGCACTCGCCGGCCGTATCCACTTCAACACCTTCGGCGGTAACCCAGTCTCTTGCGCGGCCGGCCTGGCCGTGCTGGAGGTTATCGATCGCGAGGCGCTGCAGCGGAACGCCCTGGAGCGCGGCCAGGAACTCATGGACGGCTACCGGAAGCTCATGGCCAAGCACGACATCATCGGCGACGTGCGCGGTCGCGGCCTTATGACCGGCATCGAGCTCGTGAAGGACCGTGCCACGAAGGAGCCGGCCACCGCAGAGTGCCTGGAGGTCTTCGAACGGGCGAAGGACCTGGGGCTGCTCATGGGCAAGGGCGGCTTGGCCGCCAATACCCTGCGGATCAAGCCGCCGCTGTGTCTTACGAAAGAAGACACCGCCTTTGTGATCGAGGTCCTCGATACCGCGCTCAGCGCGCTCTAGACGCGGACCTGCCGGGCGACCCAGCGAGCGGAGAGGCCGGGGGGCGACCGGGCGAGCTCGGACGTGCCAGCGCAGGCCCATCCGGAATCGCCAGTAACTCCGAAACCACGGGCGTCTTGACCAGCCAGTCGAGGTGCTCGCCGCCGTCGGCATCGTAGAGAAGGCACCCCACCACGGCCAACCTCAGTCCGACTCGGGACGATGCCGGGTCTCCGTTATGCGGCATGACTCCGACGACACCGTGACGACGGTCGGAGTTTCATCAAGATTTCCGAGCACACAGCCGAAAACCGAGATGACCCGACAGAGGAGTCAGGCGGAGAGGTGAACGAACCCCTCACAGAGAGCCCAGCCAGCACCGGCAGGCCCCACCAGCGCGTCGCGACGTGCCGTTCCGGCGCGTACGCCCACCGCCTCGCGGAGACGTCGAGGCTGTCGCCGCGCGCCTGGTTGCTCCTCGTGGGTACGGCGAGCCTGGTCGCGCTGGTGGCCACCGCCCTGTGCGCGGCGTACAACATCACCGTCGTCGTCTCCCATGTCCTCTATCTGCCCATCGTCCTGGCCGCGTACCGTTACCTCTGGCGCGGCGTCCTGTACGACTTCTCTCTGGCCTTGGTGTACACGGCGACGGTCAGCGTGCTCGCCACAGCGAAGACTGAAGCCCTCCTGAGCGCTATCGAGCGCCTTCCTCCTTTCCTCGGCATCGCGACGGTGATCGCCACGCTCTCCGCCTCTATCCACGACGCCGAGGCACACACGGCGAGGCAGCGCGATCTCGCGTTTACCCTCGAGAGCGCGCACTCGCCAAAGCAGGCGGCACGCGCCACCGCGGCCACGCTCATCAAGCTACGCGAGATCGACGCCGTCATGGTCTTCCTGTTCGAGGACGACGGCGGCGCCCATCTGATAGCGCATGCCGGGCTCAGCGACGCGTTCGTCAACAGAGTACGCAGACTGGCGCCGGACAGCGGTGGCGTGACCCTGCTGCGGCGAACGGAGACGCGCTGGGACGTCTACGCGCGCCTCACCGAAGAGATGGGCGTGGCCAACGACATCATGGCCTGCCGCCTGGAGGGTCTCTGCGGTGTCGGCGTGCTCCCCATAGCGCATGAAGGCGTGATCCTCGGCTCCGTGGTCGTCGCCTCCCGGTCACAGTACTGGCTGCGAGCTACGCTGCAGACGACCGCGGAGCTGGTGACGGCTCAGCTCGCTCGCGCGCTCCTGGCGCTGCAGACCACGACGCTGCTGTATCGGCAGATGGCCGAGGTGGAAGCTCTCTACGAAGCCGCGCGCGAGTTGAACAGCACGCTCGACTTCGACACCATGCTGGCCCGCATCGCCGAGCAGGCGACGCGCGCGGTAGGCGCGGACGAGTGCCATCTGTGGAGCTACGACATCGACGACGAGACACAGCTGTGCTTAGCCGTCCACAGCCACGACCCACACGACGGGCGCGCGCGGCCTGAGCGAGGCCTGCGGTTGCCGCTGCGCGACCACGACGTCGCGCGACGCATCATTACTGAAGGGACCATCGTGGAGCTGCACGCCGACGATCCGACGTGCCCGGACGACGAACGGGAGCTGCTGCAGCGCTGGGGCAATCGTATGGCCTTGCACGTGCCCCTGCGCATCGCCGGCGAGACCGTTGGCCGCCTGACGCTTACGCAGTACGACGATCGCCACTTCGACGCCGACGAGTTACGCCTGGTGCAGGCGCTCGGCGAACACGCCGCGGTAGCCATGGAGAACGCTCGCCTGTACAGCTCAGCGGCCGATCAGAACCGTCGGCTCAAGGCTCTCCTCGCCTCCACGCAGGTTCTCACTTCAACCATGGCGGTCGACGAAGTGCTGCACCAGACGGCACAAGCGACCGCGGAAGCCCTGGACTGCCCACAATGCGTGCTCTGGGAGTACGACGCCGAGAACGAGGCTCTGCTGTACCGCGCCTCGGTCAACGGCACGGCGGCTGGTAATGACCTGCTCGCGCGCCAGCGCATTAACCTCGATAAACACGGTCCTTACTGGCAGGCGCTGCACGAGCAAGTGGCCGTAGTCGACTACCTCTCCGACCCCGAACCCGAGATCCTCATCCGCCGGCTCATCCCGGAACGCGGGCAGAAAGCAGCGCTCAGCGTGCCGATCGTCTACGCGCAGCGCAAGCTCGGCTTGCTCACCGTGATCGAGACTGACCGCCAACGGCAGTTCAGCGACGAGGATATCGAGATGGCCCAGGCGCTCGCGGAGCAGGCGGCCGCGGCCATCACCAACGCCACGCTCTACGAAGCAGCTGAAGCTCGCGCCACACAAGACGGCCTCACCGGCCTGCACAACCATCGCCACTTCTACGAGCGCCTCAGGCACGAGCTCGCCCGTGCCAAACGATACGGCGAACCGCTCTCCCTCCTGATGATCGACATCGACGACTTCAAGCACATCAACGACCGTCACGGCCACACGGTCGGGGACGAGGTTTTGCGCGCGATCGCCCAGGTGTTGCGGACACAGGTGCGGCGAGGTATCGACGTGGCGGCGCGCTACGGCGGTGAAGAGCTGGCGCTCATCCTGCCGAACACAGCAGCTCTGCGCGAAGAAGGAGATCAGCCGACACCATGGACGCAGCGGACCGCCGCGCGCGCCGACAAGACACTCGGGAGTAACTCCGCCGGCCCACCGTCGGCGGCCAAGACCGCCCCGGGGCTCGCCGCCGCGGCCGTCGCGGCGGTCGACCAGCCACCGGCGCGCGCGGAGGGCGCGCTCGCCGTCGCGGAGCGCGTGCGCGCCATGATCGCCGCCAGCACCTATGCCACCGATCTCGTCGTGGGCGGCGTACGGGTGACCGTGAGCATCGGCGTCGCCTGCCGAACGGCCGAAGACTACCTCACCCCACGCAACCTGGTCGCACGAGCGGACGAGGCACTCTACGAGGCCAAGCGGCGCGGCAAGGATTGCGTGGTCCTCTCCAACGCATCCGGCGACTGAGGCGAACGTCCCTCGCTGAGGATCTGCCGGACGCGCACAGAAGCGACCCCTTCAGAGGCGACCCGTCAGAACAGCGCTCACGCCACGTTCCACGGCGAGTGGACGCATGTGGACGGGTGCGGAAACTCCCCGGTATACTGTAGGCACACCCTGGTGGGCATTGGTCCTGTGCGGTGCCCACCGTTCTCAGCCTACCGCCCTGCCCTGCCGCCACACAAAGGAGACCGTGTATGCCGTCGGGTTTCCATCGCACGACGACCGGCTCTGCCCTGGTCCTCGGCGGCGGCGTGGCCGGCATCCAGTGCGCTCTCGACCTGGCCGAAGGAGGGTACAAGGTCTACCTCGTAGAGCGAGCGCCAGCGCTTGGCGGCCACATGGCGCAGCTCGACAAGACCTTTCCCACCACCGATTGCTCCATGTGTACGCTGGCGCCCAAGCTAGTCGAGGCGGGCAGGCATCTCAATGTCGAGATCATCACGAATGCCGAGCTCACCGGCCTTGCCGGTGAACCAGGCGATTTTCAGGCGCGCATCTTGCACCACGCCCGGTACGTGGATCCCGAGGTATGCACGAGCTGCGGCGAGTGCGTCCCCGTCTGTCCCGTCACGGTACCAGATGCTTTCAACGAGCGACGGAGCCAGCGCACGGCCATCTCCAAGCTCTACCCGCAAGCTATCCCCGGCACCTACGCGGTCATCAAGGAGGGCCACGCACCGTGCAAACGTGCCTGCGCCGTGCATACGAGCGCACAAGGTTACGTGGCCCTCATCGCTGCCGCGCGCTTCGCCGAGGCCTACCGCGTCGCCACCGAGCCCAACCCGTTTCCCGCGGTCTGCGGCCGTATCTGTACCCACAAGTGCGAGACAGACTGCACACGCGGCGAGATTGACGAACCTCTCGCCATCGCCGGCCTCAAGCGCTTCGTAGCCGACTGGGCCGCCGATAACGTCCCCCTGCCCGAGCCGTCACCGGCGATCTACGACGAGCAGGTGGCCATAGTGGGCGCCGGCCCCGCCGGCCTGAGCTGCGCTCGTGACTTGGTCCAGCTCGGCTACAGGGTCACGGTCTTCGAGAGTAAGCCCGAGCCCGGCGGTATGCTGCGCTACGGGATTCCCGAGTACCGGCTGCCGAAAGCGGCACTGCGCCAAGACGTGGAGCGGATCGTGGCCAGCGGAGTGGAGCTGCGGCTTGGCCAGACAGCCGGGACCGACTTCACCGTAGACGAGCTGCTCCGCGATGGCTACGCGGCCGTCTTCCTGGGCGTCGGCCTGCAGGGCGGCAAGTCCCTGGCGATCCCCGGCGCCGACGCCGCCGGCGTGTTCACCGCCGTCGATGTGCTGCGCGACGTGGCCCTGGGCAAGCCCGTCGCGCTCGGCAAGAACGTCGTGGTTATCGGCGGCGGCGACGTAGCCTTCGACGCCGGCCGCACGGCGCTGCGCCTCGGCGCCGACACGGTCACTCTCACCTGTATCGAAGACGATCAGACCATGCCCGCCTCGGCCGATGAGATCGAGGAGGGTCTGGAGGAATCCATCACCTTCGTCTGCTCATGCCTGCCGACGGCCGTAGTGCCGGGCCCCGACGGCCGCGCGGCCAAGGTCGAGTTCACCGCCTGCGCACTGGGCGACCCCGACGAGCGCGGCTGGCGACCGCCGATACCGCTGGACAACACGTTCAGCGAGCTGGCCTGCGACACGGTCATCTTCGCCACCGGACAAACGCTGTTCCCGGACTTCCTCCGCGGTGCCGGTGGCGTGCAGACACAACGGAACCAGATCGTCGCCGATCCGGAGACACACATGACCGGCCGCGCGGGCGTGTTCGCCGGCGGCGACGCCGCCGCCACAGGCATCTGGACGGCGATCGAGGCTATCGCCGCCGGCCGGCGCGCGGCCCGCGGCATTCACAACTACCTGCGCGGCGAGCAGCTCCTGCCGGTATGGGAGACAAGCCTCCCTGAGGCTAAACCTGAGCCTGAGGTTCTCGCCGCTACGGAGCCCCTGCCACGCAGCCTACCGGCGCTACGCGACGCGCTCATCCGACGGCGCACCTGGGACGAAGTCAAGGGAGGCTTCACAGAGGAACAGGCGGTCGCCGAAGCACGCCGCTGTCTCAACTGCGCCGTCTGTTCGGAGTGTATGGAGTGCGTGCGCGTCTGTGGGCCCGGGGCTCTGCGGCACGACGAGATCGACCGCGAGACCGAGGTGTCGGTGGGCGCCGTGGTGCTGGCTCCTGGCTTCGATCTGTACGACCCCGGCGCCAAGAGCGAGTACGGCTACCGCCGTTACCCCAACGTTCTCTCGGCGCTGGAATACGAGCGCCTGCTGAGCGCCTCAGGCCCTACCGTCGGCGAGGTCCTGCGTCCCTCCGACGGCGCTCACCCCAAGCACATCGCCTTCATCCAGTGCGTCGGCAGTCGCGATCAGCACCACGACTACTGCTCCAGCGTGTGCTGCATGTTCGCCAACAAGCAGGCGCTGCTGACCATCGACCATGCGCCGGACTGCGTGCCCGAGGTCTTCCTCATGGATATGCGTGCGCAGGGAAAGGGCTTCGACGCCTTCTACAAGCGCGCCGTAAATCACGGCGTGCGGTTCATCCGTTCGCGCCCCAGCGTGATCAAGGAGGATCCGCTCACCAGGAACCTGCTGATCGTCTGGGAAGACGAGGCCAGCGTACTGCACACCAGCGAGTACGACATGGTCGTGCTCAGCGCCGGGCTAGAGCCTGCCCGCGGGGGGCAGAAGGTTGCCGGCACGCTCGGTATCGAGCTGAACCGGCACGGCTTCTGCAACCTCACAGAATACGCGCCGCTGGCCACGAGCCGGGAGGGCATCTACGTGGTCGGGCCGTTCAGCGAGCCCAAAGATATCCCGGACAGCGTGGCGCAGGCGAGCGCCGCGGCGGCGCGGGTCATGACGGCGCTCGCCGACTCACGCGGCACGCTCATCACCGAGGAACGGTACCCGGAGGAACGTGCCGTCGCCGGCGAGCCACCGCGCGTGGGTGTGTTCGTGTGCCACTGCGGCACGAACATCGCCGGCGTGGTAGACGTCGAGAGTGTCGCCGAGTATGCGGCAAGGCTGCCCGGTGTAGCCTACGCAACCGATACCCTCTACACCTGTTCCTCCGACAGCCTCTCCATGATCAAGGAGAAGATCGCGGAGCACCAGCTGAACCGCGTGGTCGTAGCCAGCTGTACACCACGCACGCACGAGCCCCTCTTCCAGAGCACGCTCGCCGAAGCGGGCCTCAACCCATACCTCTTCGAGATGGCCAACATCCGCGATCAGTGCAGCTGGGTGCACCAGGACATCCCGCGGAAGGCCACCGGCAAGGCGCGCGACCTGGTCCGCATGGCGGTGGCGCGCGCCAGACTCCTCGAGCCGCTCTCCACGATCGACGTTCCCTTGACCCACGCCGCCCTGGTCCTCGGCGGCGGCGTGGCCGGCATGACCGCCGCCTTGGCGCTGGGCGACATGGGCTACGAGGCCCACCTCGTGGAGCGCAGCGCTCATCTCGGCGGGCACGCCCTCGATCTCGACCGCACCCTGCGCGGCTCAAGACCCGCCGAGTTCGTCGCGGAGCTCGAGCGGCGACTCATCGACAATCCCAACGTCAAGATCCACCTCGCGGCCGAGCTGGTGGATTTCCAGGGTTTCATCGGTAACTTCACCAGCGTGATCCGCGAGGACGGAGATAGACGAACACCGATCGACCACGGAGTGGTTATCGTCGCCACCGGCGGCTGCGAGGACCGTCCCGAGGTGTATGGTCTCGGCGGTCATCCCAACATCGTCACCGGACTCGACCTCGAGCGACTGCTGGCCACGGAAGACCCGGTGGTCACGCACGCCGGCGCGGTGGGTTTTCTCCTCTGCGCGGGGTCGCTGGACGACCACAAGCCGTACTGCTCGCGCACCTGCTGTGCGCAGGCTGTGAAGAACGCCATCAGGCTCAAGGAAGCTAACCCCGAGCGCCCAGTGTACGTCTGGTACAAGGAACTCCGTACCTTTGGTTTCACCGAGGAGTACTCCACGAAAGCACGCGAGCTGGGGGTCGTCTTCGCTCGCTACGACAACCGGAACAGACCCGAGGTCAGCGGCGACGGCCGCATCCGTGTCACCTACCTTGAACAGGCCTTCGGCGAGCACGTGACCGTGGCCGTCGACCTCCTGGTGCTGGCGACGCCCACCATCCCCAGTGAGGGCGCCGAGACGCTCAGCAAGCTGCTCAAGGTGCCGCTGCAGAGCGACGGCTTCTTCCTGGAGGCGCACAGCAAGCTGCGGCCGGTGGACTTCGCCAGCGAGGGCATGTTCCTCTGCGGCGGCGCCCACTACCCGAAGAACATCGATGAGTCGATCGCCCAGGCCTACGCGGCCGCCGGCCGCGCGGCCGCCATCCTCGCCAAGCCCGCCCTGAAGGTCGGCGGCATAGTCGCCGAGGTCGACCAGGATAAATGCGCGGCCTGCCTCACCTGCGTGCGGGTGTGCCCCTACGAGGTGCCACGCATAGACCCCGCAGCCAAGAGAGCACACATCGAGGCCGCCGCCTGCCAGGGTTGTGGTATCTGCGTCTCGGAATGCCCGGCCAAGGCGATCGAGCTGCGCCACTACACCAACGCGCAGATCCTCGCCAAGGAGATGGCGTTGCTCACCGAGGCCGATCTGGCCGCCGGCGCCGCCCTCCTCTCCGGCGACCCGACCGATGCGCCGGCGGCCTGCAACAGCTCTCCGGAGGTGAGTCGCCATGGCCGATGAGCTAGTCACCTCCGCCATAGGGCCAGAGACCATCTACCACCCGGTATCCACCCAGCCAACGGGCTCGGGCTTCGAACCCGAGATCGTGGTCTTCGCCTGCCACTCCTGCGCCTACGCCGCCGCCGATCTGGCCGGCAGTATGCGCCTGCAGTATCCAGCCACCATCCGCATGATCAAGCTCCCGTGCACGGGCAAGCTCGAGGTGATCCACCTCCTCACGGCATTCGAGTATGGCGCCGATGGTGTGTACGCCGCCGGCTGCCTGGAGGGCGAGTGCCACTACCTCAAGGGCAACTTGTGGGCGCGCCGGCGAGTCGAGTACGCCAAGACGCTCCTCGCCGAAGTCGGATTGGAGCCCGAACGCCTCGAGATGTACACCATGTCGTCGGCCGCGGGCCCGGAGTTCGCCCGCGTAGCCACCGAGTTCACCGAGCGCATCAGACGGCTTGGCCCAAGCCCCCTCAAGCGCGCCTCCACCGCGCCGGTGGCGGCCATCGCTGCGTGCGCCTCCGCCGCTGCCCACGTTCAGGAAGGACCGTCCGCATGATCACCGCCGAACGCAAGCCCTTCGAGGAGATCCTCGCCCTGCTCGCGGGCCACACCAAGGTCTTAGTGGCGGGCTGCGATACGTGCGTCGCCGTCTGCCTGACGGGCGGGGAAAAAGAGGCTGAGATCCTCGCCGCCGAGCTGCGCATACAAGCGAAGAAGGATGGCCGCGACGTACACGTGGAGCACACCGCCGCCATCCGCCAGTGCGAGTGGGAGTACCTGGACGCTATCGCCGAGAAGGTGAACGAGTTTCCGGTCGTCCTCAGCATGGCGTGTGGCATCGGCATCCAGAGCATGGCCGAGAAGTTCGCCGATAAGCTCGTACTGCCGGCCGTGAATACCAACATGCTCGGCATGCCACAGGAGCACGCCGTGTGGCTCGAGCGCTGCGGCGCCTGTGGCGATTGCGTGCTCGGCCGAACGGGCGGCGTGTGCCCTATCGTGCGCTGCTCGAAGAGCCTGCTCAACGGGCCCTGCGGCGGCAGTCACAACGGCACGTGCGAGGTCAGAGGCCCTGGCGACGAAGAGATCGAGTGCGCCTGGCAGCTCATCCACGACAAGCTGTACGCCCAAGGCCGAGAGGATCTGATCCTCGAGATCGTCCCGCCGAAGGACTGGAGCAAGAGCCCCTGCGGCGGGCCACGCAAGATGGTCAAGAGGGAGGCGAGGCCGGTATGACCGCCAGGCTGAAGGCCGGCTCCAAACTGGAGAGGCTCCTCGCCGCGGGCGCGTTCACGGTAACGGCGGAGTGCGGTCCACCGAAGAGCGCGGACGGTATGGTGATCGCCGACAAGGCCAAGCTGCTCGTCGGCTCCGTGGACGCCGTCAACATCACCGACAATCAAACCGCCGTGGCGCGCATCTGCTCCCTGGCGGCCAGCTACCTCGCGCAGCAGAACGGCTGCGAGGCCATCATGCAGATGACGTGTCGCGACCGAAATCGTCTGGCCATGCAGGCCGACATTTTGGGCGCGGCCGCCCTGGGCATCAAGAACATCCTCTGCCTGACCGGCGACCACCAGAGCTTCGGTAACCACCCCCAGACGCGGGGAGTGTTCGACCTGGACGCGGTGCAGCTCGTGCGCATGTTCAAAGACATGCGCGACGAGAAGAAGTTCCAGTGCGGCGAAGAGATGCCGACCGAGCCACGACTCTTCATCGGCTGCGCCGAGAACCCGTTCGGCGACCCGTTCGAGTTCCGCGCCCTTCGCCTCAAGAAGAAAGTTGAAGCCGGCGCGGACTTCGTGCAGACGCAGTGCATCTTCAACATCCCCAAGTTCAAGCAGTGGATGGAGCACGTGCGCGTGCTGGGGCTGCATCAGGAGGTCAAGATCCTGGCCGGCATCACCCCCATCAAGGGGGCCGGCATGGCCAACTACATGAAGCAGTCCGTGCCCGGGATGGACGTGCCGCAGGAGATCGTCGACCGTATCGCGGCCAAGGATAAGGGCGCCCCCCAGCAGGAAGAGGGCAAGGCACTGGCGGTGGAGATGATCAAGGAGCTGGCCGAAGTCGAAGGCATCGCCGGCATCCACGTGATGGCCGTCGAGTGGGAGCCGGTTGTGCCAGAGATCGTCGAGAGGGCCGGGCTGCTGCCGCGCCCGGCGGTGACGGAGTGAGGGCGCGATGACCGCTTCGCCGCTCGCGCCCCGCCCGCGCCACACCCGGATCCGGCCATGGAGGTGCTCTTGATCGCCGCCTCCCCGGACCTCTCCCGCCGCGTCGCCGCCGGCTCGGGCGAAAACGCGTACAAGTGCTACCAGTGCAAACGCTGTACCGTGGGTTGCCCGGTGGCCGAGTTCGCCGATCTGCACCCGGCGCAGATGGTGCGCGCCGTCCAGCTCGGCGACGTGAATCGCGCGGTACGCAGCCGGTTCCTCTGGCTCTGCACCGGCTGCCAAACCTGCAGCACGCGCTGTCCGCAAGGGATCGACGTCGCAGCCATCGTAGACGAGCTGCGCATGATCGCTCGCGAGCGCGGACTGATTCGCGCCGACGCTCCCTACGCGAACATCCTCAAACTCATCAACGACTCGGCACAGCGCTGGGGCAGGCTGTACGAGGTCGGGCTGCTGGCGCGCGACAAGCTCGCCCGGCCCAGCTCGCTCAAGGACGACCTCCCCATGGGGGTCAGAATGCTCCTCAGGGGCAAGATCAGCCCGTTCCCCACCGTAGGCGACCGCGCGCGGATGCAGCAGTTGTACGCGGAGGCCGCGCGCATCGACGCCGCGCGCGGCCTGCAGTACCTGCCCATCGAGACGCCCACCGGCGCCACGCCCGCCCCGGTGATGACGACGGAATGCGGCGATGTTCGCCACGAGCCGTACGCCGCGACAGGACCAGCAGACGATCCATCGCCGCGCGAGGCGGGGGACGTTCCATGACCCGCCTCGCGTACTACCCTGGATGCTCCCTGCGCAGTACTGCCAGGGAGCTGGACAGATCGTTTCGGGCGAGCGCCGCGGCCCTCGGCCTGGCGCTGGAGGAGATCCCCCGGTGGGAGTGCTGCGGAACCACCGCGGCACACACCGCCAGCCGGCTCCTGGCCGCGGCGCTGCCGGCCAACGAATTGGCCAAAGTACCTGCCGACATGGGGCTCAACGCCATCGCGACGCCCTGCGCCGCCTGTTTCAGCCGCTTCGTAACCACGCGGCACGAACTCCGCGAAGACGAGCAGCTGCGGCGCGAGGTGGAGATCGTCGTCGGCCGCCCGGTGCCCACAGACATCGCCGTGCTCAACCTCATCGACGTCTACCACGATGTCGTGGGGCTCGCGGCCCTCAGGGCCAAGGTCGCCCGGCCGCTGCGCGGCCTCAAGATCGCCGCCTACTACGGCTGCCTGCTCACCCGTCCCCCCGCGGCCACGCTGGCCGAAGACCCCGAGTACCCTACCCGCATGGACGCCGTGCTCGGCGCTCTGGACGCGGAGCCTGTAGCGTGGAGCTGCAAGACCGACTGCTGCGGCGCCTCGCTCGCCCTCTGCGACCGGACCGTGGTGATCGCGCTAGCACGCAAGATCGTCGCCAACGCCCGCGCCTGCGGCGCCCAAGCCATCGCGACCGCCTGCCCGCTGTGCCAGCTCAATCTCGACACATGCCAGGCCGACATACGGGCGAGCGACCAGACCTGGAGGAGCATCCCGATCTTCTACCTCAGCCAGCTCGTGGGCCACGCCGTCGGCGTCCCCGCCCGACAGCTAGGATGGAGGAAACACGTGGTGGCGGTGCCGGCGCTGCCGTAACGGCACCGCCCAGGGAAGCCCCTGCCGGGAGCCCGTGCTTGGCGCGGGTTCCCGTGCTGCGGTCCGACACTACGCGGAGCGCGGCTCGCGCACCAGGGCCAGCAAGACGACAGCCAGGGCCGCGGCGCCCGTCATCGCCCACCACGCCGGCGCATACGCGCCGGTGCGATCCACGATGAATCCGAAGAGCGGCGGCCCGATGAAGATGCCGATGTTGTTGATGGCCGCCGTCATGCCGGCGGCGGCGCCGGCGGCGGCCGGGCCGGAGATCTCGCCGGCCAGCGCGCCAGACAGGCCGCCCCACCCCACGGCGCCCACGCCCAGAACCCCCAGCGCGGGCACCAGCGTCCACCGCATGCCGGGGCCGGCGAGCGCCAGCGCTACGCAGGAGAGGCCGGCGAGCACGGCCAGCACGACGAGGACCGGCTGCCGCCGGCCGGCGAGCAGCCGGTCGCTGATCAAGCCGCTGAGCGGCTTCCCTACGGCGCCGGTCGCCTGACATAGGGCGAGCAAACCTCCCGCGGCCACCGCCGTGTAAGCCCACTCGGCCTGCAGGAAGAGCACCAGGTGCGCCAGCGCCGAGAACTCGACCACGTTCAGGCAGAGCGCGCCCAGGCCGAGGAGCAAGATGTCTCGTGACCGCGCTACGGCCAGAAAGCCCGGGTTCAGAGTGGCGCGGTCAGTGGCCTCGTCTCCCGTGACACACGGGAGACCTTGTTCTTCGAGGGCCACGCACTCTGGCGCTATCGTCGAACGCCGGCCGACTGTTCTCGGCCATCGGAGGCCTCCACCCGGTTCCAAGCCACTCGGCCCGATCACGGGATCGCGGTAGAACACCACCGCCAGCACGCACGTGGACAGAGCCAGCAGTGCGGCCACCACGAAACCAGAGCGCCACCCGTAGCTCAGAGCCAACGCGGGCATGATCGCCGCGCCGAGTATGCCACTCACGTTTACCGCCGACTGGTTGACTCCCACCGCCGTCGCTCGTTCTCGAGGGGGGAACCACACGACGATCGCCTTGACCGCCGTGGGAAAGATGAATCCGCACCCCAGACCGGAGGCACCTAACAGGAGCAGCATCGCCACGTACGATGGGGCCAGCGCCACCGCGCCCACCGCGATACCCGTGATCAGCGTACCGATCACCAGCGCCCGCCGAGCGCCGAGGCGATCGGCAAGCCAGCCGGCCAGCAGCAACGTGGGCGCGTAGGTGACGGCCGTGGCGCTCGTGAGAGCGCCGATCTGGGCGTTGGTCAGGGAGAACGACTCCTTGATGAACGGCGCCAGCGGTCCCACGCAGAGACGAGAGAGGAACACCACGAGATATGCGCTCCACACCACACCGAGAGCCACAAAGCGATAGCGCGCAGGACGAGGGCATACGGTGCTCACAGCGGCGTCGATCATCGTGCCATCTTACCGGCCTTTCCACCGGCGGAACGAGCGCACGGGCCTAGTGCGGCGGCAGCGGCCGGCGGCACAGCTCGTCGAGCATCGCCGCTCCGTCGGGGAACTGGCGTACTCCGGCCAGCTCCACGCCGGCGGAGCCGCCGCTGAAGTCCCGCTGGGCTAACCCGGCGACCATCCACGCCGGCGTGCCCCGGGCCACGGCCGCGCGCAGGATCTCCAGATTCCGCAGATTCCCGGGCCCTATGGGTACATCAGTCAGGATCACCACGTCGGCGGCGGCGGCCAGCGCCGCGTTCTCCTCGTGCACTTCATCGGAGATCGCGCAGAAAGCAGCCTCCACCGCCATGGGGAGGCCCATCTCGCGCCCCGTTACTTCGTCGGTGTCCAAGGCATTCACCACTCCAGCCGATACCGCGTACCCCGCCTCGGTGAGCCGGCGCATGAACAGCGAGCCGGTGCCGGCGCCGCACAGGAGATGGACGCGTCCACGACGCTCCGGCCGCGGGCGCGGTGAGAACGTCAGGTAGGCTTGGCCCGCGTGCCGGTGCAGGTGAGCGCTCACCCCATACACGTCACCGATGACGCGCGGGCTGAGCACCTCGTCGGCCGGTCCCCACGCCGCCACCCCGCCGTCAGCCAGCATGAGCAGCGAGCGGCAATACTGCAGGGCCAAATTCAGATCGTGGAGCACACATACCACCGTCAGGCCGCCCCTGTTGAGGCGTTCCAGGCAATCGAAGAACTGGAGCTGATGCGCCACATCGAGCGCCGAGACGGGCTCGTCGAGCAGCAGTACCTCCGGCTGCTGGGCGAGCGCCTGCGCCAGAACCACCATCTGGCGCTCGCCCCCGGACAGCCGCGGGAACAGCCGTTCCGCCAGGTGCTCTACTCCGAGCGTCCGCAGGGCGCGCCGCGCGGACGCGCGCGCGCCGCCTTCGCCGCGGCAGTAGCGCCCCATCTCGACTACCTCGAGGGCGGTGAAGTCGAAGTCTAGGCTGAACTGCTGCGGCACCAGCGCCACGCGCCGCGCCAGGTCGCGACGCGCGTGGTTCAACACCGCCCGGCCGTCCAAAAGCACCGCGCCGTGCTCCGGGCGCAGCAGTCCGTCGATCACCCGCAGGAGCGTGCTCTTGCCGCTGCCGTTGGGACCCACGACGCCGACGAAGTCGCCGTGCCGCACGGCAAAGGAGACCCCGTGCAGCACGGGATGCTCCGGGTAGGAGAACGTCACCTCGTCGACTACCAGCTGAGCCTCACCCGCGGCGTCCGGCGGGCGGATCGCGAGACCGGACGTCATAGGCGTCTCCTCGAGCGCAGCAGGTAGACGAACAGGGGCGCGCCGAAGAAGGTGGTCACGATCCCCACCGGCAGCTCCGACGGAGCAACCGCCACACGGGCGGCCAGATCGGAGAGCCCCATGATGGCCGCCCCGAGCACCAGCGAGAGCGCCAGGACCTTGCGATGCCGCGGCCCCACCACCAGACGCGCCAGGTGGGGGATCACCAGCCCGACGAAGCCGATAATACCGGAGACGGACACGGCGACGGCCGTCAGCGCCGCCGCCGTCACCAGCAGGATCTTCTTCACCCGCTCCACATCTACACCGAGCTCGAGCGCCCGCTGCTCGCCCTGAAGGAGGATGTCGAGCTCGCGGGCGAAGAACAGCGGAACGGCCAGCAGGGGCAAGGCGAACAGCGCGATCTCCACCTCCAGCCAGCCCCGAGCGGAGAAGCTGCCCATGATCCAGTACAGCAGCGCGTGCAGGTCTTCTCCTGCTTTCACCATCAAGACGGAGATCACCGCGCTGAGGAGCTGTGAGAGCGTGACCCCCGCCAGGAGGAGGACGTAGATGTTGAGATGCCCGCGACGTTGCCCGAGGGCGTAGACGAGCAGCAGCGCCAAGCCGCCGCCGAGGAGAGCCAGCAGCGAGAGCCACGGCACCGCCGGCAGACCCACGACGATACCGATGGTGGCGCCGAGCGCGGCGCCCGACGACACACCCGTGACGTAGGGATCGGTGAGCGGATTGAGCAGCAGTCCCTGCAGAATGGTGCCGGCGGTAGCGAGACAGGCCCCCACGATGAAGGCCAGCAGCACGCGCGGCAGCCGGAGCTGCCAGAAGATCACCCCGGCGGGGTCGTCGGCGGCGCCGCCGACCAGGTAATCCCAAACACGGCCGAAGGAGATCGAGGTAGATCCCAAGGCCAGACAGAGGAACAGGCTCAGGACGAGGAAGACGACGGCCAGCGACAGCCACACCCTCCTCGTCCATGGTGAGCCCGTGGGCATCGTCAACGCGGTCCCGACATCACGCGGCGGCACTGCGTGCCGCCTATCCGCCTCACTCAGACCCCTCGAAGGCGTCGGGGTGCAGGAAGGCGGCGATCTGCCGCAGTCCCTGCAGCGCCCGCGGCCCAGAGCGGACCACCAGGTTATCCTCGATCACGAAGACGCGGCCCTCCTTGACCGCCGTGAGCTGGTTGTACGCGGGCCGCTTGGCGATATCGCCGGGTTCGGCCTGCGCGCCCGCGACGGCGATGTACACATCAGGATCCTCCGTGATCAACACCTCTTGGCTAAACTCCGGGTAGCCGACCCCAGCCGACGAGCCGATGTTGGCCCCGCCGGCGCGCCGCACCAGATCCTCGATCAGCGTCCCCTTTCCCGCCGTCATCAACGGCTTGCTGTAGATCTCGAAGAATACCTTCAGCCGCTGGCGACCGGAGATGCGCGTCTCGACGTCCTTGGCCACTGCGTGCAGCGAGTCGACCAGGGCCTTGGCCTTGGCCTGCTCGCCAACTAACAGCCCCAACTTCTCTAGATCCTCGAACACGCCGTCCAGCGTCGCCGGATCGAGGACCACCACCGGCACGTTGAGCTCATCGAGACGGGCGGCCGCATCACTCTGCACGCCGGACGCCGCGAGGACGAGATCGGGCTTCAAGGAGATGATCTTCTCCACGTTCGGATTCGCGAAGTCCCCTACTTTGTCGACGTCCTTGGCATCCTGCGGGTAGTCGCAGAAATCGCTCACGCCGACAACCCGGTCCCCGGCGCCAACCGCGTACACCATCTCCGTCTGCGCGGGCGCCAGCGAGACGATCCTCGTCGCCGGCTTCTGCAGCGTGAATGCTCGGCCAGCGTCGTCCGTGACCGCGATGCGCGCGGGGCTAGCCGAGGGTGTCGTCGCCTTTTGATTCGTCCCGCAGCCGACCGCCGCGAGGAGAGCCGCGACGAGTACCAGCATCGCGGCCACCGTGGCGCCCCAGATACGTACACGACGGAGCGCCGCGCCGCGGCTGCGCCCGGAGTACTGCACACCCGAGGTGCGAACAGCTTCTCCGGTACTGCGGCCGGCGCGCATCTCTCGCGGGTCACCCGATCTCATCCTCATCCTGTCTCCTCTCCATCGTGGTTCACCGTAACGTTGGCGAACCAGTGATCGCCCACACGACGCGCACGCCTCACCCGTACTGCGACGGGGGAGGCGAAGAGCGGGCAGTCCGTGACCGCGGTGTGGTACTCGCCGTGCTCGCCGGCGACGTCGCAACCGGCGAGCGCCAGTTCCCGCGCCAGTCGCGCGGTGAGCTGGCGGCCGGCCAAACCGGCGAGCGCCACGTCCGCCCGCGCGGCGACCACGGTGGCCGCCGCCGGCAGCGCCAGAAACTCAGCCAGCACACGCTCGCGCGGACGTCCCCAGAGGGGCAGAGAAGCCCGCAGGCCGGCGGCACGACACACCTTCTCCTCCCACGCCTTATGCGCCTCGATATCGATGTCGCCGAACACGCCGGCCGCTATACCCTCCGCCGCCATCTTCCGCAGCGCCGCCACGAACTTCTCCTCGTAGTCCTCCCACGTCGTGGCGCACAGGGTCAGAGCGATGCCGAGCGCCGCCGCCTGAGCCTCGATCACGTCCACGGGCAAGTCGTGAGCGTTCGTCCGGCGGCCGTCCTCGGCCGTCATGCAGAGCAGCCGCCGCGGCACGCCTCCGGCAGCCACGGCCAGATGGAGCGCCAGGCACGAGTCTTTGCCGCCGCTCCACGAGCAGAAGAAGGGCACGTTCCGCAGGTTCGCCGTGCGCATCATCGTCGCGCCAACGCGCGAACTGCTCGCGCGCGCCTCTCCAGGCGCCCTCGATCGACCAGCCAGAGGAGGGCGCACAACGTCCCCGCCAAGAGCACGCCGCTGGTGTACATGAGGCTCACGGCCCGGGAGATCACCTCCGGCCGCAGTGGTTCCCGTGCGATCCCGATGAATGGCGCGGGTACCGCCTCGCCGCCACGGTACAGTGGACCGCCGAACCGCACCCCGAGCGCGCCGGCGAACGCGGCCTCCGCGAGGCCCGCATTGGGGCTCGTGTGCCGGCCGCCGTCGCGGCGGCACACGCGCCACGCCTGCCGCGCACGTTCTCCGCGCAGAGCCGCGGCGGCGACGACGAACACGGGGAGCACGCGCGCCGGCACGTAAGCGGCAGCGTCGTCGAGACGCGCCGCCGCCCAGCCGAATGTACGGTAGCGCGCGTCTCGGTAGCCGAAGGTCGAGTCGAGCGTGCTCGCCGCCTTGTACGCCATCGCCAGCGGCGCGCCGCCCAGCGCCGCGTAGCACAGCGGAGCGGCCACCCCGTCGAGCGTGTTCTCGGCAACGCTCTCGGCGGCGGCGCGCACCACACCCTCTTCGTCGAGCGCCGCCGTGTCTCGGCCAACCATCCATGCGACGCGCTCTCTCGCGCGCTCCAGATCGCCAACTTGCAGCGCGCGCTGCACACGCAGCGCGTGGTCGGCCAAGTCGCGCGGCGCCAGCGCCCACCACAGCAGCGTCACCTCGGTCAGCGCTCCCGCCGCGGGGTGCAGACGCCGCGCCGCCACCCGCGCCAGAAACACGGCGCTCAGCGTGGCTGTCAGTACACCGAGCACGGCATGAGCGCCCGCGCCGCGCGTATCGCCCCAACGCCGGCGCGCGGGAGCCTCGAGCGCTTGCGCCAAACGCCCCATGCCGCGCACCGGGTGAGGCAGCCACCGCGGATCGCCGGCGAGCGCATCGAGGGCCAGCGCGGCCAGCAGAGCCGTGGCACGCTTCACGACGCCCTTACCCCACGCTCGGCGCGGACCCGCGACGCCATCATGCGAGCGCCTCCCTCAGCGCATCGAGGAGGCGCCGATTCTCCTCCGCCGTGCGGACGGCGACGCGGAAAAAGTGCGTATCCAAACCTGTGAAGTCGGCGCACACGCGGATGGCGATGCCCTGGCGGAGCGTGCGCGCCGCCAGCCATACGGCGTCTGGTCCGGAGCGTTCCAGCCGCGCGAGCAGGAAGTTGGCGCGTGCCGGGAACACGGTTACCCCGGGCACGCCAGCCAATTCCTCCGCGAGCGCCTCGCGTTGCTCCCGCACGTAGACGATTGAGCGCCGCCGGTACTCGGCATCGCCGAGCGCCCGGCGGCCAACAGCCTGGGCCAACGTGTTGACCGACCATGGCGGGAGTAACGCGCGTACCCGCGTGGCCATGTCCGTGCCCGCCACCGCCACGCCGATACGCAGGCCCGGCACGGCGAACAGCTTGGTCAGCGAGAGCAGCACCACAAGGTTCGCGGGGCAGCGATGCGCCAGGCTGGGAAGCCCGTCGACGAAGCCGGCGAAGGCCTCGTCGACCGCCAGCACGACGTCGGGATGACGCACGGCGAAGTCGCGCAGCGCACGCGGATCGGTGATCGCGCCGGTCGGGTTCGCGGGCTGGCCGACGTACAGCAGATCGCCGGGCCGCGCCAGGCGTTCCAGCGCCCCCACGTCCAGGCGAAATCCGTCTTCTTCGCGACACGTATGGAAGACGATCGGCACGCCGGCCACTGTCGCGCTGCGCGCGTAATCCACGTACGCGGGAGCGACGATCACCACCCGCCGCGCCGCCACCGCTCGCGGCAGCACCCACAAGATGTCCGAGGAGCCGTTACCGGCGACCACCGCCTCGGTAGGGACCGCGTAGCGCTCGGCGACGGCGGCAACCAGCTCCGTACACGCCGGGTCCGGGTAACGTGCCAGCTCTCCGGCGTGCGACACGATCACGTTACGCAACCACTCCGGTGGACCCAGCGGATTGATGTTCGCCGAGAAGTCGAGGATGTCCGCCGGCGGCCGGCCGGCGGACCGCGCGATGCGGCGGACATCGCCGCCGTGTGTCCACGCCGTCATGCCCATACGGCCGCCGTCGCCACCAGCGCTAGCTCGGCAAGCTCACAGGCGGCGCCGAGCGTATCGCCGGTGTAGCCGCCAATGCGACGCCAGCACACGGCGGCGAACGCCAAGCAGAGGAGCAACGCCACCACACCGCCGGTTATCCCCGCCCAGCCCGACAGCAGCCAGGCACTCGCCAGGAACACCGCCACCGCCCATGCCAACGTAAGACCTCGCCGCGCCAGCCCCTCGAGTGAAGCGCTGAACACGCTGGCCAGGCCGTCCGGACGCGCGTACGGAAGCACAGCCATGTTGACCACGAGCGCCGAGCGGCCGGCCAGCGGCGTCAACAGGACGATTCGCCACAGGTGAGCGCTGGGCACGGCGGTCACCAGCGCCACTTTGACCACGATCAAGAGCACCACCGCGATGACGGCCATGGCACCCGCGCGACTGTCTCTCATGATCTCGAGGGCCAGGTCGCGCGAGCGTGCGCTGAGGAAGCCGTCGGCGGTGTCGGCCACACCCTCGAGGTGCAGAGCGCCCGACACCGCCACCAGACCGGCGACGACCAGCGCGGCCACCGGCAGCGGCGGCAGTACCCGCTGCAGGCCATAGGTGCACGCGGCTAACACCCCGCCGGCGAGCAGCCCCACCACGGGGAACGCGGGCAGGCTAGAGCCGAGCGCCGCCTCGCCGCCCGTCCACGCACGCGGGACGGGCGCACAGGTCAGGAAGCGCAGCGCCGCGAGCAGCCGCCGCACGTTACCCACGCTCCCGCGCCTTCGGCTGGGCCGCCGCGCCGATCTCGAAGGCATCGTCGGCGCGCGACACGGCGGCCTCCTCGAAGGTGGCGACCTCCGTGAGCACCCTCGCGGCCGCCTCCACCACGTTCATGGCCAGCGCCGCGCCGGTGCCCTCGCCGAGCCGGAACCCCAGGTCGAGCAGCGGCTCCTTCCCCAACGCCGCTAAGGCGGCGCTGTGCCCGGGCTCGACGCTTCGATGGGCGGCGATCAGACAGTCCGCCGTCGCCGGACACAGGCCCCGGGCGACCAGGGCGGCCGCGGTGGTAATCACGCCGTCGATCACCACCGGCCTCCGCCGCGCCGCGGCGCCCAGCATCAACCCGGCAAGGCCGCCGATCTCGAACCCGCCCACTTTCGCCAGCACATCGAGCGCGTCGGCGGGATCTGGCCGGTTGAGAGCCAGGCTGCGCTGGATGACGGCGATCTTGCGCCGCAGGCCAGCGTCGTCCACACCCGTGCCGCGGCCGGTGACCTCGGCGACGCTCCTACCCGTAAGGCAGGCGATGATGGCGCTGCTCGGCGTAGTGTTGGCGATGCCCATCTCGCCGGTACCAAACACATCGGTCGTGGCGGCCAGCTCGTCGGCAAGGCCTATGCCGACCTCCACGGCTCGTACCGCGTCGCCACGGCTCATCGCCGGGCCCTGGGCCATGTTGCGGCTGCCCGCGGCGACGCGCCGCGAGACGACCGTCTTCCACTCCACGCCGTTCAGCTCGGCGGCCACCCCCATATCGACGATGACCACCCGCGCCCCAGCCTGGCGCGCGAGCGCATTGATGCCGGCGCCACCGTGGACGAAGTTGGCGACCATCTGCACGGTCACCTCCTGGGGGTACGCACTCACGCCCTCCGCCGCCACCCCGTGATCGGCCGCCATAGTCACCACCGTCTTCCGCGCCACCGGCGGCCGCAGGCTGCCGGTGATGCCCGCCAGCTCCTCGCCGAGGTCTAGCAGCCTGCCCAAGGCCCACGAGGGCATGGTGAGCTGTTCCAGTCGCGCATGAGCGGCGGCACGCGTCGCAGGATCCTGGCCCGCGATAGCGGCAATGGTGTTCTCAATCAAGCTCACTGGGCATCCCCCTTAGCACGATGGATGGTCGGCCGACGGCGGCCGCGACGCCACACGAAGCGCGAGCACACCCAACGGATGCTGGGATCCTTTGATCACCAGGGGAATGCCACACACGACGAGGACGACCACGTCCGCGGCCGCGCCCATCGCCTGATTGCAGCGCCCCAGGAGATCGCGGTACTGACGCGCCACCGCGTTGTCGGGCACTACGCCCAGACCCACCTCGTTCGTCACGTACACCACCGTCCCGCCGATCCGCCCACCCGCGGCGATCAGGGAGCGGCAGGCGGCGCCGATGTCGTCCTCGGTCACCGACTCCGCGACCGACTGGCACGGGAGCTCGGAAGTCGTCGCGGGCAGACCGGCCTGCCCACTGCCGGCAACCTCACCCGCGGCCCGCAGCGCGGTCCTCCACATGAGATTGCTGACCCAGAGGGAGAGACAGTCCACCACGTATGTGCCACCCGTCGAGCGACGCAGGACGCCCGCCACGTCGAGCGGCTCCTCGACGGTCGTCCAGCCGCCCGCGGCGCGCGCCGTCTGGTGGCGTCGCACGCGCGCCGCCATCTCCGCATCGTCCTCCCCCGGGTAGGTGGCGACGAACACGCGCGGCCTAGGGAGCGCCTCCGCCATCGCCTGGGCGAGCGCGCTCTTGCCGCTGCGGCTGCCGCCGGTGATGAGCACCACGTCAGCCATCGCCCCGGCCGCCTCTCTCGTCGCCAAGCGGCCCGGAAGCGCACAGGCCGCAGAGCACTCCTCTCTCGCCGTCCAGACGCACGGTGGCCACGGCGGCGTTACAGATTTCAAAGGCGAGATGAGACCTCGGCGCCAGACCCAGCAGATGGCAGAGGAGGAACTGGATCACCCCACCATGCGTGAAAGCGACCACGGTCCGCGCCGGATCGGCGGCCAGGCGTCGCGCCAGCTCCGCGATGCGGTCGATGAACCCTCGCAGATCCTCGCCGCCGGGGAAGGCGAAGTCTGGTACCCAGGTCGCCCAGCGCTCCGCCAGCTCCGGATCCCGCCGCCACACTTCGGCAAACGTGAGACCCTCCCATGAACCGAAGTCGATCTCCCGCAGCGACTCTTCCACGACCGCTCGACGGCCATCGCCAGAGAGGGCGAGCTGCGCCGTCTCGCGAGCACGGCGCAGCGGACTGCTCTCGAACCGTGCCCCCTCCTCGCGAGCGACCAGCGCGCGCAACGCGCGCGCCTGCGCGCGCCCCGGCGCGGCCAGCGGCGGATCGCTCCTGCCCAGCAAGCGTCCTGCGCCGCCGCCCTCGCACGCGGCGTGGCGCACCAGGAGCAGTCGCTCAGCCATGGAGACGTCCGTGGCTCGTGTTCGCCTCGCCCACGTCAACCTTCCCTTCTCTCCGCCTCTCTCCAGTCATCCCAGCGCCGGCGGTATCTCGGCGTCTCACCAACGAAAACATCCCCGGACCCTAGCGGGTCCGGGGATGCCGTTATTCCATCCTCCTCGATTGCCGGACGAGCTCCAGTGACCGCGAGAGCTCAACATCTGCGCCGGCGCTGCATGGTGGGTCTTCTGGCTTCCGGATCTCCCTACTCGCCGCGCCTTCCCATTCTCGCGAACAGTGGCTCGTGCGGCTTTGGTCCCCGGTTACAGCGGCGGGTCCGCGACGGACTTTCACCGTCTTCCCCGTGGCTCTCTCGAGCCGGTCCCATGCTGACGTTCTGTTTACCGGACGCACTCCGGCCTGTCAAGCATGCTGCCGAAAGTGATATCATTCTAATATCGATCTCACCCTGGAGAACCGCAGGGTACACAGACGTCTGGGAGGACGCCATGAGCGTAGAACGCGAAACGAACGTGCCGAGCGGCTGGCTAATGCTCCTCGTGCTGCTCGCCCTCACCGCCGGCGGCGTAGCCCTCTTCCTCATCGGGGTGCTGCCGGGGACCGAGGCGCAGGGAGGGCAGACGAACGTGTGGGCATTGGCGTTCGGCCTGGCCCTGCTACTCGCCGTGAGCCTGATCATACCCGGGTTCTTCACCCTGCAGCCCAACGAGGCGCGGGTGTTGATCCTCTTTGGCTCCTACAAAGGGACCACGCGTCAGACCGGCTTTCGCTGGGGTAACCCCTTCTACTCCAACGGACCGGGGCAGGGCACAGTACAGCTGAGAGGCGCGGGGTTTCCCACAGCCGAGGCCAAAAAGCCCGGGAAGCCGTCACGCGGCCTGCGCCGCTACAAGGTCAGCCTGCGCGCCCGCACGCTCAACGGCGACCGGCTCAAAGTCAATGACCGGCGCGGCAATCCGGTAGAGATCGCCGCCGTGGTGGTCTGGCGAGTCGCCGACACGGCGCAAGCCGTCTTCGATGTGGACGACTACGAGCAGTACGTGGCCACGCAAAGTGAGTCCGCCCTCCGCCACGTGGCCAGCGCGTACGCCTACGATCACGGGACTGGAGACGAGACGAGTGCGGAGATCACCCTGCGCAGCAACGTGGTAGAGGTATCGCAGGCGCTGCAGAACGAACTCGAGCAGCGCCTGGCGAAGGCTGGCGTGACCGTCGACGAGGCGCGGCTGACCCATCTGGCCTACGCTCCGGAGATCGCGCAAGCGATGCTCCGCCGCCAGCAGGCCGAGGCGATTATCGCCGCGCGCCAGAAGATCGTCGCTGGCGCCGTCGGCATGGTCGACATGGCTTTGCGCGAGCTCTCGGCGAAGCAGGTGGTCAGCCTGGACGACGAACGCAAGGCCACCATGGTCAGCAACCTCATGGTCGTGCTGTGTGGCGAGAGCGAGGTGCACCCGGTTGTGAACGCCGGCACGTTGTACCAGTGACACTCACGATCCGACAGGGCATAGTCCACAGGTCGTCAGGGGTTGGACGCGAGCGATGAGCGAGCGCAAGAAGTTCCTGCTGCGCATAGATCCGCAGCTCTGGGCCGAGCTCGAACGCTGGGCGAGCGCCGAACTGCGCAGCGCCAATGGCCAGATCGAATATCTGCTCCGCGAGGCGGTCGCCCAGCGCCGAGCCGGAGGCGGCGCGCCCGCCCGGCCGGCGACTCCTCGAGCGAACGCGCCCCCACGCCAGGATACAGCCAGCCCACAGGACGAGCTGGATCGTTAGGGGCCCCGTTGCCGTCGCGCCCGCCGGCGGGCGCGACGCGCGAACGGCTCACGACACTAGTCACCGCGTCGGTCGAGGAGTAGGGTGTCCCGAACGGACAGGGGGTCGTGCGATGAACGAGATAGCGCCCGGCATCTCCCACTGGACAGCGCCGCATCCCGAATGGCGCACGCGCGATCCGTGGGGCCACCGCGTCGCTAGCTATGCCCTCGTCGATCGACGCGGACTCTCGCTCGTAGACCCTCTGCTGCCCCCCGAGGACACGGCAGAGCGAGCGCGTGTCCAAGCACGTCTCGATGAGCTTGTCGAAGCGGCACCCCGCCTCGACATCCTCATCACCATCCCCTACCACACGCGCAGCGCCGAACCTCTCTTCCACCGCTACCGCACACGTCTGCCCGTTCGCATCTGGGGGGCGCCCGGCGTCCGCACGCGCTTCCAGTCGTCCGTCACCCCGCTCACCCCGCTCCAGCCGGGCGACACCGCAGGGACCTCCGCCGTGGCTCTAGCCATCGGCAAGCCCCGCCGCTCGGAGATGCCGCTGTACTTCGCCGCGCACCGGGCGCTCGCGCTCGGCGACGTTATGGTGAATTACGCGGGTGCCGTTCGGATCTGGCAGCCGCCCCCGTTCACCGAGCGCTGGTATCGCGAGGCGTTTCTGCCCTCTCTGCACCCGCTCCTCACCCTCGACGTCGAGCGTATTCTGGTAACACACGGAGAGCCGGTGCTCAGCAGCGGAGCGGCGGCGCTTGCCGCAGCCGTACAGATGCCTCCATGGAGCGGGCCTCACGGTTAACCCCCGCCGATGAGTACGGCCTTCTGCTCAGCGCGAGCCCATTACCGCGGGAAGCGGCGGCACAGAACACGACGGTCGTGCCGGCCTAGGGCGCGGCGGTCCCTCCACGGAGCACGCCCTTGCCATCGAGCCACATGGTCAGTTCGCCCTCGGTAGGCCAGCCGACGATGTAGCCGGAGATCCCTCGCTCCAAGTTGCCAAGGCGGAGCTTGAACTGCTCGAGCAGCGGCTGGAGAGCGTGGTCGGCGGCGCTCACCGCCCACTCCTCTCCTCCCCCCTCGGGAGCGTTCAGCGACCACGGGTCGACCCCATACTGGATGCCAGCCAAGCGAGCCCTCCCGGTATCCAGATCGACGAGGAAGGCAATCATGAGCCCCGGGGCACGCGCCTCTACCAGGTATCCGACGATCTCCGCGCCCTCAGCCGTGAAACCCATGAAGCGCTCCTTCTGCTCCGAGTCGCTCGGATGACTCAAGATCGTGGCCGCGTGGGCAAGCGCCTGCGCCTCTCCCTTGGAGAGCTCGTGCTTCGCCGGAGGGCTGGGGGCAGACGACGGCGCGGTGAGCGTGACGTTGGGAACGGGGCTGGTGCCAGGTTTCTGGGAACCGTCACAGGCAGTTGCCAGGCCGCCCAGCAGCAGGAGCGCGAGGCACGCCGCTACTCGCCGGAGCGTGCTTGAACCCGCAGTCTTGCTGCATCGGAACCGTCGCCCCTTGCTGCCCACGCTCAGAGGCCCCCTTGTCGAAGTGCTGTGCGAGAAGTCTACTCGCAGCGCTACCTCAGTGGTACCCAAAGGCCACCACCGCGCCGCGTGACCGCGAGCCTACCACACCACCTCGAAGCGGCATTCGCGGTCGCCGGCGGCCAGACAGGTAAGCGCGCGGAGCCGGGCCTCGTCTACGGCGAGGAGGCCGGCGATCAGACCCCGATCGAGGCTGCACACCACGTGCGGCGTGGCGAGCGCCGGCTCGGCGAATACGCAGACGCCGATCGACAGCGCCGTACGCTCACCGTCTTCTCCGCGCGCCGCGCACCCGCCCTCGTTCAACCAATCGGCCACCACGAGAGCAGAGGGGGCAACCGCCGCTTTCCCCGTCGCGCCGCTCCCGCGCGTGAGCTGACGGCCCACCATGCGGCCGTATGCCCATCCCGCCGCCGCGGCAGCCGCCGCCGCCTCGGCCTGGCTGCTGGCCAGATCCAACATCGCTTCTGCCAGCAAGCGGGCGAGGAGGCTGTACTGCCGCGGCGGGACAGTCACACTCTCCGGCTGGCGAGAGGCTCGGTACACCTTCGCCGGCCGGCCGGTCGTCGCGGCACGACGAAGATCGGCGCAGAGCACGCCGGCGGCCACGAGCCGTTCGAGGTGGCTACGGGCAACCGTACGATGCACGCCGGCAAGATCCCCGGCGGCCGAGGCCGAGAGAGGCTCGGGAGCACGGACCACCAGCTCGTAGAGCAGCCGCCGCGTCGGATCGGAGAACGCATCCCCGAACCGGGTCAACCCGTCGTTATCGTGCTGCCATGAGGCAGACATGTGCCATGAGGCGGACATCCGTATCGCGTGCATCCTATCAGCCGCCACGACGTTTTGAGTGTGACAGCCCTCTCAACTGTCACGGAGGGCCGGGCGGCCCGTCTCGTCGACGGCGCGGTGCGAGGATCACGCACTACAGGCTCGCCCCGCCGCCGCCGTGATACCGCGACGAGGGAGGAGACGACAGCCTGTTGACGAGTGGCGCCATCGGTTGTAGCATTTCAGTGCGTTCTCACCCTCACAATAGAACGCTCGTGAGGCCTTCTCCAGGCATCTGCCCCTACCCCAGGTGCCGTGGAGCACGGCCCGAAAGGCGGCGCTTCCCTCCAGGCGCCGCCTTTCCTTGCTAGGGACCCGCCGGCGGTTCGCCGGCGTCGCACGCTCGTTCCCACGGCAACGCCGAGAGCCGCAGCAGGAAAGACGCCAGCTCGGTCTGCGGCATGACGACGTCGGCCGCCTGCCACACACACCGCGCGCCCTCGGCCATAGCTACCGCGAACCCGGCCCATTCCAGCATGTCGACGTCGTTCATCCCATCCCCGCACGCCACTGAATGTGCTCTCCCCACACCCCAGTGACGGCCGAGGAACTCGAGGGCACTGCGTTTGGTGGCCGTTGACGCAGTTATCTCGACATAGCCGGGCTGCGAGAGAGAGATCGCCAGCTCGTCTTTCCAGCGTTCCCGTAGTTCGGGCAAGAGCGAGACGGCGTCGGCGGCGGCCGTCATGAGGAGCAGCTTATCGGGCGCCGTGGACTGAACGAGGTGCTCCAGATCGTCGTCGAGTATGTAATCCACGCCGGTCCGCTGGACGTACAGGCGCGTCCATGCATCGAGTCGCTCCACGTGAAGCTGGTCGTCGACGAATGCGTTCACGTGGCGATTGCGCGCACGGGCGAAGCGTACTACCGCAGCCGCCACGCTCGCGGGCACCGGACGGTGCCGTAACTGGCGGCCGTCAGCCAGATCCGCGACGAGCGCGCCCTGGTAGCAGACCACGGTCCCGTCCACGATGCCGAGGAGCGCCGCGACACGGCGAGCGCTCTGGAACATGCGGCCCGTGCAGATCACCACGCGCACGCCGCTCGCCGCGAGCGCGGCGAGCGCCACCGCCATTTCGGAGGAAGGCTCGCCATGCAGGGGCAGCAACGTGCCATCCAAATCGGCGGCCACGAGCCGCGGCCGTACCGCGGGGAGGAAGCCGGTACCCAGGCGCAGAGGGAGTCTCACCGGCCGTGGAACGGCGGCTGCAGGTGTGACCAGGCCTCGGTCGGGGTACAGTGAGCTACGAAGCGGAGAAGACGGATCCTCAACAGAGGTCGCTTCTCAAAGAGACCTGGTGAACACCAGGTCTCTTTTCGTTGGGACGCGCTCCTCCAGCCGAGGCCAGGAGGAATGGTCACTTCCTGCGGAAGCTGTCGAAGAGCTTGTACAGGTCGACCTGACCCTCAAAGACACCGGCGACGAGCCAGCCGATGAAGGCGCAGAGCCCAATGAACAGCATCTCGCCGAAGCCGAGCCACATCCAGAGGAAGCCCACAAGGGCTCCGCCCAGAAGCCCAGCGTTCCGTCCTTTCACGCTCCTCCCCCGCCCTTCACGTCGAGCTTCTCGACATCGAGGTCCACGCGCGTCAGGTCGAGACCCGTGGCTCGCCGCAACTCGCGCCGTACCACCGCCGCGACCTGCGTCCGGAGCCCCAGGAGATCGCAGCATCCGCGGAGCTGCACCAGGACTCGCGCGCTGTACGCATGACCCGTTGTACACAACACTACCTTGACCGCGTGGAGCACGGGAAGCTGCCGATGCAAGACCTCGGCTAGCAGGCGATCGAGCGTCGCGGCCTCCACCACAACCGCCGCGTTGGACTCCCCCAAGTCGAGCCTCCGTACTCCCGATGAGCGCCGGCGGAGCAGACGCAGCGCGGCAGCTCCACAGACAATCGCCGCCAGTGCGGCTACCACACCCGCCACAGTCGGCCGTATCCAGCCACTGTCGGATACCAGCCACGAAGTCCAGGCGGGCAACTCCCAGATGACTCCAGCCTGGGCGGCCAGCAAAACCTCCCGCACGAGCGCGGCTCCGGCGATAGCGGCGCCGACCAAACCAGCCACTGCGATGACCGCACGCGCGATCATCGCAGGTACATCCGCAGACGTCGGATGCTCACGACGTCGACCGACACCGCGGACGTCGCCGGCGGCAAGCCGGCGGTATCGCACAGCGCGCTCCGCACCGCTCGCTCGCCGATGCCGCGCAGCGTCGTCGCATCGGCCAGCGGACGGGCGATGATCTCCACCTCGGCCGCCAACCGGCCTCTTCGCAGGCGCACTCGCGGCGCGACGCGCAGAACATCCGGATGCGCCGCCAGCTCGGCTCTCACGAGCTGTTCCAGCGCTCCGGCTCGGACCACGACGTCGCCCTCTTCTGAGGCAAACTGCAGCACCAGGTCGCGCTGGCGCAAGCCGACCGCGAGTACCAGAAGCGAGACGACAAAGGCCAGCAGCAGCAGGCCGATACGCCCACCATGATCGACGGGGACGCCAAACTTGCCCCATGGCGAGTAGGGAGAGCCGGATGCCACCGCCGCCAGACGGACAGCCAGCAGCGCAAGCGCCACTCCAGCCGCGACGAGGATGACCGCCGCGAGCACCGAGGCAAAGCGGTCGGCCGTCGCCGCGCGCTCCCTGGCGTCATTCGACGGCACTCGCTCCCCCCCCGTCGTCGGGGAAGTGAACGTCGCTTACCAGGACGTTGACCGCCCGGACCTTGAGCCCGGTGATCCCCTCCACCTGCGTCCGCACCGCGCCACGGCACAACTCGGCGACCTTCGTCATGTTTGCACCGTAGGTGACCACGAGCGTGACGTCTACGTCCACCGTGTCGTCTACGATGTCCACGCTAACGCCCTGCGTGCGGCTCTCTCCGCGGAGACTGGAAAGAGCCCGTGAGGCCGCACCGCCCAGCGCGTGCACACCTTCGATCTCCCTGCATGCGTTGTGGGCGACCTTAGCGACCACATTGTCTGAGATGGTCACCGACCCGTTGGTCGCCTCGCTCTCGGGGTGCGATACATCGGCCATGGCGCCTCCTTGACGTGTCGCGTGCACCTGCAACTCTACTCGGATTCACGTCTCCCGCGCATCATGGGCCGTGAATCCGGCATCGACGACCACTCGACAGGTAGGCCGCCGACTGAGAGATCCGGCCGCGCGCCGCGCGGAAGGCACGCCGAAGACAGCAGAGAACCCGTCAGCCGCACCTCGAGTAGCCGCACAGCCTGCAGACCATGCACCCGCCCTCGTGCTCGATAACTCCACCGCAGTCTGGACACGCGCCCTGCGCCACCTCGACGAGGGTGAGCTGCGGCTCCGGAGTACCGGAGCTGGCCGCGCCCAGCACGTAACGACGCTCGAGCGCCTTGCCGATCGCATCGGCACAGCTGGTGCAGGCGTTGGGCCCCAGGCCGTAGGGGACGTGGCAGCGAATGCCCTTCAGCTGCTCCACGATCTCCATCGGCTGAGCGCCTTTCTTCAAGGCGAGCGAGATGAGCCGCCCGAGGGCTTCGGTGTTCGAGGAGGCACAGCCGCCGGCCTTGCCCATGTTGGCGAACACCTCGCGAGCTCCGAGCTCATCGTCGTTCATGATCACGAACAGCTTGCCGCACCCCGTTTCCACCCGCTCGGTGGCGCCGGAGAGCAGCCGCGGGCGCGAAGGTCGCGTAACCGCGAGGCCGGCGACCGGATCGCGCGGCTGCTCCTTCTTCTTCTGCCCGACGTTGAGAACCTGCTCTTCGCGACTGCCGTCGCGGTAAATAGTGACACCCTTGCACCCCGCCTGAAAGGCGAGCAGGTACACCTTTTCCACGTCCTCGACGGTGGCATGGTGGGGGAAATTGACCGTCTTGGAGACAGCGTTGTCCGTATGACGCTGGAACGCCGCCTGCAGCCGGATGTGCCACTCGGGCGAGACGTCGTGAGCGGTGGCGAACACGCGTCGCCACCGCTCGGGCACCTCGTCGATGTGACGCACGGACCCCTCTTCAGCGATGCGCTTCATGAGCGCCTCGGAGTAGAAGCCCTCGCGGCGAGCGACCTGCTCGAAGTAGGGGTGTACCTCGAGCATCTCGTCGTCGTCGAGCACCTTGCGGCGCACGTAGCTGACGGCGAACAGCGGCTCGACCCCGCTTGAGCAGCCGGCGATGATGCTGATGGTACCGGTCGGCGCGATCGTCGTGCGGGTCGCGTTCCGCACCTTCGCACCACCCGGCGTGTCGTACACCGAGCCCTCGAAATTGGGAAACACCCCCCGCTCTTCGGCCAGCTCGACCGACGCCGCCGTGGCCTCCGCCTCCACGAAGCCCATGAGCTCCTCCGCCAACTGCGTGGCCTGATCCGAATCGTAGGGAATGGCGAGTCGGAAGAGCATGTCCGCGAAGCCCATGACGCCGAGGCCGATCTTGCGGTTGCCGCGCGTCATCTCGGCGATCTGCGGCAACGGGTATTTGTTCACATCGATGACGTCGTCGAGGAAGCGCACGGCAGTGCGGACGATGCGCCGCAGATGATCGTAGTCTACCCGGCCGTCTTCCACGACCTTGTCCACGTTGATCGAGCCCAGATTACAGCTCTCGTACGGCAGGAGCGGCTGCTCCCCGCAGGGGTTGGTGCTCTCGATGTCGCCGAGGTGCGGCGTGGGATTGTCTTGGTTGATGCGATCGATGAAGACGATGCCAGGGTCGCCGTTCTTCCACGCCAACGTGACCATGCTGCGGAAGACCTTGCGCGCGTTCAGGCGCTGAACGACTTCGCCCGAACGCGGATTGACGAGGGAGTACTCGCGATCTTCCTCCACCGCCCGCATGAACTCGTCAGTGACGGCGACGGAGATGTTGAAGTTGTTCAGGCGATCGTCGTCTTGCTTGGCACAGATGAACTCGAGGATATCGGGATGGTCCACGCGCATGATGCCCATGTTGGCGCCACGCCGGGTACCCCCCTGCTTGATGGTCTCGGTGGCGGCATCGAACACGCTCATGAACGACAGCGGCCCGGAGGACACGCCCTTGGTGGACGAGACAACGTCGTTACGGGGCCGCACACGCGAGAAGCTGAAGCCAGTGCCGCCACCGCTCTTGTGGATGAGCGCGGTGTTCTTGATGGCCTCGAAGATGGAGTCCATCGAGTCGCCCACGGGCAGCACGAAACACGCCGAGAGCTGGCCGAGCTCTTTGCCCGCGTTCATCAGCGTCGGGCTGTTGGGCAGGAACTCGAGGCTCGTCATGAGATCGTAGAACCTGGCCTGCCACTCGTCGAGGGAGGCCGCGGGGTTGTAGAGCCGCTCCGCCTGCGCGACTGCCCGGGCGACGCGAGCGAACATCTCTTCGGGGGTCTCGAGCAGCTCGCCCTTTTCGCCCTTTCGGAGGTAGCGACGCTGGAGCACCTTCAACGCGTTTGCGGAGAGCTCCACTACCTTCTGTCCCATGATGCCCCCTCTATCTCCTGATCCGGACCGAGCGCGGATTTGCGTTCCCGTTCGTCCGGCACCTCTCGCGATACACCTGCACGTTCCGCCCGCCACACCGGGCCGCGGCCGCCCGGCGCCTCTTGTGCACCCCACGTAGGGTGCTCAGCCGGACTCGCCGCGGCGAACACCGCGTCGAGCGCCAACTGGTGACGGTGGGCGGCGGGCTCCTGTTCCAGCCTCGTGAGCTCCTCCTGGAACTCCTCTACGTCCTCGAACTGACGATAGACAGAGGCGAACCGCACGTAGGCCACCTTGTCGAGCAGCCGGAGCTGCCGCAGAGCGCGCTCGCCGATTTCGGCTGAGCTGACGCGCTGCAAGCCGCCTCGACGGAGCTGGCCTTCGATGCCCCCGACCAGCTCCTCCAGCAATTCCAGAGGGATGTCGCGCTTCTCGCAGGCGCGGAGCAGCCCGTTGAGCAGCTTGCGCCGCGAGAATACCTCCTCGTGACCGTCGCGCTTGACCACTATGAGAGGCATCTCATCGACGCGTTCGTAGGTGGTGAAGCGTTTTTCGCACGCAAGGCATTCACGGCGGCGGCGGATTGCGTCGCCAGCCGCCGCATCGCGCGAATCGACGACCTTGCTCTCGTGACTGCCACAGTACGGGCATCTCATCCGCACGGTCCTTCCACAGGATATCCACAATATGTTGTGGCTGAAGTATCTGAAGACATCACTATAGACCACAGCGCCTCGGACGCAAGGCCTCCTGACCCTCTTTCTCGGTTAGGAGAAGAGAGATGCGACCCGTCATACTCTCGTCTTCAACTATACGGTTAGACTTCCTCCATCACGTGGGTTTCCTGCGTCACCGTCTTCCCCGCGAGAACGGCAGGCCGTCCAGCGCGTTTGACGAGCCGAAGCCTGGTAGAATCCGTCGAGCACGCGCGTCCCTCGGCGTGCGTGCTCGACGGAGGAGCAGCTGTGAGGATCGTCGTCCTTCCCACCTATAACGAACGCCAGACCCTGCCTGTGATCGTCCAGCGCATCCTCGCTGTGTCGCAGGAACATAGTTTAGGGCTCTCCGTGCTCGTCGTCGACGACGCGTCGCCCGATGGCACCGGCCACATCGCCGATACCCTAGCCGCCGAGGACGAGCGGATCGCCGTCCTGCATCGCCCCGCGAAACAGGGGCTGGCCGCGGCCTACTTCGCCGGCTTTCAGCACGCGCTCTCAGAGGGCGCCGAACTGATCTTCGAGATGGATGCGGACCTGAGCCACGATGCCGCCTACCTCCCCGGGATGATCGCCCGCATCGACGAAGGTGCCGACGTGGTTCTCGGCTCACGGTATGTCCGCGGTGGTAGCGTTACCGGATGGCCGGCGACCCGCCGCCTGATCAGCCGCGGCGGGTGCCTGTACGCGCAGACCATCCTCGGCCTGCCGTATCGTGATCTGACAGGCGGTTTCAAGTGCTTTCGCCGGCGGGTACTGGAGGCCATCGACTTCAGCACGATCCGCGCCGGCGGGTACGGTTTCCAGATCGAGATGACGTACCGCGCCCATCGCCTCGGCTTCCGCATCGTCGAGTTGCCGATCGTGTTCATCGAGCGGGCAGCCGGTGAATCCAAGATGAATAAGGGCATCGTGCTGGAAGCCGCGCTCATGGTCTGGCGCCTCCGGTTCTCGCGAGTCGCTGCCCTATGACGACGAGCACCAGCCGACCCGGCACCGTGACCGCCGGCACTCCCGATACTACCGATACCACTGCTCGCATCTTCAGCCGCGACTTCATCTTCATGTGGGCCGCGAGCTTCTCGGGGTTCTTCAGCTTCTACGTCATCCAACAGCCGACTCTCCCACTCTACGTAGAGAGCCTAGGCGGATCGGCAGCGGAGATCGGCTGGGTGGCCGGAGTATTCTCGGTGGCCAGCCTCCTGTGCCAGCCGCTCGTGGGGCGCGCCGTCGACACGCTGGGGCCACGCACCGTGATCCTCACCGGAAGCTTGCTGTTCCTGCTCTGCGCCCCGATCTACGCCGTGGCTTCGGCCCTGCCGCTGCTCATCGCACTGCGCATGGTGCATGGCGCCGGTATGGCGATGTTCACCACCTCAGGGACCACGTACGCGACGGACCTCGCGCCGGTAAAGCGACGTGCTCAAACGATCAGTTACTTCGGCATCGGCGGCAACCTAGCTCTGGGGCTCGGCCCGCTCGCCGCCTCGCTGCTGCTCGCCGCCCACGTGAGCTACGAGAAGATCTTCCTGGTGGCTACGGCGATCGCCCTGGCGAGCGTCCTCCTGATAGTCCCCGCGGGCGAAAGCCGGCAGCGCCGTGGTCGTCAGCACGACTGGTCGCTGCGCACGTTCTTCGACAGCCGTGCGGTGGCACCCGCCCTCCTGTTACTCACCGCGTCGTTCACGTACGGCACGCTGGGTACATTCCTCCCCGTCTGGATCCCGCGCGCCGGCCTCGAGACCTCCACTGTGGCGTGGTTCTGGCTCGTCTACGCGGCCGCGCTCGTGTTCACACGGCTCTTCAGCGGCAGACTAGCCGACCGCTTCGGACGGCCCGCGGCTATCATCCCAGGCCTGATCCTGGTGAGCAGCGCGATGTTCCTTCTCTCTTTCCTCAACAGCGTTTCACTTCTCGTGTTGTCCGCCGCTTTGTACGCAGCGGGGTTCGCGTTCGTCTGCCCCACGCTCTTCGCGCTGGCCGCCGACCGCGTAGCCGCCAGCAAGCGTGGCATCGCGTTCGCCACACTGGAAGCCTTCTTCGGCGCGGGCATCGGTATCAGCGCCATGATGAACGGCGTGCTGGCCAACGCCCTCGGTTACCCAGTGGTATTCATCCTCTCGGGAGCGGTGCCGCTGATCGGCCTCGCGGGCAGCCTGGTCATCCTCTACCACCGCAACTCCGCGAGCGGAGGAGACCCCTCCTGAGCAGGCAGGCGGCGCGGGGCGAGGCCCGCGTGCTCGCCGTCGACGTGGGCGCGGGCACGCTCGATGTGCTGGTGGCCGAACAAGACCAGCGACCCGAAAACTGGCCGAAGCTCGTGGTACCCTCCCGCTCGGCGGCCGTGGCTCGTCAGATCGGCGCCGCGACCGCGGAACGGCGCGCCGTCGTCTTCAGAGGACCCACCATGGGCGGTGGGGCCGACAGCCGCGCCATGAAAGCCCACGTAGCCGCCGGACTGCCCTTTTTTGCCACAGCCCCGGCGGCGCTCACCTTCGACGACGACCTCGCGGCAGTCGGCGCCGCGGGCGTCCAGGTACTCGACGAAGCCGAGGCCGAGCGCGAGGTCCAGCGCGACGCCGTGGACGTGCGCAGCGGCGACGTAGACCTCGGCGCGCTGGCGAAAGCTCTCGCTTGCCTCGCGGTGCCCACGGCAGTCACCGCCGCCGCCGTGGCCGCGCAAGATCACGGCTTTAGCCCCATGGCGTCCAACCGCATCCTGCGCTTCCGCACATGGGAACGGGCGGTCGCGGAGCACCGTCCGCTGTCCTCGCTGTTCTGGCGCGCCGAGAGCATCCCCACCCTCCTCACGCGCTTGCGCGCCGCGGCAAACTGCCTGGCCCCTCTGGGCGTTCCCATCCTGGCCGGCGATACGGGGCCGGCCGCCCTCCTGGGCGCCATAGGCGCGGACACCAGTGCGATCCTGGTGAACGTGGGCAATGGGCACACCATCTGTGTGGTAGCGCTCGACGGTCGGCTGGCGGGTGTCCTCGAGCACCACACCGGCTGCCTCGACGAGCGGCGCCTCGCGGTGCTCTTGCGCCGCTTTCTCGCCGGAGAAGTGACCACTGACGAGGTACGCGCCGACGGCGGCCACGGAGCCGTGCTCCGCTCGCCGGTGCCGACAGATCTCCCGCTGCTGGTCACCGGGCCGAGGCGCGACTTACTGGTGGTACCCGATCTCGCCGTGCGCTTCCCGGCGCCCTATGGAGACATGATGATGACCGGTCCTGCCGGGCTGCTGCGCGCCTGTCAGGTCCACGGCCTATGGCCCGGGCAACTACCGCACGGGTAGCCTAGCGCGGCAGGAGCGTCCCCGCGCCCGCCGCCAGCGCCCTCCGGTATACGAGCTGTGCGCAGACCACGTCTTCCACAGCGATGCCGAGGTTCAGGCAGAAGATGCGCTGTCGCGACGAGGTTCTGCCGGCCACCCGGCCGACGACCACCTCGCCCAGGTCCGCGTTGATGACGGACGGCACACCGCCCAGCCACGCCCCGTCCGCCTTTGTCGCCGCCACCTGGGCGGCATCGTCCACTACAAAACGGTCGCACTCGGCCATGGCCTGCTCCGTCCACGCGGCATCGTAGTCCAGCGCCACCACGAGCGCTCCCGGCATGAGCAAGCCGGCGCCGAGCGGCGGCGGCACGCCGGGGATCATGGTGATGGCGGTGACCACGATCTGCGCCCCATGGCAAACCTCTTCCGCCGAGGAGCACACCGCGCACCGCAGGTTCAGGGTCTCGGCCTCTTCAGCGAAGGCCGTCGCCGCCTCCGCACGGCTGTCGAAGCAGCGGACGGCGCGTAGCGTCGGCAGCGTCGCGGTGAGGGCGCGCAGGCTCGCCCGAGCCTGCGCGCCGCACCCGAGCACGCCCACGCACGCGGCACCCGGCGGCGCGAGGTACCGGGCCGCCACCGCGACGCTAGCTCCCGTGCGGTGTGCGGTGATCGATGCCCCCTCCAGCACGGCCACGGGCACGCCCGTCTGCGGATCGTGGAGCACGATGAGCGCACTGATCACGGGCAGGTGCCGCGCGGCGTTCTGCGGAAACGCCATCACGAGCTTCACACCCAGCCCGCATTCCTCGGCCGCCGGCCGTTCGGGGGCCAACCACGCCGGCATGACTTGGGCGAAGGCGCCAGACACCCCATGCATGGTCACCTTCGGCGGTATGAGCACAGTTCCCAGGCCTTTGAGCCGAAACGCCTCGTCGACCGCGGCGACCACCTCGGCCATCTCTACGCCAAGCCCCTCGATATCCGCACGAGACAGGTACAGGAGGTGCTGCCCCCCACGAACTTCTCCAGCTCCCAACGCAAGGGAGGACTCCTGCTCGCCCTCCTGCCTCGGTACTTGATCGCTCACCGCCCGCGCGAGCTGAGCCTCAAAGGCCGCAGTGGCCGCCTGATCGTAGGTAGCGAAGACGACGCGCCGCAGCCCAGTCTCCGGCCGTTCTCCGAGGTAGCTCGTCACGGCAGCCATCATGAGACAGGCACACTCGGCAACCGGAAACCCGCCGACGCCCGTGCCGAAGGCGGGCAGCGCCAGAGAGGAGACCCCGAGCTTGTCGGCCAACGCCAGCGCGCTCTCGGTGGCGGAACTGATGGCCGCGGCGTTCGTCCGCAGGTCTTGTCCCATGACGGCGGCGTGGATCACCCAACGGGCAGTCAATCGCCCTCCAGTGGTGGCGACCGCCTGACCAACGGCGATCGGCCCCTGTGCCACCGCCTCCCGCTCGATCTCCACACCGCCCCGGCGCTTGAGAGCACCGGCGACCCCAGCGCCCATCCACAGGCGATCGTTGGCGGCGTTAGCCACCGCGTCGACCGCCAACACGGCGATGTCCCCTTGCACTACCATGAGCTGTGTTCTGAACGACCGGGTCACCGAACCCCCTTTTGTCACGCACACACCGCACCTCGTCGGCGCCGCCCTTCATGGTCTAGCTGTAAAGGTACCGATCGCGGAGCCACGCCGCTACGAGAGAGAATACGATACCCCGACGGCCACACAGACCGTGTCCGGTCGTCGCCCCAGACGCGCCCGCGTACAATGAACAGGTGAAGATCCTAGCCCCCTTCTCGCTCCCCCATGAGGTACCGGAGCTCATCGCCGCCGGGGCCACCGAGCTGTACTGCGGAGTGGTACCCGAAGAGCTCCGTCACGAGGTTGGCGATTTCGAGTCGCTCAACCGACGGCGAGGCTACGACGCCAATCTCTGGAGCCTGGAGGACTTGGAGCACTCCACGGCCGTAGCGCACGCCCAGAGCATGCCGGTCTTCGTCACGCTCAACCGCTTCTTCTCGCACCGTCAGTACCCGGCTCTCCTCCAGCTCGCGCGCGACCTGCGCGCGGCCGGCGCCGACGGACTCATCGTCGTCGACCCCGCGCTCATGCTCGCCCTGCGCGACGAGGGAGTGCGCTTTCCATACCTCGCCGTGGGCACCGGGGGCAGTACCTTCAACGCTTCTACCGTGACCTTCTACCGCACGCTCGGCGCCACACGGGTCATCCTCTCCCGTCACCTTACGGTGCCCGAGATCCGCGCGATTGCCGCGGAAGCACCAGCCGATGTAGAGCTCGAGGTCTTCATCCTCCACAGCCTGTGCCCGTTTGAAGATGGTTTCTGCTCTTTCTACCACGGCCACGACCCTTCGCCGGACAGCCCCGGACCGCTGCCCCCAGGCTGCTTGCCGAGCTACGACCCGTGGTTCGAGGGCGTCGGGTGCCGCCTGCGGTTCCAGGCACACCGGGTCGGCGAGGCGGGGACGGCGTTCGGACCGGTGTTCGCCCACGACCGGGCCGACGAGCTCCGGCACGGCGGCGCCGATTGCGGCGTCTGCGCCCTGCCGGAGCTCCTGGAGGCCGGCATCCACAGCGTGAAGATCGTGGAGCGCGCCTTCCCTACCCAGCGCAAGGTATCAGCCACACAGTTCGTTCGCCGTGCACTGACGATCGCCCAGAGCACGCCCCCGCCGTCACGGCGCGACTTCCAGGTACAGGCACAGGAGCTCTATCGCCAGATGACTGGCCATCCGTGCTCGGGCTACGAGTGCTACTATCCAGCCGCCGTCGTGGCACGAGGGTCACTCTAAATGGAACGAGCCCTCTACGTGACCGACGCGGAAGCACTGGAGAGCCTGTCTTCAGACGCCCTCCCCGACCGACTGTACTTCGGGCACGAGTTCTGCCAGCGTCGCCTGCCCTCCGCGCGTCAGCTCCAGACCGTGTACGCCTGGTGCGAACAGCATCGGCTCCCCCTCACCTTTGTCACACCGCCGCTCACCGACGCCGGCCTCCGGCAGGTGGAGCCACTCCTGGACGAGCTGGAGAGCCACCGCGCGGAGCACGAGGTGGTCGTCGGCGATTTCGGCCTGCTCGCTCTGCTCGCGCGCGAGCGGCCCGCGCTAGTTCCAGTGCTCGGCCGCCTCCTGGCGCGTCAGCACCGCGATCCGCGGCTCGCCCGCCTGCGCGGCGACGGCTCGCTGGTAATGGCCGGCGGCCGCCTGTGGCAGCACCTTCCGCTGCCGCCAGACGCTGCCGCGACGTACCGCTCTTGCCCGCTGGATGCACCGGCGCTGCAGACGCTGCTCGCCGAGCTCGGCGTGCGCCGTGTAGAGCTCGACAACGTGGTCCAAGGCTTGGACGTGAGCCTCCCGCCCACCCTCGTCGCGTCGCTCCACGTCCCCTGGGTCTGCGTGACCACCTCCCGCCGCTGCCAGGCGGATCCCGCAACTGCCCCACGGCCTTTCGACTGTTTGATCTCTTCCTGCCGGCGGGGCTGCGGCGCCACCTACGAGCTCACCTCGCCAACCCTGAACACGCCGCTCTTTAAGCGCGGCAATACGGTCTTCTTCCGCAACGATCAGCTACCCGCGAAAGCCGATCTCGCCGCCGCTCGTATCGACCGGCTTGTGACGACGACGCTGCCCCCGGTATGACAACGCCGCGGGGCGGCGGGAGCCAACCTGGCCTCCCGCCGCCCCGCGGCGCCGCTACGTCATGGAGTCGCGCCGGCCGCCGGCCGGCGCGACTCCACCCCTTTACTTAGCGCCCGGTTGCTGGCACGCCTCCTTGCGCGGCCGCTGACCTGTCTTTGATGAGCGGCCGGCCGAGCGGCAATCGCCAACCCACCGAGGACAGAATGGCGTCGGCACCACTCAGGATGCCGCCGACACCAGCCACGAAGAACGCCCAGCCGCTCACGTCCATCAGCACCTGGCCACCGTAGCCCCAGAAGATGAACGCCAGCGTGATGAGACCCACATCGGCGGCGATGATAGAGCCCCACGCCGCCGCGTGCGAGTACTTCATGAAGATCGGCGTCTCTATGATGAGCACTATGCCGAGAACGAACCACATGTAGCCCTGGATGCGACCATCCACGACCCATTCGTTCTTGGCGGCCATCCAGCCGATGAAGTAGTTGAGCGCCGACGCACCGGCGAAGAACGCTCCGAAGTACAGCCACGTAACGCCACCCGCAAGGTTGCCGAGCTTGAGCTGCGAGATCGCGGCGCCCATGTAGGCGATCAGGCACGCCACCGAGATGGCGGCCATGTAAATCTGGGCGGCAGGATCTACGTACCCCAAGAGGAAAGCCCAAGCCATAACCACGGCTACGGAGTAGCCGATCCAGCCTGCAGCGCCGGCATCGGCGATAGCCGGGCGTGTGTCGGTTTCAGCCATGAGAGTCGTCCCTCCGTCTGCTGCGTTCAGCGCGCCCGCGTGCCTGCGCCGTTACCGTTCGGCTTAGTCACAAGGTAGTTGCCGAACCGAGTGACCTCGGCGGCATACCCGGGCTGGATCGCGATTGTGGTGGTAGGTTCTACGATGACCGCCGGTCCCTCGATCACGTTGCCGTACAGCAGCGGCATGCCGAGGTACAACGGCGCTTCGACCGTGCCTCCGGCCTCGCGGAAGTACGCCTTGCGAGCCCCCTTGAGGGCCGCCGTCGGTAGTTCCGCGACCGGATCGTGGCCGATCTCCTTGACTCGCTCGTCAACGTCACGCCGGCCGATGGCCTTCAGACGCCAGAACACGCACTCCACGTAGCTGTCCTCGCGCACCGCAAAGGCCTTCTCGTGCTCGACGTTGAACGTCTCGACCAGCTTCGCCAATCCCGCCTTGTCGAGTTTCCCGTTCTTCGTGAGGAACTCGTCGATGCGCACGGGGATCTCCCACACCTGATAGGGGTAGCGACCCTCCATCCACACCTCGGCCGCTCTGTTCTCAGGGGCGATCCGGTTCCGCTCGAAGAAGTCGTTGGCCTCTTGGAAGAGGCTGCCGAGCATCTCGTTCACGGCGGTGAAGTCGAACTCGCGCGTCTCCGTGTACACGCTGCCGGTGAACTCCGAGATGGCCTCCGAGAACACGCCGCCGACGGCGCTCAGCGCGCCCGCGGTCTTCGGGATGAGCACCTTGCCCATCTCCAGCCCCTCGGCTAGCGGAATAGCGTGCGCTCCACAGGCGCCGCCGCCGACCACCATGACGAAGTTACGCGGGTCGATGCCCTGCCAGATGGTGATGTCCTTGATGGCCGTCACCATGTTGGCGTTCACCGTGGTCCAGATAGTGAACGCCGCCTCTTCCACACTGAGGCCCAGCGGATCAGCGACGTCCCTGCGGACGGCCTCTTCGGCGAGGTCCACGCGCAGGGTCATCTTGCCGTCGTTGAAGTAGTCAGGGTCCAGGTAGCCGAGGATCACGTTGGCGTCCGAGACCGTCGCCTGCGTTCCGCCACGGTCGTAGCACGCCGGGCCAGGCTGCGAGCCCGCGCTCTGGGGACCCACGCGAACCATGCCGCCGGCGTCTACCCACGCGATGCTGCCGCCGCCGGCGCCGATGCTATGAACGTTGACGCGCGAGATCCCTGGCACTTCCCAGCCGATCTTCGTCTCGCGCGACACCGCGCAGACGCCGTCGCGCACGCAGCTCACGTCGAAGGTCGTGCCGCCCATATCCAGCACGACCGCGTTCTGCTCGTTCAACTCGTCGAACGACAGGCGCGCGCCAGCCACAGGGGCCAGGGCGGGGCCGGAGTCGATGGCATACAGCGGCCGAGCGATGAGCTCCTCGGCATTCCCCACGCCACCGGTCGAGTTGAGCATGCCGACTTCCCCATGGTAGCCGGCCTCGTTCATCCGCCGGTTCACACGGCGGCAGTAGGTGGCGATCAGACGCTTCAGCGAGGCGTCCATGGCGGCCGATACCCAGCGGCGATACTCACGGATGCACGGATTGACCTCGGAGGACAACACGACCTCGATCTCCGGGTCCTCGGCCTCAATGATCTCGCGAATACGCTCCTCGTGAACGGGATTGGCCACCGACCAGATCAGACACACGGCCACAGTGTCCACGTTCCACTTCTTGAACTGAGCCAGGGCCGCCTGCACGTCGCTCTCGACGAGCGGAATGTCGATGCCCCCCTCCGCGTTGACTCGCTCCGTCACTGGCAGAGTGAGGTAACGCGGGATGTACGGCTCGGGGAAGTCGATCTGGAAGTCGAAGGGGTTCTTGATGGGGCCGTCCCGGAACAGCAAGACGTCCCGGAAGCCCTCGGTGACGATCATGCCGACCTTGCCGACCTTCTTCTCGAGGACGGCGTTGGTGGCGATGGTGGATCCGTGCGTGAGTGCTCCGCCGCTGGCGAGACTGCAGCTCAGCAGGAAGTCCTCCAGCGACTCATTGAAGTAGTCGGCGGCACGGTTGGCGGCCTCGAGCATGCCCTCGAGGTAGTCGTGCGGCGTCGTCGGCGCCTTGAAGACGTTAACGTCGCCGTTCTCGTCCAGCACGGCGACATCCGTGAAGGTGCCGCCGACATCGATGCAGACGTATTTTCCCATTGTCATCGCTCCTCGTGCGCCAGCCGTCAGGCCTTAGCCTGGCCGCGTTCAGCTCGCTTGGCGGCGCGCAGCTTCTCGGTGGCCGCGTAGTCGACCGAGAAGAGCTCGGGCTCTAGGTCGAGGACCACGCCGTACACGTCGCGTGCCTTCTCCACGGATGTCCAGCCCTCGCGCACCCTGTGGCGCACAAGCTCGGGGTCGCGTTCCAGCGGATCGCCAAAGCCGCCACCGCTGGAGCTCTCCGACACCATCGCCTCGCCGAGCGGGAACTCGGGGTTGGCGAACGGCGGCAGGTTCACTCGCGACGACTCGCCCTCGGCAATGGTGTACTTCCAGGCCGCCGCCTGATGGCCGTTCAAGCCACCATAGGCACCCTTCGGCAGGTTCTCGATGCCGTCGCAGGAGTAGGCGGCCATCAGCGGATGATGCCGCGGAGCCAGCACGAACTTGCACGCCGGGGCGGAATCCCACTGCCCAGCGCCGGCCGAGTCGGTGATGAGCTCCTCGTGGATCACCTGCACGGGGTACCGCTGCTCCATGATCTCCGTGCCCGTCCAGTAGAGGGCACCGCCGGTGCAGGGGTACTGGTAGGTGATCCAGCCGTCGTGGCCCTTAACGCCAGGGCCGCCGGTCATGCCGCAGAACAACTGGTTGACGTACGGCTCGTCGTTGCGCCGCCAGTCCTTGCCGGAGATGACCGACACGGCCGGGCACTGCACCGCGCCGCCCTCGGCCATGCCACGGATATCGCTGATCTGGTTCATCAGACACTGCACGCCGCTGATGAGTCGGTCGGCGACGTTGGTGGTGGCCACCGAGGAGGAGTAGGGCAGCTTGGCCTTGCCGACACAGCAGCCCTCGCGCATGAGCACCGTGATGTGGCTCATGGCGCCCTCGTTCTGCGGTACGTCGGGAGCCATACGGTTCAAGACGCCGGCGCGGACGCTGGCGAGAGTCGTCGCTTCACAGAGGTTGAGACCGCACTCGTGCGAGTCGGCGTTGTCGCGCAAGTCGATGACGATGTTGCCCTCTTCGGGCTCAACCGTGCACACGATGTGGATGTCGACACCGCCCGGAAGCAGACCGGGGATGGGATCGTGCTTGATGTGGTAGTCCCAGGTACCAGCCGGGAACTTGCGAATCTCCTCCACGATGCGCTTGGAACCGTACTCCTGATACGCGTCGCAGAACGCGCGGATCAGGTCGTTACCGTACTCCTCGCACATCTCCTTCAGGCGCCGCTCGCCGATCCGGGCAGAGCCGACACCAGCCAGGTAGTCGCCGTACCACTGGTCTGGCACGCGAATGCGCATCTGCGCGATCTTCACCAGATCGGGGACGTCCTGATAGTCCTTCTGGATCTTCACGCACGGCCAGATCAGAGCGCCTTCCTCGTAGAGGTCGCGCGCCGTCGGCACGTAGGTGCTGGGAATGCTGTTACCGCAGTCAGCCTGATGCCCTTTGGCCGCGGTGAAGAACATCAGCTCGCCGTCGCTGAAGACCGGCGCGATGTAGGTGTAGTCGGCAGGATGGGTGTTGCCCGTGTAAGGAGAGTTGTTGAGGAACAGGTCGCCCTCTTTGACTCCCTCAGGATGATCGAACGTGGGCTTGACGGTGAGCCCCATGTTGGCGCAGTGCACGGGGATGCACGGCGGCAGGGAGATCACATCACCGTTTCGATCGCAGATCGCCGTTGACAGGTCGCGGCAGATACTCATCAGCAGCGACCGCGCCGAACGGATCATCGTGTTGGTCATCTCGATGCCGATGCAGTACAGCCGGCTCGAGAGGACGGACATCAGGTACGGCTCGACCTCGATGTCCGCAGCGCTCCTAGAAATCACGGAGTCTTTGACAGTTGCCATGAAATACGACCTCGTCGTCGCTGTTCACGACGGGCGGAGAGCCCGTCGCCCCCCAGATTCCGCTATGGCATCCCCCCTTTCAACGATCACGAGGCCTGCGGCCCCCGCCGCCACAGTCCATCCTTTACCCCTGGGGGTTTCGCTGCGGCACGAGCGTGGGCTTAGCACACCGGTAAGAGAGTGGCACGAGAGTGGGGCCGGGCTGCCGTGGGTCCCCCGACCCACGGCAGCCCCCCCGGAGGGTGAAGGCTTCTGCGCGATCCCACTCTAAAAGACCACTGCCCAAGAGAGACTACGCGTTGCCACGAGCGTGCACATGTACGAAGTGGACAGAACGGCGTATAACCTCTGGCTCGAGTTGCCCTAGGCTCTCTGGATGAGTGCCCTCCGCCACATGGCGCCTCACCATCCCCCATCGGGGGATTAGAACGCGCGGCGGGTGAGAACCGCTACTCGAGCAGACCGCGGCGCAGCGCGACCGCGACCGCATGCGCCCGATCGGAGACCTCGAGCTTGCGATAAATGTTGTCGAGATGGGTCTTCACGGTGCCCACGCTGACATAGATGCGCTCGCCGATCTCCCTGTTGGTGAGCCCGTCGGCGGCCATCCGGAGAATCTCGAGCTCGCGGCTGGTCAGCAGCCCGGCATCGCGCTGGCGCTGATCGCCGCGCAGAAACGCCTTGACGACCACGGCGTCGTAGTACTGCTCGCCGGCGGCGACTCTGCGGATGGCCCCGATGAGATCGTTGCGCGTGGCGCTCTTGAGGATGTACCCATGAGCGCCGGCGCGAACGGCCTCCAGCACCATGTCTTGATCGTCGTGAGCGGTCAGTACCAGCACGCGCGGCCTGGTCAGGCCACGTCGCTTAAGCGCGGCGATCACATCGAGGCCGTAGATCCCGGGCAGCCGCAGATCCAGCAGCAGCACATCCGGATCGGCGGCTGCCATACAATCCAGCGCCTCTTCGCCGCTGATCACCGAACCGACGACCTCGATGCCCTCGGAGCGGGAGAGCATGAGGCGCAATCCCTCGCGAACGAGCTCGTGATCCTCCACGATAAGGACGCGCACCGGCTTGCTCATAGCTCTTCTCCCTGCGCATCGGGCGACACCCGTACCACGGGGAGGGTGAACTGCACGCTCGTCCCCTCCCCCACCCGCGACTCGATGCGCAGGAGCCCTCCTACCGCCGCCGCCTGCTCTTCCATCATCACCAGGCCGAAATGGCCCGAGGGGCGTTCGCCCTGCGCATCGAAGCCACATCCGTCGTCGACGACGGTGAGCTTGAGCGCTGGACCGTCCGACGAGTCCTCCAGCGCCAGGCGGATGTCGATATGTCGCGCTTGCGCATGCCGGTCGGCATTCAGCAGGGCCTCGCGGCCAACCCGGTAGAGCGCCGTAGAAACGCCCTCGCCGATGCCGTCGATCGGCTTGAGGTGCGTTGAGACCTCGGCCGCTCCGTCGATGGCCATGCGATCGGCGATAGCTCCCAGCGCCTCGGCCAACCCAAGGCCGTCCAGTACAGCCGGACGCAAGTCCCAGATGATCCGGCGTGCATCCTCCACAGTGAGGCGAAGCATCCGAATGACGTGGTCGTAGTCGGCCAGCCCCTCTTCCTTGACCGTGTCGCGGAGCGCGTCGAGCGCGTACAACGCACCCACCATGGACTGCAGGACGTCGTCGTGCACCGTAGCGGCAAATGTTTTGCGCTCTCGTTCGCGCGCCCGCGACATGCGAAAGAGCATGCCCTCCAGACGGCCTTGGCCACGCATCGCGTTGCGATACAGCCGGGCGTTGTGGACGGCGGAGCCGGCAAGTTGAGCGAGTTGATGGGCGAGCGCGGCCTCCGCCGTACTGAACGAACGGGCAGGCTCGGTCGAGGCGAAGAGCAGCAGCCCAATGAGTTCGCTGCGCACCGCCAGCGGCTCCGCGATCACGGGCTCGCCGCGCAACAGACGCTGGAGCGCCGCGAGCTCCTGTCCCCTGAGCAGCCACAGAGCTGCCCCGGCCCCGCGATGGCTACGGAGGACCTCGAGCGACGGTCGCTCGGCACCCAGCGTAAGCCGTTCGCCTACGAGATCTCGAACGTCGGCACCCGACGCCGCCATGGCGACGAGGACGTTGGCGGCGTGATCGTACTCGAACAGCAGGCACTGGGTAGCCGGCCCCAACGCACGAGCGGCGTCGTGAGCGATGCGCCAGCACGTCTGTTCAACATCGAGGCTCTCGAAGAAGGCGTGCGCGACCGCGAAGGCCGCTTGCGCCGTTACGTGCCCGAGGTGCGCTGCGTCGGGCATATCACCTTCCCCGCTCCGTGAGTCCACGGCATGCGTCCATGTCGGCAGGACCGCGTCGTATTCCCGTACGACGTGGCCGGAATACTCCCCACAGCCTTGATACCACCCAGACCGCTTTCTCACCTTCGTATCGTTCCCAACCGCCGTCGGCAATCCCTGCGCGCCGCCACGAGGAAGCTCACAGGCCAGGCCGTCGGGGCAGCTGTCGGGTACTCCACCGCGAATCTACTTCCGGCGGCCGAACAGCCGGCGACGGACCGCTGCTTTCTTCAGCCACTGGATGGCCTCTGTGGGACTGAGCTCCTTAGGACAGGCCTCGATGCAGTTGGTGATCGTATGGCAGCGGTACACACCGCGCTCATTGTCGAAATGGGCCAGCCGCTCCCTCCCGCCCTCGTCGCGGGAGTCGGCCTCGAAACGGTAGAGCCAGAGGAGCTGCGCCGGACCAAGGTAGTCGTCTTCTCCCCACATCGACGGACAAGAGCTGTAGCAGCAGCCGCAGAGGATGCAATCGATAGGCATGTCGAGCAGACGACGCTCGGCCGGTGACTGCGGAATCTCCCTCTCCGGATCCTGTGACTGGCGGATCAGCCAGGGCTTCACGTACTCGTACTTCTCGAAGAAGCTGGTCATATCGCAGACCAGATCCTTCACCAGCGGCATGTGTGGCATGGGCTCTACGGTGATCACCTGGCCGTCGAAATGGCGCACGTTGGTCTGGCAGGCGAGCCGGTACTTTCCCTGGATGTACATGGCGCAGGAGCCGCAGATGGAGGCACGACAGCAGTAGCGGAACGAGAGCGACCCGTCGATCTTCTCCTGGATGAAGAAGAGCCCTTCGAGGACCGTGAGCGTGCTTTCGTAGGGTACCGTAAACTCCTCCCAGCGATCCGTCCGCTGGCCGCCGCGAAGCGGCGGATCGCTGGCCGGGTCGTACCGGCGGATGCGAAAGCGGGCCTCAGGCATCGGACCACATCCACGAAAAGCCTTGCTGCACGATCTCGTTCAGTCGCACGCTGCTCGCTCCGTCCATTCGTCTAGTACTTGCGCTCCTGCGGCTCGAACAAGCCGAGGCTAACCGGCGCCCAGTCCAGCCGCGGCTCGGCCTCGCCGGGCCGGTAGGAGGCGATCGTGTGCCGCAGCCAGTGTTCGTCGTCGCGCGCCGCGAAGTCGGTACGGGCATGCGAGCCGCGCGACTCGGTACGCGCCAGTGCCCCGGCGGCCGTGGCCAGCGCTACGTCCAGCATGCCCTCGAGCTCCACGGTGCGCATCATGTCGAGGTTGAACACGCCGCCGGAGCCGCGCAAGCTGATGCCGTCGAGGCGTTCTTTGAGCGCCACCAATTTGTCCAGGCCCTCGCGCATAGTGACCTGATCGCGGAAGATGCCGAAGCAGTCCTTCATGGTCGCCGTCATCTCAACGCGGATTTGATAGGCGTCTTGCGAGCCTTCCCGCTCCACCAGAGCGGCGACGGCGGCCTCCATGGCGGCGGCCGCGCTCTGACCAACGCGGTCGGGCACCGCCGGTCGTTCGCCGCGGCCGACGTACGCGGCCGCCGCCGCGCCCGCCCGGCGGCCGAAGACGATGGTCTCCAGCAGGGAGTTGCCACCGAGGCGATTAGCTCCGTGAACGCTCACACAGGCACACTCGCCGGCGGCGTAGAAACCCGGGAGCGCCGTGGCCCCGTCTACATCGGTGTCGATACCGCCCATGGTGTAGTGCTGGCTCGGCACGATGGGTATGGGCTCGGTAACAGGATCTACACCCTCGAAGTGGATGGCGAGGTCGCGGATGCCGGGCAGCCGCTCCGCGATCTTCGCCTGGCCGAGGTGACGCAGATCGAGATGCACGTAGGCTTTGCCATCGATACCCCGTCCCTCGAGGATCTCGGTCCAGATGGCTCGCGACGTGATGTCGCGCGGCGCCAGCTCCATGGCCGTGGGCGCATACCGCGCCATGAAGCGCTCGCCCTCGCTGTTCACAAGATAACCGCCCTCGCCACGGCATCCCTCGGTCATGAGGATGTTGGTGGTGTACAAACCGGTGGGGTGAAACTGGATGAACTCCATGTCTTTGAGCGGTACACCCGCCTGGTAGGCCATGGCCGCGCCGCCACCGGTGCTGATGATGGCGTTGGTGGTGTTGCTGTAGGTGCGCCCCGCCCCACCGGTGGCCATGATGACCGCGTCGCCGAGGAACGCATGGAAACCGCTACGCGTCATGTCGTACGCGACTACGCCCGCGCAGACACCATCGTTCACGATGAGCCGCGTGACGAAGAACTCCGTGGAGAACGGGATCCCGAGCATCAGGCTGCGCTGCACGCACGTGTGCAGCAGGTAGTGCCCGGTCTTGTCTGCCCCGTAGCAGGTGCGCGGATATCCGGCACCGCCGAAGGGACGCTGCGCGATGCGTCCGTCGTCGAAGCGGCTGAACGGGCAGCCCCAGTGTTCCATCTCGTAGATCGCCGGCACGGCATCTTGTGTCATCTGCTGAGCGGCTGCCTGGTCGGCCAGGTAGTCCGACCCCTTGACGGTGTCGAACGCATGCTTCTCGGGCGTATCGTCGTGGGCCTCGGGGTGGTTGGCCAGCGCCGCGTTGATGCCGCCCTGCGCGGCACCCGAGTGGCTGCGCGCGGGGTGCACCTGGCTGAGCACCGCGACATCCACACCCCGTTGGCGCGCTTCGATGGCCGCCCGCAGACCGGCAAGCCCTCCGCCGACGACGACGAGCTGATGTCGGACGACGCTCATGAGGTGATCCAGGGCCACAGCGCCCACAGCCCGTACCCGAAGGCCGCCACACCGAAGACGACGAGTACGGTGTCGAGGACGCGCCGCGTGCTCCGCTGTGAGAACCAGTAATCCAGCAGCACCATGCGCACACCGTTGAGCGCGTGGTAGATGGCGGCGGCCAGGAGCAGCACGTCGACGATGATGAAGAACGCCGACTGCAGCCGCTCGGCGATATTGGTGTAGCTGAGCTGGCCGATGTTGAAGATATGAGTGGCGATCAGGTGCACCATGAGGCCCACCAGGAGGACGACGGCGCTGATGCGCTGCAGCAGCCACGCCCACATGCCCCCTCGCTGGCGTTCCACTCGCTCGACGTTCAATCTCGCTTCTCCTCGCACGGCCAGCTCAGAAGACGAAGGGGGCCGCCACGACCGCGAACCAGGCCAGCAGCCCGGCCGCCACAACCATCACCGACCAGAACACCGCCTTGTGCTGGCGGATACCGATACCGAGGTCCATGAGCACCACGCGCACGCCGTTCAGGCCGTGGTAGAGCACGGCGGCGACGAGCATGAAGTCGAGGAATACCAGGAGCGGCGAGTCGAACATCTCGAAGAGGCGGTCGAGCGTGTCGGCGCCGCTGAGCTCGCCCTGCGAGATAATGACGATGTGCACGAAGAGATACGCGACCAGGATGAGCCCGCTAATCCGGAAGAGGATCCAGGCCCACATGCCCAAACCTCTCCACAGCCCTGCACCAACGTTGGCAGTCTCGCGATCTGTGCCCTGCACCGCTACCTCTGCTCGCCGTGCCGCGCCTAGCTCTGGCGATTTTCGGCACACTCACCGTGACTACTATCGTAGCCGGTGCAGACGAGGCGGTGCAAGTAGCACACGTGTCCGGATTCTGCGGCGGTGCACTGTTCGCACACACCACCCCGCGCCCCCCGCCCAGCATGTCGAGCGGCTTACGCCGGAGCGGGCGGCGCCGGTCGCCGGCTGGCCCGGCGGATCCTCCGTCTGCCGTCGTCGAGCCGCAGCCCCATGGCTGCCCGCCAGACCTGCTCGACGCGATCCACGGGCACAAACCGCATGTCTTTGCGCAGGTGCTCGGGTACGTCTTCCAGATCGACCTCGTTGCGCGTCGGCAGGATGACCGTGCGGATGCCGGCGCGCTGGGCGGCCAGGGTCTTCTCCTTGAGGCCGCCGATCGGCAGGACCTGGCCGGTGAGCGTAACCTCGCCGGTCATGGCGACATCTGCGTTCACCGGCCGGCCGGTGATCAGTGAGGCCACCGCCGTCGCCATGGTCACGCCGGCACTGGGGCCGTCCTTCGGTATAGCGCCGGCCGGCACGTGGATGTGGATGTCGTGCTTTTGAAAGTAGTCGTCGGCCACACCGAGCTGTGCCGAGTGTGCGCGCACGTAGCTTACGGCGGCCTGCGCCGACTCCTTCATCACATCGCCGAGCTGACCGGTGACGGTGAGCGTGCCGTTCCCCGGCATAGCACTCGCCTCCACGAACAGGATGTCGCCCCCCGTGGGCGTCCAGGCGAGGCCGGTGGCCACACCGGCGTCGGAGGTACGGCGCTTGACCTCGCTGAAGACCTTTGGCCGCCCCAACAGCTCCTCGACCTTGCGCACGCCTACGCGGTAGCGTCTCTCGCCCCCCTCGGCGATCTCGCGCGCGAGCTTTCGGCACACGGTGCCGATCTGCCGCTCCAGACTGCGCACGCCGGCCTCGCGCGTGTACTGAGCGATGATGTCGGTGATCGCCTGGTCGCTGAAGCTCACCAGGGCCTTGGTGAGACCGTTGGCCTCGATCTGCTTGGGTACAAGGTAGTTGCGCGCGATGTGCAGCTTCTCCTCGATGGTGTACCCGCTGAGCTCGATGATCTCCATGCGGTCGCGCAGCGGCGGCGGGATCGGCTCGAGCTGGTTAGCGGTGGTGATGAACATGACCTTGCTGAGATCGAAAGGCAAATCCATGTAGTGGTCGCGGAAACTGAAGTTCTGTTCCGGATCCAGCACCTCGAGCAGAGCGCTGGCAGGGTCGCCGCGCCAATCGGCGCCGGTCTTGTCGATCTCGTCGATCATGAACAGCGGGTTGTTGGTACCGGCGTCGCGCATGGCACGAATGATGATGCCGGGCATGGCGCCTACGTACGTGCGCCGGTGCCCGCGGATCTCGGCCTCGTCGCGCACGCCTCCAACGCTGATGCGCTCGAACTTGCGGCCCATGGCCGCCGCGATGCTCTTGCCCAGACTGGTTTTGCCCACGCCGGGGGGCCCGACGAAGCAGAGGATCGGGCCATGGAGGTCCGCCTTCAGCTTACGCACCGCAAGGTACTCGAGGATACGATCCTTGACCTTCTCTAGATCGTAGTGGTCGCGATCGAGGATCTCGCGCGCGTGCGCGATATCCAGATTGTCTTCGCTCGAGGCACTCCAGGGGAGCATGATGATCCAGTCGAGGTACGTGCGCACCACGGGGTACTCGGCGCTCGCCGGCTGCAGCTTGCTCAGCCGATCGAGCTCTCGCCGCGCCGCCTTGTCGATCTCCTCGGGCAGGCCGAGCTCGTCGAGCTTCTCCCGCAGCTCGTTGACCTCCGCCTGCGCCTCGTCCGTCTCGCCGAGCTCCGCCTGGATGGCCTTCAGCTGCTGCCGGAGGAAGTACTCGCGCTGGGTCTTATCGATCTCTTCCTTCACGTCGCTCTGGATCTTGGAGCCCAGCTCCAAGACCTCGAGCTCCTGCGTGAGGATGCGCGTAAGCAAGCGCAGACGGCGCTCGATGTTGTTCTCCTCCAGCAGCTGCTGCTTGTCCTCGGTCTTGATCCGCATGGTGCTGCCGATGAGGAACGCGAGCGCCCCAGGGTCTTCCACGTTGGCGGCGGCCATCTGCAGCTCTTCCGGCAAGTACGGTACCAGGCCGACGATCTTGCTGAAGACGTTGAGCAAGCCGGCGCGCAACGCGTCGATCTGTACGCCCTCGGAGGGCACGTCCTCCATGCGCTCGATGTCGGCTACGAGGTAGGGCTGCTCCGAGACGTACTGGACGACCTGCGCCCGCTGCAGGCCCTGCACGAGAATGCGCATGGTACCGTCGGGGAGCTTGACCATCTTGTGCGCCAGGCCGACGGTGCCCACGGCGAACAGATCGGCCGGGGCCGGCGTCTCGAGCTCCGCGTTCTTCGAGGTCACCATCATCAGCAAGCGGTCGCTCGCCAGCACGTCGTCGATCAGCCGGATAGAACGGTCCTGGCCGATCGTGAGCGGGATCATGGTGTCGGGGAACACAACCGTGTCGCGCAGCGGCAGGACGGGCAGGGTCCCCGGGATCTCCAGCCTCTCTGGCTCGGACGGCGAGGAGGGCTCGGGCGCCTCCACCGCTCCGCCGGAAGCCGCTTCCGCCTGCCGAACCTGCCGTGCTTCGTCGCTCATGCGCTCCCCCGTCTCGGGTGTCTGGGTGTCGTCGCGGCGTTCACTCATCGCGATCGCGCTCGCTGCGAATCGGGATCTGCGACACGGCGCGATCGCGCTCTTGGAGGACGAGGCGCACCTCGAGAATGCCGCTCTCGTAATTGGCCGTGGTCTGATCCGGGTTGATATCCACCGCCAGCCGCAGTCGCCGCTCGAACGGCCCATAGTCGAGTTCCACCTGCTGGTAACTCCGTTGTGCGGCCACGGGGAACTCCCGCTCGCCGCGGACCACGACCTGACGGCGATCGACGAAGAGCTGGATATCCTCGCGCGCCATGCCCGGCAGCTCAATCCGCACGACGATCTCTCCCGTAACACCTTCGTAGAACACGTCCGCCGGAGGGCAGTAACCTCGCCGCGTCGCCGGCCGCTGGATGCGCACCGAGCACGCATCGTTGAAAACCCTGAGGACCTCGTTGTGGATGTCGTCGACAGTCACTGGTGACTCCTTGTCGCCGTGGACCGACATATCCGGTGGACGACCGGCGACCCACGCTTCCGCCCGGCCGCCCTTTTCTTCCCATCCCCGGAAAACCCGTAACCGAGGTATTGTACCGACAGGGTGTCACCTGGGGGAGGCGGGAGTCACTGCGCATCCCGCCGGGCCGCGCGCCGGTACCGGAGCTACGGCTGCGCGCGGCGCAACGGACGCGCTGGATTGCCCACCCACGTCTCTCCAGCAGGCACATCCCGTAGCACCTGGGCACCCATGCCGATGACGGCACCTTCGCCGATCGTCACGCCGTTGGCGATGGCACAGCTCTGCCAGAGGACGGCGCCAGCGCCGATCCGGGCTCCACCGCCGATCTGCACGTGCCCCGTGATCAGCACGTCGGGGCCCACCTCGACGTTGTGCCCCACGTTGACGTGAGGCCCGATCTTGGCACCGCGGCAGATCCGCGTGGCGCCGATAGCGCCGCGCTGTACCGTGGCATGGGCGGCGATCTCCACATCCTCTTCGAGGATCACGGTGCCGAGCTGCGGAAACCCCACCAGCGCGCCGTCCTCTCGGCGCTCGTACCCCATGCCCGAACAGCCGACGCTGCACTGTGGACCGAACGTGACGCCCGTGGCGACCGCGGCATTCATCACCCAAGCGCCCGCCGCGGCTGCCTGGGCGCGCTGCTCGGCCGAGTGAAAGCGCGCCTGGCGATCAGTCAGCAGATGAGCGAAGAACCGGCGCACGGCCAACGCCATGGCCAGCCGCGGCCGCGAGCAGACGATGAACGCACGCGCCGCGGCCTGATCGGCGCGCGGCGACGACGCCTCCGCTCCAACGGCCGCGCGTGGATCGCAGAGGAGCACCCCCCCACGGAACTCCGCCGCCGCGCCCGCGCGCTTACTCCATGCCATCTCCGAGGGGCCGGCACGGGTGTCCACCTGAACACCGTCGATCTCGATTGCGCAGACGATAGGGGCAGCGACATCCGCTTCCGTCACGCCGCCCCCACTCTGCCCCGCCAACTCCTCCCGGTCGACGGAGACAAGGAGACGGTCGCACTGCCCCTCGGACCGCAGGTACGCAGCGATGTCCGCTACGCTCGCCATGTTCATCGCCGCCGGCTCAGCTCCGTTAACCGTTGTCGGCGGCGTGCGGCAGGTACATGCGCACCATCTCGCGGTCAAAGCGCAGCGGCACGTAGTCGGAAGGTACTTCGACGTAGTACGGGCTGTCCGGATCCAGCGTGCACTGCAGCGTCGCGTACGGATGAGGATCGTTGTAGTACACGGCGTTCGGCTGCTCGAGATCGGTAACCACGTACGAGCCGTAGCCCACAATTGCGCCGGGAGCGATGCTGATGCCGGCGCTCACGTTCGTGCGACTGCCGATCACGCTCCCGTAGCCGAACCGCGTGATGAGCTGCTTCTTCGGCGCGCGAGGTCGGGCATGATAGATGTTCTTGGTATGGCTGGACATGATGCCGGCGGCGATGAAGCACCAGTCGTCCGCGATCACCGACTTGGAGATGCACGAGCCCGTGCGCACACGCACGTGATTGCCCAGGAGACACAGGCCCGTAGTCACGCAATCGTCCGCGAGCTCCACATCGTTGAGCAGGCGCGTACCCGCCGCCAAGTGCACGCGGTGGCCAAGTCGCACATCCTGACCGACGATCACATCGGGATCGATGATGCACTGCAGACCGTGCTCAAAGCCCTCGCCGTATTTGAAGTCCTTCGCGATCCATGAGCCACTCGGGGTATGGTACTCGTAGGCATCCCAGTTCACGTACACCTCGCTTTCGGATTGGAGACGGCCCGACTGACCGCCGCCGGCTCCAGCCGCTCACCTTCCGCGTGCCGACCGGAGCCTATCACTGCGCGCACCGGGGAGTGCTCCCGGAGCCCGCGCGGAGCAAACCACGCGGCCACGCAGTCAATGAGCCTCCCGCAGCCGACCGTCACGGCCACGTTCGTGAAGCGGCTGGTGCACGCGTCCCCGCGGGCCGCTAAACTAGAGGGGTGCAGCTAGCTTTCACTACCGCCGATGAGCTCTTCGCCCTCCTCGAGCGGGAAGGCGAGGCACTCGATTACCGCGACGTATGGCCTCGCCTGTTCCCGGTCGGCCCCTGCTCGTTCGGGCTCATGCGCGCGCTGGTCGAGGATATCGTGGCCAACGACGAGCGCTTTACCTGGGAGAGCGATGTTCATGTGGGCCTCGCCCACTGGCGCACGGCCCACCGCGACCTCTCCACCGTAGCCTTCACCGTGGTGGACCTCGAGACCACCGGCAGCACCCCCGGCTTCGCGAAGATCACCGAGATCGGCGCCGTGCGTGTCGAGCACGGACAGCAGATCGCCACCTTCTCCCAACTCGTGAACCCCCAGATGACCATCCCCACCACGATCTCGGCCATCACCGGCATCACCGCCCCCATGGTCCGCGAGGCACCACCCATTCAGCAAGTCCTGCCGACGTTCGTCCACTTCGCCGACAACTCGGTGCTCGTGGCACACAACGCACGCTTCGACCTCGCCTTCCTGGACTACGAGCTGGGTATCCTCGAACGCCGCACCTTTTCGCGACCATGCCTGGATACCATGCGACTGGCGCGACGGCTGCTGCCTCACGTACGCGCGTCGCTCGCTCACCTGGCCGCGCACTTCGACACCCAAACCAAACCCTCGCATCGCGCGCTGGCGGACGCGCAGGCCGCCGCCGAAATACTGCTCATCCTCCTCGCCATGGCGCAAGAGCGTGGTCTCCACACACTGGAGGAAGTCGCCAGGTTCTGTGAGCCCTCCGCGCGCCGCAACTACCACAAGATCGTCCTGACCGAGCCGCTGCCGGCCGGACCCGGCGTGTACATCATGCAAGACGAGCAACGCCGACCGCTGTACATCGGCAAGGCCGAGAATCTGCGCCGGCGCACGCGCGATCACTTCCTCCAGAAGCAAGCGCACGGCGCGCGCCAGGCGCTCGAGCTCCTGCACACCATACGCACCATCCCCACCGGATCGGAGTTCGAGGCCCTCTTGCTGGAGCTCCGCCTCATCGCCCAGCACAAACCACCGTACAACGACCACGGCACGCGCGCGCAGAGCTACCAGTACGTCAAGCTCACGGCAGAGGAATACCCTCGTCTCTACGCGACGCCCAATCGCCTCGACGACGGCGCGGTGTACGCCGGACCGTTCCGCAAGGCAGGCATGGCGCGACGACTCGTCGATTGCCTGAACAGCCTGTTCCCCCTGCGAACCTGTACACGTATGCCCGCAGCGACCGCCGCACCTCGGGATCTAAGCGGGAAAGCGCCCTCGCCGCACGCCTGCCAGCGATTCGCCCTGGGCGCGTGCCTCGGACCATGCCGCATACCACTCAACGGCGAGTACCAGAAAGTGGTGGGAGAGGTCAGCCACGTGCTCAGGGGCGAGTACCAGCATCTCGACGGGCAACTCGAGCGCCGCCAGGAGGAGTTCGCCAAGCTCCTGGCCTACGAGCAGGCCGCCCGAACGCGAGACTTCCGAGAGACGCTCACGGCCGCCACCCGTACCATTCGCCGCCTCCGCGAGGCACTCGGCGTCTACGCCATCGTCGCCTATCCGGCCGTGGAACGCCACGCCGTCGCCCTCTGGGGGATCGCCGGCGGCCAGGTAGTATCCCGCGAAGAAGCGTGGCTGGACACGTACTCGCAGAGCGATGCGGCGGCGCTGGTGGCCGCGATATGCGCAGCCGTACCACCGCACCCACCGCTGCCCCCGGAGGCGATCGACGAAGTCCTCCTGATCGGCGACTGGGTACGCCACCATCGGTCGGCGCCCGCGATCCTCGAGCTTCCGCCGCCGGGGGCCGGACGAACCACCGCTGCGCTCGCCGCGGTGGCGACCAGCCTAGTAACACGCCTCCCTCTCTTCTGCAAAGACTGCGCGTAGCGCCGTATACTCATGAGCGCCATCGGAAAGACGGAGGGAACGGACAGGAGCCCCTCTTCCGCGACGACGTCCTCCAGAATTGCGAGCGAGCTGACCACGAGAAAGGGAGGTCGCAGATGATCGGGGATCCAGCACCGTCTCCTGTGACGATCATCGATCGACAGAGTACCGACGCGGTCATCTTCGACATGGACGGCGTGGTCACGCAGACGGCTTCAGTACACGCCGCAGCCTGGTCCGCCCTGTTCGCCCAGTACCTCGCCACGCACGCGCACCGCACCGGCGATTCCATCCCGCCGTTCACGGAACTCGACTACCTCCGCTACGTCGACGGCAAGCCGCGGTCGGCGGGCGTCCGCGACTTCCTCGCCTCCCGGAATATCGTGCTGCCAGAGGGAGAGCCCGACGATCGTCCGGAACAAGAGACGGTATGGGGGCTCGGCAACCGCAAGAACGCCTTCTTCCTCCGCGCGCTGGAGGAACACGGCGTTCAGGTGTACGACTCAACCATAACCCTCATTCACAGGTTGAAGGAATGCGGCTGGCGCGTCGGCATCATCTCCGCCAGCCGCAATACCACGACCGTGCTCAACGCCGCCGGTATCCGCGATCTGTTCGCAGTGCAGATCGACGGCCTCGTGGCGGCCGACCTCGACCTCCCGGGGAAACCGGACCCCGCCGTGTTTCTGACGGCCGCCCAGCGCCTCGAAACACCGCCGGCGCGGGCCGTAGTTATCGAAGATGCCATCGCCGGCGTCCAAGCGGGGCGCGGCGGCGGCTTTGGCCTCGTGATCGGCGTAGACCGCGGCGGCAACGCCGAGGCGCTCGCCGCCGCCGGAGCCCACGCCGTCGTGAAAGACCTCGCCGAGGTCCGGCTCGCTCGCGCCGGTTCCCCCTGCGCCTAGCGCCCAGCCGACTCTTCCTCGGCGGCAGACACGCCGCGCAGAGAAATCAGCTTCTGCCTGAGCTCGGACTGGACCTTCGCCAACTGCTGTTCCGCCTCCAGCCGCTTGCTATGGCCGGCCTCCTGGATGCGCAGCGTCTCCTCCAGCGTGGCGATCAGATCGTCGTTCACCTTCTGCAGTGTAGCCACGTCGACTACACCGCGTTCTACTTCCTCGGCCACCTTGTCAGAGCCCTCCTTTAGCAAAGCCGCGTTGCGCGCCAGCAGCTCGTCGGTCGCGTCGCTCACCTCCCGCTGAAGCTCCACCGCCTTCTGCTGACGGAAGAGGCTGATCGCGATGACCACCTGGTTCTTCCAGAGGGGAATGGTCGTCAGGAGCGAGCTCTGAATCTTCTCTACGAGGTTCTGATCGTTCCCTTGGATGAGACGGATCTGGGGCGCCGACTGAATGGCGATGGTTCGCGTGAGCCTCAGGTCGTGCAGGCGCCGCTCGAAGCGGGTGATCGCCTGGCGGAAGTCGGCGAGCTGCTGCACGAGGAGCGGCGCGCCCGACGCCCGCACCTCCGCCTCCAGCACGGGCAGACGGCGCGTCCGCAGCTCCTCGAGGATCTCCTCGCCGGCGGTCACGTACAGGTCCAGCTGCCGCAGGTAGTCGAGATTGAGCTCGTACATCTTCTCGAGCACCGTGATGTCTTTAAGTAGATCCATACGGGCCCGCTCGAGCGCGATGGTCAGCTGCTCGATGCTCGCCCCGATCTTGCGATACCGCGCCACGAACCGGTTGAAGGAGTCGACGAAGCGGCCCACGAGCGGCACCTTGGCCAGCGAGGAGCCGCCGCCCAAGCCGCCAACGTCGAGGTCGCGCACCTTCGCCACCAGCTCCGAGAGCGCCTCGCCAGTCTCGCCGGTGTCTTTCGCCCGCACGTCGGCGAGCAGCGTATCGGCAAAGGTGGCGATCTTCGTCTGCGCCGGCAGGCCGTACTGCATGGCCTCTTGCGGATCGGTCACGTCGACGGCCCGTTTGATCCGCTCGACCTGCTCGCGCTCCTGGACCGTGAGACCATGTCTTTGCGCGTCCTCCTGCTCGCCAGCGACCGCCGGCAGCGGACCCTGCTCACTCATGCCTGCCTCCTCCTGTGCGCGGACGTGGGCCGTCCGGTCATCATGGAGTCCATCTCCACCGTCTTCTCCAGAAGCGCGATCTCGCTGTCCAGGTCGATCACGTCACGTTGCAGCAGCGCCCCCAGCTGCTGGTCGAAGGACCGCTGGATACTCTGCAGCGACGCCTCCGCACGGGCCAGCGTCTCCTCGACCTCCGCGCTCTTCTGGCCGCGATGCAACAGGTCCGCGTAGCGCTCCACGATGCGGTACGCGGCCTCCAGATAGTAGGTGAGAAAGGCGCGCGCGAGCTCGATCTGGCGAGGCTCGCGCGCCAACTCAGAGAGGATCTTCTCGGCCGTGCGGCAGAGCCGTTCCACCTGTTCGCGGACGTGCTGTTTGTCGATCTCGACGGCCGCGTCCAAGATCCCCTGCACGCGATCGTGGGCGCCGGCGATGAGTTCGGCGGTGGTCTCGTCGACGTCATGGGGGAGCCGCGGGCGCTCGATCTGCTGCAGCAGGCGCGGCGGCTGCGGCGGCGCCTCCAGCCCCGGCCGAACCACATCGCCGAACATGATCGCGCGGTAGCGCGGCCGCGCGAGGAGCGCGTGCAGCACCGAAGCAGCGGCCGAGAGCGCCTGTACCGCGAGCGCGGGCCGCAACCACGCCGTGCCGATGCTGGCGAACAGGGCGACGGCAGGCAGCAGGTACACAACCCCCGCCGCGACCCATGCCGCGCTGCGCGCCCGCACGCCGATGTAGAAGAACGCCAGCCAGCTCAGGAGGCCATAAGCGAACGTGAGCGTGATCCAGAGCGAGTGCCGCCACCACCAGCGGTAGCGCGAGCGACGACCGAGGACGAGCGGCATCCGCTCCGCGGGCGGCAGTACCTGCAGGCGCCGCGGCGAAAGCTGCTGCACATCGCGGACCGCGCTGGCCGCATGCCCGGCCTGGCAGGAGCCGTCGGGGTTCACCCAGACCCAACGCCGACACACCACGCAGTACCCGCCGAGTGGCATAAGACCCCCTCGCCAGATCGCCAGACCGGACTACGTCGTCCGATCCTGACAACTGTATTCCACGCGGGCGGCCATCGGCCACATGGCACCTCACCGGTACATCGGCGGGCACCACGGACAGCTCGGCTCAGAGCAGTCGCCTACTGCACGCTGCCGTCCAGCGACGAGCCATCGAACAGCCCGCCGCCATCCTCCCCCATGAGCTTCTCCAACTCGCTGAACGGACGTGGCGAGGCGGGTGGCTGCACGCGCAACGGCTTCTCGAGAGCTCGCACGGTGGCCGTGAACTGCGTATCGATCGACTTGATCCCTTCGGCCTCTTCGGCCGGCGGCACGAGCAAGCCGTGAGCCGTCATCTTCGCGATCATGAACGTATCGGACCGTATCCAAAGCTCGATCAGCGGATCCTTGAGCGCCTCTCCGAGCATCGCCTTCATCTCCTTAAGATCGGCGTCGTCGATGCTCTCCTCCGCCGGCAGCTGCTCGCCAACCAGCTTGCGAAAGTCATCGCTCTTCAGAACAACGGCTATGTCGGCGGCGAGGCGAGCCATGTCCGGCACCATGCGAAGGTGGTACACCTGAGCGCCGTCGAGCTTCTCCTCGCCAACCAGGCTGAGCTGTTTGGCCCAAGAACGCGGGTTCACGCCAAGTTTGGCGAGGAGAAGCTCGAACTCCTTCCACTCGGGTTCCGGCGCCGCGGACCGCGTGGAAGCCTTCACTGCTTCCGCGAACTCCGGCGGCAGCTCGTACCACTGGCCCATGAAACACACCCAGCCCTCGGTGTCCTTCATGCGGAAACCCATCTTCATGGATATGGAGCCGCCCGCGAGCGCCACGTCCATGGTGATGTCGGCGCCGACGGGCTGTTCGCTGACAGCGGCCGTTCCGCTCACCTCCACCGGCGCCGACAGGAACATCTCGGCCTCGTCGCCGTCGGGCATGGCCGAGGGATCGGCGTCGAACGTCATGGTGAGCTTGTAGGAGGCCGACACGTGCGCCACCTCGGCGTCGGCGTCGGCCTCCATCACCCGGGTGAGGATCTGCTCCGGGGTGAGGGCCGCGCTGGCCGATGGCGTGGGCACCGCGGCCCCGCCTCCGTCACTCGCGCCGCACCCGGCGAACAGCGCCGCCACGGTCAACGTCGTAATCAGTAGAACGATCTTGAGCGGTACCAGCGCGCGCACGGCGCCTCCTCTCCATACAAAGGACGCTCGCCGTAGCCCGACGACCGTCATCCTCCCCTGGCTCTATCTTCTCTTTTCGGCCGCCGAGCCACAATGCGTGAGAGCCGGCACGGTCGCGGGCAAGCCACAAGCGCCATACCCATTCGACCCCTGCGTTCTTACAGCGGCCTGCTCAGCCTGCCCTCGGTGTCCAGGAGATGCGAGAAACCGGCGGCCGCCAGCAGAGCGCGGCAATCGGCGGTCGTAATCTCGTCACTCTGACGCCACAGCGCGGTGGTGAAGCCCTCACCACCATACGCCACCTGCGATACGCCACCGTCGTACGTTGGTTCACCAGCCTCCGGGAAGAACGCGTTTGCTCCACTCGACAGGCCAATAGGATTCGCCACGTTGACCGCGATGCTCTTCACGCTCGTGCTGCTCATAGTGGCCAGCACGATCACCGCTACGATCTGCCCCAATCGCAAGAGAGAGACCGTACCGTAGCGTCCAAGTGGCGATCCCGGAACCGGAAAGCGCTGCATCGCGCCGTGCTGCCGGCAAGGAAAGTCGACACCCATCCAGATCTGCTCCGCAAGCTCCGCGGCCGTGTGTTCCGGTCCGATCGGCTCACAGAGGTTGTACCAAGCTAGACCGGCCTCCAGAATACGCTCGATGGTCGCGCGACGATCGGCCGGCTTCATCCGAGAGTCGGTGCCTTCGCGAAGACGACATACGTGATAGGCACCGGTGACCCCGGCATCGCGGAGCTCTTCCAGTTGCGAGAGATTCATGTCGCCCACGTTGGCCAGGATCTCGAGCTCGGCTGGTATGAACCGCCGCAGCGTCGCGCAGAGGTCACGGAACCATGCGAACCCAAAGCGATGCATGGTCATGAGGAAGACCCCTCGCGCTCCGCCCGCCGCGTACCGCTCACAGCGGGCCACGACCTCCTCCAAGGGCAGTACAGAGGGCTGCACGCTCGTGTGAGACGCGGCGAAGAAGCAGAATGCGCAATCACCAGCACACGGCGCCATGTCGACCCCGATTTGTCCGAGCAGGAGCGCGCCGTTTCCGAACCGCTGCCGGGAAACAGCGTTGGCCACCGAGCGCAGCATGTCGGCGGCGGGCGAGTCTTCCGGAAGCCGCAGGAGCAGCTCCGCCTCTCGTTTGGCGAGCGGCCTCTCATCCGTCACCTCTCGCAGAAGTTGCTCAACCCACTCGCTCATGCTGCGTCACGTCTCCTCTTCTCCAACGCCGGACGAGCGGGCGTCGTCCGCATCGTCTGGCACATTCGTCTTCCCGCATTCTTCTTCGCGACACACCCTACCAGGGAACACGTTCGTGCCGCAGACGCACAGACGGTATGCGGCACCGGCCGCCAGCGGACTTGCCGCTGGAGACCGGGCACGAGCTCGGCGCGCACCACCTCACGGTACCCCACGGCGAGACGGAGGCCGCAAGGGGATGCGGCAGTGCTAAGGTACGCGGAACAGTCCCGCCACCGGAGGCCCACCGTGCTCGCCATGATCATCAAGGAGTTCCGCGAGCTGCGCCGAGACAAGCGCACCCTCGCCATGCTCATCGCTCTGCCGATCCTGCTCTTGGTGGTGTTCGGCTTTGCCGCCAACTTCACCATCAAAACCCTCAACACGGCGGTGCTGGGCCCAGGCGCCCCGCTGGCCCGACAGCTCCTCACGATGCGGCCCCAGGCCGCCGAGCACCTGAAGATCGTGGTGGCCGACGCTTCGGGAGACGAAGGCGACGCACGCGGCCTGCTGCGAGACGGGGAGGCCGACGTCGCGGTGGTCACCGGGGGGGAGAAGCCTCTGGTCTTCATCAACGGGGCCAACCTGTTCGCGGCGCAGTCGGCGAAGATCGTGGTGGCCGGACTCGGCGAGGTGGTCACCTCGGAGATCCTCTTCAATCCCGAGCTGAAGACGAGCTGGGTCATGGTCCCCGCGCTCGTGGGCCTCATCCTGACGTTCATCGGCATGCTGATCACCAGCATCGGCCTGGTGAAGGAGCGCCAGAGCGGCACCCTCGAGCAACTCGCCGTGCTGCCCTTCAAGCCAGCCGACGTGATCGCCGGCAAGATCGCGCCGTATCTCCTGCTGGCCTCGGTCGACATGGTCGCCGTCACGCTGCTGGCCAGGTGGATCTTCAACGTGCCCTTCGCAGGTAATCCCTTCCTCTTCGCCCTCGGGGCGCTCATCTTCCTCTTCGTGGTGCTCGGACTGGGTGTCTTCGTCTCCACCATCTCCGAGACCGTCGGGCAGGCCATTCAGACCGCTATGTTCTTCCTGATGCCGCAGATCCTCCTCTCGGGCTTCATCTTCCCCCTGGCCGCCATGCCCGCCGGCGTGCGCTGGATCGGCTACGGACTGCCGCTGACGTACTTCGCCAAGATCTCGCAGGGCATCATCCTGCGCGGCGCCGGGCTCGCCGCCCTGTGGATTCCCTTCGTCGTGCTCACTGCGATGGCCCTGCTCATCTTCAGTGCGGCCGTGCTGCGCTTCAGACGAACCATTACTCCGGCGCGATCGCCGGGCACGCCGGTGCCAAAGCTGGCCGAGGAGTTCCAGTCATGACGAGCAGCTCGCCAGACGGGCCGTGGGGCCTGTCAGCCTGCTGCGTACGGTTCGGCACGACGCATGGCACGGTCGCCGCTCTCGAGGAGATCAGCCTGGCCGTGCCGCGCGGGCAAGTGACCGCCGTGGTCGGCGGAGACGGCGCGGGCAAGACCACGCTGCTGAGAACGCTCGCCGGGCGGATCGTGCCCGCCGCGGGGGAGGTACGCGTGCCACCCCCGCGGCGGATCGGCTTCCTGCCCTCCGCCTCGGGTGTGTGGAACGACCTTACGGTAGACGAGAACGTCGAGTTCGTCGGACGGGCGTACGCGCTGGGCCGCTCGCGGCTGGCGGCCCGGCGGCTCGATCTGCTCGGCCGCGCCGAGCTGCTCGGAGCCGCCGGCCGTCTGGCCAGCAGGCTCTCAGGCGGCATGCGCCGCAAGCTGGGATTCTGCCTGGCGCTGCTGCACGAGCCAGACCTCGTGATCCTAGACGAACCCACCACCGGCGTGGATCCCGTCTCGCGCGTGGAGCTGTGGCGAATGATCGCCGAGACGGCCTCGTCGGGCAGCGCCGTGGTCCTCTCCACGACGTATCTCGACGAGGCGGAGCGGGCGGCGTCGGTCCTGGTCCTCGACGACGGCCACACGCTCTACTCCGGCGAGCCACAGTCGATCGCCGCCGCCGTGCCCGGCACCATTGTGCACACGCCCGTACGACCGCCCGGCGGCGCCGGCGAGAGCGCATGGCGACGGGGGAGGGAGTTTCGCGCCTGGTACGCCGACGCGACCGCCGGAGAAGTGCTCGACGAACCAGACCTCGAAGACGCCGTGATCGCCCTCACGCTGGCGCGCTCCTCCGAAGGAGACGCGGGGCGCCGCGACAGAGCGGGAGGGGCGGCGCGATGAATGGCCGCCGCCCCATCGTCGAGGTCGACGGGGCCGTCAAGCGCTTCGGACGGCTGACCGCCGTCGACGGCGTATCGCTCACCGTGCACACCGGAGAGATCGTCGGACTGCTCGGCGCAAACGGCGCCGGCAAGACCACGCTCATTAAGACGATCCTGGGCATCGAGGCGTTGCATGGTGGACGGGTGAACGTGTTCGGCACAGCGCCCTCGCGCGCCACTCGGCAACGACTCGGCTACGTCCCGCAAGGGCTGGGCCTCTATGTCCAGCTCTCGGTCAAACAGAACATCGATTTCGTCGCCGGCGCCTTCGGAGTCAGGACGCCGACGAGCATTCCAGAGGACATCGCGACCCACGCGCACCACCAAGTAAAGGACGTCGGCCTCGGCCTGCAGCGCCGCCTGGCCTTCTTCTGCGCCCTGCTCCACCGCCCCGAGCTGCTCGTCCTCGATGAGCCAACCTCGGGCGTGGATCCGCTGGCCCGCGCCCGCCTCTGGGACACTATCCACGCACAGGCCGAGGCAGGGGCCGGCGTGCTGGTCAGCACGCATAGCATGCAGGAGGCCGAGCAATGCGACGTCCTGGTGCTCATGTCCTCCGGCCGCAACGTGGCCTCCGGGACCCAGGCCGACGTCATCGCCGGAACCACCGCCGTCGAGGTCCGCTCGCCGGTATGGTCGATGGCCTTCGAGGCTCTCAGCGCCGCCCGCCTCCCCGTCACACTGGCTGGACGAGCGGTGCGCGTCGCCGGCGTGGACCGCGCGCGCATCGCGGCCATCTTGTCCGCGGCCTCCGTGACCGCCGACCTGCGGGAGGTTCCAGCGACACTGGAGGAGAAGATGGTCCTCGTGCACCGGCGGACCGCGACCGGCTGAACCGCCCCGGTACACCGTGCCGGTCGCCGTCCAGCACAGCCCAACCGTCCGGCATGGCTCAGCCAGAGCAGTCGGCGACGGACTGATCGTCAGCCGGAGAAGGCGACGCAGCGAGCTCGCCGTCCTCAGACATAGCGGTCAGCGGCAGCCATACTTCCAGCCGCGTCCCCTCCCCGAGGGCGGTGTGGAGATCGATGCGACCACCGTGCGCCTGTACAATGCCGAGCGCTATCGACAGGCCCAGGCCGGTGGCACTCCTCCGGCCCTGGGTGTCGCCCAGCACTGCATCCGCGTCGGCCGCGGCTGAGAAGAAGGGCTCGAACGCCCGTTCCGCCACCTCGGCCGCCATGCCCGCGCCGTCATCCCGGACCTCGAGCTGGGCCCAGCCGTCGCGCTCGCGAGCGCCCACGTATACGTGGGCCTCGGCACCGGCATGGCGCAGAGCATTGGTCACTAAATTGGTGGCCACCTGCCGCAGCCGCGCCTCGTCGCCGGGTACGATCACCGGCGCGGGTGCCTCGCACGTGATAACCCGTTCGGACGCGGTGATCCGCGCATCGGCTACGGTGTCGGCCGCGAGGCGCGCCAGGTCCACGGGGTGCCGTTCGAGCGGCCGGCTCTCATCCAAGCGCGCCAGCAGGAGGAGGTCCTCCACAAGCACGCCCATGCGCGCCGCCTCCTGCTCGATGCGGCGCATGGCCAGCTCGAGGTCGTGCGGCCGATCCTTAGCCCCACGGCGAAACAGCTCGGCGTAGCCACGGATCGAGGCGAGCGGCGTGCGCAGCTCGTGCGAGGCCTGCGCGAGGAACCGGCGCAGCGCGTTCTCCGACGCCGTGCGCCGCGCGAACGCCTGCTCTATCTGCGTCAGCATGGCGTTGAGCGCCAAGCCGAGCCGACCGACCTCCGTCCGCGGATCAGCGGGCTCTACTCGGCGCGAGAGGTCGCCGCCGGCGATCGCGCCGGCGGCGACGGCCATGTCTTCCAGAGGACGCAGTTCGCGACGCACCAGCCACCAGCCGAGCGCGGCCAGGCCGAAGAGCACGCCGACGGTCACCAGCGCCTCGACCACGATCAGCCGGCGCATCGTGCCGGCGACCTCCGTGAGCGGCAGGCCGACGACCGCGATGTAAGAGGTCCCCGCGCCCCGCCAGGCAAGCACGCGGAAGTCCACGTCGCCGACTGCGGCCCGCACGGTGAGTATCTGCTTCCCCGGCCGCGATGTTAGCTCCGCGACGAGCTCGTCTGGCAGGGCGGCCGGGACCGCCACGCTGCCGCCATAGGTGAACGTCACCGTGGCCAGCGCCTCCCCGGCTGTATCGAGTACCTCGCCATACGTGCCCGGCGGCAGCTGCGGGACCTCGCCGGGCGACACGCCGAGATCTGACAGGGAGATGCGGCCACCTTCGCTGAGCGCCCGCAGCACCGGAACGCGCGCGGCCACCAACTGCTGATCGACGCGTTCCAGCAGAAACGAGCGTAACGAGAGGTAGGTGGCGACATCGGCGAGCAGCAGCCCGATGCACACCAGACCGACGAGAGCCAGCAGGAGGCGCAGACGCAGGGACACTGCCGTTACTCCTGCGCCTCCCGCAGGCAGTACCCGAAACCGCGCACGGTGTGGATCAGCGACGGGCCTAGCGGATCGAGCTTCTTGCGGAGGTAGCTGATGTAGATCTCGACCACGTTGGCGTCGCCGCCGAAATCGTAGTTCCATACGCGGTCGAGGATCTGCGACTTGGAGAGCACGCGTCGCGGATTGAGCATCAGGTAGCGCAGCAGCTTGTACTCCGTCGCCGTGAGCTCCACTGGAACACCGGCGCGGCGTACTTCGTACGTATCTTCATCCATCTCCAAGTCGGCGAAGACTAGATGCTGCGACTCCGCCGCGCTCCGCCGCGTGCGTCGCAGGACCGCCCGCACGCGAGCGATCAATTCCTCCAGACTGAACGGCTTGGTCATGTAATCGTCGCCGCCGATGGTAAGGCCGCGGATCTTGTCGTCGGTCGTATCACGCGCCGTTAGGAAGAGTACCGGCACCGCCGGCCACTCCGCCGCCATTCTTCGCGCCACCTCGAAACCGTCGATGTCGGGTAACATCACGTCGAGGACGACGAGGTCGGGGCGAAAGCTGCGCATGCCGTCGAGCGCCTCGCGGCCGGTGTGTGCCGCGGCAACCTCAAACTGTTCGTAGCGCAGCGCGAGGCTGATGAGCTCGGTCAGATTACGCTCGTCGTCCACCACGAGGATCCGCATCTGCTCGGCCATCCCGTTCCTCCTTCTTCCACCGGCCTCACTCTACCCCCTCTCGCTCTGACCATGCTGTGTGCTCCCTGTGAGCAAGCTGTGCGCCAGCTTCGCCGTCACGCTCTCGCGACGATTCTCAGCTTACTCACAGGGCACGCTCAGGATTCGCCCAGCGCCGGCGGCAACACTACGGCGAGAAGAGAGACTGGGCGGCGCCGGCGGCAGCTCGATCTCGGCCGGCGCCGAACCGCTCAGCAGCACAAGAGGAGGCCCGCGATGAGCAAACTCCGTTCCTTCAGTATCGTGTTCCTCTCGGGTGTCGCCGTCACCATGATCGCGCTCGTGGTGCTCATGGCGGTCAGCGCGCTCCCGGTACGCACGGCTCAAACCACCACAGCGGAACGCACCGCCACTCCCTCACCCAAGACCGTGGCGGCGACCACCGGACCGTCGGGCTCGCTCACCCCGGCGGAGATCTACACCAAGTACTCGAGCGGGGTGGTGGAAGTGCTCGCCACGTTCTCGGCCACCGCTGGCCAGAGCTTCTTCGGCCCACAGCCCTCCGCAAGTGAGGCGCTCGGCTCAGGCTTCGTGGTGTCCAGCGAGGGGTACATCCTGACCAATGCCCATGTAGTCGCGGACAACCAGCGGCGCGCCAATGCGGTCACCGTGGTCTTCAAGGGAGAGAACCAGACAACCCGTCGCGTAGCGGCCACCATCGTGGGCGTCGACAACACCAGCGACGTGGCCCTCCTCAAAGTAAACCCCAAGGATGCGCCAGCACTCGACCCGCTGCCGCTCGGCGATTCGGACGCGGTCCAGGTCGGCGAGCCCGTGGTCGCCATCGGCAACCCCTTGGGATACGACTTCTCCCTCACCGCGGGGATCGTCTCGGCGACCGATCGCAGCCTGCAGTCACCCAACGGCTCGATCATCTCCAATGGCATTCAGACCGACGCAGCCATCAACTCCGGAAACTCGGGCGGCCCGCTGATCGACTCCTCCGGCGCGGTGATCGGCATCAATGAGCAGATCGCTTCGACCACGGGGAGCAACAGCGGCCTGGGCTTCGCCGTGCCCATTAACACCGCCGTGAAGGTCATGGAACAGTTGAAGAGCGGCGGCACGGTCAAGTACGCGTGGCTCGGCGTGCAGGGGCAGACGCTCACTGAAGACATCGCCCGCGCGCTGAAGATCGCTGCCAAACAGGGCGTACTGGTCGCCCAAGTGGTCGACAACAGCCCCGCCGACAAGGTTGGCCTCAGAGGCGGCAGCCGGCAGCAGACGATCCAAGGTCAGGTGTATCTGACTGGCGGCGACGTGATCCTCTCGATCGACGGCACGCGGCTCACCAGCATGGAACAGCTCGCGCGCATCATCGGCCAGCATCGCCCGGGCGACAGCGTGCTGCTGAGAGTCCTCAGCGGATCCGCCGCCAAAGAGGTGCGCATCACTCTCGCCGAGCGCCCCGACAACTTCTGACCGCTCATCCCTCAAAGGTGTGCCCCTCGCGCCCCTGGCGGGCACGCGCCTCCCCCTCCGCGTGTGCCCGCCGCATCTCCGCGGGGCGGCCGTCGCCCAGCCTCTCCGGCGACGGCCGCCCCGCCGCGGCTCTTCGAAGAGGCCAGACGCGCCGGAGAGCCTGGCGGACGCGGCACGCCGAGGCTACGCGGCGAACACCCGCGCGAAGTTACGCCAGCAGACCTTTTCGACCTGACGTTCGCTCAGGCCAGCGCGCAAAAGGAGCGTCGCCATCTTGGGGTAGTCGGCGACGCTCTCGATCCCCGCCGGCAGGCTGTCGATGCCGTCCAGGTCGCCGCCAATACCCACACAGTCTTCGCCGCCGACCGCGATGGCGTGCTTAACATGCGCCGCCACGAGATCCAGCGACGGGCGCGGCAAAGCCCGCAGCGCGCGCCCAGCTTGAGTGCCCGCCTCGTCGAAGGTCAGCGACCCCGCGCGTACGGCCGCCCAGAACGCTTCGCTCGGCACCCGCGCCAGGTCGCGAAACGGCTGTGAGAGGAAACCCGACGCCAGGTTGATGCCGAGCACGCCGCCACGCTCGGCGAGCGCGAGGATCATGCGGTCGCTGAGGTTACGCGGCGCGTCGCAGAGGGCGCGGCAGTTACTGTGACTGGCCACGAACGGCTTGGTCGCCACGCGGCACACGTCCCAGAACGCCGCGTCGGACGCGTGCGACACGTCTACCATGACTCCGAGATCCTCGCAGAGCCCCACCAGAGCTTCGCCCTGGCGGCTCAGGCCCGCGCCCGTCTGACCGGAGACCGCGCCGCAGAACGGGTTATCGTCCCAGGCGAGCGTGAGCAACCGCACGCCTCGTCGCTGGAAGTCGCACAGCGCCTCCGCGCGGCCCTCCAGAGGGTCGGCGCCCTCGAGCGCGATGATCGCCGCGGTTGCCCCCGGCGGCTCCGCCGCGGCGCACACGCCCGCCAGAACCGCCGGGGCCTCGGCGAGCCTCAGCACAGCGGAATGCGCCAGGCAGAGTGCCCTGACCGCCTCGACGAGGTGCTGCCCGCGCTCACGCGCGCGGCCGGGATGGCGTGCTTCCGGCACACAGCAGGCGAACACCTGCGCACAGACTCGGCCGCTGTGCAGACCCGGTACCGTCACCTGAAGCCGCGGCGCGGCGCCGAATCCGGCGCCTTCGTCGACGATCTTGATGATCGTGTCGCAGTGCGCGTCGAAGAACCGCACCGCGCGCCCGTTGGGCGCCGTCACGTTCCTCCGCCGCGCACGCACGTTCCGCTCGCGGTGCACACCACGAGCGGCTCCGCGAGCAGCTCCGCGGCCGAGTCGGAGATGTCGGGACGCGCCACGATCACCTTGCGCGCCTCGAAGGCCATCCTGCGTGAGCGATTGCCAACCTTGACTATTTCGCCCACGGCCTCGATGTAGTCGCCGGCGCGCACGGGCGCCAGGAACTTCACGTCGTCGTACCCGGCGAACAGCCCCTCGTCGCCATCCATCTGGATGAGCAGCTCGGTGGCCACATCGCCGAAGAGCTGGAGCATCCGCGCCCCGTCCACTAGATTGCCGCCGTAGTGAGCGTCGTGTGAGCTCATCCTCACCCTGATCATCGCCTTGTACTCCACCGCTGCTCCTTCACGTGTTGGTGACCGCGGATGGCCTGCTGTTCGTCGCGCCCTCGCCGCGAACCGCGGCAGCGTACTGCCAGCGCTCAGCGCTGCCTGTTCGCCCGCATTCTATCCGTCACACACCGGTAGCTCGCGGCGATTCGTTGTCGCGACGATGGGGGTGCAGGCGGTGCCTGAGGCTAGAGCCCCAGCCGCTCCGCCTCTTCGGGTTCCTGGCTGCGAAGCAGGTCGAAGTTGGCGTACTGGGTGATAATGTTGAAGCTGGCGATCAGGTTGCCGAGCTCCAGATCCTGCGAGTGGTAGTACGCCTGCCCCTCACCGAACGCCGCGTAGAGGTCGGCGGGCAGCTCCTGGAGGCCCTTGGCGATCGCCGCGTCGACGATAGCCTGGCCTTCGCGCGCCAGCGTCTCGCGCCGCTTGCCCAGAGTCACGAGCCGTTCCACGTACTTCTCCTTGAGCTGCTCCACCTTCGGGCGGAGACTCGCCGCGGACCCCCGCAGATCCAGAAGGCCGGTCACCTCGATCATCGCCTCTTCGTACGCCGCAGATACGGCAGCGCCGATCTCCTGCGGCGTGCCTCTGCCGCCCACGCCACTCGGGGCGACAGAGCCCCCGGCCGTGGAGGCCTTCTGTTGCACGGAGGGCCCGCAGCCGAGGAGCAGCACGACGCCGGCTGAGATGGCGACAACGAGGAACACGACGAGGGTGAACGGACGGCTCCGGAACAGCGTGGCGCCGAGGCCATGGGCTGCCGGCCGCCGGCGACGAGAAGCGCTCATCCCCCCTCCTCCCTCAGGCTGGAACACGCGGGCTGTCGGCGATCGCGCGGTCGCCGATCGGCATCGTAGCACAACGACCTGCCCCAGCTGGACGCGGAGCAGGCGCCGCGCCCAGCCTCGCCCGCAGCCAGCGAGCCGCGCCGCGGCGGCCTACGTCGCGGAGCGGTCCGTGTACGCGGTGTGCAGCAGATGGTGAGCGACGTCGCTCAGCGGCGCGCCGAGGAACTCCTCATAGGCGCGCCGCACGGCGGCGTTCTGGTGCGACGCGCGCTGCGCGCAGCGCGCGTCGTCTTCGTTGAGCGCCGCCGACCGTTGCCGGACCTCCTGTACCATCGTCGGCACCGGCTGCCCGCCGCCGCCCGCGCAACCGCCTGGACAGGCCATGATCTCGATGAAGTGGTAGTCGGCGTACTCGCCGCCTTGGGCGACCGATTCGCAGACCGCACGCGCGTTGGCCAACCCGTGCGCCACGGCCACCTTGACCCGCAGGTCGCCGACCGGCAGCACGGCACTCTTGATACCCTCCTGCGTGCCCAGGCTGGCCAGCTCCAAGTCGGGCAGAGGCTCCCCAGTGAGGACTTCGTACGCGGTACGTAGAGCAGCTACCATAACGCCGCCGGTGCGGCCGAAGATCGGTGCCGCCCCCGTGTACTGCCCGAGAGGCTCGTCCGCCTCTTCGGCCGGCAGCGTCGTGAGATCTACCTTGGCCATCTTCAGGAGCTTGGCCAGCTCGCGCTCCGTGAGGACGATGTCGACATCCGGAAAGTGCTCCTCTTCCGCGACTCTTCCTTGGCCGCGCCAGTACTCCCAGGCGTCCGCGAACTCGGGACGCGCTGCCTCAGTCTTTTTCGCCGTGCAGGGCATGACCGACACCACGGCCATCGTGCGCGGGTCTACGTTGAGCTGCTGCGCCGCGTACGTCTTGGCCATCGCGCCGAGCATCTGCTGTGGCGACTTCGCCGACGAGATGTTGGGCAGTAGACTCGGATAGAACGTCTCCACAAAGCGAATCCAGCCTGGCGAGCAGGATGTGATCTGCGGCAGCACTCCGCCCGACTGGATCCGACGAATGAGCTCGTGCCCCTCTTCCATGATCGTCAGGTCGGCGCTGAAGTTAGTGTCCCACACTCTGTCGAAACCCGCCCGGCGCAACGCGGCGTAGATTTGGCCGGTCACCAGCGCGCCAGGCTCCAGCCCATACTCTTCACCCAGCGTAGCGCGAATAGCTGGAGCGATTTGCACGACCACAAACGCCTGCGGGTCGCGCAGCAACGCCCACACGTCGCGCGTCTGGTCGTTCTCCCGCATGGCACCCAGCGGCCTGGCGTACGGACACCGCTGACAGCCCATCCATTCCGCGAACAGGGAGACGGCCGCGGTACGGCCCAATGGGCATACGTGGATGCACTGACCACAGCGGACGCACTTCTCCTCGTCGAGCACAACGCCGTCCTCCTCGTCGAAGGAGAGGGCGCCCACGCCCTGCACGTCGTTGCAGCGTTGGACGCAGGCCTGACAGCGAATGCAGGCATTCGGGTCGTGGAGAAGTGACGGCGGCGTGCTCCGCAGGGGGTATTCCCACCGCGCCCGCGCCTCCAGGTCCACCAGCCCGGCAGCGGCCGCCTCGGCCGCCACGAAGCCTTGTACCTCGGCCACGAGCGCGCACTCGCCACGGTTTTCCAGCCGCTGCACGCGGGCGCGTACAGCCTGATCGATACGCTCCGAGCGCGTGAGGACCACCGTGCCGTGCTTCGCCGGACGAGCCGCGAGCGCGCGCACCGGCGTGAGCTGGCCATCGACCTCGGCGAGATTGAGGAGTGGGCACGACGCATTCCAGACGAACTCCGCCGCTCCTTCGCTCGTCCTCTCAGGAAGCGATACGCCCGCCCTCCTCACCGCAGCGAGGAGGCTCGCGTGCGGAGCCGCATCGACCACGTTCCCATCGACGGTCACCGCCGTCCCGCTTGTCTGCGCCACTGGGGTCATGCTGCGCTCTCCTTGCCAAAGGCACACCCCATCCAGACCGACTTGGGCGCGCCAAGGTCATTGCGTGCTCTGGTGTTACGTCTGTACAGTTCGTGTTACTGCGCCGCCGCAGCCTAGTGCATTCGCATCTGAACGTCAATCCACGGTCGACGAGAACACCTTGGCGAGGCAGATGGAGAAGAAACAGGCCCGTCCACACCCCGTCCCGATAGGGGGAACGGGCACTGCGCGGGCCTGTTGTGAAGACTGGCTCCTCGGGCAGGACTCGAACCTGCAACCCTCCGGTTAACAGCCGGATGCTCTACCATTGAGCTACCGAGGATCGCTCACCGATACCGGCGGCGACACCTGTAATCGTCCAGGGCGCCGGTCGGCCGGGCCGCCACAGTATAGGCGCTCGCGGCGACCGGCGCAAAGCGGGCACCACGCCACCCTCGCCCCTCCTGGACCACGAAGCGCCCTCAGTGCCAGCGAGGCTCTACCCAGAACCCATGCGGCACGCCGGTCGCCAGTGCCCCTTCCCACTCGTGGCTGCGCAGGCCACGGCGCGCGTCGGCCGTGAGTTTGGCCACCAGGTCACGCGCGATGCGCTCGAACTGCGGCCGCCAGTACGACTCGTCGCCGGGCTCGCGCTCGGTGAGCTCCGCGCTCGCCACCACCGCGGTGGCGGCTCGCTGACTGGGGATTCCCTCACGCCACCATTCCGGATGCAGGATCCGCGTGCCATAGCGCCGTTGGGAGGCTCCGATGTCGGCCTCCACGTCGCCGTACGGGTAGTATGCCCAGGAGCTCGCATGAAGGCGAAGCGACGCGTTCGGCAGCCTGGCCACTAGCTCGCGCAGCCGCTGCAGGGTCTCGGCGGCCGTCTCCAGCGTCTCTCCCGGCTGATTGAACACCAGGATGATCTCACCGGCGATCCCCTTGGCGTTCGCGTACTCCAGCAGGTCCAGACTGCGGTCGACGTGCTTCGCCGGACTGGGCACAGCGCCGGTCCGCGTGAGCAAACGGCTCGAGAGCGTATCGATGTCGAAGCGCACGGAGACACGCGCACGGTACACCGCATCCAGATCCTCACGCGTGAGGCCCTCCGTACGGAGCGTGACCACCAGCGACGTCTTCCGGTCACTGTCGTCGGCTGCGACGCGCTCCAGCACCGCACGCCGCCACCCAGGGTCAAGCCCGAACGAGGGATCGAGGATCTCGACATGCTGCGGCCGCAACGCCGTCATCTCTCCCAGGATGCCGACCACCGTCTCAGGGTCAAAGGCTCGCCACCCAGGGGCCCCGGGGCGCAGCTGACAGGCCGCACGAGGATAGGGGCAGCCGCGACTGAGGTACACAGAGAGGAGGGGCAAGCCGCTGGTCGTGTACGGATACGGAGCATACTCGGGGGCGTTGCGTGAACTGTGTTCCAGGAGGATCCCTTCGATCACTCGCTGCGGTAACGGCTCAGCGACACCAACGTCTACGGAACGAGCTGCCTCCACGAGCGCCATCTCCGGATCGCCACGGATCACGAGATCGAAGGGTGCGTCGTCATAGCGGAAGTCTTCTGGCCGCGCGGACACATGGAACCCCGCCACCGCGATCGTCGCTCGCGGGTGGAGACGACGGACGATCGTGGCCACCGCCACCGCGGCCGAGTACTGCAAGCTAGACGAGCACGAGATGACCACGAGGTCTGCCGGGTGCTCGGCCAGTCGTGCCTCGGCGTTGTGGAGAAACGCCTCGCGGTCGGCGGCCGCGGGATTACCGACCACATTCTCCAGGTCGAGCACCGACGCCGCCACTCCGTGGCGCCGGAGCACGGTGAACATGCTGACCAGCTCCGGCTTGACACGCGGCCCAGCCGCCCAGCGACCGCCGTACAACGAGGCGGGAAACACGATCAGCACCCTGCCCTGGCCCATACCCACACTCCCGTCGAGATAGCTCTCCGGCGGCGCGGCCGGCTCGTCGTGCCCCTAATCTACCCAGCCGGGCGCGAACGACTCACCGCCGGCACTGTGAGAGCATGAGCACGCCTCACTCGACGATGATGACCGGGCTGCCCACGGAGACGAGTCGCGAGAGCCTCAGGATATCGGCATTGGTCATGCGCACGCAGCCGTGACTCACGGCCTGTCCGATGAGCTGTGGCTGATTGGTCCCGTGAATAGCCACCTGCCCCTGCCCATCCCAGAAGTACAGCTTCGGCTGATAGGCGCTGATCGCCAGGGCCAGCACGCCGTACGAGCTGGTACGCTGCCGCGGCCGCAGCCGTTCAGTCACGAAGAAGGTGCCCGTCGGCGTGGGCAGGTCGGCGTGGCCGATGGCGATGGGAAAAGTGGCCAGCGCCACGTCGTCGCGTACCACTTGCAGGCGACGCAGCGAGAGCTCGATGACGATCTTAGTGTCCACCGCATAGACACTGACCCGGCTGGCCGGCACCCATCCCCGGCTCATGTTGGGGGGCGCCGGCAGCCAGACTCGATACCACAGGCGTCCCCGTACCTCGCGCGCGCGGTCGACGAGCAGTACCGTCTGCACGCCATAGCGGGTGCGGGCGGGCAGGTACCTCTCGACGTGCCCGCCCGACTGGGGGCGAGCGTACACAGGAACTCGCCCGCGAGCCTTGGCTACCGTCCACTGCCGAGCGGCTTCCGTGCCCGGATCGCTCGGGGGAGGTGAGGGCGACGGACTGATCGGCGACGACGATGGTGTAGCGAGCGGAAACACCACGCCGCCGCCGCTCGCCCTGACGGAGCCCACCAGCCACCCCACGGCGACCAGCGCCGCGAGAGTGAATACGGCCGCGGCGTTCTTCAACGCGGAGCGCAGAACACGACGACGAGAGACCCCCGTGCTCTGCTGCCGCTCACCAGAACCCACAGTACCCCTTTGCCGTCTGCCCATGGAGGATACGCCGACCTTCGGCTCTCGCCGCGGCGCCCCCCCGCAGAAAGTATGGACTACTCGAGGAAGTCGCGCAGCCGCTGCGAGTCGCGGTAGCTCTTTAGCTTAGCCAGCGTCTTGGCCTCGATCTGACGGATTCGCTCTCGCGTGACGCCGAACTTCTGCCCTACCTCTTCGAGCGTCCGCGGGTGTTCGCCCTTCAAGCCGAAGCGGAGTTCGATCACCTTGCGCTCACGGTGTGTGAGGGTGTTGAGCACCGCGTTGAGCTCTTCCTTCTGCATGATCTCGCTGACAGCTTCAACGGGCATAGTGGCGTCTTCGTCCTCGATGAAGTCGCCGAGCTGGCTGTCCTCTTCCTCGCCGATCGGCGTCTCTAGGCTGACCGGCTCCTGGCTGATCTTGAGGATCTCGCGGACCTTCTGCGGCGTGGTCCCCATCTCTTGCGCGATCTGCTCGGGCGACGGCTCGGCGTTCATCTCCTGCAGCAGTTGACGCTGCACGCGGATGAGCTTGTTGATGGTCTCGACCATATGCACGGGGATACGAATGGTGCGAGCCTGATCGGCGATGGCCCGCGTGATAGCCTGGCGAATCCACCAGGTAGCGTACGTACTGAACTTGTAGCCTTTACGGTAGTCGAACTTCTCCACCGCGCGGATGAGACCGAGATTACCCTCCTGGATGAGATCCAGGAAGAGCATGCCACGACCGACATACCGCTTGGCGATGGACACCACGAGGCGCAGGTTGGCTTCGATGAGCTTGCGCTTGGCCTCCATATCCCGGCGCTCGATGCGCTTGGCGAGGGCGACCTCTTCTTCCGCGGTGAGCAGCGGGACCTTGCCGATCTCTTTGAGGTACATGCGCACCGGGTCGTTGGTGGGCGTCTTGACGGAGAGGTCGAGCTTGCTGATGATCTCGACCTCGGTCTTGGCATCTGCCCCCTCGGTCGGTGTTGCATCGTCGCCTTCGAGAATATCGATGCCGAGATCGTTGAAGAGAATGAAGATGTTGTCGATTTGATCCGGAGTCAGGTCGACTTCCTGAAGCGCGTCGTGCACGTGGTCGCTGAGCAGGTACCCCTGCTCGCGTCCTTCGGCCACGAGCTCGCGGACCTCGTCGATGGCCAGCTCGGCGGCTTCGCCGGTCTTGCGGTCGTCAGCCAATTCGGTCACTGGATCTGATTCACTCCTCTACGGGGATGAGACGGATGGCATCGCGAAGGCGGCGCCTAATACCTTCAAGCTCGAGCAAACGAGCTTCCTCCTGACCATTATCGTCCGCCGGAGCCGAAACCGTGAGCCGGCTGCGCAGCCTGCGGATCAGCCGGCTCACATGCGCTTCCTGCAGGCGGAGATACAACTCCTCCAGCACGCGCTCGGTGAACTGCTCGCCCGACGATCGAACCACGATCTCCGCAACGATACCCTCGCCCGGAGCCGCCGCCGTATGTGTCTCTTGCCCCTTTTTCCCTGCTCGTTGGGCTTCTAACCGTACCCTCACGGCCTCGAGGCCGTTGCGCCCTGCGGTGGATACGAAGTATGACTCGTCCACGGTGGCCAGGACCTCCGAACCGTGCTCGGGCAGCGCCAGACAAGCGGCGAGGAAGCGCGCCTCTAGATCGTGCTCGAGAGCGAGCAGCCGTATGGGGACGGCGGACCCGGCGCTGCCACCTGCACCCCTGCCGCCGACGACAGAAAGGCCGCTCAGCAGGTGCCGGACGCTCTCTGGCGAGAGGCGGAGACTGTCGGCGACGTAGCGAACCTCTTCATCTCGCTCCAGCGGGCTTGCCGCCTGGGCGAGCACATCCCTGAGCAGGGTGAGGGCTCGAGTTCGTTCTTCAGGCTTCGCCAGATCGTGCGCGGAGAGCACGGTGCGGACGCGAAATTGTAGCAACGTCTGTGCGCGCTCGGCAAGCGCGCAGAAGTCGTCGGCCGAGCGCCCCGACTGGATGTAGTCGGCCGGGTCGAGCCCTTCCGGCACGCGCACCACGCGGAAGGCCACGCCAAGGTCGCGCGACAGGCGGAGCGCGCGATCCATGGCCGCCAGTCCAGCGGCGTCCGCGTCGAAGCAGAGGAAGATGTTCGTGGTGTAGCGCTGGAGGCTCGCAAGCTGCTCCTCGGTGAGCGCCGTGCCCATGGATGCCACGACGTTGCGGATTCCGGCCTGCACCAGCGCCAGGACGTCTGTGTATCCCTCCACCACGAAGACGCGGTCTTCGCGGCGCGCGGGCTCGCGCGCCTTATCTAACCCAAAGAGGAGCCTCCCCTTCTGGTAGAGCTGTGTCTCCGGCGAGTTCAGGTACTTGGGCGTCTCGTCGGTCAGGGTCCGAGCGCCGAAACCGAGTACGCGGCCGCGCTCGTCCGTCAGGGGAAACATGAGGCGACCGCGGAAGCGATCGTAGACGGAGCCGCGGCCCCCCCGCACCACGAGCCCGGCATCGAGCAGCTCCCGCTCCGTGAACCCCCTAGCCAGCGCGGCGTCGTGCAGACGCCGCCAGCCCGTGAAGGAGTAGCCCAGCCGGTACTCGCCGCAGACCTGTTCGCCGAGCGCGCGCCGCTGGAGATAGGCGCGCGCTGCCTCGGCGGCGCGCGCCTCTCGCAGCACGCGCTCGTAGTAGGAGCAGCTCTGCTCCAGCAGGCGGCGCAGCCGGTCCTTACGCCGCCGCGCGGCATCGTCGGGCCCGCCCTCCTCGTACCGTAACTCGATCCCGTAGCGTTCGGCCAGCGCTTCAACCGCAGCGGTAAAGTCGAGCCCTTCCTTCTTCTGGACGAAACCGAGGAGATCGCCCCCCTCACCGCAGCCAAAACAGTAGTAGAGCTTCTCCACTGGGTTCACGCTGAAGGACGGTGTCTTCTCCTCATGGAACGGACACAGGCCACTGTAGTTGGCACCGGCTTTTCGCAGCTGCGTGTAGCGACCCACGATCTCCAGCATGTCGGCCGCCGCCAGCACCTGTTCTATGCTCGCCCGTTCAATGCGGGCCATGGCGCACCGTCCCTTACCCCCGCGACTCGCGATCCCGTCGGGTGAAGCTGGGACGCCTCGGCTGGCCCTCGTGATTCTGCCCCAGCGACGGCCGGCTGGCGAGAAACCGCAAGCCGGCCCGTAAACGACGCTGCCGAGCTCGGTTTGGCAACCGCCGCCCATCGCGCGGTGCGTAGTGTACGCCCAAACGGTCGAGGAGCCAGACCAGCCCGGCCACTGTCGCCGGCAGCCACACCAGGTAAACCGGCACGAGAATGAGCAGGATACCACTGCCCGGGCCGAGGTCGCCGGCGAAGCGGAGATCCTGCAGCCCGAGGCTCATCGCCAGCGCCGCGGGCGTAGCCGCCACGAGCAGCGTGCCCAACACCGTCAGGAGGATGAGCGGTCGCTTCATGTGCCGCCGCCCACGACTCCCTGGAGCTCTTTGCCCAGCAGCAGCTCATCAACCAGTTCACCGGCGAGCGCGAGCTGTCCGGCACGTCGCCCCTCGCAGACGAACCCGCAGGCGCTTAGGAAGGCGAGCGCGGGTTCGTTGTGAGGAAGGGCCGAGGCGGTCATGCGACGAAAGCCGCTGTCCGCCGCCCATGCCACCGCTGCCCGCATGAGCAGCGTAGCGACCCCCTGACGGCGAGCATCGGGCGCCACGACGACGCCGACCTCGCAGACGTGAGACGAGTACGGGTTTGCCGAGCCCGCGAGGGCCAGGTAACTCGCAAGCCGCTTTCCCATATGCCCGCCGAGCAGCAGATGATCGCGCGCCACGGCCGCCGCGCGTAGCTCGGCGCGCACAAGCCCAACACGCTCTTCTCCCGGACGCCGCAGCAGCGGCCTGCTCGGCTCGCCGGCTACGGCGTCCAGCAGATCTCGCACCGCGCGCGCCTGCGACGGCTCGACCGAGCGCACGAGAAGGTCGCGGCCGTCACGCAGCGTGTACCGCTGAACTCCCCGCAGGATGACCATGCCCACCTTCCGGGGGTGTGGCGAGTGGCGGGCGCCGGCCCCTATGACCGGCGCCCGCCGGCCACTCCTATTTCTCCAGCTCGTGCTCGCCACGCGCCTCGATGGCCGCCTGGGCAGCCGCGAGGCGCGCCACCGGGATCCGGAAGGGCGAGCAGCTCACGTAGTTCATGCCAGCGCGGTAGCAGAACTTCACCGTCGCGGGATCGCCGCCCTGCTCGCCGCAGATGCCGACCTTGAGGCCGGCCCGGCTGGCGCGCCCACGCTGGATGCCGAGCTCTACGAGCTGCCCCACGCCCTCTTGATCGAGCGTCTCGAAGGGGTCGGCCGGCCAGATCTCCTGCCGCAGGTAGAGCGGCAGGAACTTGCCGGCGTCGTCGCGCGAGACGCCGAGCGTCATCTGCGTGAGGTCGTTGGTACCGAAGCTGAAGAACTCGGCAACCTCGGCTATACGGTCGGCGGTCAGAGCGGCCCGCGGTACCTCGATCATGGTGCCTACCAGGTAGTCGACCCGCACGCCTTGCTCGGCGAATACCTCCTCGGCAACGCGACGGACCACCGCCGCCTGGTTGTCGAGCTCGGCCTTTCCGCCGACCAGCGGGATCATAATCTCGGGGTGGACGCTGAGGCCCTCCTTCTTGAGCGCGCACGCCGCCTCCAGGATGGCGCGCGCCTGCATCGCCGTGATCTCCGGGAAGGCGATGCCGAGCCGGCAGCCACGGTGTCCGAGCATGGGATTGTTCTCGTGCAGATCGGACACCTTGGCGACCACAGCTCGCTCGCTCACCCCGAGCGCCTCGGCCGTGCGCGCGACGTCGTCGCGGTCGTGGGGCAGGAACTCGTGCAACGGCGGGTCCAGCGTGCGAACGGTTACCGGGCGCTCGCCCATGGCGCGGAAGATGCCGATGAAGTCCTCGCGCTGCATCGGCAGCAGCTTGGCGAGTGCCTTCTCGCGAGCCTCCACCGAGTCCGCGAGGATCATCTCGCGCACGCTCATGATGCGATCGCCCTCGAAGAACATGTGCTCGGTGCGGCAGAGGCCGATGCCTTCGGCGCCGAACGCGATGGCGTTGGCCGCCTGATCGGGCTGATCGGCGTTGGTGCGCACGCCCATCGTCCGCTGCTTGTCCGCCCACTCCATGATCTCGGCGTAGTAGCGGAACGACTCCGACTCCTCTGGTTTCATGCCGCCATCGAGGAGCACCTGGAGTACCTCCGGCGGGCGAGTCTCGAGTTCACCGAGCATCACCTCGCCGGTGAAGCCGTCGATGGAGATCCAGTCGCCCTCGCCGACCACGATGTCGTTGACGGAGAACGTCCGCGCGCGCAGATCGATATCCAGGTCGCCGCACCCGACGATACACACCTTGCCCATCTGCCGCGCGACGAGGGCGGCATGGCTCGTCATGCCTCCCTGCGCGGTGAGGATACCCTGGGCGGCATCCATACCGCGGATGTCGTCCGGGCTGGTGAAGTCGCGCACCAGCAGCACCTTCTCGCCGCGCTCCGCCCAAGCCACCGCGTCGGGGGCGTTGAAGACCACGCGACCGGTGGCCGCCCCGGGTCCGGCGGGCAGACCCTTGGCCAGCACCCTCCCCTCAGCGACCGCACGCTGCCTGTCTTGCGCGCCGAACACCGGCCGCAGGAGCTGGTTGAGCTGCTCGGGCTCGATGCGCATGAGGGCCTCGACGGGATCGATGAGGCCCTCGTCGGCCATGTCGACGGCGATACGGATGGCGGCCAGGCCGGTACGCTTCCCGTTACGCGTCTGCAACATGAACAGGCGGCCGTGCTCGATCGTGAACTCGAAGTCTTGCATGTCGCGCAGCTCGTGCTCGAGCGTCTGCCGTACCTCGAGCAGCTGCTCGTACGCCTGCGGGAACACATCTTTGAGCTCGCTCACCGGGCGTGGTGTGCGCACGCCAGCGACGACATCTTCGCCCTGCGCGTTCACCAGGAACTCACCGTAGAAGGTGTTCTCTCCGCTCGCCGGGTTACGCGTAAAGCCGACGCCCGTGCCCGATTCCTCTCCCGTGTTGCCGTAGACCATGACCTGCACATTGACCGCCGTGCCCCAACTGTCGGGGATGGCGTACAGACGACGATAGGCGATCGCGCGGTCGTTGTTCCACGACTGGAACACAGCGCCCACGGCTCCCCAGAGCTGCTCCATGGGATCCTCGGGGAAGTCGTGTCCCGTGCGCTCCTTTACGGCGACCTTGAAGCGATGCACGAGCTTCTTGAGATCTTCGGCGGTCAGATCGGTGTCGAAGGCGACGCCCTTGTCCTTCTTCATCTGATCGAGGAGCTCCTCGAACGGGTCGCCCTCATCCTCGTTCTCTGGCTTGCAGCCGAGCACAACGTCCCCATACATGGCGACGAACCGCCGGTAGCAGTCGTACGCGAAACGGGCGTTTCCGGTGGAATCGATGACGCCCTGCACCGTCGTGTCGTTGAGGCCGAGATTGAGGATAGTGTCCATCATGCCGGGCATGCTCGCCCGGGCGCCGGAACGCACGGACAGCAGCAGCGGGTTATGCGGATCGCCGAACCGTTTGCCGGTATCTGCCTCAAGTGAGCCCAGAGCCGCCACGAGCTGCGCATCTACGCCGTCAGGGTAGCCGCCGTGCGCGGAGTAGTAGGTGCAAACCTCGGTGGTGATGGTGAAGCCGGGCGGCACGGGCAACCCAATGCCGGTCATCTCAGCGAGGTTGGCCCCCTTGCCGCCAAGGAGAGCCTTCATGTCCTTGTTTCCCTCGCGGAACTGGTACACGTATTTGCCCGATGAAGCCTGCTCGACCATAAACTCCTCCTGCCTCCACAAGCCGGGGCTCTTTCGGTACCCCCCGACTGCCGCGTTTCCAGTCGGCGGCGCGACCTAGGCCGCGCCGCCGACCCTCCTTAGATAGCCATGCGACCGAGATCGCCGATCGCTCCGAGCAGATCCCTGACCTCCGCAAGCTGAGCTAGGCGGTTAGCACGCACGGCGGGATCGGCGTCCATGACCAGTACGGCATCGAAATAGCGGTCGACGGTGGGTCGCAAGCCAGCTGCAGCCGTGAGCGCCCGCTCGATCGCCAGGTGCTCGAGTGCGCCGTGGATTGGCGCCACGGCCGCTCGGCAAGCGGTGAACAGCTCATTTTCGGCGGCGTCCGCGAACAGTGCCTGGTCTACACCATCGCCCTGCTCAGCCGCCTTCATCGCCAGCGAGGCACAGCGCGTGTACGCGACGGCCGCATCCTGAAGGGCAGGGGTCTCCCGCAGAGCGGCGAAGGCGCGCGCCCGCGCGGCTAGCCCAGGGATGTCCTCCGCCGAACTGCCGAACGCCGCCGCAACCACGTCGTACGGCACACCCTCCTCCAGCAACAACGCCTCAAGCCGCTCGCGAACGAAGGCGAGCATCTCCTGCGCGCCATCCTCGCCGACCAGACCCTTGTGCTGTCGTTCATAGGCCATACAAGCAGCATCCACGAGTGCTCGCAGTGAGAACCGCAGCGTGTACTGCAGCGAGATGCGGACGATGCCCATCGCCGCCCGTCGAAGGCCGTACGGATCGCGGGAGCCGCTCGGTTTCTCGCCGGCCACCCAGGCGCCGATGATGTTGTCGGCCTTATCGGCGACGGCCAGCAGGCCGCCGCTCAGTGTGCTGGGCACCGGCGCGGTGGCCGAGAGTGGCAGGTAGTGCTCCGCGACCGCACGGGCGACGGCCTCAGGGAAACCGCCTACTGTGGCATACACCCCACCCATCGTGCCCTGCAGCGAGGGAAACTCGATCACCACCTGGCTCACCAAGTCCGCTTTCGCGATGGCCGCCGCCTCGTCCAGCGTGGTGCGCAACGCCGCATCCGCTGTCGTGCAGGAGCTCAGCCAGGCGGTCATCTCCCGCAGCCGGATCGTCTTCTCGGCCAGAGTACCGAGCCGTTCATGGAAGACGACCTTATCCAGTCGCCTCGCCATGTTCCGTAGGCCCTCGGCCGCATCTCGCTCGTACGCGAACTCGGCGTCGTCCAGCCGGCCTTCCAGGACACGCTGGTTGCCCCGCGTCACCAGCTCTGCGAACGCGGGATCCGCGTTACTCACGTAGAGGAAGACCGGCAGAAGCTGGCCATCCGGCGCACACACGGGGAAGTACCGCTGATGGCTCTGCATCGCGGTGATCAGCACATCCGGCGGTAAACGCAACTTGGCGGCCGAGAACCGGCCGTTCTCCACGCTGGGCGACTCCACGAGATAGGTAGCCTCCGCCAGCACATCGCCGGGGTCGAGCCAGCGGCCACCCAACGCCTCCGCCCGTGCGGTGAGCCCGCTGAGAATAAGTTCGCGGCGACGCTCCTGGTCGACGATCACCCGGTGTTCCTGGAGCGCCCGTTCGTACTCCTCCGCGTGCGCGATGATCACGGTGCCGCCGAGAGCACGGTGCCCCCGGGAGACGTCGCCGCTCACCAAATCGTAGAAGGGGAACACGATCGTCTCGCTCTCCAGCTTGCAGACGAGCCAACGGATGGGTCTGCTGAACCGCAGGTAGTCGGTCTGATCGGCCGGCCGTGAGCCCCACCGCATGCCCCGAGGGACCTGCAGTGCCTCGATGAGGGCGCGAGAGACGCGCGGCAGAACCTCCGCCGCCGGCAGCCGTTCCGCCTCTACTCGGGCACACACAAAGGTGGTGCCGGCGACGGTCTCGCGACCCAGCTCGTCGACCGTCACTCCGCGCGAGCGGGCAAACCCCAGCCCAGCCTTCGTCGGCGCGCCATCTGGCCCGAAGGCAACGTCGACCCGCGGCCCGCGAGACACTTGCGCACGTGCGCTCTGGCACGCGGGTACGCCAGTCACCTGCACGGCAACGCGACGCGGTGACACGAGTACACGAAGCTGCTCGCCGGTGAAATCCGCCGACAGCAGGCGCTCGTCGCGCAACACACGCTGGACGAGGCCTTCCTGTTGGGGGCCCTCCTGTTGGGAGCCCCGGAGCTGCTGCAGCAGGCTAGCGCAAACCTGGGCGGGCAGCTCCTCGCAGCCGATCTCCAGCAGCCACCTGCTCATCGACAACCCTGTCCGGCAACGGTATCCGCCGCGCGCGCATCCGTGGGCGGCTGCGCGCGGCAGCCATCAGCCCGCTCGGCGTCGCCAGCGCCATCGGCGAGCTGCAGGTAGAGGTGCGCGACTTGGCGCGCCAGGTCGCGCACCCTCGCGATGTAGGCGGTGCGCTCGGTCACGCTGATCACGCCACGCGCATCGAGAAGATTGAACGTGTGGCTGCACTTGAGCACGTGGTCGTACGCGGGCAGGGGCAGCCGCGCATCCAGGCAGCGTTGTGCCTCCAGCTCGTGATCGCGGAAGTGCCGCTGCAGCAGCGCCACGTCGCTGACCTCGAAGCCATAGGTGCTGAACTGACGTTCGCTCTCTCGGTAAACATCGCCGTACGTGATGGCCACGAGGCGCCCGTCTGGCTCCTCCCAGCGCGACCACAGGATGTCGAACACGCTGTCCACACCCTGAAGGTACATGGCGATGCGCTCCAAGCCGTACGTGAGTTCCACCGTGACGGGGTCGAGATCTACGCCGCCGCACTGCTGGAAGTAAGTGAACTGCGTGGCCTCCATGCCGTCGATCCAGACCTCCCAGCCAAGGCCCCAGGCGCCGAGCGTTGGTCCATCCCAGTTGTCTTCGACGAACCGCACGTCGTGCTCGGCGAGAACGATCCCCAGCGCCTCCAGGGAACGCAGATACACATCCTGGATGTCCGGCGGCGACGGCTTGAGGACTACCTGATACTGGTAGTAGTGGCCCAGACGGTAGGGATTTTCGCCGTAACGGCCGTCGGCGGGCCGCATGCTCGGCTCCACGTAGGCGGCCCGCCAGGGCCTGCTGCCCAGGCAGCGCAGGAACGTGGCGGGATTGAAGGTGCCGGCACCCACCTCGGTGTGGTAAGGCTGCATGATCACACAGCCCTGCCGCTCCCAGAAGGAGTGCAAGCGGCCGATGATCTGCTGATACGTCAACACCGGCGCGCCGGAATCTGTGGTGAGTGGCGGCAGAACGACCTCCAAAAAGGACAAGGGCGGCCGGCCCGGTCTCAGACCGGGCGGCCGATGCTATCACGCAGCTCCGCGTAGCGGCAAACGCGCGCGCGGAGCCTCAATCACCCAGACGTCAGGGCGATCTTCAAGTCATTGACGTTCGTCCCGGTAGATCCGGTGACCACGAGATCGCCGAGGGCGGTCAGAGCGTCCGCCGAGCGATGCTGGCGCAGCGCCTCGGCAAGATCGAACTCGCGCTCACGCGCGTTGGCCGCCGACAGATCGTCGACCAGACCACCAGCAGCGGACGTCGGTCCATCGGTTCCGTCTGAGTCCAGACAGAGGATGCAGCTCTCGCGTACCGCTCCGTCCATCTCGATAGCTGCCGTCAGCGCCGCCTCCTGATTCGGCCCTCCGGCCACCTCTCCAAATCGCACACCGTTGAGATTCACTGTGTTCTCGCCGCCCGCGATGAGCGCACTCGGAGCAGGAGATGCCGTCAGCTCGCGCACCAGCCAACGCCCCGCGTCCGACGCCTCGCCCTGGAGATCGGTAGTGAGCACGCTCGCTTCATAACCCAGCCGGCGAGCCTCCTCCGCAGCCGCAGCGCACATCATCTCCGGATCGGCGACCACCAGGGTCTGCACATTCGGGAGCGACTTCGCCGTCTCGTAAGCCTCGTCGGCTCGGCGGAGCCATTCGCTCACCGTGGAGGGGAGCTGCTCCCACAGGGAGTACGCATCGCACACAGCCTGGGCGTCAGCGAACGTAGACCTGTCGGCCACAGTAAGATCCGTGACGTAGTCGAGATGATTGCCGACCACATCGGAGACGGTGAGATTGACGATGGGGCAACCGCACGCCGCACCAAGTCGGCCACCCTTGATGCATGAGATGTGCTTGCGTACATCGTTCATGGACTGGATGTCCGCGCCGCTCGACAGCAGGACGCGGTTGGTGGCCACCTTGTCCGTCAAGCTCACGCCCGGGGCGGGCACAACAGCCAGCGATGAGCTGCCACCGGTCACCAGCGCGAGGACCAAGTCGTCCGCGCTGGCCCGCCTGGCGATCTCCAGCAAGCGTTCGCCGCCTTTGAGGCTATCCTCGTCCGGGACGGGGTGCGACGCCTCCAAGACTTCGATGAAGCGTAACTGCCTGCCTTGGCCGCGCTTCACGACGACCGCACCATCTGCGATGCGGTCGCCAAGCAGCTCGTCCAGCACGGCAGCCATACCGATCGTGGCCTTGCCCGCCCCCACGACCCATACACGACGGTTCGTGAGCTCGTACTTCTCGCCGTCTACAAGCAGCCAGTCGCCATCCCGCACAACGCGACGTCTGACGAGCTCCCCCGGGTCGACCGCCCGCAGGGCGGCCGCGGCGATGCGCAAGCAATGCTCGCGCAACCGCCGACGGCCGTGACCCAGGAGCTCAGTTTCGCTTACAAACATGCCGCCAACTACGACCTGGCCACCGCGGGAGAGAAGACGCGGCCAGGGTAGACTGCCTGGTCTCCGAGCCACTCCTCGATCTCCAGCAGTCGGTTGTACTTGCTCGTACGCTCACCCCGTATGGGAGACCCGGTCTTGATCTGGCCGGCGTTGAGCGCTACAACAAGGTCGGCGATGATCGGGTCTTCGGTCTCACCAGACCGCTCGCTGACGCAGACGCCGTAGCCCGCGCGGAAAGCCGTCTCGGCCGCCTCAAAGGCCTCACTCAGCGTGCCAATCTGGTTGACCTTCCACAAGAGAGCGTTGGCGGCGTTCAGCTCGACGCCCTTACGTACCAGCTCCGGGTTGGTGACGAACAGATCGTCGCCGACGAGCTGCACGCCCTGCGGCCCGAGCACCTGCGTGGCCTTCACCCAACCGTCCCAGTCCTCTTCATGAAGCGGGTCCTCGATGGACACCACGTTGTACGTACGGAAGAGATCCTGGTAGAGGTCGATCATCGCCTCGGTGTCGTAGTACTCGCCGCCGATGAGGTACTCGCGACGCTCGGCGTCCCACAGATGCGTGGCCGCGCAGTCTAGCGCGTACACCATGTCGTCGGCGTACCCCGCCGCCGCCACGCCTTGCTGCAGAACCTCGAGAGCCTCGCGGACATCGCTGATCGGCGTGGCATAGCCACCCTCGTCACCCGTATTGCCAGCGAGCTTGCCGTACTTGCCGACAACGATGTCGAACAGAGCCATGTGGCACTCGCTGCCCATGCGAAGCGACTCGCTGTAGCTGCTCGCTCCGACGGGCATGCAGATGAACTCCTGGAAGGCAAGGTCGTTGGAAGTAAGCTTGCCGCCGTTGATCAGGTTGAACATCGGCACCGGCAGAACGCGGGAATCCGCGCGCAGGTAACGGTGCAGTGGCAGACCCACGCACTCCGCGGCACAGCGAGCCGCGGCGAGCGAGACGCCGAGGATAGCGTTGGCGCCGAGGTTCTGCTTGTTGGGAGTACCATCCAGATCGCAGAGCAGGCGATCCAGAGCGACTTGGTCGGTCACGTCCACGCCGATCACGCGATCACGAATGACCGTGCGCACGTTGTTCAGGGCCTTCTCGACATCCTTGCCCCCATACCACGCGCCGCCATCCCTGATCTCGACAGCCTCACGACTGCCCGTGGATCGGCCAGCAGGCACGTCCGCCCGGCCGACAGTGTCGCCAGCGTGGACGGACACTTGCACGGTGGGGTATCCACGGCAGTCGAGAATCCGTCGGGCACTAATGTCCGTGATGGCTGTCCTCATTGACCCTCCTCATGTGGGTTAGGTGGAGACGAGACGCGAGGCGCCCACAACAGTCGCTGCGGGCGCGGAACAAGGGCGGCGACAGGGCGATCACGCTCACAGCGCACCATGTCGCACGCCAGCCGCAGTCCCTCCTCGGGTGTCGCCGCGCAGCCGAAGCCGAGCGTGCGTAACACCTCGGCGGAGACACCGGGGCAGCAGCAGATCACCGGTCCGCTGCGCGAGCGGAACCTGGCGATGAAGTACGAGTGGTCTTTCTCGATGGTGTACTCAGTTTGCAGCCTGCCGATGACTTCCTCCGGCATGCGAGCACCGACGAACGGCTCCAGCATCTCCTGCGACCCAGTACCGTCGTGGCAGGAAGCCAAGAGAAGCGTCACCGTGTGAGCGTCAACCAACCCCTCGGTAGCAACGAGAGCCTTGATCGTCTGATAGAGGTTGATGTCCAGAGGATGACCGGGACCGGTGATCAAGAGATCCACGGGCTCGGGGGGTGCCACCACACCGACGCGTTCCCGCAAGAACGCGACCAGTTCTCCATGAACCGCGCGCGGCTCACCAGCGGCGACAGCCGTCGCGCGCAGCTCAGCGTCCACTGTAACGTTCACCACAAAGTGAAGGCCAGCGAGCTCTGCAGCCACCGCGATATCCTCGTGGATCGGGTTGCCCTGGAGCATGCCGGCTCGTGCCCTCGCGTGCCGCAGCATGTGCAGCGCGTGGTTACGAATGATCGTGTCGTACCCGCTCACCCCCGGCAAGATGGCCTTGCCGGCGCCGGAGAATCCGGCGAACTCGTGCGGCTCGACTACTCCGAGCGCTACGCGAAGGTCAGCCTGTGCCACCAGCCGGTTGATGCGCACCTCGTTCCCGGCGGGAGTGGTCCCCACCGACACCAGGTCTCGCGCGCGGGCATCATGATTTACCACCTTCACTCTGGCGTAGATGCCGTCGCCAACCAGGTCCCTCAGCTCAGTGGGCGTGAGCGAGCGATGCACTCCCGTTCCGACGACGATCGAGATGTCCGCGTCGTCGATGCCGCCCTCACGTAGCTCTCCCAGCACCAGCGGAAGCAGCACGTGGTTGGGGACCGGCCGCGTTGCATCGCTGGTGATAATGGCCACGCTTCGACAGCCCTTCGCCAGCTCCGCCAAAGGGGCCGAAGCGATCGGCTGCCGCAGCACCCGGCGGGTCTGCTCGCCTAGATCGATCGGAGCGACCTCGGCGGTCGCAAAGGTCAGCAGATCGAAGCCAGACAACGCCGCGGAATCCCGCAACGTCGTGATCACGGCATCGAGATCCAGAGATGAGGTTGGGTTCTGTACTTTCGGTCCTTCGCGATCCTTTTGTGAATCGTCGACAATCTACGTCTTCTGAGCGCAACAGTCAATACTTGCCTGAAGGAGCTTTTGGCAGGCATTCCATCGCTGGCATGCGAGCGGTTTCCGCCACCAAGACGGCCGCACACGGGAAGCGCTCTTCGCGGACACGTATGTGTCGACACACGGCTTCTCCCGTGACCTCAGAGCGCGAGGTTCCAGGAAGCCGAAGTAAATCAGTCGTTGTAGATGGCCCACACCTTGCGAACCGGCTCCAGGTTACGCCAGTAACCCGTGCAGCCCTTCGGCGTATCGAGGATGTCGCCGGGGCCCGCCACCAGTACCGTGCCGTCATCGAGCTCGATCTCTACATGACCGCTGAGGATGTACGCGATCTCATGGTACGGCCGCTCCATGCGGCGCTGCAGGTTGTCTTGCTCCCAGTAGCCAACCGCGAAGTGACCATCTGGCGAACTGGCGGCCGCGAACTGGCGGCCGGGCGGGAAGTTCTCTTCCGGGCGCGGAGGAATCTCCTCCCACACCACGTCCTCCGCACGGATCACTTTTACCTGAGGCGTACTGTCACTCATGGTCACCCTCCCGTTGATCACACTGCGTATTCAATCCGAGCGCTCCCGTCGACGATCCCTCCACCTTGAGCGCGCGGGACGCTCACTCACGTGGTCGCCAAGACCTCTGCGCGCCCACAGCGAACGCGACGCACCAGACGCACCCGCGTCCCTCCGCCCTCACGCTCATCAATCTGGGTTTCATCCATGAGATGGTGCATGAGGATGAGGCCGCGTCCGTGTGGAGCTAGCAGCTCTGGGTCTCGCGGTGTCTGGGCGGTAGCGGGCGCGAAACCACAGCCCTGATCCACGATGTCGAGCAGGACCCGCTCCTCCGTCACCCGCGCGATAAGCTCCACCGCTCCCTCACACTGGCCACTGTGGATGAGGGCATTGGAGAAAGCTTCGTTGGCCGCCAGGACGAGGTCATCGAGCGCATCTCGCGGCACGCTCTTATACTCCAGGTACTCCCGCAGGTGCTGCCTCAGGCTGTACGCGGCTGTCCGTCTGAGCGGGAGGTGTAGTTGCAACATGGTCTCAAAACCTCTGGGCGTCCCGGAGAGACGGGGGTCCACTCGGTGGCTGGAGATGAGAGATGAGCGGCAAGTCGCCGGACCGTCTGCTCGGTTGTTCCTGAACCGCCCTCGCATCCTGGGGGCGGGGGGGCGACGGCGGCGGCACTCCGCCGTCGGCCCCGGACCCCAGACTCAGGAGCGCTTGCACGCGTGGGGGGACGAGCACGCGACGAGCCTCCCTGCGCGGATCTCGTGAGACCCGCCCAGCACTACCGCATGTGTCACGAAGAATTCCCGACACGACTTGCGGATGCCTTACACCTTTCCCGACACTCGAGAACGCAACATCGAATACAGATAATCGTTGACAATCTACCACAACCATTCGACGAGTCAAGCCCCCGTTGTGCACTCCAGAGCTGGGGCAGAGCACCCCATGAGTCACCGGCTAGTCTCCGAATGTCTCAACCGTACAAGAGCGTTGTCGCCTCACGCAGTACCTCAGTATGACGATCGACATCACCGGCGGTGGTGCTCGGAGCCATGAGGGCCATGTTGTGGAACGGCGTCAGCAAAACACCCCGGTTCAACGCGAAGAGATGGAGGAAGCGGTCCAGCGCGGAGTCTTCGGCCGCGGCCGCTTCGCCACCATTCACCGGGGCGGGCGAGGCGGGCCAGTATTCCGCGCGGCAGCCCAGCTGTTTAACAACCCACGAAAGACGAAGGTCGTCGATGATCTCCTGTACACCCCGGCAGAAACGCGTCGCCAGCGGCACGGTCTGGGCGTAGCTCTCCTCTGTTAGCACGTCTGCCAGAGTGGCTCGCATCGCCGCCAGTTGCAGGGCATTCCCGGCGAGAGTGCCGCCGACGCCACCCACGTCGGCGGCATGGTAGTCCCAGTCCTGCCGGATCCTTGGCTCGAGCTTCTCGTGGATCCCGTACGCCGCGCAGGGAATGCCTCCGCCGATGGGCTTGCCGATCGTTACCATGTCTGGCTCCAGACTCCACGCTCGCGTGCAGCCACCGGCACCAGCACAGATCGTATGCGTCTCGTCGAGAATCAAGAGCGTACCCGTCTCGCGCGTGATCGCCCGCAGGGCATCGTGAAACCCCTCCTCCGGCAGTACGATCCCGATATTGGTGAGCGCCGGTTCGGCGAGCACGCAGGCCACATCGCGAGGCAGGAGCGCCCGCCTGAGGGCAGCTACGTCGTTGAACTCGACGACCTTGGTCGTACAGCTGGGGTCGATAGCGGGGCCGCAACTCCCCGGACGAGAACACGGCACGCCGCCACTCAGCGTGGCGATGGTCTCGGCGACCGATCCGTGATAGCACCAGTTGAACACGAGGATCTTCGGACGTCGCGTAATGTGACGGGCCAGCCGTAGAGCGAATCGATTCGCATCCGAGGCCGTCATGGCTACCTGCCAGTACCGCAGCCCGAAGCGTCTGGCCAGTTCCTCTGCCACCCAGGGGCCGTCCTCGCTCGGAAGCATGTGCGTAAGACCGCGATCGAGTTGGGCCCTCACGGCAGCGACGGTCGCTCGCGGCGAGTGCCCCGCCATGGCTCCCGTGTCGCCCAGGCAGAAGTCGCTGTGCCGATGTCCATCGAGGCACGTGACACTCGAACCCTCGGCGCGCTCGACGAACAGCGGGAACGGACTCGCCCAGCGCGTCATCCAGTTCATGGGCACTCCGTCGAACAGGTGCGCCGTCGACCGGCGAGCCGCTTCCTGGCAACGCTGGTGCCGTTCCACGAAGCGGCACTCCTCCATGACGGTCATGGCCGCCAACCGCTGGGAGTCGTATCCGCGTACTCGCCTCGCCATGATCCTCCTTCGGGACCTCTCGACCGCCCGCGCCGCGCGACTCGAGTGACCGCAGCAGTACCCTTGCCGTCGTCAAGACAAGGCAGGGGCCGCGGCATGACCATCAAGCCGCGGCCCCTGCTCTCAAGGGGAACCCTCTTGGGCGCTCCGCACACACCGCTGCCGCCACCTCGGGACGACGGTCGGTGCTCCTCCGGGCTCAATCCCTGCCGGGCAGAGAGCTCCGACCACCTTCGGTGGCCATCCCGTGGCGGCGCAGAGCACCGCCCGCGGTCACGTCTTGGTTACCTTCTTGACGATCTTGACGGCATACGACTGACGCCCGGTCTTGATCTCTTCCTTATCGCCGAAGGAGGTTGCCTGCACCGAGGCGTTCACACCCAGCCAGCGGAATGGCTCCGGCTCCCAGGGCTTGATCTTGTGATTGACCCACGGCAGCCTGGCGAGCTCGCTGTTCTCGTTGAGGATCAGGTCGCACACCGTACGCGCACCCAGGTTGGAGGTGGCAACGCCGTCGCCACCGTAGCCACCGGACCAGGCGATGCCCGTCGACTTATCCAGTCCCGCGGAGCTAAACCAATCGCGCGGAAGAGCCACGGCGCCGCCCCAGTGATGGGTGATGCGCGCGTCGCGCAGGACGGGGAACAGACCGGTCAGCGTCTTGCAGAGCTGCTTGTAGACACGGTCGTCGCGCTCGAACTCATCGCGCAGAGAGGAGCCGAAGTGGTACGGCGCGCCGCGCCCGCCCATGGCGATGCGGCCATCTTCCGTGCGGGCGAGGTAGATGATGAAGTGGCGGGCGTCGTTGACCGCCTCAAAGCCGCTCCAGCCGATCTCGTCCCAGACGCTCTGCGGCAGTGGCTCGGTGGCGATCATCAGCGAGTACATGGGCACGTAGTAGCGCTTGCAGCCCGCCAGGTCGGCGGTGAAGGCCTCGGTAGCCCGCACGACCACGTCTGCATGGACGAGGCCTTGCCGAGTGTGGGCGTAGTGCGGCGTGATCGCCGTTACCGGCGTCTGCTCGTAGATGGGCACTCCGAGCTTCTCCACGGCCAGCGCCAGGTTGCGCGCCAGACGGGCCGGATCGACTAACGCCGCCTGCCGCCAGTAGAAGGCGCCGAGCGTATCGGGCACGTTGACCCGCTCCCGAGCCTCCTTGGCATCCAGCATGCGCACGTCTTCCTCGGTCGCACCCCAGGTACGCTCATAAGCGACCCATGCCCGCACACGCTCCACCTGCGTCTGCGTGCGCGTCATGCGCATAAAGCCGCCCTTGTGGAAGCCGCCGTCGATGCCCTCCTCGGCGGTCACGCGACCGATCTCATCGATGGTGTCGTGCATGGCCTGGCGCAACGCGGCGGTCGCCTGACGCCCGTGTGTTTTGGTCATCAGCTCTTTGTTGTTGATCAGGAGAGGCGAGCACCACGCGCCGTTGCGGCCCGACGCGCCATAGCCGGCGATGTCTTTCTCGAGCACGACGACGCGAATGCCTGGGTCTGCCTTCTTGAGGTAGTACGCCGTCCACAGCCCGGTGTAGCCAGCGCCGACGATGGCCACGTCGACATCCAATGGCCCGGGCAACGGGGCACGAGGGGTAAGGTCCCCAGGATACTCGCTGAGCCACATGCTGTACTGCCGATAATCCTTCATAGCCTCACCTAGCTCGGAGTAGTGTCGGAGGATAGTCTACAATCTGCTATTGAGCACTGTCAACGAGAGTGCGGCATCCCGCTCCCAAGCACACTCATCCCCCACTCAGGGCACTGGCTACTGCGCGTCGGCGCGACTTCGACAGGCGCGCCGCGCCGCTAAAATGCCAGAGCGGACCCCGAGGGCACGGAGCTGCACCGGGCGCGGTTCGCGATCACGGTGCAGCTCCGTGCTCCCACACAGACGCCCACGGATGTAACCCCTATGTAACCCCTTGTCGAACGCCCCTAGGACGTTGGCACTCACCGACCCCGCCCGCCAGCGCGCCTACGCAAACGCCACGTAGCCGAACACCGGCTTGGTAGGAGGGGTGGGGTAGCTCTGCTTACTGTGGGCAAGGTCGAGGTCGATCAGCGCCTCGGCGAAGCGCAGCGCCACGGGCAGGGGATCGATGACCGGGATGCCGGGATGGCTGGCCTTACGCAGGCCGTCCTGGACCGCCGCCGCGGCACCGAACATCGCCATGCAGCCGAAGACGATGGCCTGCGCTCTGTCCTGCTCTACGGCGAGCAGCGACTGAGCGAGCAGGGACGCCGCCAGCCGCTCGCCGTCGCGGCGCAGCTCGAGCACCGGCATGTCTACACCGCGGACCGAGGCCAGCTGCTCGCGCAGGCCGTAGTGGCGCGCCTGCTCCTCGAAGGCCGTGGTCGCGGCGGCGGAGGCCTCGGGGGCGACGATGGAGAAGCGCCGCGCCAGCAGACAGGCCAGGTGCATGGCCGTCTGCGCCGGCCCCAGCACGGGGATGGAGACCAGCTCCCGGGCGGCGCCCACGCCGGGGTCGTCCATGCAGTCGATGATCAGGGCATCAACGCCCTCCGCGGCGGCGTCCTGCACCGCGACCAAGACCTCCGGCACGGCGAGGGCCGCCTCGAACTGCGACTCGATGGAGGCCGGCCCACGCTCGATGACCACGACCGAGACCTCTGTCTGTGCGGAGCCCAGCACCGCGAAGCGCTGCGCCATCTCGGCCGCCGAGGCCACGATGGGCACCACGATGCGGATGCGTCGTCGCCGGACGGCGCCGGCCGACGGTGCGGGATGCTCGCCGCTCATCGTCCTACGATCCCCAGATCTGCTCGAGCACGCGCAGCGCGTTGCCGCCGATCACCGCGTTGATCTCATCGTCGGAGTAGCCGTGCTCCACCAGCCAGCCGATGATGTTCCAGAAGCACTCGGCCGGGTTCTCCGCCCCGTCTACGTAGGGCTTCTCGCTGTAGTGCGGATCGTTGAAGAGCGAGTCCTCGATGTTCAGCGACTTCGCGCAGGCGTAGTGCACGCCCAGATGATCGCCGAACTGCGTATCGGGGCCAAAGCCCACATGCTCCAGCCCGAGCAGGTCTACCAGGTAGACGAAGTGATCCATCACCGCGTCGAGGTTATGCTGTGAGTAGCGCGGCGAGTAGGTCAGGTGCGGCGCCGCGGTCACCCCGACGAGCCCGCCCCGCTCCGCACAGGCCTTCATGGCCTTATCGGAGTTCATATGGGTGGGACTGTCCCACACCCCACGCGAGCCGCCGTGCGTAAGCAGCACCGGGGCCGCGGAGGTAACGACGGTCTCATAGGCGGTGTTCTCGCCGCAGTGGGCGATGTCGATGGCCATACCGATCTGGTTCATGCGCCGCACCGCCGCCCGTCCGAAGGCAGTCAGGCCGGCGTCGCGGCTCTCCTTGCGGCCCGAGCCCAGGCCGTTGGCCTCGCTGTAGGTGATGCCCATGCAGCGCACGCCGAAGCCGTAGAGGACCTCGATGCGATCGAGCTCGTTCTCGATCATCGTGGCGCCCTCGAGGTGGGCCACCAGCGCCATGCGGCCGCTGCGATGCGCCTCGCGGATCTCGGCGACCGAGCGGGCGTGCACGATGAAGTCCTGCTGGGCCAGATCGCAGAGGCGCATGCCCAGGTCGTGGAGCACATCGTTCCACTTCCAGCCGCAGAGGCTGGTGACGTAGGCCGTGCCGTCCATGAAACCGTCGAAGAAGGCGGTCATGCCCGAGTGGGCGAGCCCCTCATAGCCGGTATGCTCGCGACCCGAGCGCTCGTAGTCGATGAGCTCACGCAGATCCGCGGGCAGGATGGTGGGGTGCTCGTGCAGGGAGATGACGATGTTGTCGGTGAGCAGCTGAGCGACGCGCTCCTTCTGCGCGTCGCTCAGCGTAAGACCTTCGTAGAGGGGCACCCGTCCCATCTCGGGCGCCAGCTTGAACTCCTGGTAGTCCTTGCCAGCTTCAAGGTAGCTGTAGGAACGATAGCCCTTGTAGCGCTCGGCGGCTGGCAGCATGTCATTCCCCTCCTTCGGTGGCCTCGCCACCGGGTTTGACCGCCGATAAGGAGGCGGACCCAGCGTCGGCGAGCGTTGGATCAGCCACGACGACGCAGTCGTTTGCCTTCCAGCACACGCGCACACCGGAGCACGTCAGTGGCTCTGCGGTACCCTCCTGCACGCGCACGGTGACGACTTCTCCGCCCGCGAGCTCCACCACGTACTTCCGCTCCGAGCCGAGATACACTACTTCGCGCAGCTTGCCCGGAAGGTCCGCGGCGAGTTCACTGTCGCTCGCAGCGCCATCGTCTTCTCCCTGCGCCGGACGAACGGCCATACGCTCCGGCCGAATCACCACGGCCGCGCGCGCGCCTCCAGACAGCCCGACTCGGCGACATGCGCGCTGCGATACCCGCACGGAGGCACCCGACGCGAGTCTCACCTGCTCCTCGGCGTTGTCGGCGATCACCCCACGGAGGATGTTCGACTCGCCCACGAAATCGGCGACGAAGAGGGAGAGCGGACGCTCGTACAAGTCCTCGCCAGAGCCGATCTGCTCTATGCGCCCTTCGTTGAAGATCGCGATCCGGTCGCTAAGCACCAACGACTCAGCCTGATCATGCGTCACGTAGAGCACTGTGATGTTGAGCTGGCGGCTGATGCGCATGATCTCCAGTTGCAGAGCCTCTCGCAGTTTCTTGTCCAACGCGCCCAAGGGCTCGTCCATAAGCAGCACGCCCGGCCGGAAAGAGAGCGCTCGCGCCAAGGCAACTCGCTGCTGCTGGCCGCCGGAGAGCTGGCCTGGGTACCGGTTCCCTAGGCCCTCCAGGTGTACCAACCGCAGCATCTCTTCGACGCGCTCCCTGATGGCAGCTTTCGGCTGCCGACGCATGGCGAGCGGAAAGCCGATGTTCTCCGCCGCCGTCATGTGCGGAAATAGCGCGTAGTTTTGGAACACCATACCGATGTCGCGCTTGTGCGGGGGGACTCCTGTGAGGTCCCTACCGTCGAGCGTAACAACACCAGCTTCCGCCTTAATGAAGCCCGCCACAATACGAAGTGTGGTGGTCTTCCCCGAACCTGAAGGTCCAAGAAGGCTCACGAACTCTCCCGGGCGCAGCTCGAGTGAGACGTCGTCCACGACCCTCAGGTTGTTGTACGACTTGCAGAGACCAGACAGGCTCAGGGCACCGCTTTGAGCAACCGGCGCCGACTCCTGCTCACACACGCTCGATGCGGTCATCGTCGATGTACTCATCGCTTCCTCATTCCCACCTTTCGAACAACAGTGGCCCCAATGAGCAGAACGACCGTTAGGACCGTGAGCATAGTGGCCAGAGCGGCCATCGTTGGGTCCACCAGAGTGCGGACGGCATCCCACATCACCACAGGGAGTGTCCGTACCTGCGGGCTAGCCAGGAAGGACGACACGATCACCTCGTCCCAGGACGTCATGAACGCGAAGAGCGCTCCTGCCGCAACGCCAGGCATGATGAGAGGCAGTGTCACCCGGAAGAACGTCCGAATAGGTCCCGCACCCAGGTTTTGCGCCGCGAGCTCGAGGTTACGATCAAAGTTCTGAAGGCTCGCAGCCACATTGACGATCACGTACGGTATAGCGAGGGAAGTGTGCGCTGCCACCATTCCCCACATAGTGCCTTGCATCCCCCACCGCACATAGACCATGTACATACCGACCGCGATGACGATCGCTGGCACGACCATCGGGCTTACTATGATGGTCGTAACAACGCCTCGCCCTGGATAGCGCCCGCGGACGAAACCGAGCGCCGCCAGCGTTCCAAGGCCTGTGGCCAGAATTACAGTACTCACTGCGATCTTGGCACTCATCCACACTGACCTGGTCCACTGACTGCTGTCGATAAACGACTCATACCAGCGTATGCTCAAGCCTTCGGGAGGAAACTTCAGCGTTGAGCCAGACGAGAACGACATGATCATAACTATCAGAGTCGGAGCAACTAAGAACAGTCCGACTAGCACTACTGCTACGATGAGTCCTTTGTTTGGCTTCCGGTTCATTGTTCGCTCGAGTAGCCGAAGACATCTCCGAGCCTGACGACTCGAGACCCTATCCACAACAGCACCAGCGTGACCACCAGGAGAATCACGCCGAGCGCGCTCCCCAACCCGAAGTCGACTTGCTGCTGAATTGTATGCGCCACAATCACACTAAACATCGTGTTCGAGGGGCTGCCGAGGAGCGCCGGGGTGATGTAGAAGCCCAGCGAAACCACGAACACCAACAGACTGCCAGCGAACACGCCCGGCATGCTCAACGGCATGAAGACGCGTACGAAGGCACGGGATGGACGAGCCCCGAGACCCTCCGCCGCCGGCAGAAGATCGGCGTCAATGCGCCGCATAACCGCGTAAATGGGGAACACCATCATGGGCAACAGGATCTGGGTCATGCCGATGGTGACCCCCAAGTCGTTACGCATGAGAGGCAGAGAATCACTGATGAGACCAAGTTTCATGAGCACAGAGTTTATGACACCTGTGTCCTGTAACAGCACTGTCCAAGCATATGTACGTACTAGGATGCTTGACCAGAATGGCAGCAAAATGAGACCAACGAGGGTTAATCTGAGTTTTCCACCAGCCTTGATCATCATGTATGCGTATGGATACCCGAGAATTAAGGATGCAACCGTAACGAGGAGCGCCGTGCGGATGGTGACCCAGAGGACTCTCGCGTACGTTCCGGTTTCAGCGAACGTTGCGTAGTTGCTGGGACCAGGATCCGTCAAGCTCCGCCACACCATGTTCACCAGTGGCGCGAAGAAGAACACGACGATGAAGAGACATCCGGGAAGTAGGAGCAGCGCCCAGCCATTGACCCGCGTGCGGGCAAGACCCTTCAAAAGGGTCTTGCCCGCACCGCCCACTGAGGGCAGCTTAGGCTGCTGCACCTGTGCTACTCCCGAATCCACTTCTGCCACCTGTCATAGACCGTGCTGAGGTTCTCAGACCACCAGATGTCGTCGAACGGCACGGCGTTCTCGGCGTGCGCTGTGGGCAGGTTTGCTTCCACCGTCGGCCCGACCTTCTGGACCGCATTGACGTTCGGCGGACCGTAGGCGATGTACTTCGAAAGCTCAGCCGAGTGCTCCGCCGAGGTGCACCAAGCGACCAGCTCCATAGCCTCTTTGAGGTGCTTGGTGCCCTTGGGGATAACGAAGTAGTCGGCCAGCATGAAGAACTGATCCCACATGATCTCGGCAGGTGCTCCGGCCTTCTTGATGTTGTTGACGCGGCCGTTGAACGTCGTGGTCATGCTGACCTCGCCGTCTGCGAGCAGCTGCTCAGACTGTGCACCGGTGGTCCACCAGACCATCTGATCCTTGATCGTGTCGAGCTTCTTAAACGCCCTATCGAGATCGAGCGGGTAGAGCTGATCGGGCGCGACACCGTCCGCGACCAGCGCCATCTCGATCAGGCCGTGAGCGGGCCAGTTCAGAGAACCGCGCTTGCCGGGGAACTTCTCGAGGTCGAAGAAATCGACGAAGCTCGTGGGCTTCTGATCGCCGAACTTATCCGTGCGGTAGCCGACGACCGTCGCATAGACGAAGCAAGGCACACGATGCCCGGTAGTCTTGAAGAGATCGGGCTGCAGCTCGTCCATCGGTACGACTTTGGGATCGATCTCCTCGCACAAGGACTCGGTCTCGCCGATTCCGAAGTCGTTGCCGTTATCCACAACGTCCCAGGTGACGTTGCCGGCCTCTACCATGGCCTTGATCTTCGCGTTCTCGTTGGGCTCATCCTGGATGACTTCGATGTTGGGATGAGCCGCCATGAACGGCTCGATCCAGGCCTTCGTCATGGCCTCCTGAAGCACGCCACCTGCGGCCGTAAAGACGATGGTGACCTTTTTCTGCTCTCCACCGTTACCGTTTTGAGCACCGTCGTCCTTGCTCTCTTCGCCACATCCGACCGCCAGGACGGCCGCGCTCAGCGCTACACAGAGGACGAGTACCAGCCCCAGTGTTAGTCGCCGCCAAACCCGCATACCGAACCCCCTTCCTGATCTTCTCGCCGTGGCGCACAAGGCGCCTTCGCGAGCCAATCCCCATAGACATTCCGTACGTCAGTTTCTGGCCTGCGGACCCACCGAGTTCGTATAGGCTCGCCTCCAATCGATAGAAGCCTCCACGTTGGCCTATTGTCTACAATCAGGCAATTCTGTCAAGTAGTGGGCGCTAGCGCCGCCCGCCCTGGCACCGTCGGCAAGCGGCATTCGCCCCGTCCAGCCTTCCTGCCTGAGGAGCAGGAAAAGTGCCTGAGCAGCACAAAAGAGGGGGCCGCCCGCATCGAGAAACTGAGAGCCGCAGCGAGGCGGTTGCGCGAGACGACGGGGCAGTCGCACAGACTCGCGAACGGTACTCGCGAAGCACTCTGGCCCGATACCCATGAAGTATCTCGACTCCTCGCCTGTCGGCAACAGACCTCCCAACGGGACTCCCAACCCCAGAAAAACCATGTCGGGACTGAGGAAAAGCAGAGAAGGCCGCGGGAGCGCACAAACGGAGAGAGAGAGCGAACGTCCACCCGGGAGAGGAGTCCGCACGACGTCAGACAGTGAGGCACAGAGGTCTCGCGACAAACGACGCCACCTTCGGGACGAGGCGGCTGGCCTAGGCCAGCCGCCTCGTCCCTCCTCGCATTCTCACTCGCCCTGTTTAGGAACTTTCTGATTCAGAGAGCTTGCCGGGGAAGACAGAGACCTCCCGCTCGACTGCTCGCATCACACTCACAAGATGTTACGAGTGTGCTACTCCCGAATCCACTTCTGCCACCTGTCATAGACCGTGCTGAGGTTCTCAGACCACCAGATGTCGTCGAACGGCACGGCATTCTCGGCGTGCGCTGTGGGCAGGTTTGCTTCCACCGTCGGCCCGACCTTCTGGACCGCATTGACGTTCGGCGGACCGTAGGCGATGTACTTCGAAAGCTCAGCCGAGTGCTCCGCCGAGGTGCACCAAGCGACCAGCTCCATAGCCTCTTTGAGGTGCTTGGTGCCCTTGGGGATAACGAAGTAGTCGGCCAGCATGAAGAACTGATCCCACATGATCTCGGCAGGTGCTCCGGCCTTCTTGATGTTGTTGACGCGGCCGTTGAACGTCGTGGTCATGCTGACCTCGCCGTCTGCGAGCAGCTGCTCAGACTGTGCACCGGTGGTCCACCAGACCATCTGATCCTTGATCGTGTCGAGCTTCTTAAACGCCCTATCGAGATCGAGCGGGTAGAGCTGATCGGGCGCGACACCGTCCGCGACCAGCGCCATCTCGATCAGGCCGTGAGCGGGCCAGTTCAGAGAACCGCGCTTGCCGGGGAACTTCTCGAGGTCGAAGAAATCGACGAAGCTCGTGGGCTTCTGATCGCCGAACTTATCCGTGCGGTAGCCGACGACCGTCGCATAGACGAAGCAAGGCACACGATGCCCGGTAGTCTTGAAGAGATCGGGCTGCAGCTCGTCCATCGGTACGACTTTGGGATCGATCTCCTCGCACAAGGACTCGGTCTCGCCGATTCCGAAGTCGTTGCCGTTATCCACAACGTCCCAGGTGACGTTGCCGGCCTCTACCATGGCCTTGATCTTCGCGTTCTCGTTGGGCTCATCCTGGATGACTTCGATGTTGGGATGAGCCGCCATGAACGGCTCGATCCAGGCCTTCGTCATGGCCTCCTGAAGCACGCCACCTGCGGCCGTAAAGACGATGGTGACCTTTTTCTGCTCTCCACCGTTACCGTTTTGAGCACCGTCGTCCTTGCTCTCTTCGCCACATCCGACCGCCAGGACGGCCGCGCTCAGCGCTACACAGAGGACGAGTACCAGCCCCAGTGTTAGTCGCCGCCAAACCCGCATACCGAACCCCCTTCCTGATCTTCTCGCCGTGGCGCACAAGGCGCCTTCGCGAGCCAATCCCCATAGACATTCCGTACGTCAGTTTCTGGCCTGCGGACCCACCGAGTTCGTATAGGCTCGCCTCCAATCGATAGAAGCCTCCACGTTGGCCTATTGTCTACAATCAGGCAATTCTGTCAAGTAGAAACGTTGCCTCTCCGGAAAGGAGGTACTGCCCGAAAGCCGTATATAGCGGAAAGAGCGTCTTGGTCGATTTCGTCGAAACGCTCTGCGCGCCGCGCCCTGTTAGCCCAGGAACGCGCGAGGAGTCACGAAAACTCGCGGCAAGAACGGTGCACCCGTCGCGAAGCACGAGGTTGTGCCAGTCGAGCGCAGATACAGTGGAACGGGATGTAAAAATGTGCGCGAACTCTCGTCGTACGGCCGTGCGACCGAGCATCAACTATAATTGCCATATGGTATACTGCTAACAAATGATCACGCCTATCAGCAATCGGCTGTCACTGTCCGGTGAGGCGGCGGAGCGTATCCGCGACGAGATCCTCTCCGGAGGCTTTCTCCCTGGTCAGCGCCTGCAAGAGGCGCGTCTGGCAGCGCGTCTGAGCATCAGTCGCGGGCCCGTCCGCGAGGCCTTCAAGGTCCTGTGCGCCGAGGGTCTGCTCAAAGAAGAGCCCAACCGGGGAGTCTCGGTCGCGGAGCTCTCGGCTCAAGATGTGCGCGAGATCTTCGAGGTACGCATCGCCATCGAAGGTAGAGCCGTGCAACTGCTGGCGCGCGGCCAGACGCCCGAGTCCATTCGGCAGCTCGGGGAGCACATCAAGACCATGGCCTCCGCCGAAAAGGGTGGCGATGTGAACTCCGTGGCACGCGAGGACCTCGCCTTCCACGAGGCCATCTGCACGCTCACTGGTTTCGGGCGTTTCCGGCAGGTCTTTCGCCGCTACGTACCCACGCTGCACTCCCTGGTCAGGATCGACGACGAAGCCCTCTACCAGACGCAGACGCCGAGCTCCATCGCAAAGGAGCACAACGGCATCCTGCAAGCCGTACAGGACGCCGACGAGCAGCTCGCTCTCAGCCGGCTGGAGAGCCATCTCGAAGAGACTCGGGTGCGTATTCTCGCCTACATGGAGTCCACGGGCAGCATCGCCTCGTAGAGATCGCCCGGCCCAGCGCCGTTCCGCCGTTCCTCTGTCGCAGCGTCAGCGAGTACTTCACCAGCGTACCGCGGCGACCACCAGAATCCGCGCAGTCGAGCTAGGTCCCGCTCATCGGCACCCGTGCTCCCTCCCTATCCCACCTGACGCGAACGGAGCGGCTGCCCGGCATCGTGCGCCGCCGGCAGCCGGCGACCGACTCATTGCGCCGCCACCGCCTTCCCCTCACTCGTTCCCTCAAGCAGCCAACAGGCGGCCCAGTGATCCTTGCTCACATGTATGGTCTCGGGCGCTTCCACGCGGCAACGATCCATAACCTGCGTACATCGAGTATGGAAGCGGCAGCCTGACGGCGGGTCAATCGCGCTCGGCACCTCGCCCTTCAACGACACCAGGCTCTCCACCCCCCGCTTCGATGGGTCCGGCACGGCCGCGAAGAGCGCCCGTGTGTAGGGGTGAGTCGGATTGTTGAAGATCTCCCTGGTGGGCCCGTACTCCACAACTTTGCCCAGGTACATCACCGCGATCCGGCTGGCCAGATAGCTCACCACCGAGAGATCGTGCGATACGAGGATGAACGTGAGTCCCAGTCGCCGCTTCAGCTCGGTGAGCATCAGCAGGATCTGGTACTGCGAGAGCACATCGATAGCTGATGTCGGCTCATCGAGGATTACCATGCGCGGCTGCAACGCGAGCGCCCGTGCGATCGCGATGCGTTGCCGCATGCCCCCGGAGAACTCGTGCGGATACTTGTAGAGCGCGTCTTGAGGGATCCCCACGGTGGCGAGTAATTCGGCGACACGCGCGACACGCTGCTCGGGCGTCAGGTCCTCGTGCACGCGCAGGGGCTCGCCGACGATGTCGCGTACGAGCCAGCGAGGGTCAAGCGACCAGAAGGGGTCCTGAAACACGACCTGCATGTCGCGGCGGAGATGCCGCAGATCGCGCCCGCTCAGCTTGGCGAGATCTCGGCCGTCGAACAGTATTTGCCCACCCGTGAGCTTCTCGAGCTGCAGCAACCCGTTGACGAGCGTACTCTTCCCGCAACCAGACTCTCCGACCAGACCGAGTGCGTCACCAGGCATCACCGTGAGGGTAACTCCGTCGAGTGCCTTGACCCAGGCCTTGGCACGGTTCAGGATGCCTCTCCGCACGGGGAAGTACAAGGTCGCGTCTCTCAGTTCGACCAGCGGCGTGTCTGTCGTCTGCACGGCCACCGTCTCGGTCTCGTGTTGAGCACCAGCCACGCTCATGCTTCACCTCTCGTCACCATTGCGACGCGGCACGCCACCTCGTGACTTCCGCCGATACCGACGAGCTCCGGCAGCCCATCGCTTTCGCAATACGCCTCACGCTCCGGGCAGCGATCGTAGTAGGGGCAGGCCGCGTCCGCGGAGCTCACCGCGAGCGGCAGCGCGGGTACCATCGCTGCGGCGAGCACGCTCGCCGCATCCCCTTGTTCCTCGGTCGTTGGAATCGCCCGCAGGAGCATGTGGGTGTACGGGTGGCGAGGATCGCCGATGACCTCGTCGACCGTCCCGGTCTCAACGATGCGTCCCTCGAGCAGAATGCCCACACGATCACACATCGCCGATACCAGGCCGAGGTTGTTGGCGATGAACAGAAGACTCACGCCAAGTTCGTGGCGCAGTCGGGCGATCGTCTTGAGTATCCCCGCCTGCACGGTTACATCGAGGTTCCTCGTGGGCTCGTCGGCGATGATGAACTTCGCATCACAGCACAGCGCCAGCGCGATGATCACACGCTGCCGCTCGCCACCAGAGAGCTGGTGCGGGTACTTCGTGAGCGTGTTCTCCGGGTCGGGAAGCCCCACCAGACGGATGAATTCCGCCGCCCGGGCACGCGCCTGCTTCCCACGCTCTCCATGAATGCGCCGTATCACCTTCGTGAGCTGACTGCCAACGGTGAAGACGGGATTCATCGAGCTCATGGGGTCCTGGAAAATCATCGAGAGCTCGCGGCCACGCAGGTGACGCATCTCCCTTTCTGAGAGCGAGAGAATGTCGCGTCCGTCGAACCGCAGACGAGAAGCGCTGATCTGCCCCGGCGGGCAGCGCAACAGCCGCAAGAGAGTCAGGGCCAGGACGCTCTTTCCGCAACCAGATTCGCCGACCAAACCGAAGGCCTCCCCGCGATCGACATGCAGGTGTGCCACGTCGAGCACACGCCTGTAGCTCTCGTGGGCAGTAAAGCCAACGTGAAGGTTCTCGATTTCAAGATGAGGTAGTTCCATACGCTCCCTTACATCCAGAACCTGCTCGTCACGCCTCGTGACCGGCGGAGTACTCAGCCGCTCTAGGAGTTCCGGACTCCCTGTGTGTGCTTCCGCTCGCACCCTGTGCCCCAATCATCCAGCGTCCATCCGCACATTCTCTCCGCAGCACGCTTGCCCGCGGCATCAGTACCTGCGCGCCTTCGGATCGAGTACTTCTCGCAACCCGTCTCCGAGCAGGTTGAAGACCAGAACCGTAATCACGATGGCGAGTCCCGGGAACGTGATGTACCACCACGCGCCCAGGAAGTAGTTGCGGCTCGTATTGATCATGAGACCCCACTCCGGTGTCGGCGCCTGCGCTCCCAACCCCAGGAAGCTCAGGGCCGCCACCGTCAGTATCACGCTGCCGAAGTCGAGCGAAGCCTGCACGATTACAGGGCCCATACACTGGGGCAGGATATGGCCGAAGATCGTGCGGCGAGCCGGCGTGCCCATGGCTCGGGCCGCCCGCACGAACTGCCGTTCTTTGATGGACACAGCTTGCCCGCGGATGATGCGCGTGTACCACGGCCACCACGAGATCACGCACGCTAAGATGGCGTTCCGTAAGCTCGGGCCAAGAAACGCGGCGATGGCTATCGCCAGGAGCAGTGAGGGGAAGCTCAGGAACACGTCGGTGATGCGCATGATCACATCGTCGACGATGCCGCCCTTGGCCCCTGCGATGGCGCCAAGCGGAACGCCCAGAAGAAGGGACAGCGCCACAGTGAGTACCGCCGCCCCCAGCGAGATGCGTGTCCCATACAACACCCTGCTGAAGATGTCCCGTCCGAGCTCATCGGTACCGAAAAAGTTGCGCGACGAGGGCGCCAGCAGCTTCTGAGAAGGATCCGCCGCACCGGTGATCGACGACGGGTGCGGCGCGATCCACGGCGCCACCACGGCTAAACCCACTTCGGCGGCAATCACGATGAGCGAGATCCGTACGAGCAGGTTCCTGTTTAGCAAGTGGAACCGCAGACGGAACTCCTGCCACCGACGCCGACCAGCCTCGCGAGAAAACCGAACTCGCATCCTTATCCTTTCGGCACTCTGTACGAGATCAAAGCCTGACCCTTGGGTCAGTTGCAATAATGATGTCTGCTATCAAATTGAGCACAACATATGACGCCGCCGAGAAAATAGTTACGCCCATGATCACCGGATAGTCCAGTGTAGTCACTGCCGTTGCCACGTAATTGCCTATCCCTGGCCATGTGAAAATAGCCTCTACGAGGAATGTGTTGACGAGCGTGTAACCAATGGAGAGCGTAACCACGGTTGTCGTCGGCCCCAGTGAGTTCTTCAGGCCATACACCCAGGAGACCACTCGCTCCGGGAGCCCATACGACCGCGCGGCGGTCATGTAATCCTCGTTGAGGATCTCCAGCATGGCCGAACGTGTCATACGGGCTACCATACCTACGCCCCACGCACCGAGAGCCATGGATGGGAGCACCAAATGCTTGAGTGCATCCCAGAACACGACGAACTGACCGGAGACAGCGCTGTCGAACAGTAAGAACCCACTGACCTTCGGTATCTCGTGAAAGAGCTGCACTTCAGTGCTCAATTGACCACCCGCTGGCAACCAACCGAGCCAGCTGTAGAACATGAGTTGAAGGAACAACGCGATCCAAAACGTCGGCATGGATACGCAGCTGACCGAGAGAATCCTACTGACGTGGTCTGGCCAACGGTCCTTGCGTTTCGCCGATATCACGCCCAGAGGCAGCCCTACAAGGCTGGATCCCAGCGTCGCGATGAGCACCAGCTCGATCGTCGACGGCAGACGATCGAGCATCTCGGAAGCGACCGCTCGGTGAGTCTCGAGCGAATACCCGAGATCTCCGTGTAGGAGCTGCCACACATACCTGCCGAACTGCACGTACAACGGTTTGTCGAGCCCAAGGTCGCGGCGCGCTTGGGCTCTCTGCTGTGCGCTGGCGCGTTCGCCAACCCACTGCGCGACCGGATCAGACGGGATAACACGAGTGAGCACGAAGGTGATCACGATCACCCCGAAGAGCACCACGAACCCCAGAAGGAGTCTGCGTGTAACAAAAGCGATCATGCACTGCCCCTAGACGCAGCGGCTGTGCCCAGGCCGCCTGTTCTTGGCCTGGGCACAGCCCCTTTTGCTTCCTGACGTCCGCTACTCCTCGCGATAGCAGTCGTAGAACCAGACAACGTGCGGATAGGCGGGGTTGGGTTTGTACCCCTTGAAGTCCTTGGCCAGCACGAACGCGTACTGCTGATCGAACGTGAACACGCAGACTGCCTCCTCAACGATGATGCGCTGCGCCTCCACATAGAGCTCAGCAGCCTTCTTTCTGTCGAGGCCGGACTGCCGGCGAGCCTCGTCCATCAACTTATCAGCCTCTGGGTTGGACCAGTAGCCGAAGTTCAGCACCCCATCTGAACGGAAGAACGGCTGCACGAACGCCATCGGATCGCAAGCATCCGGCCAGTCGTACAGGGAGAAGACGCCCTGCGCATCTTCGGCATCAGCGGTCGTCGCCCGATCCCAGATGGTGCCCCATGGGCCCGGCCTGATCTGCAGGTTGATGCCGATCTGGTCCAGATTGGCCTTCCAAAGCTCCGCGGACTTCCGCTGGGCCTCGTCTCCCGACGCGTAGGCAAACTCGACGTTGTGTGGCCCAGGACCGACCCCGGACTGCTCCATCAACTCCTTGGCCTTCGCTAGGTCCGTCGTGTACTGGAAGATGTCGTCGCCGTGCCCCCACAAACCCACGGGGACGGATCCTCGGCTCTGGCTCCCCATTCCGCCCAACGCGTACTTGATCACGTCCTCATACGGGTACGCGTAGCACATGGCCTGGCGAACCAGGACGTTGTCCATGGGCTTCTTCTTGGTATTGATGACGAGGAACAGGTTCTGGAACGAGGGCTCGATCATGACATTCACGTTGGGGTCCTTCTTGAGCGCCTCGATGTCTTCCGGCGGCAGCTCCATCGTGATGTCGATGTCGCCCTTGCTGATCAGCTGGCGCTTGGTCGCCGCTTCCGGCACCGCCTTGATGATGACTTTGTCGAAGTGGTTGCCCTCCCAACCCTTCCAGTAGTCATCGAACCTGGTGAGGATCACCTGCTGCCCCGCCTGGAAGTCCTCCAGCATGTACGGCCCCGTACCACACTCGTTCCCCTGTGTGAACCAGTCGTCGGGGTGGCTCTTGGCGGCGGTCGGCGACAGGATATACGTGGCATTCACCGCGGCCAAGATAATATCCATCGGCGCGGGCTCCTTCAGCCGAAACTCAACCGTGTACGGGTCGACGACGGCGATCTCCTTCACGGAATCCAAGATGTAGGCGGCTCCTTTACCGATCTTGATCGTCCTGTCGAGCGAGTACTTCACGGCCTCCGCATCGAGATCGGTACCGTCGTGGAACTTCACCCCTTTGCGGATCTTGAAGGTCCAGGTAAGGCCGTCGTCACTTCTCTCATACTCGGTGGCCAGTACCGGTGTGAACTCGTCGGCTGCAGGATCGTACTTGAGCAGGCACTCGTACACGTTCTGCAGAGTAATGATCCCCTCGGCGAACTCAACCGCCGGATCCCACTCGGTGATCGGCTCACGCGTGTACGCGAAGATAGCGACCTGTTTGCCCTGTGCCTGCTGCCCTCCGTCGGCTTTCTCCTCTTCCCCACACGCTGCCATCATGAGGGCAAGCACCAGCCCCACGAGCACCAAGACAACCGATAGCGCGACTCCCCCTCGAACGCTCGCCCGCCGCCCGCTTTCGCGTGAGCTGTCAGGCGCCGGACCCGGTAAGCCCTTTTGCGGTCTCATCGCTCGTCCTTTCTGCGAAACCCGACCCCATACGTCCCCCACCTCGACTGCCAGAGCGTACGGGCTTCTGCCCAGACAGTATCGATGGGAGAGAATCGACCAGAACGTGCATACCCGAGCCTTGCCCCCAGGCTCGACCGCCATACCTCCTTCCAGAGCACCATGCCTCATCGACAGGCACTCCCTGCCCCGTGACTCAACTCAGCGTGGTCTTTGACCCAAAGACACACGCGGGCCCGTTGCCTTTGTACGGCCGTCAGCACGGTAGGAGAGACTGCGTCTCTCCGCTTGTAGATTGTATTTTGCCTCCGAGTTATGCGGCAATGTCAACCCCGCCGCCGCCGTACCGTCCACCATGCAATCTCAGTTTCACGGCGGGGAGAAGGAACGAGGGCGTTGGATCAGGCAGCAGTCCACCAGGAAAGTGATGTGATGCCCCGCCCGGCGCGCGGCCGAGCGGGGCACGAAGCAGGTCTTACAGTCGGACGTCAACGCCGAGCCGTTCGAGCGTCTGCTCGGTGGGCACGCCATTCTCGTCCCATCCGCGCAGGCGGTAGTACTCCTGCAGCACCCCGGCGAACGTGTCCGCGTCGATCACTTGACCCGCCGACGCGCCCGCAGCGAAGGCCTCGGTAGACAGTCGCGAAGGCAGCGTGTCGTGCCTGGCATCGAATCCCTCTCTCACGTTGAAGAGGCGGCCGATGTTCCAGATGCGCGCACCGAGCGTCATGAGCTCCTCGTCGCTCACTTCCCGCTGCCACAGATGCCAGAGCAGCTGCCTGATCTGGTTGAGGTCGATGGCCCAGAAGTCGCACCAGATGCCAGAGAACTTGAGGGCGAAGAAATCCTGCCCTCCAGCCTCGGCGCTGATGACCCACTCGGCCTTATCCTTGAGCGTGTGGGGCGGAAGCGTACCGACGACCACCTCTTGCCCCACCGGGAACGCGCGCATATGACAGCAGCCGCGATCGGACGTGGCATAGGCCAAGGCCATGCCGAACGTACCACGGGGGTCGTAACCGGGCATCTCCAGGTTCTTTATCTCCATGGCCAGCTCGGAGGCGCCGTACTTCGCGGCGAGGTCGCGACCACCGAGCGCCAGGTCCGCGCCGATCCCTTGGCGCGTGGATATAAGAGCCGGAGCGTCCACATATCCCTGAGGATCGCCGAACCGCAGCCCGTAGTCGTGGATTCCCTTCTCCGTAAGATCCATCGCTAGGCCGACGACAGCGCCGGACGAGATCGTGTCCAGACCCCACTCGTCGCACTCGATGTTGAACTTGATCAGCGCCTCGATATCGTCGATCCCGCAGTTGGAGCCACACAGCGCGATCGTCTCGTACTCCGGCCCTTCGCACTTGCCGGCCGCGACGGTGTGGAAGTTCCTGCACCCAATAGCGCACTGGTAGCAGGCGCGCTTCTTGGTGCGCACGCGCTGGAACGCCTCCGAGTTAATCTTGGCCGCCCCCTCGAACGTCCCCGCCGAGAAGTTGCGCGTGGGGAGCGCACCCGCATCGTTGACCACATCGACCAAGACGGGCGTGCCCTCTTCATGAGCTCCGAGGTTGTCCGGGGTCAGGATGAACTCTCGGTGCAGACGCTGCATGTCCTCGAGAAACGTCCGCGCATCGCCAACATCGACACTCCCCGTGCCGCGGATGGCGATGGCCTTCACATTCTTCATGCCCATGAGAGCGCCGGCGCCGCCCCGACCTGCCTTGTGGTACTGGTCTGTCGACAGGCACGCCCAGGGCACCAGGTTCTCGCCGGCGGGGCCGATCGACATGATCTTGCAGTGCTCACCGAGGTCGGCGCGCAGCGCCACCTCGATCTCCGATGTTTTCAGGCCCCAATACCGCTGCGCCGGGAGGAATTGGACCCTATCGTCCTCGATCCACACAACGACCGGGGCGGGCGCCGCGCCGGTCATGATGATGATGTCGTAGCCGGCGAACTTCATCTCCGGCGCGAACGACCCGCCCACGTACGAATCCAAAATGGTCCCCGTCGTTGGGCTCTTACAGCCCACGACAAGACGGGATGCCGTAGTGACGTTGGTTCCAGCGAACGGCCCGGTGACAAACAGCAGCGGGTTGTCTGGCGAGCACGGGTCGACACCCGCCGGTACTTCGTCGAACAGGTACCTGAAGAGCAGCCCCTTGCCCCCGAGGTAGAGCCGCGCCCAGTCCATGTTGAGTGGCTCGACCCGCGATTCCTGCCGGGTCAGATCAATGCGCAGTACCGCACCGCAGTAGAAAGCCAACGTCCACCTCACATTTTCAGCTAGCCGCCACAGCAGCGATCGCCGTGGTGAGACGATCGATCTCCTGAGCGTCGTTGTACGGCGCCAGGCCAACGCGCACCAAACCACCGCGCGACTGCAGGCCGAGAAGATCGACGAGGCGCGTGGCGTAGAAGTCTCCGTCCCACACGAAGAGGCCAAGCTCGCCCAGAGCCCGCGCTACCTCCGTGGCCGTCTTCGACTCGAGCGTGAACGAGACAGTGGACGTACGCGGAGAGTCACTCGGCGGTCCGTACAGACGCAAGCCTGGAACCGCGGCGAGGGTCTGCATGATTCCCGCCGCCAACGGCTGCTCATAGGCCTCCACCGCGCGCATGCCCGCCACGATAGCCCGGCGCCTGCCCTCGACACCCGCCAGAGCCGCGGCCTCTTCTGGCGCGGCATGATGGCGGCCGAGATCGGCGATGAACTCGACCGCCTCCGCCGCGCCGGCCAAGCCCTCGTGATTGAGCGTGCCCGTCTCGAACTTGTACGGCGCGACACCCTTCTGCGGACGCACTTTCAGCGTCCGCACTCTCTCCGCCACCTCGGGGCGAGAGTAGAGAACGCCGCAGTGCGGACCGAAGAACTTGTACACGGAGCAAGCGAGGAAGTCGCAGTCGATGTCCTTGACGTCGATGGAGCCGTGGAGCGCGAAGTGCACGGCGTCGACGAAACACAGGGCGCCGACCGAGTGCGCGAGCGCCGCCGCCCGCTTCACGTCATTTACCGTACCCACCGCGTTGGAGGCATAGCCGATAGCGACGATGCGCGTGCGGGGATTCACGATCTGCTCGAATGTCTCCCAATCCAGCGTGCAGTCCTCCAGGTTCACCGGGACCTCACGCACCACAACGCCGCGGTCTTCGAGAAGCTGCCACGGGCCACGGTTCCCCTCGTGGTCGAGCTGGGTGATGACGACTTCGTCGCCTTCCTGCAAGTCCCGCCCCAGCGACTGCGCGAGGAGCATGGTGAGCGTGGTCATGTTCGCGCCGAAGCTCACTTCGTTCCAAGGGCACCCGAGGAAGTCGGCGAGGGCCCGGCGAGCCGTCTCGATAGTGGCGTCTGTCTCCTGGGCGGTGGCAAACGAACCTTCGACGTTGCAGTTGTGATGCAGCAGATAATCCTCGACGGCGTCACGTACACGCTCCGGCACCTGTGTTCCACCTGGGCCGTCGAGATACGCTACCTGGTGACCGTTAATGGTCCTCGCGAGCGCTGGAAACTGAGCCCGGACGTATGCCACATCGTAGTCTCGCATCATGTTCCTTTCCTCATGGCCCTGGTAACAGCTCCGCTGCCTCCGTTGAGCCTGCTCCACAGGGCCAAATCGGCCCACTCTGCCTGTCGACCTGCGCACGCGCACAGCACGGAACGCCGCAGAGGGGGTTCGGGGAACCCCCGACGCCCTCGCCTCTCTCAAATCGAACCTCTCTCATACCGTCCGCCGTCACGGGGCCATATGGAGATAAACGCTCGCGAGCTGTACGGCCGAGGCGACGCACTCGAATACGGGAACGCCCACTTCCTCTCGGATCTCGCCCTCAAGACCGGCCATGGCCGCACACCCAAGGCAGAGGGAACGCGCCCCCTCTGCCACAGCCCGTCGCGCCGCGACGCGCAACGCCGCAACCGCCTCGGGGCGCTGCTCGTCGAGTGCGGCGATTGAGCAGCCCGCGCCCTGGACGGTGATCAGCCCCGCGGCCAGCCCACAGCGGGCGGCCGCCTCTCTGACCTCTCCCTCTTCTTCTTGCTCGCTGGTGAGGACACCGTACGGCCAACCTAGCCCCTGAGCCAGAATGAACGTCGACTCTCGCACGCCGAGCGCGGGGACAGGCAGGAGCGCACGCACCGCCTCTAGGCCGGGATCGGAGTAACAGGCGACGATCACCGCACGGAAACGCCGGCCAGGATCTTGCAGCGCGGCCTCCACGTAAGAGGTAACCAGTTCCGCGGCCTTCGCCTCGTCCTCTGGCGTGACGATGTACTCGGGCGCTGCCGGCATGCGAACGGTGACGGTTTCGATACCCTTCCCGGCCGCAGCCTGAGCCGCAACCCGAATCCCCTCGGTACACCGCTCCGAGGAGTTCGGATTGATGACGAGGACTGTCTTGTCGCCAGATGCAATCATCGCTCCCCAGCTCCCTGTCCGTCACGCCGCGCTCCGCAGACCATACGCCCGCGGCCGCACCACCTCTTCGTTACGCTTGCGCGACATCGAGGGTCATCACCGACGCCGCCAGCAGTTCCAGGCCAGCCTGGATATCGTCTCTGTCGGCAGCCTCTTGCTCACAGTGGCTGGCGCCCGTCGTGTTGCGCACGAACACCATGCCGGTCGGCATGAAGGGCGCGAACGACATGGCGTCGTGGCCCGCCCAGCTCGGGATTTCCGCACAGGCCACGTCGAGCGCTGCCGCCGCCCGCAACGTCGCCTCCCGTACCTCGGGTGCCAGCGACACTGGCTTGTCTCGCCCAACGACCTCGACCTCGCCGCCCAGCGAGCCAGCCACATCCAAGAGCCTGCGCTCCAGCTTCTCTAAGATGGGAACGTGAAGGCTGCGGAACTCCACCGAGAGCGCAGCGCGGTCCGGGATCACGTTGAAGCTGCCGGGATGGATGTCGATATCGCCGATATTCATGACTGCATCGGGCCCAAACGACTCGACGTAGCTCCAGTACGAGTGCACGAGACGCGCTACTCGCCACACGACGTCGTTCCGCCGCTCCCGCATGGGGACCGTTCCGGCGTGACCAGCAACTCCTCGCAACGTGACCAAATAGCGGTTGACGCCCACGATGCCCGTGACCGCTCCCGTCGGAGCGCCGAGCCCCTTCAGCAGAGCCCCCTGCTCGATGTGCAGCTCGAGGTAGGCGGCCGCGCGCGTAGGCGCCAACTCCTCGAGAGGCGTTGGATCGACGCGCATACCGAGCTGCCGAATCAAGCGCTCGCCCTGCGTGAGAGTCTGCCGCAACGCCGAATCCTCACAGGACAACTCGTGCCGCTCGCTGTCCAGAAGGGCGGCGGTGAGGACGCGCGAGCCCCACGTTCCCATGGTGACGCTGCCCTCCTCATCGCTGAAGGCGATGAGCTCCAGGGGGTGACGCCCGGGATAGCCCGCCTCCGCGAAGGCTCGCGCGCACTCGATGCCGCAGAGCACGCCGAGCGCCCCGTCGTAGAGACCGGGCGCCGGCACGGTGTCCACATGAGAACCGATGATGATCGGCGGAAGAGATAGCTCGCGGCCCTGCGTGCGCGCGCGCACATTGAGCGCGGTATCGATGGTTGGCGAAAGGCCCACCGCCGACATCATCTCCGCGACGGCGACACGGCCACGGACGTCGGCCTCAGAGAAGGCGAGGCGCTCGTTCGGCAGGCGCTGGAGGCCCTCCACCACCCGATCGGCGCTCAGATGAGCACGGACTGCTTGCAGCCAGGAGTCGGGGTTCACGACGTCTCTCTGCTTACCGGCCGGCGCCCGGACGAGCCTGCGAGGCCGTGGCCTTGCCCGCCGTCAAGTACTGGCCAAAGCCGGGCTCGGCCGTGATCCGACCGGGCCCTGAGCCGTCGTCTAGGAAGACGGTCGTTCCGCGGACGATGGTGCGCCGGACACGAGAGCGGATGACGTGCCCCTCGTAGGGCGTGCCCGGGCACTTGGTGAATAGATCGCTGCTTCGCACGACCCACTCCGCGCCAGGTTCTACCAGCGTGAGGTCCGCATCGCTTCCGGGCTGGATGACGCCCTTCCGGGGGTACAGGCCGAAGACGCGGGCCACGTTCGCGCTAAACATGCGCCCCAGCAGAGACGGGTCGATGCCGCGACGGATCGCCTCGCCGACCACGAAGGGGAACAGCAGTTGGATGCCGCTAATGCCGGCGGGCATGGCCCAGAAGTCGGTCGTGCCCTTCTCCTCTTCGGTGTACGTGCTGTGGTCGCTGCCGATGGTGTCGATCGCGCCGCTGGCGAGCAGGCGCCACATACCGGCACACGCGGCCGCCTCGCGCAGGGGCGGATTGCACATCGCATACGCACCGATGCGTCCCGTATCCTCGCGCGTGAACTCAAAGTAGTGGCCGCACGTCTCGACCGTCACGGCAACGCCGCGGTTCTTGGCCTCGCGTGCCAGCTCCACCGATTCCGGAAGGCTGATGTGGGCGAGGTGTACACGCGCGCCCGTCATCTCGGCTAGCAGCAGCACGCGGCGAACGGCCTCGATCTCTGCCACGGGTGGACGGCTGTCGGGGTTTACCAGAGGGTCGTTGCGGCCCAGCTTCTTCAGGCGCGCCGTCTCGTAGGTGATGATCTCCTGATCCTCGCAGTGCACCCCGACGGGGACCCCGAGCTCGGCGGCTCGCGCCAGCCCGGTGCGCAGCAGGTTATCCGGGATGAGCAGTATCTCCGGCGAATCCGTGGTAAACGCCTTGAACCCGATGGCGCCCTCGGACACCATCGCTCCCATGGCGCTCTCGTCGCTGACGCTCTCGATCGTCAGCGCACCCCACAGACCGTAGTCTACGACCGCCTTGGTCTCGGCGATGCCCCGTTTCTCCACGAACGCCTCGAGCGTATCTACCAGGGGTATAGTCTGTGGCATCTCCAGCACCGTGGTCATACCGCCGCCAGCGGCACCACAGGTACCCGTGTAGAAGTCCTCGCTCTCGGTGTTGCCCGGATCGTTCAAATGCGAGTGGCCGTCGATCATCCCCGGGAACACGAGCAGGCCGCGCGCATCGATCTCCTCATCCGCGCCCGCCACCGAGCCAGGACTCGCCACGCACTCGATGGTGCCGTTCGCGCCGATCAGCACATCGGCGGCGCACGTCCCGTTCTCGAGCACCACTGTTCCACCGCTGACGAGTGTCTTCACAGATCACTCCCCCTTCCCAGGTGATCCACCCTTCCGTCTCCTCGCCGCGCTTTCGGGCCGATCACTGATTGTGTACGAAGTGTCTTCCAAACCGCCAGTAACACTCTCTCCCATGGAATCGCCATCGGACGAGCGCTTGGCTCCCGCAACCGTTACAGGCCCCGTGCAGGGCCTTGTCGACAATAGTCTGTCAACAACCATGCGTGTGTCAAGCGTTTCCAGACGTTTCCGAAGTAACGCCCGCGCGCCCGCGTAGAAGGCCACCCGCCTGGCGCCGCGCTCTCATACCTCGTCGCCGCAAGCTACGGTCGCCCCCTCCTGCTAGGAACGAGCGAAGGCGAGAGAGCGCAGGCGACTACCGGTGTGGTACTGATAGAGGCCGTGGAGGTGGCGGAGCGCCTCGGCTGCCGCGGGCGTGGGCAACTGGCTGCGCAGCTCGACGAGCGGGCACTGCACGGCGGAACAGAGGATCTCGATTGCCCGCGAGGAGATCGGCACGCTTTCTCCGGCACACTGCTCGCAGAGCAGCCCTCCCCGCGCGGCGGAGAAGGCGAGCGCGACACGACCGGCGCCGCAGGCGACGCAACGGTCCAGCACCGGCAGGTAACCGGCTTCGTGGAGAAGCTTGACCAGCGCGCCGACAACCAGCGGCGCCTCCACGGCGCGCCCGGCGAACCCAACATCGGCTTGGGCGAGCGCGTGACCGAGCAGGTTGAATACACGCTCGTGTGCCTCCTCCATCGGAAACAGCGTGGCGGCCGCCTCACAGACCAGAGCGGCGGCCGCCACAGACTCCCGCCGGGCGCGCAGTCCCGGAAAACCGGCGACGAGCTGGGCGGAGGTGACGGTGTGGAGCGAACGACCCCGATACAGCACCAGGTCGGCCACGTTGAAGGGCTCTAGGCGTCCGCCCCATCTGCTCGTGGTTCTGCGCACACCACGGACCACCGCGTCCACGCGGCCCCGCTCTCGCGTGAACAGCATGACGATGCGGTCGGCCTCTCCGAACGGCCGCGAGCCAAGCACGACGGCTCTCGTGGTTTGATAACGACTCACACCGTCTCAGAGGCGCTCGCGGCCGCTGATCACCCTCGGTGCGCCGCTGAGATCCTCGTGTACCCGCAGGTCGGCAAACCGCTCGGTGGCGTGGAAGAGCGCCATGATGTCCCCCACACGGCCTTCGTGGATCTCCACAGCCAGCAGGCCACCGGGCCGGAGGAAGGGCAGAGCCCCGGGGATGAGCCGCCGATATGCCTCCAAACCATCGGGGCCCGCCACCAGGGCCTGCCGCGGCTCCCACCGACGGATCTCCTCCTGTAGCCCCTCGATCTCGTCCTCACGTATGTACGGTGGGTTACTCACGATGACGTCGAAGCAACCACCCCGAGGGAGGTCCTGAAACAGATCGCTGCGCTCGAATTGGACCCGATGGTCGAGGCCCAGGCGCACCGCGTTGCCACGCGCGAGCTCCAGCGCTTTGGGGTCGATGTCGGTGGCCACGACCCGTACCGTAGAGTGTTCGGCGCACAAGGCGAGTGCTACCGCCCCCGTCCCCGTGCCCACGTCCATCGCCCAGGGAGGATCAGTGGTACTCGCGTTCAGAGCGTCGAGCGCCACCGCCACCAGCGTCTCGGTGTCGGGTCGCGGCACGATCGTGCTCGTATCCACCATGAGGTCCAGGGTACGGAAGGACTTGTGACCCAGGATGTACGCGATCGGCTCGCGAGCTACGCGGCGCGCCACCAGCTCGTCGAAGCGCGCCGTCTGGGCGGCGCTCAGAAGACGCTCTGGTTCCCGGTAAAGTGACTCGCGCCCCCCGCCGAGCACCTGCGCCAGGAGTAGCTCGGCGTCGAGCCGCGGACTGGCCGACCCGGCGGCGCGGATACGCTCGGTCGCCGCACGCAACGCGAGAGCGGCGGAGATACCTCCACCCGTGCTTGGCTTCCGATCACTCACTGGCGAGAGAGGCCAACCGCTTCCGGCGTTCCTCCGCGGCAAGCGCTTCCGTAAACTCCTCGATATCTCCCGCGAGGACATCGGTGAGGCGGTGAGACGTGAGACCGATGCGGTGATCGCTCACCCGGTTCTGGGGGAAGTTGTAGGTACGGATCTTCTGCGCGCGATCGCCGCTGCCAACGAGAGTGCGACGTTGCTCGGCGAGCTCCTGTTCTTGTTCCCTCTGGACCAGCTCGTACAGACGCGCGCGGAGAATGCGCAGCGCCCGCTCTCTGTTCTGGAGCTGACTCTTCTCGTCCTGACAGCTCACCACGAGGCCGCTGGGGAGGTGCGTTACACGCACGGCGCTATCTGTGGTGTTCACCGACTGGCCGCCGGGGCCGCTGGAACGGAAGATGTCGATGCGCAGATCGTTCGGATCGATCTGTACGTCGATCTCCTCGGCCTCGGGAAGCACAGCCACGGTGGCCGTCGACGTGTGGATACGTCCGGCCGCCTCCGTGACCGGCACGCGTTGCACCCGGTGCACGCCGCTCTCGAACTTGAGGGCCGAGTACACTCCCTGCCCGCGGATCTCGGCGATCACCTCTTTGAACCCGCCGGTGCTCGATTCATTCGTGCTGAGCACCTCCACTTGGTAGCCTTTGCGCTCCGCGTACCGCTGGTACATGCGGAACAGCTCGGCGGCGAAGAGCGCCGCCTCGTCGCCGCCCGCCCCCGCACGGACCTCGAGGATCACATTCTTGCTGTCGTTGGCGTCTCGTACCAACATGGCCACGCGGATCTCTTCCGCCAGCGCCTCCAGTCGGACGTGCCCCGCCGCGAGCTCCGCCTCGAGATAGTCGCGCATGTCGGCATCTATCCCGTCTTTGCTGGAGAGCAGCTCCTGGGCTTCCGCGATCTGCTGCTGCGCCTCGCGGTACTCGCGCGCCAGCTCGTGCGACGCCTGCAGCTCCGCGTGGCGTCGCGCGACCTCGGCGTAGCGTTTGCGATCGCCGAGCACGGCGGGATCGCCGAGTTGCTCGGCGATCTCTGCGTACGTCTTCTCGATATCTTTGACGAGCCCGTCGATCATGCCGCGTGGATTACCTCTGTGGAATTCCCCGGAATGCTACCCGATGCGCGGATGATTTGCCTCGAGAGCCGTAGTAGTCGTGTGAGGGTGAAACGACCGGCCTCACCGAGACGCTCCTCCGCCTTGAGTGCGTGCCGGGAGCCTTCGCCCGCGCGCATATCGCCGGCGCTCGTTCGGTCTCCCTGATCGCCCGCGACGGCACACTGTCGTCAGTGGGAGCGCGGCTGAGCACCGGTCGCCACCCTGCTTTGACAGTAGGCCGGAACCGTCCGCTCGTCAAGGCCCGGCGGCGTAGAAGCGCCGCGCCCACACCGGCGGCGCCGCTCAGGCCATAACCTCCACGCCCTTCTCGGACGGTTGCTGCTGCGGCTCTAGCTCGACGATCTTTCGCAGCGCCTCGATGGCGACCTCGATCTGCCCACGGTCGGGCGTCCGCGTGGTCATGCGTTGCAACAGCAGACCGGGCGCCATGATGACGCGGACCAGAACATTCCTCTCGAAGCGCCCCGCGAGGCGCACTGCCTCATAACTGATGGCAACAATCACTGGAACCAGCAGAATGCGGCTCAGGATCAGCCAGTACCACGCCGGCCAGCGAACCACGGCGAAGACCAGAATGGAGACCACCATCACGATCAGGAGGAACGAGGTGCCACAGCGCACGTGTACCGTGGCGTACTTGGCACAATTCTCCGGCGAGAGCTCTTCGCCGTGCTCGAGCGCGTGGATCGTCATGTGCTCGGCCCCGTGGTACTCGAACACCCGGCGGAGATCGGGAATGCGCGTGATGAATACGAGGTAGAGCAGAAAGATGAGCACTCGAATCACGCCTTCCGCAAGCCAGAACAACATGCCCGTGCCTAGCTGATCCCGGAACAGGCGCGTGAGACCCAGCGGCGCGAGGAAAAAGAGGCCTACGGCCAGCACGACGGCCAGCGTAATGGTGAACGCCATCTCCTTCTTGCCCAGCGGTTCTTGCTCCTCGCCAAGCGACTCGTTGGCCGAGATAGTCAGCGCACGAATGCCGAGCACGAGGCTCTCACCCAGAGCGACCATCCCGCGAAGGAACGGCAGCTTAAGCACGGGGTAACGCTGCATCAGCGAGCGGAGAGACCAGAAATGCAGGGCGATCGAGCTGTCTGGCCGGCGCACGGCGACCGACCAGTGACTGACGCCACGCATCATGACGCCCTCGATAACGGCCTGACCACCAACCTGCCGGCGCGCGGCCAGAAAGCCTGGGACGACTGCCGCCACGCTCGTCCGGCGCGGCCACGGAGCACGGCGAACGGCCGACCGCGACAAGGTCACGGAGGGCCTCCTAACGCGCCGGGGCAGGTCCGTCGACATCCTCTGACCTGTATGGCCGCCCGCAGGTCATTGTCCCCTCGCCGCACTCACCGTAGAGACACGGCGGCCCACTGCCTTCAAACAGGTAGGGCGAGAGCTCGCGTACCATGGACCTCATGCGCCACGCGAGCTCGTTGATCTCCCACTGCGCCCGCCGGCAGCAGCGCACGCGGAAGAAGTGCCGCAGCTCGCGCGCGTTCATCGTGACGACGATCTTCGTCTCGGTAGCGTTGGGCAACACGAACCGCGCGTCTTCCTGCACCGACTCCTTCTTGCGACCGTCGCGGAGCCCGATGTCCACAAGGCGATCGTATGCCGCGCGAGCCTGTTCCATGGCCCCCAAGAAGACCTCGTGAGCCTCGGCATTGGCGGCGATGCTCGGCGGCACGATGAAGCTGTCCGCGCCTCCGAACCGCACGTAGCGCTGTGACTGCTGGTTGTACGACGCCACGCGATGACGGACGAGCTGGTGAGTGCACGCACGAGAGACGCCGTCGATGGCGAAGGTGAAGACCGCGTGCTCGAGCGCGCTGTGATGACCCGAACGGACGAGGACGCGGACCAGCTTGGCGACATCCGCGTCCGTCATCTCCCGATCTAACTCGGCCGCCGACACCGGTGCATAGCACAGCCGCCCGGCAACGGCCACGGCCCTGTCGGGGTGAGGCGTATGCTGGAGGAGCGTCAGATGCAGCGTGGCCCCCATACCTGCCCCCGCTGCTTGTTTTCAGCCAGACTGCTTCTTGCTATACCGGCGCTGGAAGCGCTCCACACGGCCGCCAGAGTCCACCAGCTTCTGCTTGCCGGTGTAGAAGGGGTGACACTGCGAGCAGAGCTCGACGTGGAGATCCCGCTTCGTCGACCGTGTGACGAACGTGTTGCCGCAGGAGCAGTGAACCGTAGCTTCCACATACTCCGGGTGAATACCCTTCTTCATTGATCCAGGTCCCTTCGTCCTGTGAATCGTCGTGCACCACACCGGCACGGCTCGACAGCTTCTGCCGGACAGGCCCGTAATAGTACCATGCCCCGCCCCGCGCCGACCGCGTAGGCAAGCAGCTCGCCGGGTGAGGAGTGTAGCTCACGCCGGTCGCGGCTCCGATTATCGTGCGTTCTTCTGGATCGCCGCCAGGAACTCGGCATTGCTCTTCGTCTCGCGCACCTTGTTGATGAGCAGCTCGATGGCCGCCGCCGGCTCCAGAGCGTGCAGCACGGCGCGCAATTTCCAAACCATCGCCGCCTCGGCCGGGTCCATGAGCAGCTCTTCCTTGCGCGTGCCCGTCATCTCGATGTCGATGGCGGGGAAGATGCGTTTGTCCGCCAGGCGCCGGTCTAGCCTGATCTCCATGTTGCCGGTACCTTTGAACTCCTCGAAGATAACCTCGTCCATGCGTGAACCGGTATCGACCAGAGCGGTGGCGAGGATAGTCAAGGAGCCGCCCTCCTCGATGTTCCGCGCGGCGCCGAAGAACTTCTTCGGCGGATAGAGCGCGGTACTGTCCACGCCACCAGAGAGAATGCGCCCCGAGGCAGGCGTGTTGAGGTTGTACGCCCGTGCCATCCGAGTGATGGAGTCGAGCAGGATCACCACATCTTTCCCGATCTCCACCAGCCGCTTGACCCGGTCGAGCACGAGCTCTGTTACCTGCACGTGGTTCTCCGACGGCTGATCGAAGGTGCTGGCGACCACCTCGCCGCGTACCGAGCGCTGCATGTCGGTGACCTCTTCCGGACGCTCATCCACCAGCAGCACGATGAGATGGCACTCGGGGTTGTTCTGCGCGATGGAGTTGGCGAGCTTCTTGAGGATGGTCGTCTTGCCAGCCTTCGGCGGTGACACGATTAGCCCGCGCTGGCCCTTGCCTATGGGGCACAGCAGGTCCATGATGCGCGCCGCGGTGTCGTGTTCGGGAGTCTCCAGCCGCAAGCGTTCCTCCGGGAACAGCGGCGTGAGCTGTTCGAAGAAGGGCCGTTTGCGCGCCGCTTCGGGGTCCATGCCGTTGACTGCCTCGATCTTCAGCAGCGCGTTGTACTTCTCATTGTCCTTAGGCTCGCGGACCACGCCCTCTATGTCGTCGCCGCGACGCAGGCCAAAGCGACGGATCTGCGACAGTGACACATACACGTCCGTGTCGCCCTGCGTGTAGCCATTGGTCCGCAGGAAACCGAAACCGTCTGGCAGCACGTCGAGCAAACCGCGACATTTGACGATCGGGCGATCTTCACGCGGCTCGCCACGATCTCCGCGCCCGCGGTCGCGCCCGCCACGACGGTCGCGGCCCCGGCGCTGTTCTCTGCCGCCCTGTTCGCGCTCAGCCGGCGCGGCGGCTGGCGCCGCGGGGGCAGCCTCCGGCGCGGCGGCTGGCGCCGCTTCGGTCGTTGGCGCCGTGGGAGCGGTCTCCGCCTCCGGCGCCTCGCCGGCCGGAGCCGGTGGCCCTGTGACTCCGAGCACGTCGAGAGTCCTTTGCCCATCGCCACCGACGTCTCGCCCTGAGGACGGCTCCACTATAGTGGGAGCGCCGTCTTTCGGGGGAGCCGGCTGTTGCGTTTGGGCTAGCTGTGTGGATGTCTGTTCGTCAATCATGAATAATCGTCCGCCGGCCTCCGTTGCACCCTCCCCGGCGGCGCAAGCGCCGCGCCTGTGGTCCTGCGAGTGGCTCACCCCGGAGCTTCAGCCGAAGAGACCGCGGCCCGCGTACACGTGAGCCGAAGCTTTCGGGTGAGGCTCCCCGGTGAGGAGATGAATGGTAGAGGTGATGCACGCCATCTAACGCGCGTACACAGTATACCCAATCTCACATGCAAGCGTCACGCCTGCTCGCTCACTACTCGCAAAACCTCGTCCATCACGGACTTCACAGCCTCATCAATAGCCCTGTTATCGATGACCTGCACCCCACGTTCCGCGGCTTGGGCGAGGATGTAATCTTGGATACGCCGGATCTCGTCGAAATGCTCGAGGTACCGGCGCAATGGTCGCAGGCCGCCTGTCTCCCAGTCGCGCACGCTGAAGTGACTGCGGTGGCGGCCCACATCAGAGACCGCGACCACGAACTCGAGCACGAGCGCGTCGCGCCATCGCCGGCGATCAAGATACCCGGGAACCAAATGGACCCCCTCCATGATGAGGCTCTGGGTCTCGGCCACGGCGCGTGCGACCAGCGCGTCGACACCTACGGCCACCGCGGTCGCCTGCTCGATGAAACCCGCGCGGCTGAGATCGGTGCCCTCGGGCACCGGGATACGTACCGCTTCGGCGCACTCGAACGAGGACGTGTGAATCGCCGGCATGAGCTGTGGCGCGAAGAACGCCCGCATCACCTGACGCACCATGTCGGTAGAGGTCACCCTGATGATCCCGAGCCGGTGCGCTACTTGTGCGGCGAGGGTGCTCTTGCCCACCCCCGTGGTCCCCCCGATGAGGATGATCAGCGGCCGTTCGAGCGTGCGCAGGCGGCGCCACTGGACCAGACGCCGCATGAGCGCCTCCCCCGCCTCGACACCCAACGTGTGCATGGCGATGGGCCGCAGCTCTTCCATACTCAGACTCTGTTTGCCCGACTGTCGCAGCCAGTGGTCGACGGCTGCCGCCAGTCCATACGCTCGTTCCGGCGAGAGGCCCGTAGCCATCAGCGACTGCGCCATGAGGCCTTTGGAGTAGGGCAGGTACGGCTCGCGCTCGCCGATGCCGAAATCGGGCTGCTCAGCCATGAGTCCTCCTTACGTCCTCGGGCTCGGGCCGTGCGGTCGCAAAACGCTGCTGAGCGCGAGCCGCCACGTCCACACACGCCGCCTTCAGATCGCCCCCCTCGACCGCCACCGGTTCGTTGTCGCAGAAGACTACGTCTTTGCCTGCTTCGGCGGCGGCCTCCGCGACGACGTCGATCGCCGCCGCCTTGATCTCGGTGACGAACACCTCCGCCTCTTTCTGCGCCCGGCGGACCGCCCTGACCAGCGCTGGCCGATCGGCCAGGTCGCCGCTGGCGACCACGACGTCCGCGCCGGAGACGTCCTGCAGATACGCGCGCAACGCGGCGACGTTAGACGACGGCGCGGTGGTGAAGTACGCCACGCGCCGCCCGCGCACGTCGCCGAGCGGGCGCGGACGAAACACGGTCGGCAGGACCGGCAGCCCGGGCACCACCCTGTGGGCGGCGGCGATCAGTCGGCCGAGCGCGGCGGCGTCGGCCAGCGGAGGCTCGCACATGGTGACCACGAGGAGATCGGCGATGAGCAGCCGGAAGGTCCCCAGGTAGCCGGCGACGTACTCGACGGATTGGGCGGCCGAGGCGACGCACACCGTGGCATCCGCCCAAACGGGCGGGATAGCCGCGCCGCTCCCCTCGATGAGCACGATGCTCGCCGGCACCGAGCGGAGCAGTGGCACGGCGCGCGCGACCGTCGAGTCGAAGGGGGCGCCGGCAAGGCCTCCGCCACAGCGGCGCGAGCCCACCGTAAGGACATTGGCGAGCGCCGCGTCTTCATAGTGATCGGAGGCCGCATGGCGCCCCCTTCTGGAAGCCGCCAGCAGATCGGCGGCGGTCACCCCGGCGGCGCCGTCGATCAGTTCGGGTTCGGCCGGCCCTCCGCGACCCATCGCCAGCACGACGACCCGTTCGCCGGCCGCCGACAGCTGGCGCGCCAGGTACCCGCTGATGGCCGTCTTGCCGACTCGCTTGCCCGTGCCGATCACGCCGAGCGTGGGCGCGCTCCCCAGCCGCTCCAGGGGCTGCGGCCGCAGCTCGAAGTCGGCGCCTACGTACCACACGCCGCGTGCGGCGGCGGCACTCATCAAGAGGAACCGTTCCTTGTACCCCACGACCGGCTCATCGGAGAGATCGACGACGACCCGTGCTCCCGTGCGCTCGAGGAACCTCAGGACACACTCGAGGAGACGCGCCTCGGCTTGCTCGCCGGAGCTCTCTGGTGCCATGGTGACGGGGAGCCCGTACTCGGCCGCCAGCAGTCGATCGACCTCGGTCGGGGATCCGAAGCGCAGCTTCTCTCGGCCACCGAGGAAGAGTGCGCCGACGAAGCGGAAGCGCGTCCGCAAGCTCTGCAGCGCCGCCCGAACCACCGGCGGGTAGTGCTCGCCGTCGATCAACGCAATCGCCGCCGGCTGCCCATCAGCGGTACCAGTGGCGTCCCCCGTCATGCCCGGCCCTCCAGGGCGCCGCTAACGCGCCCCCGTCTCAGCCTGGCCGAGACGTTTGGTGTATTCGAGGGTTGACAATGAGAACTGCAGCGTGGGCTCCGATCCGTGGAACGGGTACTTGCGCAGGACAGTGACGATGTCTTCCTCGATGAGGAGGATGGTGTAGCACGGCTTGATAGTACCCCGCAGGCGCAGCGAGCACGTGGTGCCCGTATTCACCACGAACATATTCTCTAGCCGCCACGCGTAGGGCACGTGCTTGTGGCCGGAGAGCACCAGGTTCACGCCACAGCGTTGCAGTACCTCGAGCACGTCGCCGGCATCGTAGACCACGTTGCGCTCGCGGCCGGTGCCGGGAACCGGCAGGAGATGATGGTGCAGCATCAGCATGCGGAACCGTGCGGGCTCGGAGAACTGCTCGGTCAGCCAGCTGTAGCGAGCGCGGCCGATGTGGCCGTGGTCCAGATCTGGCTCCGTAGAGTCCACGCCGACCACGCTAATGCCGCGCTCGTGCCAAACACAGCTCCGCGGGCCGAACAGGGCTTCGAAATGCACGTACCCCACGTTTCGTGAGTCGTGGTTACCGGGGATCACCAGCCGGCGCCTGCAGTCCAACCGATCGAGGTAGCTCTTGGCCAGCAGGTATTCTTGTCGATAGCCCATCTCTGTGAGGTCGCCGGTGACGAGCACCGCGTCGGGCTTGAGCTCGTTGATCTCCACGATCGCCCGATCCATGAGATTCGGCACGAAGTAGGGGGAGCCCGCGTGGAGATCGGAGATATGCGCCAGAGTGATCGTCGGCAGCTCGCTCATCGCCAGGCCATGCTACACCGGATACGGCTCACCGGGGACAAATCGGCTACTCGACCACCACGACGCGCACCGGTCCCTGCTTGTCGCGCACGGCCAGCACAGTCTGGTTGCCTTGCCGGTAGAAACGGAGGCTGACAGTCGACCGGCCGATCTTGAGACCCCGGACGCGTACATCCATGAGCCACTTCGGCAACGTAGGATTGTGGATATACAGGATGTTGTCCTCGGCGGCTGGGAACAGCCCGAGCATGGCCTGCACCATGAGGAATACCGCCCCCGCGGAGGTGGCGGAGGGAGACGAGGCCATGGGAAAGGCGACCGGGCGCGACGTCGATCGCCGCGTGAAGCCGCAGAGCAGCTCTGGCAGCCGCAGATCGTTGTAGAACCGTGCTGTCTCGACCATGCTGCCGATCAGGAGATTGGCCTCCTGTGCGAAGCCGAGCTTCTTGAACCCGTACGCGATGATCGCCGTATCGGCCGGCCACACGCCTCCGTTGTAGAAGCTCACCGGATTGTAGGCGCGTTCGGCACCGCTCATGCTGCGCACACCCCACCCGGAGAACAGATCGGAGGAGACCAACCGCTGGACTACCGGCGGTACGAGCCGATCGTCCAGAATACGAGCGTACAAGCAGTGTCCTGCCGTTGAGACGATGGTCTTCACCTGCCGCTTGCGGCCATCGAGGGCCATCGCCACGTACTGCTCGTCCGGCATCCAGAACTGCTCGTTGAACCGGCGACGAAGGCGTTCGGCTTCGGCCTGGAGCTGCTCCGAGCGGTCAACGTCTCCGAGCTGGCCGAAGAGCTGGGCCAGTCGCCGCTTGGCCTGGTACACGTAGGCCTGCACTTCGGCCAACGCTATGGGGCCATCGGCCGGTGTACCGTCTGGATGCACGATCGCCTCGTGTGCATCTCGCCAACCCTGGTGCACCTGGCGATCACCCACGTGTGTCGAGTACTCGATGAACCCGTCTCCGTCTCGATCTCCGCACTCATCGATCCATCGCAGGGCGGCGAGGATAGGCTCGCGCAGGAGCTCGAAGAACTCGAGGTCGCCACTCCACATGACCGTCTCGGCGATCAGGTGCAGGTAGAGCGGCGTGGCGTCTATTGAGAAGTAGGACGGTGTGTGTGGGATGCGACCGAGCGCGGCCAGCTCGCCACGCCGCATCTCGTGCATGATCTTGCCCGGTTCGGCGGCGCGCGCGGCGTCGCTCTCCTGCGCCTGTAGACGGGTGAGAGCCCGCACGCCGGCGACGGCGATACGCTGATCGAGCATCAACGTCTGGAGCCCGGAGAGCGCGATAGCGCGGCCGAACGGCGCCGCGAACCAGGGAACCCCGGCCATCGGAATGCGCCCCCACGGTGTGTCAACGAGCAGCATGGCCAGGTCTTGCTGGCCGCGGTGCAGCAGCGCCGTGAATTGCTCGTTGTCCGTGAAGATCTCGGTCGATTCGGCAGCCCAGCGCTGGTGCGCCCGGCCCACCGCCCCGAGCCTCCGATCGCTGCCCTCTTCGCCCACCGCCGGCGTGTCGCTCGCGATAGCCGCCACGGTGAAACGCAAGAATGAACGCGACCGCGGAGCGAGCTTGATCGTGAAGCGCACACGACCGTCTTCAACCGCCTCCGGCTGGCGATCGAACGCGATGCTGGTAGCGCGCCGCACACCATCGGCACCCTCGTACGTGAACGTAAGAACGCGATCGTGGAGTACGGGAGGCGGCATCGCCCGCCCGTGCCGCCGGCGTGCCGCTCGCACCTCGAAGATGTCGAGGTAATCGGCGCCGAAGGAAACCTCTACCGGCAGGTTGAACGCACGATCGCTGTAGTTGCGGATCCGCAGGCGCTCGTGCAGACGGCCGGCCAGAAAGCACGTCCGGCGCACATGGATCGCGGATTGCGGCACGATCTCTCCGCCGCCCCCCCTGAACTCCATGTTGGTGTACTCCCAGACGGCCGAGTACCCGCGCTCGGCCGTCCAGGCGAGCAATGCCAGCGGCCGTCCGCCGAAACGAAGCTCCAGACGGCTGAGGTAGCGAGTATCCCGGTAGTACAGACCGAGCTCGCCTACCGCCCTACCGGGAACCTCGCCCAGGAGGTCCGTGCACAGGAAGAGCTCGTCCTCTTTGATCGTCAGGCGAGGTCGCCGCGCCTCGCGTATCACGAGGCGCTCCGCACCGCGCGACACCTTACGCGCACGCGCGTCGAGATAGTGCGTGGCGGCGGCGTCTCCGGCGTCGCCTCGTACCTTACGAGCGTCGGCGCCGGGCGCGCTCACGTCGTCGCCGCCAGGAAGCGCGCCATGAGATCGGCGCCGCTGGGAACCGTCAGGCCGGTGCCGGCGGCCGCCGACTCGCTGTAGTGAGGCGCCGCCGGCCCTTCGAGCGGCAACCCCGGCACCGCATACGCGAACGGTACCGGCGACGCCGCGTGCGTGCGCGTGCGGATCGGCGTCGCGTGATCCGGCAGCACTAGCACCGCCGGCCGCGGGGCCGACTCCCACAGGGGGGCCAGCACACGAGCGTCGACGCGCTCGATGGCACGGATCTTCTCTTCCACGCTGCCCATATGGCTGGCCTCGTCGGGCGCCTCGACGTGCACGAGCACCAGATCGTGCGTCCGCAGGGCCCCCAGGGCCACCCTCGCCTTGGCGGCGTAATCGGTGGCCAGATCGCCGGTGGCACCGGGCACCTCCAGGACCTCGAGGCCAGCGTACACACCGATGCCACGCACCAGATCGACCGCGGACACCACCGCTCCGCTGAGACCGTAGAGGTCGCGAAAGCGAGGCATGCGCGGAGCCGTGCCCTCGCCCCAGAGCCAGATATCGGTGTTCGGGCGCACGCTCTCGAGGACCTCGTGCGCCACCCGCATCACACGGCGCAGCACGAGCCCGTGTTCTCCGGGCGGCAGGTACTCGTCCACCGGGCGATCGAGGATGTCGTGCGGTGGTACGCACGGCACCACCTGACCGCCGCGCCAGACCATCAGGTGGCGGTAGCTGACGCCGGTGTGGAACTCGAACGGCGTACCCTCATGTGCGGCCGCCAGCGCCTCGATGAGTGCCCGCGCCTGTTCGGTCGCGATGTGGCCAGCCGTGTGGTCGCGCATCGTCCCGTCAGCGAGCGTTACGAAGTTGCAGCGGTAGGCCACATCCTGTGGACCAAGCTCCACGCCGATGCTCGCCGCCTCAAGCGGCGAGCGCCCTGTGTATACCTCTCCCGGCCGGTATCCGAGCACCGAGAGATTGGCCACATCGCTCCCCGGCGTCATCTCTGGGGGAACGGTCTGAACGAGGCCGGCCACACCGCCGCGCGCCAGCGCGTCCATGGCCGGCGTGTGCGCCACCTGCAGAGGGGTACGGCCAGCCAGCCGCTCGAGCGGCTCGTCCGCCATGCCGTCGGGCACCAGCACCAGCCGAGATCGGCTCATCGAGCCTCCGTATCCTCTCCCTCCACCCGTATGAGGCTCGGCGATCCAAGGACCTCATCTAGTTCAACGAGGCGTTCTACGGCCCGCTTGACCGCCGCCTCGGGCGCGGGGTGCAGCACCATGACCAGCTCGGCGCTGTCGCCACGACCCGTTTGGACGACCGAGCGAATGCTCACTCCCTCTTCGCCGAACACCGCTGCGATGCGTCCCAGCACCCCAGGCTTATCGACCGCCTGCAGGCGGAGGTAGAAGCTGGACATGACTTGCTCGTGCGGAAGGAACGGCAGGGTTTTGTAGCAGGTGCAATTCTGCACAAAGCCCCCCGGCATGGTGTTCACGATACTGATGATGTCGCCGACGACCGCGGAGGCGGTCGGGACACTCCCCGCACCCGGCCCCATCAGCATGATCTCGTCGAAGGAATCGCTCTCGAGGAAGACGGCGTTGTAGGCTCCGGTAACACTCGCCAAGGGGTGTTCCTTGGGCAGAAACGCCGGGTACACACGCACGTTCACGGCACCGTCGATGAGCTTGGCTACGCCGAGTAGCTTGATCACGTACCCAAACGCCTTGGCGTGCAGGATGTCGGCCGCGGTAATGCTCGTGATGCCCTCGTGTTCCACATCCGCCAGCGTCACCCGGCTATGGAAGGCGATAGATGCCAGAATGGCCATCTTCGCCGCCGCGTCTTTGCCAGTGACGTCGTCGGTCGGATCGGCCTCCGCGTATCCCAGCTGCTGCGCTTGCTTGAGCACGTCCTCGTAGGCGGCACCCGTGTCGGTCATAGCGCTGAGAACGTAGTTGGTCGTCCCGTTAACGATGCCGGCGACACCCTTGACCTCGGCGGCCACCAGCGACTCGCGCAGCACCTTGATGACCGGCACGGCGCCGACGGCGCTGGCCTCGAAGCGCAGGTGCGCACGAGATGCCTGCGCCGCCTCGAAGAGCGCCGCCCCGTGCTGGGAGAGCAGCTGCTTGTTCGCCGTCACCACATGCTTGCCAGCCTGCAGCGCGGCGATCTGATACTCGAGCGCAGGAGAGATGCCACCGATCAACTCGACCACGATGGCGATCTGCTCGTCTTCGAGGATGTCCTGGAAACTGTCGGTCACCAGCGCGGGGTCGAGGTCCGGGTGCGTGTACCCCGGCAGTTCACAGACCCGGCGCAAGTACACGTCCTTGCCCGTAGCCAGCTGAATCTCCTCCGCGCTCTCGCGCAGAAGTTTGCTTACCCCTGAGCCAACGGTACCGTGGCCCAGCAATCCAACGCCCACTCTCTCCACGGTGCACTCCTCCTGACTCTATCGGTCATAGGGCGAGGGGATGGAAGTGGCTATGTCCGCACCTCAGTATGCAGCGGCCGCTGCATACGCAGCACGTCTTCCCACGTCTCGCGCTCGACGATGAGACGTGCGCGACCATCGCCCACCAGCACCACCGCCGGCCGCGGCTGTCCGTTGTAATTATTGGCCATCGCGTACCCGTAGGCGCCAGTGCTGGGGGTCACCAGGATATCACCGGCCTCCGGCGGGGCGAGGCGTACATCTCGCACGAGGACATCGCCGCTCTCGCAGTGCTTGCCCACGACGGTGACCGTATCGCTGGTCGGCACGTCGGCCTTGTTGGCCAGCATGGCCTCGTATCGCGAACCGTACAGCATGGGGCGGAGGTTATCGCTCATGCCACCGTCGACGGCGACGTAGGTACGTACCCCGGGGATCACCTTGACGACCCCCACGCGATACGCGGTCACCGCAGCCTTGCCGACGATGGAGCGTCCCGGCTCGACCAGCACCCGCGGCATGGCGAGACCGTGGCGCTCCACGGAGCGCCGGAGCGCCCCGACCACAAGGCCGGCGAAATCGCCGATCGACGCGGGCTCGTCGGTCTTCGTGTAACGGATACCGAGCCCGCCGCCGATGTTGAATAGCCGACACGCAAACCCGAGGTCGCGCCGCCAGTCCGCGAGCGTGTCCACGACGATCTCGATGGCGCGTTGGTAGGCGTCCAGACGCAGGATCTGCGAGCCAATGTGCACGTGGATGCCGATGGGCTCGAGATGCGGATGGGCGATGATCTGCTTGAGCGCTTCGCAAGCCAGGCCATCGCCGATCCCAAAGCCAAACTTGCTGTCCTGCTGGCCCGTCTGGATATGGCCGTGCGTGTCCGGCTTTACGCCCGGCGTGAGGCGCAACAGGACACGCTGGGACATGCCGCGACGTGCGGCCTCCGCACCCAGCGCGACGATCTCCTCGAAGGAATCGACGACGAAGCAGCCGATACCGTAATCGAGGCCCAGTGAGACCTCGGGTGGGGTCTTGTTGTTGCCGTGGAAGTAGATGCGCTCGGGAGGAAACCCAGCGAGGCGCGCGGCGGAGAGCTCGCCTCCCGAGGCGACGTCCAGCGAGAGCCCTTCTTCCGCGACCAGCTCACACATGGCACGGCAACTGAACGCCTTGCTGGCGTAGACGACCTCGAACTCGTCTACGAGCTCCGCGAACGCTCGCCGATAGGCGCGCGCCTGGTTGCGAAGCATCGTCTCGTCGTACACGAACAGCGGCGTGCCATACCGCTCGCAGAGCTCGACCACATCGCAGCCGCCGATAGCTAGATGGCCGACCGCGTTGTGCTCGGCGGTCTCTGGATAGATGAGCGTGTGCGTCATGCCGACACCGCCGGCGAGCACACGCGAGCGCCCAGGAGTCCCCAGCCGATACTCCTCACCATCACCCTGCTCATCACCCTGCCCCGCCAACCACGAGCATCGGCGACAACTCAAGACCCGCGTAGGTCGGCCGATAGCGGTCGGCATCGTAGTACTTTGCCACGTCGACAACTTTCTTGGCGGCGACGACCGTGTCGATCGGCACAGAGCCGTAGCGCCCATTGCGCAGCGCCACCATGACGCCGAACGTACCTCTGAGGATACTGTCTATCGCCAGATTCCCGTAGACAAGCGGCACCACCGAGTCCAGCGCGTCCGGCTCGCCACTGCGCACCAGGTAGCTCAGGTTCATGCTGATCATGTCGATCTTGCGCCCGTCGTTGTAGCGGGAGGAGAGCTCCTTGACCATGGTGGACACTTGCGACCCAATACCACCCAACTTGGCATGGCCGTACTGATCCGTCTCCTTGCCCTGGAAGACCATCTCGCCGCCCTGGAGCATGGCACCCTCCGATACCAGCACCGCGGAGAACCGTTCCGGGTTGCGCCGGCGATCGGCTACCAGCAGCTCCGTGAGCCGCGAGATGTCGAACGGGCTCTCTGGAATTACGCAGCGGTCGGCCGCCCCCGCCAGCGTAGGCAGTAATGCCGTGAAGCCGGCGTAGCGGCCAAACACCTCGAACACCATGATTCGCTCATGACTGGCCGCCGACGAGCGCACCTGCGTGGCCAGGGAGAGCGTGCGCGTCAGGCAGGTGCTGAAGCCGATGCAGTAGTCGGTGCCCGGCACATCGTTGTCCATCGTCTTGGGGATGGCCACCACGGGGAACCCACGCCGACCGAGCTCCACGCCGTAGCTCAGTGTGTCGTCCCCTCCAATGGGCACCAGGTAGTCGATGCCCAGGAAAGCGAGGTTGGCCAGCACCTCGGATGTCAGATCGTTCTTCTCCGCCACGTAGGTGCCGCGCAGCTGCGCGGGCACGTCCCTCAGCGGCACGGCACTCGGCCGCGTGCGCGAGGAGTGCAAGAAGGTACCGCCAGCGCGTGCGTAGCGGTTCACCACTTCCTCGTCGAGCGCCATCCAGCACGCGCTGTTGTCCGCCTCCTCGTCGCGAACGATGTCCACGAGTCCAGCCCAGCCGCGGCGGATGCCCACGACCTGGTATCCCTCGCGAACGGCACGCATGGTGAGCGCCCGGATCGCCGGATTCAACCCGGGGACATCGCCGCCGCCGGTAAGGACTCCGATCCTTCCCTTGTATGTCATCGTCGATCGACCTCCCTGTCCATCGGGCATTCCCCAGCGATGGCCGTCACCTATCGAGAAGACCATACCTCACGAGGCCGCGAGACGACCTCGCGAGGCGTAGCGCCGGCCTCCGCACGTGTGGCCGGCGCCACGCCTCGCGCCGAATTGTGGGCCTCGCCAGCGGCGACGGCAAGCGGCGGACCCACTCTGCAAGCCTGTCCGCGTCTCCCGAACCGCTCTCCAGGCGCCCCGGCAAGCGTCTAGTACTCGATGCCCTCGCGAGCCGGCACGCCGGCATCGTAGTAATGTTTGAGCGGCCGCATCTCGGTGACCAGGTCGGCCGCCTCGATCGCCTCCCGCGGTGCTCGCCGGCCCGTGAGCACCAACTCCACACCGGACGGTTTGGCGCGTATGAGCTCGAGTACGTCGTCTACGGGCACCAGATCGAAGTAGACCGCTGTCCATATCTCGTCTAACACCACCACGTCGAACAGGTCGCTGAGCACGATGTCGCGCGCCCTCGCCCACTCCGCCGCCGCGGCGGCTACGTCTTCGGCCGTCACAGCGCCCTTGCGTACCCAACGGCCGCTCTCCCCCTGGAGCACATCCACCCCGATCCTCCGCAAGGCTACGATCTCTCCCCGCGTTGGGTCCGCCTTCATGAACTGGATCAGGATGACGCGCCGGTCGTGTCCCCAGGCGCGCAGGAGAAGTCCCAGGGCGGCGGTCGTCTTTCCCTTGCCGTCGCCGGTGTAAATCTGCACGTAGCCAGCCTTGCCGGCCGCCGCTGGAGTGGTGTCAGACATGCTCGACCGTCAGATCACCCGTAGGTGTAGAAGCCCGCTCCCGTTTTGCGCCCGAGGCGTCCAGCCGCCACGTATCGCCGCAGCAGAGGACAGGGCCGGTACTTGGGATCGCCGAGATCACGCTGCAGCACCTCGAGCACGGCCAGCGTTGTGTCCAGCCCGACGAGGTCGGCGAGCGCCAGCGGCCCCATGGGGTGGTTGGCGCCGGCTTTCATGGCGGCATCGATATCCTCCGCGCTGGCGACACCTTCGTAGAGCGCGTAGATGGCCTCGTTGATCATCGGGAACAGGATGCGGTTGACCACAAAGCCGGCGGAATCGCTGGCCATGACCGGCACCTTGCCGACACGCTCCACGAAGGCCTTGGCGGCTGCGGCCGTGTCCTCCGACGTGCCGAGGCCCCTGACGATCTCCACCAGAGCCATCACCGGCACGGGGTTGAAGAAGTGGATGCCGACAAAGCGCTCGGGGCAGCCGGCGAACGTGGCGAGCTGCGTGATGCTCAGACTGGAGGTGTTGGAAGCGATGATCGCCTGGTCGCCGAGCGTCGCCACGGCGCGCTGGAAGAGGTCCTTCTTGAGGTCGAGGATCTCGGGAGCGGCCTCGATGAACAGATCGGCGTCTTTGCCCGCGTCGAGGGTGATACCGGTGGAGATGCGCGCCACGGCTGCCTGGCGATCTTCCTCGCTCAGACGGCCCTTTTGGACCAGACGATCGAGATTCTTCTCGATAGCGGCCATGCCCTTGGCCACGAACTCTTCGGCGATGTCGGTCATGACGACCTGGTAGCCAGCCTGCGCCGCTACTTGGGCGATGCCGTTGCCCATCTGACCGGCACCGACGATGAGTAGTTTCTTGATCTCCACGGTGACCCTCCTTGGACGTGGATGAAAGTGAAGAGCCGGCCCCGCAGGGTTGCCGCCGGCTCTCGCGTGCGCGCCCGTATGCTACTACAGGATGGTGCTTCCGGCGGCCGGTGAGCGCCGTGCACTGCTACCATGACGGAACGACGGCCGCGCGGACTGTGCCGCGCGCCCCGAGCGAGCGCACTGCAAAGGTGACAGCCCATGACCGAGCACGCGGCAGCGTATCCCCCGAAGATCATCGCCTGTGAGACGCTCAGGGACGAGTACGAGCACGTGGCACCGCACCTCGAGATCGAGTTCGTCGAGGGGCTCCTGCACAACTATCCCGATCGCTTGCGGATGGAGGTCAACGAGCGCATCGCCGCGACGCCGGGTCGGCGAACCATCCTGCTCGGCTACGGGAGATGCTCCAACGGAACCGCCGGTCTTCAGGCGGGACCCCACCGCCTGGTCTTGCCAGCGGTCGACGACTGCATCTCACTCCTGCTGGGCTCGCGCCGCCGCTACCTCGAGGAGTTCGCGGCACACCCCGGCACCTACTACTACACACGCGGCTGGGTCGAGTACATCGACGACCCGTACCGGGAGTACCTGAAGACGGTGCCCAAGTACGGCGAGCGGCGGGCGCGGACGATCGCCCGCGCGATCCTGGCCAATTACACGCGAGTCGCGCTGGTCGACACCGGGACGTATCCGCTCGCCGACTATGAACCCTACGTGCGTACCGTGGGGGAGTTCTACGGCCTCCCCGTCCACACCCTGCAGGGCTCTCTGCGCTTGCTCGAGAAACTGGTCCGGGGCCCACACGACGCAGAGTTCATCGTCGTAGAGCCCGGGGACACGCTGCACGAGCGGCTCTTCTGGACGCCTCCCTGCGACCCGGCCACTTGCCCTGGAGAACGTTCGATCATCGACCCCGCGAACAGATCCGCTCGGCGCTAATCCCCGGTTTCTCCAAGCCTCCGTGCCTCCGCTCCACGTACGGGCGAACAAGCCGGCGGGAGGCTCGGCGGTGCCTAAGTGTCTTGGTCCTCGGCGCCAGGCAGCGCCGAGGCTTCTCCTTCGCCCTCGGCCCCCGAGCTCGCGGCGCGGGCGTACTGCAGCTGCATGTGCGCCAGCGTCGACCTGAATTCCGTCACGGGGTCCTCGCCAGCGACCTCCGCCACGGCCTCGACGATGCCCCGAAGCATCTCGATCGCCAGCCGGGCGTCCGGCAGGTTGCGAAGCTCGCGCGTCTCCTGCGTAAGCCCGAACTTCTGGTAGCCCACCGTCACCAGCGTGATCATCATGTCCCGGGCCACGTCGACCGTCCGCAGCGCCTTGAGCTGCTCCCGAATGAGCGCCGCGCGTTGCTCGTCTGTGAGCTCTGCCGTCTCTCGCCGAGCGTCTTCGCCCATTACTGCCCTCCCTGCATCACACATCGTCGAAGCGGCACGCGAACCTCGTCGTGCAAACGCCGCAGCGAATCCGCGTACACCTTGCGGATCGGCGTTCCGCCATGATACGCGGCGAGCTGCCGCTGCGCGCCATTGCCTTCGCGCAGCAGGCGCTCCACATTGGCGATGAACGGTCGCAGGCCGAGACGTTCGGCCTGATACGCAGTGAACTCGAGCAGCTCGCGAACAGCTTCGCTGGCGGGTACTTCGCGCGCGTGCCGGAAGTCGACCAGCCTGCCGCTCATGCCGTAGCGGATGGCCCGCCAGAGATTCTCCTCCACATACCGTGTCTCTAATACGGGGAGTAAGCGACCTTCGTCGTACTGGGCCGCCAGAGTAGCCACCAGGGCCACCGCCAGGGAGAGGATCGCCAGCGTCTGCCACAGCTCAACCTGCGCGTCACACACGCGAATCTCTACCGTGCCGAAGCTGTGGTGCGGACGCACCGACCACCACACTTGTGTGAACTCGCTGATGCAGCCGGTTTGAACCAGGAGCTCGATGAACCGGCGATGCTCGGCCCAGCTTCCAAAGACATCTGGGATGCCGCACCGCGGAAACATGCGGATGAACGTCTGCGCGCGGGCCGAATGCAGCTCCGAGCACACGTCTTCGATGAACGGGGAGTTCGCGGACAGGGCCAGTAGATGAGGCAGGAATCCGCGCAGTGAGTCGCAGAGAGCGATCGCCCTGTCCGCGCCACGAATCCCGATGTGGACATGGCAGCTCCACGTGTTGTTGCGCCAGGCGACGTACTTGAGGCTCTCCTCGACCGCCCGGTAGTGCGGCACATCGATGATGCGCTGGTCCTTCCAACTACTGAATGGGTGCGTCCCGGTGGCTCCTATCCCCACGCCGTGCAGATACGCCAGACGCACCAGCCCTTCGCGCAAACCAGCGAGCTTCTCGGCCGCCTCGGCAAACGTATCGGAGAGCGGTGTGCGCAGCTCGATCTCCGAGCTGATCAGCTCGCCGCTCACGGCGGCCGCCATCAAGCCGTCGGCGGCATCGCGGAGCTCTTCGAACCGGTTGATGAGATGGTGGTGCTCGACGTCGACGAGCTGGTACTCCTCCTCCAGCCCGATGGTGAAGTCGGTGGCAGCGGCGAAACGATGCTCGACTTCAGCGAAGTGCTCCGGCAGCGATCCGATCATTTTCGGGAGTATACTGCCCCTCACGTCTGAGCGGCAGCGCCGGTAGCGAACACGGCACAGCAATTCGTCCACTCACAGCACCTGCCGAGCAGCCCGCTCGCAGCCCACCGGAAGTCGAGAGCCCTCGCAACAGCCGTGTTGCCAGGGGCTCGGAAGCCACTCGTAGGGTTGCACAGGGCCGGAGCGCCGGTAGTATGTGACAGGCCTCCAGGAGGGGCCCACCTGCTGCCGGCAGGCAACAATCCGCACGCAAAGGACCTCGAAGTGAAGCTACGTCTGGTGCCCAAGGGGCATGACTACTTCACGGCGTTTTCAGCGGTCGCCGCTAATCTCCATACGGCGGCACAGCTGCTGGTGAAGCTGATGCAAGACTTCGACAACGCCCGTACTCTCTCCCTCGAGATCCTCGAACACGAGCACGTGGGAGACAAGCTCGTCCACGATGTCGTACACCGACTCAACAACACCTTCGTGACGCCCATCGATCGCGAAGACATCTACGAGTTGGTCACCACGATGGACGAGGTCCTCGACTGTATCGAGGCCACGGCGGACTCGATGATCATCTACCGCGTCGACAAACCCACCCCACAAGCGATCCGCCAGAGCGAAATTATCGCCAAGGCGACCCAGTTGCTCCGCGAGTGCATCGACGGGCTCGAGAAACGCGATGGCTTGCACGAGAAAGTCATCGAGATCAACCGCCTCGAGAACGATGGCGACCGTACGCATCGCGACGCGGTCGCCAGCCTCTTCGACGACGCTATCCCGTGCACCGACGTCATTAAATGGAAGGACATCTACGAGTTGCTAGAGTCGGCGATCGACGAGTGCGAGCACGTCGCCAACATCCTCGAGGGAATCGTGCTGAAGCACAACTAAATGGCCCTCCTCATCGCCATCGTCGTTATCGCCCTGGTCTTCGACTTCACCAACGGCTTTCACGACACCGCCAACGCCATCGCTACCTCCGTGTCCACACGAGCCTTACGGCCACGTACGGCGGTGATCATGGCGGCTTCGCTGAACCTCCTCGGGGCTCTGGTCTCTAAAGCAGTGGCTGAGACAGTCGGCGAGGGGATCGTCGAGGCGACGCAGGTCACGCAGACTGTCGTCCTCTCCGCCCTCGTCGGCGCCATCGCCTGGAACCTCATCACGTGGCGCTGGGGTATCCCTTCGAGCTCCTCGCACGCTCTGATCGGCGGCCTGGTGGGCGCCACGCTGATCCAATCAGGAGCCGACACGGTCCTCTGGGGGGGCATCCTCTACAAGGTCGTGCTGCCGATGGTCGTGGCGCCGCTCATTGGTTTGGCGGGCGCGCGGCTCGTCATGACGGGCCTGCTCTGGGTGGTGCGCAACCAGAGGCCCCGGGGAGTTAACCGCGTCTTTCGTCTCCTCCAAGTCCTCTCCGCCGCGTTCATGGCGTTCTCACACGGCTCCAACGACGCGCAGAAGACAATGGGCATCATCTCGCTCGCCCTGGTCACGACCGGTTCCATCAGCCACTTCTACGTCCCCTTCTGGGTCATGCTGGCGGCGGCCAGCGCGATGGCCCTCGGCACCTACTCAGGCGGCTGGAGGATCATTCACACCCTGGGGACCAAGGTGATTAAGCTCGATCCCATCCACGGATTCGCCGCCGAGACCAGCGCGGCGACGGTGATCCAGGCCACCGCACACCTGGGCTTCCCCATCTCTACCACCCACGCGATCAGCGCGGCCATCATGGGCGCCGGTTCTACCGAGCGGCTGTCCGCCGTCCGCTGGGGCGTGGCCGGCGATATCCTCACAGCCTGGCTGCTAACGCTTCCAGCCGCCGGCCTCATCGCCGCCGGCTTCCACGAGCTGGTCATGGCCCTCTTCTCGTAGTGTGTCCGCTCGCGACGCGTCGAGCAGTCGCGCGACGTCAGTGGCCGCGACGACACGACAGCAAGTGCTACCCTCAACGCCCGAGATGGGCTACACTGCCAGTCTGTACGGCCGGTCAGTCGCCGGCGACCCCCACCACAAAAGAGAAGGGCCGATCGTGAAAGTCCGCCTCATCGAGCCGGCGCCACCAGGCACGCACGTGTACAGCAAGGTACACTTGCCGCGCCTCGGCCTCCCCATCATCGGGGCCACTCTCGTGCAACAGGGGCACGACGTCCGCATCTACGTCGCCGACCTCGACCCCGTCGACTGGGAAGATATCAACAGCGCGGACGTAGTAGGCCTTACGACCACCACGTCCACAGCCACTCAGGCGTACGAGTACGCCGACGCGCTTCGTGCGCGTGGCATCCCTACCGTCGCGGGCGGCTCGCACGTCACGTTCATGGCCGACGAGGCGTTGCAGCACGTCGACTACGTCGCTCGTGGAGAGGGCGGCGAGCAGCTCATGCTCGAGCTCATCGAAGTCCTGCAGGGCCAGCGCGACCCGAGCTCTGTCGCTGGCCTGTCCTACCGCACGGCCGACGGCCAAACGCACCACAATCCGCTGCGCGCGCCAACCGAGAACCTCGACGATCTTCCCTTCCCCGATCTCTCGCTCATCCAAGGCTCCAAGCGCATGCGCCAAACGCCCATCATGACGAGCTGGGGTTGCCCCTTCGATTGCAACTTCTGTTCCGTAACCGCCATGTTCGGAAAGAAGTACCGCTGGCGTACCCCAGAAAACGTGATCGCGGAGATCAAGGAGAAGCAGCCGAAGCGGGTGTTCTTCTACGACGACAACCTGGCGGCCAACCGCAAGCGGCTCAAGAAGCTCCTGAACATGATCATCGAGGAAGACCTCCAGTTCAGCTGGTCGGCACAGGTGCGCACAGACGTGGCTCGCGACGCGGAGCTGCTCGATCTCATGCGGCGTTCTGGGTGCTGGATGGTGTACTTGGGGCTCGAGTCGATCAACCAGGAGACCCTCGATAGCTACGAGAAATCCCAAAGCGTGGACGACATCGTCTTCGCCGTCAAGCAGCTCCACGAGCATGGCATCAAGACGCACGGCATGTTCGTGCTCGGCGCCGACAGCGACACCAAAGGCGTGGTGCGCCAAACAGTCGCTTTCTGCGTGAAGCACAAGGTCAATACCGTGATGCTCAACATCCTCACGCCGCTGCCGGGCACGCCGCTCTTCGACGAGCTCGACGCCGCTGGTCGTATCTTCGACAAGCGCTGGCATCTCTACGACGCACTCCACGTGGTGTACACGCCGAAGAACATGACGCCCTACGAGCTGCAGCGTGAGACTATGAAGGGGTACATGCGTTTCTACTCCCTGCGGCAGTGGCTCAAGTACCTCTTCACCTTCCGCTTCGCCATGCTCGTCCTCCAGAGCTGGGGCCTGTCGATCGTGCACGCATGGCGCAAAGACAAGAGCAACAGGGCCTACGTCAAGGCGCTCAAGCGCCTCCACTTGCGCGCCCCCCATTTGGCCAAGCCGCGGCCACGGAGCGTGGACTCCGACAGCCGTGTGTGGTAGGGTGCGCCGGTGACGATTCCCGTACGGCCAGCGAAGTACAGCTCGCGCGACCCGAAGGAGGCCGGCACGACGCTTCCGCGTACACCCTCGCGCTCATTCCTCCTCGCAATCGTCGCCTGTCTCCTCACTCTCCTGGCGGTCGAGAGTGCGACCGCCACTCCCATCGCCGACAAGAAAGCTCGCGCACGTCAGATTCGCGCCGAGGTCGCCGCGCTCGACGAGCGCCTCGAGGGCGTCATCGAGCAGTACAACGCGGCGAACATGAAACTCGCCTCCGTGCGCGCGCAGATGCGTGAGAACACCAAGCTCTACAAGATAGCCGAGTACAACCTGCAGGTGGCCAACCACAATCTCGCCACCCGCGCCGTCGCCCTCTACAAACAACAGCCAGTAGACCTGCTCGATGTCCTCCTGCAGACGGACAGCTTCGAAGAACTCGCCAGCCAGGTCGAACTCATGAGCCGCCTCGGCCAGCACGACGCGGAGATCATCGCCGCCGTCAAGCGATACCGCAACGCGATGCGGCGCCAACGCGCCGCCCTTCTCTCCAACCGTGAGGCAGCCGAAAAACTGGTAGCTGAGGCGAAGAGCAAGAAGAACGCCATCGAGAAGACGCTCGCCACTCGCCGCGGCATGCTCAGAGGCGTGGAGGCCGAGATTCGCCGTATGGAGCGCGAAGAGGCCGAGCGAGCCCGGCGCATCGTCGAGAGTAACTCGCGCCACACCAATGAGCGCCCCATCATCCCCGACGCCGGCGGCCCCGGCCATCCCGAGGTGTGCGCCATCGCCGCGCGGTATCTGGGCGTCCCATACAAGTACGGCGGGGCGAGCCCCGCCACTGGTTTCGACTGCTCGGGGTTCGTCATGTACGTCTACGCCCAGATCGGCATCAGCCTGCCACACTACTCGGGCGCACAGCAGCAGCTCGGCACCCCCGTATCCATGAATGCGCTGCTCCCCGGCGACCTCGTGTTCCGTGGATTCCCCGCCTACCACGTCGGTATCTACGTGGGCAGCGGCATGGTCATCCACTCGCCGCACACGGGCGCTGTCGTCTCGTACCAGTCTGTCAGCGGATGGACGAGCGCGGTGCGCCTGTAGCTCACACGCGTTCGCCCGTACCGCACCCTCTGCCACCCTCCCGTTGTAAACATTCTCGGCCGCCAGCCGATAAGAATCTCGACGCCGGCATGAGGTCGACACCCAGCAACGGATATGTCAGGGCGCGCCGGCCAAGGCTGAACATACGGCGTACGGAGGAAGTCAACGTGAAGTCTATCGACGAGCTGCTGCAGATAGTCATCGAACGCGATGCCTCGGACCTCCACCTCAAGTCGGGGAGCCCACCGACGCTGCGGATCGACGGCGAACTGTGCGTGCTCGATCTCCCCGAGCTCACGCCAGAGGATACCAAAGAGTACGCGGCGGCCATCATGACCGACCGGCAGATCCGCCGCTTCACGGAGCAGAGCGAGATCGACTTCGCGTACTCTCAGAGCGATCGGGGCAGATTCCGCGTGAACGTGTACCGGCAGCGAGGGAGCATCAGCATTGCGCTCCGCCGCGTGTCTACCGCGATCCCCTCTATCGAGGATCTCAATCTCCCCTTGATCATCAAACAGCTCGCCATGGAGCCGCGGGGGCTCGTCTTGGTCACCGGGACCACCGGCTCCGGCAAGTCGACCACGCTGGCGGCGATGATCGACCACATGAACAGCAATCTTCGCCGTCACATCATCACGGTGGAGGACCCGATCGAGGTACTCCACCGCGACCGCCGGTCCATCATCAACCAGCGCGAGATCGGACTGGACACGGATTCCTACACGAGCGCGCTCAAATATGTGCTCCGGCAAGACCCGGACGTTATCCTCATCGGCGAGATGCGCGACGCTGAGACGGTCTCCGCGGCCCTCACAGCCGCCCAGACTGGCCACTTCGTCCTCAGTACCCTGCATACCATCGATGCCACGGAGACCATCAACCGCATCATCGATTTCTTCCCGCTCCACCAGCAGAAGCAGGTGCGTATCATGGTGGCGGGCACCCTCCGTGGGATCATCTCGCAGCGGCTCTTGCCGCACGTCAGCGGGAGCGGGCGTGTCCCCGCGGTCGAGATCATGGTGATGACGAATCGCATCCGCGACTTCATCCTCGACCCGGAGCACGCGTCGCTCATCCACGACGCCATCGCGGAGGGCGACTACTATGGCATGCAGACGTTCGATCAATCGCTCCTCTCGCTCTACGAGCGAGGGATGATCAGCCTGACGGATGCCGCGCAGGTGGCCGCCAACCCGCACGACTTCAAGCTCCTCGTGCAGCAGGCAGGCCACGACGTCAATCTGACGACTTACTGAGTGAGGTAAAGCGAGGGGGCTCGGTCGCCGCGGCGCGGCGACCGAGCCCCCTCGCTTTACCAGCGTCGAACTGGCGCCTAGAGCAGCACCCGGCGGCTCTCCAGGTGAACGTCGATCTTACGCTTGATCCGCTGCAGTGCGTTATCGACAGTCTTGCAGTCTCGCCCGACAAACCCCGCGATACGCTCGTATGAACAGCCCCGCAGGTAGTAGCGCAGCACGTCGCTCTCCAGCGGAGAGAGCAACTCCGTGAGACACACCTTGAGACTCCGCAACTCTTCGGAAGAGATCACCTGATTCACGGGGTCGTGCGAGCTGGGGCCGGGAAGAGTATCGGCCAGCGAGCAGTCGCCCTCGTCTCCCGAATCGGGTGACTGACTGAACGACACGTAGCCGTTGAGCGGCTGGTGCTTCTGCCGCGTCGCGGTCTTGATGGCAGTGATGATCTGGCGCGTGATGCACAATTCGGCGAAGCTGCGAAACGATGCCTCGCGATCTTCGCGGAAGTCGCGCACCGCCTTATACAACCCGACCAGGCCCTCTTGAATGAGATCCTCTGCGTCGCCGCCCGCGAGAAAGTACGAGCTCGCCTTCAGGCGGACGAAGGGGTGGTACCGCACCATGAGCGCATTGAGGGCCTCGCGATTCCCCCGTCGAAACTCGTTAACCAGAGAGATGTCGGAGATCTCGAGGTGAAGACGAGGGTTGTGTGCTTTGGCTCCACGTCCACTCCCAGACTGCCGCTGCGCTGCCATGCCCTCCTCCGGACGCTCCTACCCAGCGACGAAGGTTACGTGTCCGGCTCCTCCGTCCTCAACCGTTCCAGCTTGCGCAAAGTCTCACCATCAACTTTATCTTCAAGCTGTGGGCGCAGTGTATATGCTTTCTCCGCGTTTGCAAGAGGCGCGGCTGCGATCTCCGCGAGAAGCTCTCGCGGAGTGAGCCGATGAACCCCTGCGCGCGTGGCGGTACGCTGCACCTCCTGGTCCGCCGAGACCACGTAGACGAGGACGTCGGCGGAGGCTTCGGCGATCCGCCGCGCGATGAGAGCGTCGGCCGCCAAATGCCCTCCCGCGAAGCAGACTTCGACCGCCGTACCTTTCACTTGCTGGCACGAGACACCGCGGCGACCGTGCACGTCGAAGACAACCGTGACTTGGGCGCCCTTGAGCGCCGCGAACCCTACGAGCCGCTCTACGAGCCAGTCTCGCCGCGCGCCGAGATCTCCGCCCGGCAGGTCATTGAGGGACGCGTGGAGCACGTTGTATCCGTCGACGATGTAGTGCGCAGACTCGCCCACGGGCTACCCTCCAGAGGCGACGGCGCGCTGGCGGCGCGCCTCGAAGAGCAGCAAGGCGGCCGCCACGCTCACGTTCAGGCTGTCTAGTGGCGGCCGCATAGGGATCGCCGCCAGTTCATCGCATGTTTCCGCCACCAGACGGCGCAGGCCCCGACCCTCGGAGCCGAAAACCAGCACTGACCTTACCGTCAAGTCGAGGTTGAGATATGACACCGCGGCATCTCCGGCGGTGCCATAGATCCAGAAGCCGGAGCGTGCCGCGTGACGTAGAAACCCCACCAGGTTGGGGACCCGGCCAATCGCCAGGTGCTCGGTCGCCCCCGCGGATGCCTTGACCACCGCGGGAGTTACCATGGCGGAACGATGGCGAGGCACAACCACGCTCGAGGCACCCACCGCCAATGCGCTCCGCACTACGGCGCCCAGATTCCTCGGATCGCTCACTTCGTCGAGTGCCACGATGAGATCGCCGGTGAGGACCTCCTCGGACTCTTCGTAATCAAACTGCGGCACCAGCGCCGCCACGCCCTGGTGCTCGCGACTCCCCGTCCGCCGCTCCAGCTCGCGGGTGTCGACCAGCTCTGGGCGCAGACCACCCGGGCGCTCACCCAGCCCCAGCGCGGCCAGGGCTCGCGGTGTTGCCGCCAGCCGAAGCGGGCGCCGCCGCGCGCCAGAGGTGAGGAGAAGGCGGACGACCTGCCGTCCGTAGATCCATTCGCCAGCGGCCACGGTACCCCCGTCAGTGGCTCATCGCGCCTTGGACACCACCTGCGTGCCGATTTTGGTGTCCCGGACCTCGAAGCCCGCGTCTTGGAGCTCGGCGCGCAGCGTATCCGAGCGTGCCCAATCCTTCTGTTCCCTGGAGTGGTCGCGCAGGGCAACGGCGTAGCTCGGATCGCCGCAGGCCAGCCGCTCCCGGTAGAGGAACTCCAAGTCTCCCCAGCGTCCCTCCTCGGCGAGCCGAGCGGCTGGTGGCAGAACAACGCCCTCGGTTACGCAAGCGACACCGTCCGTAGCCTCCGTGTGAGCTGCTCCCCGCGGCGTCTCCCGCGTACCGCTCCGGACAGCTCCGACGGCCGGCAGTCGGATGAGGAGAAGATCCGCGAACTCCGTGACCGCGTCTCGCGCGGCGCGAACGGCGGCGCTGTTCAGTGGCTGTTCGCCTCGATCGACGGCCGCGAGATACCGGTACGTGTCGGCGATCAGCGCGAACAGCTCACCCAGAGCCGCCGCCGTGTTGAGGTCGTCGTCCATGTGCTCCTCGAAGGCGGCGCGGCACCGCTCCACGCGGGACGCGAGGTCGGCCGCTTCTCCTCCCCCGTCGCCCGCGCTGCGCGCGAGGCGGAAATCGATGTCGCGCACAAACCCCGTCAATCGCTCATAGGAGGCCCTCGCCCCCTCGAGTTTCTCGACGGAGAACTCCAGGGGGCTTCGGTAGTGCGTGGTGAGGAAGTACAGAAGGACGATCGGCGCGTCGCCGTTCTCGGCATCCGCGTACCGGTCCAACACTTCGCGCAGGAGGAAGATGTTGCCCACCGACTTGGCCATCTTAGCGCCCTCGCTGCGGATCATGCCGTTGTGCATCCACACGCGCGCGAATGGCAGGCCGGCGGCCTCCGACTGCGCGATCTCATTCTCGTGGTGCGGGAAGATGAGGTCCCGACCACCACCGTGGATGTCGAATCCCGGACCGAGATAGCGCAATCCCATCGCCGAGCATTCGATGTGCCATCCGGGCCGCCCCATGCCCCAAGGGCTCTCCCATGCGGGCTCTCCAGGCTTGGCGGCCTTCCAGAGCGCGAAATCGAGCGGATCTCGCTTACCCGGCTCAGAGGCGACGCGGACACCCTGCTCGAGCTCCTCCACTCGCTGCCCACTAAGCTTGCCATAGCTAGCGAAGCTCCGGACCTTGAAGTACACGCTGCCATCGGCTTCGTAGGCGTAGGATTTGGCGATGAGCGTGCGGCACAGGTCGATGATCTCGGCGATCATCTCGGTCGCCCGAGGTTCTACATCGGGGCAGAGACGCTCTCCGAGTCGTCCCATGTCCTCGTGATAGGCACGTGTGAACTCCTCGGCCACTTCCATGGCCGATCGGCCTTCCCGGGCAGCTCGATCGATGATCTTGTCGTCCACGTCGGTGATGTTCTCCACCAAGGTGACGCGCAGACCGCGATGGCGCAGCCAATTCCGCAGCACGGCGAAGGTGACATAGGGCCGCGCGTTGCCGATGTGCACCAGGCCATAGACGGTTGGACCACAACAGTAGATGCCGACCTCACCCTCCGTGCGAGGGATGAACTCCTCTTTGCGCTGCGTCATCGAGTTGAAGAGCCGAATCACCTGAGGCCTCCAGGATCGTGAGTGGGCGAGCGGTCGGCATGGGCCAGATCGCGGAGAAGAGCGAGGCCGCACCGCACGCGGCGGAGAGCCTCGTCGCGGTCTATCGCGGCCAGCACGTAGTGCAACTCCGGCCCGTGCTCGTGTCCGGTGAGCAGGAGACGGAGGGGCGGCAGAGCTTTGCGCGCGCCAAGCCCGCGGTCGGCCGCCAGCTGGCGATAGGTACCCAGGAGTCGGCGGGCGTCGGGGGGCTGTAGCCAGACAGGGCCGGCGGCGCGCAGCTCGAGGAACTCCTCCAGCGGTACCCCCTCGCATCGCCGCGACGCGAGCAGCTCGCCGAGCGACGAAAGAGTCGGCGCGTCGAGCACCGGAGCAGCCAGCTCCGGTACCTGCCCGTAGGAGGAGATCGACGGCTTAAGTGCTGCCGCGAGCGCCGCCACCGCCGGCGCGGCGGTGGTCGCGGGCAACCACGCCCTCATCAGCTCCAGATGCGTCTCCTCGTCCAGGAGCATGACGTGCTGATGACCGAGCCAGTCCAGCTTGCCCTGGTCGAACACCGCGGGACTGGTGGAGAGCTCCTCCAGAACGAACTCCCGTTCCAGCGCCGCCACGGTGAAGACTTCTTCGCCTCCGTGCGACCACGAGAGTAGTGCCAGGTAGTTGACGACCGCCGCGGGTAGGTATCCGGCGTCGCGGTAGTCGCCCACGGCGGTCGCCCCGTGTCGCTTGGACAGCTTGCCGCCGTCGCTCCCGAGCACCATAGAGTGGTGCGCATACCGCGGCGGGCGGGCTCCGAGAGCGGCGAACACGAGCTGCTGACGAGCGGTATTACTCAGGTGATCGTCGCCTCTGATCACATGCGTGATCGCCATATCGAGATCGTCGACAGCGGCGGCGAAGTTGTAACTGGCGCCGCCAGAGGAGCGCAGGACGATGAAGTCGCCCACGGCGCCAGCGGGAAACACGACCTCGCCGCGCAGCAGATCCTCAATGGCGAGGTCAGTATGATCCGGCACCCGGAGTCGCACGGCGGCCGGCTCGCCGGCCGCCGTGCGCGCCGCAGCCTCCTCCGCGGGGATGACGGCGCAGCGGCGGTCGTAGCGTGGCGTGAGTCCAGACGCCCGCTGCATGGTCCGCAGCTCCTCAAGTCGCTCGGGTGGGCAGAAGCATCGATACGCCTTGCCGGTCGCTATGAGGTGTTCCGCCACCGCCGTGTGACGCGCGGCGCGCTCGCTCTGCCGGTAGGGGGCGAACGCCCCCCCTACATCCGGCCCCTCGTCCCAGTGCAAGCCGAGCCACTGGAGATCCGTGATGATCGCCCGTTCGTGCTCCGCGCACGAGCGCCGCACATCCGTGTCCTCGATGCGCAGCACGAACGCGCCGCCGTGGCGGCGCGCGAACAACCAGTTGAACAGTGCTGTGCGCGCGGAACCGATGTGCAACGAGCCCGTAGGACTCGGGGCGAAGCGAACTCTGACGTGCGGCTGTGCCGTCTTCTGACTCCCAGACAAATTCTCCTGCAAACCATGGGAGCTTAGCGGTCGGGCGGAAGTCCGGCAAGCGCGCCGCTCAAGACGAGCCGCCACGCGACTCTCCAGCGGGGCGGGAGGGGCGACGCCCGAAATCGCGGCTCCGCAGGCCATCCGCCCGTTCGGTGCGTGGTAGAGTGACGCCCACATCCACACTGAGGAAGGAGTTCCGTGCGCGCGCACAGGCATCAGCTGCATCGCATCTCCGTCTTGCTGGCACTTTTGCTCGCCATCACCCTGACGAGCGTCGCCTGCGGCGGTGGCGGCATGCAGACCTACAGCAACGACACGTATGGGATGAGCTTCGAATACGACGGCATGTTCACCGAGACTAGCGACACGAGCGCTCAGGGATCGGCTGGCGGCAACAGCGCCCTGAGCGTTGGCTTCTTCGACAAGGAGGGCACGAAGTCGGGCGATACCTACCGTGATGGCTTCGTCCTCAACGTCTACGAGCTCACCCAGCAGATCACGAGCGAGATGATGCCGCTGGTGAAGACCGAGATCGAGAAGCTCCTCCCCCAGCTCACGCAATCGTTCGGGACAGACGCTAAAGCCGGTACGCTGCAGGCGGTCACCGCCAAGAGCACAGAGGGATTCAAGGCCGACATGACGTTCACCATGGACGGTACCCCCTTCAAATCCACCATGTACTTCCTCATCAGCGGCGACACCGAATACCAGCTCACCATGCAGGCGGCCGAGTCACGCTGGGACGAGCTGCAGCCCAAGTTCCAGCACATCATCGACTCGTTTACGGTCGGGGAAAAGTAGCGCAGATGGAACGGGAGGGCGTCGCGAGGCTCGCGACGCCCTCCCGTTCCATCCTGTTCGCGGCCATCTGAAAGGCCGCAACCGGTTACCGCAGGGCGATCCCCAGACTGGTGGCCGTGAAGAGCGGCTCGAAAGGCACCGCCTCCGCCGCGAAGGCTTCGCGTCCACCTTGCTCGCGATCTACCACGCACAGCAGGCCCTTCACCTCCAGGCCCGCCGCGCGGAGTCGTCTCACCGCGGAGAGTGCCGCGCCGCCGGAGGTCACCACGTCCTCCACCACCAGCACACGCTGCCCGGCTTCGGCACGTCCTTCGAAGAGCTTTTTTGTGCCGTACTCTTTCTCTTCCTTGCGAACAATGACGAACGGCTTGCCCGTCGTGAGTGATAGCGCGGCGACCAGCGCTACGGCGCCCAGCTCTGGACCCGCCAGCAGATCGAACGGCTCGTATCGCGAGACTTTGCCCGCCAGTCCCTCGGCGATGTCGCGCAGCAGGTCTGGCCGCGTCTCGAACAGGTACTTGTCCAGGTAGAAACGGCTGCGCCTCCCCGAGCGCAGGACGAAGTCACCCTCTAGATAGCTGGCCCGCATGAGCCGTTCCGCGAGATCGCCCACGTGACATCCTTTCGGCCGGGGACACGCCCGGCATTCGTTTGCTCCTCCTCCGCCGGCAACTAACTGCCAGCGATCGCCATACCCTCAAGCGTCAGCGAAGGCGTCAGCACGCTGCCGTTCGGTACCCAACGAGAGTCGTCACCGAGGGCGACCACGCCTCGGAGCATAGAGGGGATGTCGCCCGCAAGCGTAACCTCGCGCAGCGGTCGGGTAAGCCGTCCAGATTCGATGAGGACACCGCTGATCCCCACAGAGAACTCGCCGGATACCGGGTTGGCGCCCGAGTGCACACCGACAGCATCCGTGACCATTACGCCATGTTCGATGGCGGCGACGATGTCCGTCACTGGGGTAGCCGGCCCCTGAAGCACGAGGTTCGTCGGCTGTACGACTGGCGGGCTCTGGTATGAGCCGCGCACGCCGTTCCCCGTCGAACGGGTACCTCCTTTGCGCGCGGTATACGTATCGTAGAGAAACCCCTGCAGCACGCCATCCGCGATCAACGGCGTCCGCTGGCTCGCGACTCCCTCACCGTCGAATGGCGCACTCGCCAGCCCATCGGGATGAGCACCATCGTCGATCAGCTGCACGAGAGGCGTAGCCACGGCGTGTCCCTCGAGCGCCGCGAACAGGGACCGGCCTTTCTGCACCGCGTCGGCCGTCAGCGCGACGCCCAGAACGCTGAGCACCGACGCGGCAACGTATGGATCGAGCACGACCGTTCCTCTGAAACTGGCGCACGGGCGCGCACCGAGCAGACGGCGCGCGCGCCCAGCCGCCTCCCGACCGCAGCGGCCGGGATCTAGGAGAGCTGGGTCCCTGGCCACCTCGTAGGCGATGCCCGTCTCCGTCTGGCCGTCTTGCTCGGCCAGTACGTAGAGGAACAGATAGCAGTGACCAACCCGATAGCTTCCCCGCACACCCAGGCTGCTGGCGATAGCGACCTCCGCATCGTCGTCTACATAGAGCGTGTTCTCGACGAGCCGGACGCGAGGATCGTGGTCCAACGCGGCGCGTTCCGCCTCGACCGCCAGCGCGATCTTGCGCTCCTCCGACAGAGATGCCAGGCCGGGGTGGTAGATCACCAGATCGGGGATTGCCGCGGGCGGGCTGGGGAGGCCGGCGTACCGATCCGGCTGCGTCACTCCAGCGTGAGCGAGCGCGCGCTCCACCACCGTGCTCAGCGCGCGCTCGCTCACGTCCGAGCTGTAGGCACACCCACTGCTCCCGTCGCGGAACACGCGCAGGCCGACACCGGTACGTCGCGCCACGGTGAGGTGCTCCACCTCGCCGCCGAACACCTTGATCCGCCGGCTCAGCGACCGTTCACCGTAAGCCTCCGCCTGCACGCCGCGGCCACCGGCCATCTCTACCAAGCGATCGACCGTGTGCTGGAGCGGCGGCCGTTGCTCGCCCGGCCGACCGCTCAGAGGAAGCGCTTCGCCACTCATGCCGCCGTCCCGCCCACCGTCATCTCGGATACCCGGAGGGTGGCCTGACCCGTGCCGACCGGGACGCCCTGACCTTCCTTACCGCACATCCCCGACTTCACCTCGAGATCTCCGGCGATCATATCGATGCGGTTGAGGATCTCGATGCCGTTGCCGATCAGCGTGGCACCCCGTAGCGGTGCGGTCACGCGGCCATGCTCGATCAGGTACCCCTCGGCTACGCCGAATACGAAGGCGCCACTGGCCGGCTCCACCTGTCCGCCGGCGAGGCTCTTCGCGTAGAAGCCGTACGGCGTGGCGGCGATGATCTCTTCCGCCGTCGCCTGGCCACCCGCGATGTACGTGGTGGTCATGCGGGGCAGCGGCACGTGACGGAACGACTGGCGACGCCCGTTACCGGTCGACCGCACCCCAGCCTTGTTCGCCTCCAGGCGATCGTAGAGGAACGAGCACAGGATGCCGTCCGCGATCACTTGCGTGCGCTGCGTCGGCGTGCCCTCGTCGTCGAAGGCAGCCGATCCCCAGCCGTTGCGCAGCAGACCGTCGTCGAAGGCGTCCACACCGGGGGCCGCGATCCGCTGGCCGAGCTTTCCGGCGTACACGCTGGCGCCCTTGGCGACGGTGTCTGCCTCGAGGCCATGGCCACACGCCTCGTGGAAGAGCACACCGCCGAACCCGTTCGCCAACACCACCGGCATGGCGCCGGCCGGCGCGGGACGCGCGTCGAGCATGGTCACCGCCTTGTTCGCCGCGGCGACGGCGATGTCGGCCGCGCCGCGTTCATCGATGATCTCGAACCCGGCACTCGCTCCGAGCGCCTCGTACCCTGTCTGAATGACCCCATCTCGTCTGGCGACCACGCTGACGACGAACCGCAACCGAGTGCGATCGTCTCGCACCCGCTCTCCACGCGAGTTAGCGACGAGCACTCGCTGACGCGTCTCCGCGTAGGTCGCGCTTACCTGCACGATTGAGGAGCTGACCCGCCGGGCGGCCTCGTCGCCGGCCCGGAGGAGCGCCGCTTTCCTGCGAACATCGACGGTCTCGGGGGGCACCCGCACGGGGTGTTTGCCCACATCGCCGCGCACCGGTCCGAGATCGACGACCTCCGTGCGTGCGTGAGCGGCAGCCGCCCTCGCCACCGCGTCCGCGGCGGCGAAGAGGGTCTGCTCCCGCACCTCGTCGCCGTGGGAGTAGAACGTCCGCGAGCCGTCGACGAGCCGCACGCCGAAGCCGGCCTCGCGCCCGCCGAGGGCCTGGTCGACACGCCCGTCGTCGAGGCGTATGGCGAGCGCGTCGCGGTCCTCGAGGTATACCTCAGCGAAGTCCCCGCCCCGCAGCAGGGCCCGCCGCAAGACAGCGTGAAGCAGCTCCACCTCGATCTCGGCAAAGGACATCATGGCACACCCTCAGCAGCCGTTGAGAAAGCACGCAGGACGTCGCCGGCGGCCGCGCGAAGTTCCAGGCCAGCCGGTGATACAGGAGGCACCAGGAACAGCCGTCCGTCGGCGAAGAAGACGCTGATGGACGACCGCCGCCTGACGCGCCGCCACACTGCTCCAGCGAGCACCGCAGCCGTAAGCACTGCGAGCAGACGCGTCATTCATCGTCCATCGTCGAGTCGTACAGCGCGCGCCGCAGCTCATACAGCAGGAGTCCCACCCGCGGGGGGTGGGGCCGCAGGACGGCAACCACAGCATGACCGTCTTGACGGACCGCGGCGACAGCGCCGTCGACGGTGTCGACCACGATCTGCATCGCCGGCGTGGCGCCGGTAGCTACCGCCGCGCGCTCCGCCACGCGAAAGAGGCCGGACAGCGATTGACCCAGATCTGCCGGCCGAACGTCCGCCGAAGACGCGGCCACTACCTCGCCATCGAACACAGCGAACGAGCGCACCTCGGGAAAGGTGCGCGCAAGACGTGCGAGTACCTGCTCGGATGTAGATTGCGTAGGTGCCCACCCACTTCGCAAGACACCGTGAACCGCCGCACTTTATCACGCACGAGCAGCGTCCTCTCGTCCCGCCGGCCGTTCGAGAGCACACACCAAACGGCAGCGATCGGCCCCCGCCCTGATCGACGAACCTTGTGCCTCCACAGCCCGCGTCGCCGCCCCCCCGAGAGCACCGATCAATCCAGCCAGATAGGAGCGATGTATGAGGCACGCGAGCTCGGGCTGGCGACCACCCGGCTCGCGAAACACACAGTTGCGCACCTCGACGTTGAGCTCGTCCTCTTCCACCACGACATTGGGGAGCAAACCCTGAGCCTCAGCCACCGCCCGGACCGCGGCCGCCAGCCGCGCTATACCGCGCGGGCGGCCGCCGTGCTCCGCTACGTACTTGCCGCCGTCGCGCCAGCCTGCCTCGCGACATATCCGGGCCACCGCGTCCGGCGCGGCGGCGGCGGCCACGATATCGAGCGCCAGCTCGGCGAGCAGCTCGTACCGACGCGGGGGGAAGGCGAACGTGTTCACCATGCCGGCCAAGCGATACAGCCGCGCCGGCCTGCCGCCCAGAGCGCTCCGGCGAATCCCGGTCGCCAGAAACCCCGCCTGTTCTAGCTTGGTGAGGTGCATGCGCGCCACGTTGGGATGAAGGCCGAAACGCCGCGCGATGTCGACGACGGCGAACTCCTCACACGGCCGCTCGGCGATAAAGCGATAGATGGAGAAGCGTGTCTCGTCGGCGAGCACAGCACTCAGGAGATGCTCACGTTCCACGCGGCCCCCTCGTTTCCGGCCACCTGGCGGTCCGGAGCCCCGTCGACCCGTTCCGACGACCTCTGCGCGCACGGGCGGCCGAGCGCGTGGTCATGCCTGAACTTCCCGACCCGTCTCTGGTCGCTCGATGATGTACCGGGAGGAGATCGGCACACAGTCGCGCACCGTAGCCTCTACACTACAGTAGCGTTGCTCGGACAGCTCGATCGCTCGTCGCACCTTGCTCTCGTCGAGATCTCCGACGAGGTGATAGACCACCTCCAGCGCGGTGTAGCGACGCGGATGCTCCGCGGCCCTGTCTCCCACCACCTCCACGCGAAAGGCCTGGAGGGGCTGGCGCATCTTGCGCAAGATGGAGACCACATCCATCCCCGTGCATCCCCCTACAGCGAGGAGCAAGGCCTCTGCCGGCGTGGGGCCCGAGCCAGCGCCATCGGTGTCGCCGGCCAGCCTCGCAGAGCCGTGCTCCGTCAGCCCGTCGAACAGCAGCCCTTCCCCCGTCCAGGCTACCGTTACCACCTTGCGCGTCACTGCGACCTCCGCCCCGTCGCCTCTCTCTCGTTGCAGTTTACACTGCTCCGATAGGGGTCGTGTCACGCCGTTTGTCCACGCGCCCCGCCAGCCGCGGACATCGTCAGGCCCTCTGCTATACTCGAAGCTGTCCCGCGAGCATCAGGAGCACGCCTCGTGCGCACCCTCAGTTTCGGAGACCGTGGGATCGAGGTCTCCGACGTCCAACGCCGTCTCTACGCCCTTGGTTACGACCTCGGAGACGAGGGCGCCGACGGCTTCTTCGGAGCCAAGACCGAGACCGCCCTGCGAGCGTTCCAGCAGCGGCGCGGCCTCTTGTTCGACGGCGTGTTGGGCCCGAACACGTGGCGCGAGCTCGTGGAGGCCGGATACGCGATCGGAGACCGGCTGCTGTACCTCCGTGTTCCGCCCTTCCGCGGCGACGACGTCCTCGCGCTTCAGGTTAAGCTCAACCTCCTCGGCTTCAACGCGGGCCCGGAGCGCGGCGTCTTCGACCAGCGGGTGGCCCATGCGGTCAGAGATTTCCAACGCAACGCCGGCCTGCCGCCCGACGGGGTCGTGGGCGAGGCCACCCTGCACATGCTCGAGGCGCTACGCAAGGCGGAGACCGGGCGAGAGGGCAAAAAGATCCCCGAGCGCGACGAAGGCTTCGTGGAGGCACGCTACCTAACCGGCCAGGTAGTGGTCGTCGACCCGGGGCATGGAGGTTCCGATCCCGGTGTGATCGGCCGCCACGGGCTTCTGGAGAAGGATTACTCGCTCCGCGTCGGCCTGCGCCTTGCCCAGCTGCTGCGTGCCGAGGGCTGCCGCGTGCGACTCACTCGCGAGCGCGATGAGACCCTGGACCCCTACGCCCGAGCGGAGATCGCCGACGTCCTCAACGCGGACTACTTCATCGCGATCCACCTGGCCGCGGACCCCTCGCCGCTAGCGCGCGGTGCCGCGTGCTACTACTTCGAGCGGAACCACTACTACTCCGAGCATGGACAGAAGCTCGCCGACTACATCGGCGCGGAGTTGGCCACAGCGGGCTTGCCCTTCGTGGGCTCGCTCGGCCGCAACTACGCCGTCCTGCGCGAGCAACGCGGCATCGCTGTAGTAGTCGAGCCGTTGTTCGCCACCAACCCAGCAGACGCGGCCATTGCCATGCAGCCGGGCCACGCCGACGCGCTCGCTGGCGCCATCCTCGATGGGCTGTCGGCGTATCTGGCGCGCTCCAACACCTGCTAGGGCACCAGCATGATGGCAGACTCGCCGGTGGGCTTCACCATCACACAGCGGCAGCGGCTACGTGAGCTCGGCGCCCCCACCGAGTACACCGACGAGCGATTCACCGATACCGCCACGCGAGAGGCACGGTTCAAGGAGCTCGAGCGGGCCCTCACATCGGCCGGACGCCAGCACCTCGCCGCCCTCCGCGAGCAGCGCCGCGCCCCCCTGCTCAGTGAGCTGATCTGCACCCTGCGCTCCACCCTCAGGAACGCCGGCCTCGTGGAAGTGCTTACCCCGCACATCATCTCGGCCGAGGCGCTCGCCAAGATGAGCATTCCCGCGGGCGACCCCCTGGCGGAGCAGATCTTCTGGCTGGACCGCTCACACTGCCTGCGACCGATGCTCGCGCCCAATCTCTACACGCTCTTGCGGCGACTCCGCCCCCACTGGCACCGCCCGTTCGCCATCTTCGAGATAGGGACGTGCTTCCGCAAAGACACACGGGGAAGCCGGCATCTCAACGAGTTCACCATGCTGAATCTCGTGGAGCTGGGGACGGCGTTGCCCGAACGCCACGACCGCCTCCGCCGCTTGGCCCACGTAGTACTCCAGGCGGCCGAGGCACCGCCCTACGAGTTTCGCGTCGCCGATTCCGGCGTGTACGGCACGACAATCGACGTCGCCATCGCCAACCTCGAGGTCTGCTCCGCTGCCATGGGGCCGCACCCCCTCGACGATGCATGGGGTATTACGGATCCCTGGGTGGGCCTTGGGTTCGGCCTCGAGCGCCTCCTCCTAGCCAGAGAGGGCTGTGCGAACATCGAGCGTGTTGGCCGCGGCCTTAGCTACCTCGACGGCACTCGCTTGCACCTGTAATGGCTGCTGTTCACCTTCCCAGCAGGGCATCGATCTTCTTCACGCCGTCCGAGGCATCCTCGGCATACGCATCGGCGCCGATCTGGTCGGCCCAGCGCTGAGTGCAAGGGGCGCCCCCGACGACCACCTTGAAGCGATCGCGCTCGCCATTCTCCTCGAGACGGGCGATGAGCTTCCTCTGTTCCTGCATGGTGGTAGTGAGCAGGGCACTCATGCCGATCACGTCGGCGTTGTGCTCGCGCGCCTTGGCGAGGAAGGTCTCCAGAGGACAGTCGCGGCCCAGATCGTAGACCTCGTAGGAGTTGGCCTTGAGATAGGCGATCACGATCGCCTTACCGATGTCGTGAACGTCGCCCTGAACGGTACCTATAACCACGATGCCACGCTTGGTGACGGCGGCGCCGCTGGCCGCGAGGGCAGCGTTGGTGACACTCATGGCGCCCTCCATCGCTTGAGCGGCCATCATCAGCTCGGGAAGAAAGAGCTCACCCGACTCGAAGAGCTCGCCGACCTCGCTGATGCCGGCCACAAAACCGCGCTGCATGATCTCCGCCGGCGGAATGCCGGCCGAGAGAGCTTCGCGAGCGACCGCCTCGGCCGCCTCGCGGTCGGCCTCGACGATAGCTCGCGCAGCGCGAGTGAAGAGGTCGTCGGTTTCCATCAGTGTATTCCTCCTGACCGATGCGCCGTCGCCGGTAGCACCGGGGCGGCATACCGCGGCGGCGGGGCCATTCTAGCAGCGGGTTTGCGAATAGCCCATCCGTGGAGGGAACGGTCGCTCCGCTCGAAAGGAGAGCTCTCGCCCAGGTTGCGGCCACTGAACTCCCGATACATCGGGGTACCACGTGGCGGTTGGCGAGCAGTCTCTGGTGCTTATAGGATGATCAGGGGGCAAGCTAAGGATCACGGCGATCGTCGGGCAGCGCTCCCCGTTCCGTTTTCGCGAGTAGGAGCTCGCGGCTGCTTGCGCGCGAGGTGAACCACCTGGCGCACGAGAAAGCCGGGAGGAACGGGCCCGAAGAAGGACGTGACGGTGGAAGATCTCCAGAACCTGCTAGAACGGATCCAGCGAGAGGGCGTCGAGCAAGCGGAGGCCCAAGCCGAGCAGATTATCGCCACCGCTCGCGAGACAGCGCAACAACTGCTCGCCTCCGCGGAACACGACGCAGCCGAACTGCGCGCCGCCGCCCAGCGCGACGCCGAGGTATTCACGGAGCGCGCCACGACCGCCATCGAGCACGCGGTGCGCGACTATGTACTGCGCGTGCAACGCAGTCTCGAGGCGTTGTTTATGGAGAGCGTTCGCGGGCGCATCGCCGATACCCTCACGCCCGAGCTGATGGCCGAGGTGCTCGTCAAGCTCGCTGACGCCTACGCGCGGCCGGGGGAGGACGACACCACGGTCGAGATCCACCTCGCGCCCGTCGACCGCGATCGCTTCGTCACCCTATTCCTCGAATACTACCGTTCACTGATCGCTCGGGGTGTCGAGATTCACGGCGACCAGCGGGTGCGCAAGGGGTTCAAGGTCTCATTCTCCAACGATCGCGTGTACCACGACTTCACGCTGGAGGCTATCGCCGAGTCGCTGGCCAGCATCCTCAAACCACCACTCAGGGAGATCTTCCAGAACGCCGCAGATGCGGAGAGGTGATGTCAGTGGAGTATGCGTATCTCCTCGCTAGTCTGCCTACGCTCGTGTTCGGGGCCGATCCTCCTCTGACAACCACGCAGTTCGCCGCCGCGTGCGAAGGACCGCTCGCCCCCGAGCACCTAGCCGACATCCGAGCTATCTTCGCCGGCCGGGCCGACGAAGCACAGCACTCGGCCGCGCGCTGGTTCGTGGCCCGCGAGACTCAGCTGCGATCGGCACTGGCCCGCGCGCGAGCGCAGCGCGCCGGCGCCGACCCTCAGCGCTTCCAGCGCCCGTTCGCGGGCTACGACGCTCGCACCGACGAAGCAGTGGCTCAAGCCATGGCCGCCGCGAACCCATGGGAGCGCACCATGATCCTCGAGCGTCACCGGTGGCGTTTACTGGACCAGCTCGTCGGCGCCGAGACCTTCAGTGGAGCCGCCGTGTTCGCCTACGCGTTCAAGCTCCAGATCCTCGAGCGCCTACAGGGTCTCTCCGAGACGGCCGGCCTCGCCGCTGTCGACAACATCGTCAACTCGAATCTGGCAGGACTCCCATTATGAGCACCACGACCGCACGCCGCACCGGCCGTATCGCCGGCATCAACGGCAACCTGGTGACCGTGGAGTACGACCAAACGGTGCGGCAGAACGAGGTGGCCTTTGTGCGCACGGGCGACGTGCGACTCATCGCAGAGGTCATCCGCGTGCGCGGCCGTTACGCGGATATCCAGGTCTTCGAGGATGTAAGCGGCATGAAAGTCGGCGACGTGGTCGAGTTCCAGGGCGAGCTCCTCGCAGTCGAGTTGGGACCCGGCCTCCTCGCCCAGGTATTCGACGGCCTCCAGACTCCCCTGCCTGCGATCGCGGAACAGCACGGCTTCTTCCTGCCACGCGGCGCGCGGCTGCCAGCCTTGCCGCGCACTCCCACCTGGGAGTTCACGCCGCAGGCGACCATCGGCGAGCGGGTCGTCGCCGGCGATCGCTTGGGCAGCGTACCCGAAGGCATCTTCTCGCACGCCATCATGGCACCGTTCAGTCTGCCTGGCCCCGCCACCGTGGCGCACATCGCGGTGCCAGGTGCCTATACGGTCACCGACCTCATCGCCGAGTTGGACTGCGATGGTACGCGCATCCCAGTGACCATGATGCAGACGTGGCCGGTCAAACGGCCGATCCGCGCCTACGCGGAGCGGCTGCGACCACGTGAGCAACTCGTCACCAAGATGCGTATCCTCGATACGTTCTTCCCGGTGGCCAAGGGCGGCACGTACTGCATCCCCGGGCCTTTCGGCGCCGGCAAGACCGTCCTGCAGCAGCTCACCAGCCGCCACGCGGACGCCGACGTGGTAATCATCGCCGCCTGCGGCGAACGCGCCGGCGAGGTCGTCGAGACACTGCGCGAGTTCCCCCAGCTCGTCGACCCACGCACCGGCCGAAGCCTCATGGAACGCACCGTCATCATCTGCAACACGAGCTCCATGCCGGTGGCCGCCCGCGAAGCTTCGGTCTACACGGCCGTCACCATCGCGGAGTACTACCGCCAAATGGGGCTCGATGTACTGCTCCTGGCAGACTCCACCTCGCGCTGGGCGCAAGCGTTGCGCGAGGTCTCCGGCCGCCTCGAGGAGATCCCGGGCGAAGAGGCGTTCCCCGCCTACCTCGAGTCGGTCATCGCCTCGTTCTACGAGCGAGCGGGGATCGTACGCCTCAACGACGATCACCTCGGCTCGCTCACCATCGGCGGCACTGTAAGCCCTGCCGGTGGCGACTTCGAAGAGCCGGTCACCCAGAGCACACTCAAGGTGGTCGGCGCCTTCCATGGCCTCTCGCGAGCCCGCTCCGACGCCCGCCGCTACCCGGCCATCGACCCCCTCGACAGCTGGAGTAAGTACACCAGCCTGGTCCCCGCAGATCAGCTCCGGAACGCGCAGCGCATCCTGCGCCAGGGGCACGACGTCCAGGAGATGATGAAGGTAGTCGAAGAGGAGGGGACGTCCATGGAGGACTTCCTCGTCTACCTTAAGGCGGAGTTCCTGGACGCCATCTACCTTCAGCAAGACGCCTTCGATCCGGTCGACGGTGCGTCCTCGGCCGAGCGCCAGCGGCTGGTCTTCGGCGTAGTCACCGACATCCTCCGCGCCGCCATGGCCTTCGTGGACAAGACCACCGCGCGCCGTTTCTTCCAGGATCTCGCACAGCTAGCGAAAGACTGGAACCGCACGCCGCTCGATGACCCAAGCTTCGAGCGGCTTCAGCAGCAGATCCAGTCGATGGTGACCGAGGTGGCTCCCCATGCGTAAGGTCTACAACGAGATCGCTCAGATCGCGGGTAACGTGATCACGGTCATCGCCAGCGGTGTGAGTTACCGCGAGATCGCCGAGGTGCGAAGCGACGGCTGGTCTTCCCTCGCGCAAGTCATCCGCCTCGAGAGCGACCGCGTAGCCTTGCAGGTATTCGCCGGCACGCGGGGCATCCCCACCGACGCCGAGGTGCGCTTTCTCGGGCGGCGCCTGCAGACACCGGTGACCCAGGCACTGCTCGGCCGCGTGTTCACCGGCAGCGGTGTGCCGCGCGACAGCGGGCCGGAGCTCGACGACAACCCCATCGAGATCGCCGGCAGCATCGTCAATCCGGCACGACGGATCATCCCCCGCAAGATGATCCGTACCGGCATTCCCATGATCGACGTCTTCAACTCCCTCGTCGAGTCACAGAAGCTGCCGATCTTCTCGGTAGCCGGAGAGCCCTATAACCCGCTGCTGGCGCGCATCGCCCTCAATGCCGAGGTCGACATCATCATCCTGGGCGGCATGGGTCTCAAACACGACGACTATCTCTTCTTCCGCGACACCCTCGAGGAAAACGGAGCGCTGTCCCGCTCCATCCTCTACATCCATACGGCCGCCGATCCGGTGGTCGAGTGTCTGCTCGTCCCAGATACCTGCCTGGCGGTCGCCGAGCAGTTTGCCCTGCAGGGCAAACGGGTCCTGGTACTGCTCACCGACATGACCAACTTCGCTGACGCGCTCAAGGAAGTCGCCATCACCATGGAGCAGATACCCTCCAACCGTGGCTACCCGGGCGACCTATACAGCCAGCTCGCCGCACGCTACGAACGGGCGGTCGACTTCGAGGGCGCCGGCTCCGTGACCGTCCTCGCCGTCACGACTATGCCCGGCGACGACGTCACCCATCCCATCCCCGACAACACGGGCTACATCACCGAGGGGCAGTTCTACCTGCGTAACGGACGCATCGAGCCCTTTGGTTCACTCAGCCGCCTTAAGCAGCAGGTCAACGCACGTACCCGCGACGACCATCGGGTTATCATGAACACCATGATCCAGCTCTACGCGGCCGCCCGCGAGAGCTACGAGAAGCAGTCCATGGGCTTCCGTATGAGCGCCTGGGACGCCAAGCTCCTCAAGTACGGCGCACTCTTCGAGGAACGCATGATGGACCTGGCGGTCAACATCCCGCTCGAGGAAGCCCTGGACCTCGGCTGGCGGATCCTCGCCGACTGCTTCGCGCCCGCCGAGACCGGCATACCCTCGGCGCTCGTGGAGCGCTTCTGGCCGAAGAGCGACGCGGCGGGCGAATCGTCCGACGACCGCGACCCGACCGTTCACCTCAGTACAGCGGGCACAACGTAGCCCCACGCTCCAGTGGCGAAGTTCAAGAAGACCAAGACAGAACTCAAGTCCCAACGGGAGGCGTTGCACCGCTACCTGCGGTTTCTGCCCACGCTCGAGCTCAAGAAACAGCAGATCCAGGCGGAAGTGCGCCACGTGGAACAACAGCTGCACACGGCGGAGGAGCATCGCAGCGCCATACTGGCTGCCCTGCGCCCCTGGGTGAAGCTCCTGAGCGGTCAGCGCGATCTTCTGGCACAGGCCGCGCGCCTCGTAGACCTCCGTACGACCAGCGGAAACATCGCTGGCGTGCTGGTCCCCGTGTTCGAAGATGTGCTCTTCGATGAGCGCGCGGTGGACTACTACGCCACACCGCCCTGGTACGAGGATGCGATGGAGGCCGTGCGCTCCCTCACCCGTCTCGAGGTCGAACGCGCGGTCCTCGCACGCCAGCGCGACCTCCTCGCCGAGGAGCTCCGCATCACTTCCCAGCGGGTCAATCTGTTCGAGAAGGTCAAGATCCCGCAGACACGAGAGAACATCCGCGTGATCAACATCGCCCTCGGCGATGCCCAAACCGCCGCGGTCACGCGAGCCAAGATCGCCAAGGCCAAAACAGAAGCGCTGGTGTCGGGGTTCCTCGGCCGATGATCGTCCCGATGAAACACGTCACCCTCCTCTGCGTACGCGCCGACCGCGAGGCGACCGTCGAGACGGTTCGCCGGCTCGGCATCGTGCACGTAGTGCCGGCGCGCGCACCCGAGGGCGAGAACCTCGAGGCGACGCGCGCTCAGCTGGCGGCAGCCGAACGCGCGCACACGCTCCTCTGCGCGGTCGCCAAGGTCGGCAAAGATGAGCGCGTGGTGGCCGTGCCGGCCGACGAGGTCATCGAGCGAGCGCTCGCCCTCGACACACGCCGCCGTGAATACGGCGAGCAGGCGGAGGCATGCGAACGCGAGCTCAGTGAATACGCCCCCTTCGGCGAGATCGATCCGCGCACGGTCGAAACTCTGAAGAGCGCGGGCGTTCACGTGCGCCTCGGCCTCGCCGCCGGCGCCAAGACGCTCCCCGCCCCCGACGGGTTCCTGCTCCACATCTTGCGGCGCACTGAGGCGGGCCTGGCCTTCGCCCTGATCGCCCAGCAGCCGTTCGAACTCGCCGACGTCGACCTCGGCGCGGCTGTCACGCCGGTCCCCCTGCCCGCTCGCTCGCGGGCGGAATCGCAGGCCGTGCTGGTGGACACGCGGCGGCAGATCGACGCGCTCACGGCGGAGCTGGCGGAGCTAGCTCCCGCCAGCTCCGCCGTGAGCGCCCGCGCGGCCGAGCTGGCCGACGCCGCGCGCTTCGCCAGTGTCCGCGCGGGCATGGGCGACAGCCAGGCTGTGGCCTTCCTGCAGGGCTGGGCTCCGGCGGATACCGTAGACGCGCTGCGCGACGAAGCCGCACAGAGTGGCTGGGGGGTGGTCTTTACCGATCCCCGCCCCGGCGAGCAAGTGCCTACGCTCCTGCGCTACCGGCGGTGGGCACGGCCCATTACCGCCCTGCTCGACTTCCTTCGCATCTACCCAGGCTACCGCGAAGACGACGTCGGCGCCGTCTTCCTGATCTTCTTCAGTCTCTTCTTCGCCATGCTAGTGGGCGACGCGGTCTACGGTCTGCTCATCCTCACGGTAGCCGTCGTCCTGCGAGCGAAGCTGCCGCGCGTCCCCGGCCATGTCTTCTCTCTGCTCATGATCAGCGGCGGCGCCACGCTCCTCTGGGGCGTGCTCTCCGGCAACTACCTGGGCATCGCACCACTTCCGGGCTTCCTGACGGCCTTCAAGGTCGACTGGCTCTCGGACCGCGACAACGTGATCGAGCTCAGCTTCCTCATCGGTGTGGTCCATCTCACCCTGGCGCACGTCTGGAACATCACGCAAGTGCGCCCGCGCACCAAGATCATCGCCCAGATCGGCTGGATCGCCGTGCTGTGGTCCATGTTCCTGCTGGCACGCAGCATGGTGCTGGGACACAGCCTGCCCAGCTTTGTGCCCTATCTGCTCGCCGGCGGCGCGGCCTGCGTCACGCTCTTCATGGCTACCAAGCAGGAGTTCAAGCGCGACTGGATCAACCATGCCCTGTTGCCGCTGACGTTCATCGGCAATCTCGTCGACGTGCTCTCCTACGTACGACTGTTCGCCGTCGGCTACGCCTCGGTCGCCGTCGTCACCGCCTTCAATCAGATGGCCTCATCGCTGGGCTGGCACCACCCGGCCACAGCGGCGGCCGCGGTAGTCCTCCTGCTCTTCGCTCACGCACTGAACCTGGTGCTCTGCGCGCTCGCCGTGCTCGTGCACGCCGTCAGGCTGAACACCCTCGAGTTCTCCACCCACAAAGGCCTCTCCTGGCAGGGCTTTCGGTATGAGCCCTTCCGCGCGTCCACAACGGCAACCACCGGTCCCGTGAGCGACCACACCTCACGCGCCTCCCTCATGAAAGGATGACCATGAGCCCTGAAGCTGCTGCTGAAGTCGGAAGGATCGGAGCCGTGGCGGCGATGGCTTTCTCCGCTGTGGGTTCTGGCCTAGGCTCTGGCCTGGGCGGCGCCGGCGCGGTCGGTGCCTGGAAGAAACTGTTAGGCCAGGGCAAGATGCCAACGTTCACGCTCATCACCTTCGTCGGCGCGCCACTCTCCCAGACCATCTACGGCATGATCCTGATGATCACCATGCTCGGGAAAGCGGATGCCGGCTACAACCCCTGGGCCCTCCTCGGCGCGGGAGTAGCCGCCGGTATCGGCATTGGAGCCTCCGCTTACGCACAGGGTAAGGTCGGCGCCCACTGCGCCGACGCGCTGGGCGAGACCGGGCAGGGCTTCAGCAACTATCTCGCCGTGATCGGTATCGTCGAGACGGTGGCGATCTTCGTGATGGTGTTCACCATCCTCGCGCTCGGCTAACCACGACAGCGGTCAGTCACCCGCGCTCCGCCGCCCACGGACGTGTATGGTACATTTGAGGACGTGCGATACCACGGTAACGTCATCCGACCCCCAAGCGAAGCAGCCAGCCTGATCCTGCAGGTCACGTACGGCTGCTCGAACAATACCTGCGACTTCTGCGGCACCTACCTCGACAAGCCGTTCGCGGTACGCCCCCCTGAGGAAGTGCGGGAGGATGTTCGCGGCCTCTCCGAGACCGCCAAGCAGCAGGTGCGCCGCGTGTTCCTGGCCGACGGCGACGCGGTCGCCCTCAGCACCCGACGCCTCCTCGACCTCCTCGCGCTGCTCCGCGCGGAGCTGCCCAATCTCGAGCGCGTCAGCAGCTACGCCAACGCGCGGAATCTGTTGGCAAAATCGGTGGAGGAGCTGCGGCAGCTCCGCGAAGCCGGTCTCGAGCTCCTGTACCTCGGCCTCGAGTCCGGCGACGACGTTACACTCGCGGCCATCCATAAAGGCATGACGGTCGAGGAGCAGATCGAGGGATGCCGGCGGGCGACGCAGGCCGGCATCGACCTCTCCGTCACTGCCATTCTCGGCCTCGCCGGAGCCGAACACTCGCTCCGGCACGCGCGTGCCACCGGCGAGGCCTTCTCACGCATCGACCCGCAGTACATCGGCGTGCTGACGCTCATGCTGGAGCCGGGCACCGCTATGCTGCAACGCGTGCGTGCCGGGGAGCTGCGGCTGCCCGACTCAATCGGCATGCTGCGCGAGCTGCGCGAGATGATCGCCACCACCAACGTCACTGATTGCCTCTTTCGCAGCAACCATGCCTCGAACTACCTCCCGGTTGGCGGGCGGCTCCCTCAAGACAAGCAGTCGCTGCTCGACGCCCTCGACCGTGTGCTCGCGGCGCCGAGCCTCGCGCAGCTGCGGCCAGAGAGCTGGCGACTTCTCTAGCCGACCCCAGCACGCCTTCCAAGCGCCACGCCGCGACGGTCCCCGAGGCTACCGCGACTCCTCGGGCGGCGACCCGTCAGTGACCTCACGTAAGCGCGAACCATACCCACGGATGAAGTGCGTCGCGCCGTACTTCTGCAGCTTCCACTCGGGGATCCGACACTGCGGACAAGCTTCCTGGAACCACTTGTTGCGGAGCCAGCGAGCCGCCCGGCTGGTCTTGGAGTCGTGCACCACCATCTGCTTGTCGCAGTGGGTAACAATCACCGCATACGAACCACGCACTTCGAACGTGCGTACGCTGTGGAGAATCCCGCGCCGGGACGGCCAGAGCTTCATCTTCTCGACGAGCCGAAACAGGGGGATCTGCTTGCGGTAGTACCGCGCCTTGTGAGGATCGGTGGGCACGGAGGGAGTGTACACCCCTCAACGGAATACCGGTGAAGGACGGAGCGCAAGAGTGTACGCTGACCGCATGAACCCACTGCGAAGACATCCGCCAAGAGAAGCTGCGCGCAGGCTCAACGGCCTCCTCGCAAGCATCGCCCTCGCCGTGCTGGCGGTGGTCGGCTTGGTAGCCTGCGGCGAGCAGGCACCCGTGCCCTCGCCGACGCCCTCAACGGCTGCCCCGGCCACCAGCACACCTGCCGTAACGACACCCCCGGCGACACCATCGGCGACACCATCGGCCACGGTCACTATACTGGTCTACTTCCTGCGCGACCAGCGCATCGCCGCCGCCCGTCGCGACGTGCCCGCGACCAAAGCCGTCGCCACCGCCGCTGTACGCGCGCTCTTGCGGGGACCCCACGCGGAGGAGCGCGCCGCCGGGCTCCAGTCGGCCCTTTCTCCCGGAATGGAGCTCGTGCGGATCACCATTCGGGCGCGCACGGCGTTCGTCGAGCTCACCGCCACCCCCGACGACGTGCCCCTGGAGGCCCCCCGCCTGCAGCTCGCGCAGATCGTGCACACGGTCACGCAGTTTCCCGCCGTGGACAGCGTGGTGATCTCCTTCAACGGGGAGCCCGTGAGCCTGCCTGGCGACCCCAGCTCCAGAGGACGACCGCTCACACGAGCGGACTTTGAAGAGGTCGCACCGGCCATTCTGGTCGAGTCGCCCACCATCGGCGAGACCGTCTCCTCGCCACTGCTGGCGCGCGGCACCGCGAACACCTTCGAGGCAACTTTCATGGCTGAGGTGCGAGACGCCACCAACCGCTTACTGGTGAAGAAGGTGGTCACCGCCACCTCCGGCTCGGGGACACGAGGCGCCTTCCGCATACGATTGCCCTTCGCGAGTGCACAGAAGCGAGGAGCTCTTGTGGTATACGAGCTGTCGGCTGAAGACGGCAGCGTCATCAACCTGGTGCGCATTCCGCTACGGCTGGCATCCGCGCCTTAGGCACTGAACACCATGGTGTCCGTGCAATCCTCGCGGATCCTCCTCGCAGAGCATGGCCCCTATGGATCCCTCTGATGTCCCTCGAACGACGGCACAGCGAGCGACGGTGGCGGGGAGTGCGGGAGTTACACCCGCCTCCGTGGGTTTAGAGCCCACGGTGATCCTTCCGATCGACCCCCCGCGACACGAGCATCATAGCTGGTCACCAACCGCGGCAGCCAGCACGCCACTTCACGCAGCCGTGGTCATCCTCGGTCGCCGCGCACGGTCCTGTCTCAAACGCGCGAGCTCACAACGCCGCTCAGCGCCTCCACCGCCATGACCGCCACTCCGAGGGCCAGTGGCTCGTGAATGTGCCGCACGCCGAGGCGTGCCTGCGCCGCGAGCGTGAACGCGCTGGGGACACCGGGCACGGCAGCGATGGTCCCCTCCGAGACGGCCAGCTCACCGATCAGGTCGGGAGCCGGCGTAGCGTCCACGATGAGCGTGGCGGAGCGCAGTCCCTCATCGAGCGTAACGATCCGCGCTCCGGCGCCTCGCGCGAACTGCGCTTTCTCCAGATCCGGCTCAACTACCAGGACCTCGGCGCCAAGGTGGAGGAGGCGTTTCGCGGCGGTACGCCCTACAGGCCCTTGACCGAGGACCAAAACGGGGCGGCGCTGGAATCCATCGGCGGCGATCTCTAGCGCCGCCACATAGCCGTGTGCCGTACACGGATCGTCGTCCGCGCACACACCACGGTGGACGTTCAGCGCAACGAAGCGATCGTCGTCCGCGAGCATGACTACCTCCGCTCCGCCATCGACCGCCTCCTGCAGACCCTTCACATCGGGCTGCCGGACGACGCGTGCATCGCAACCGAGGTACTCGAGAACCGCGGCAACACAGCGAGAGAACCGCGGGATGATTCCCAGGCCGGAGGAGACGGGCACGACGGCGACACGCGCTCCCGGGAGCGGCGAGGCGTCGTCATCGATGCCACACGCATGCAGCGCCACAGCGCGGATGTCGACGCCGGCCAGGCTACGCAGGCCGGCGTCGAACCGCGCGAGCCCCTCCATGAGGCCGCGCACGTCGTCTTCGGTGAGCCGCGTCATGCTCCGGAGTCTACCGGCAGTTGTCGCCGGGCTGAGCCGTCGATTCGGGAGTCACCGCGAGACCATGCTCCTCGGCCAGCCGCGCAACCGCCGTAGCCGCCGTGGCACGCGCCTGAGCGGGCGAGTCACCCCGAGTGATGATCGTCGCCGACCAGCTCTCCGCCGCCTGGTCTTCTTCGAGCTCGCCGAGCACCTCGAACGCGCCGTAGCGGCCCGGCTGCAACCGCAGCGGTCGAGCTGACGCCATCACGTGCTCGCCCAGCACCTCGACGGCGCCATCGGCGACGGCGACGTGCTGATAGCAGCAGGCACACCGCACGCCACGGTCCACCGTCGGAGTGGCACCTCCCAGCACCGTCTCGGCGAGAAGCCGCACCATGTTCGCCCCACAGCAGTGGAACACGGCCGTCGGCGTCTGGCTGGGCAGGCGAGCGTCGATCTCCAGCACCTTCAGCTCACCGCCGTGGAGCACGACCTCGATATCCATGAGCCCTTGCAGATGCAGGCCTTCAGCGAGGCGCACACCCAGATCGTCGAAGCGCATCACGAGCCCGGCTGCGTCTTCTCCCGACACGGGAGCCACCACGCGCTTGCAGTCGTAGAAGCGATCGAACTCGAGCTCCGCCGCGAGCAACGGAGTCGCCCGACCCTCCCACGCGATCACCTCGAGCGACCACGACACTCCGGGGCTGAACTCCTCGACGACCACGCTGTGCCCGGCTTTCTCCAACGCGGCTCGCGCGGCGGCGAGCGTGAGTTCATCCCACGCGAGACGCACGCCCTCGCTGCCGCTCGCCCCGCTGGGCTTTACGATCAGCGGGAAACCACACGCCGGCCACGCTCGCGGATGGGCAACGCCCAACTCGTCGAACAGCTCGTTGGACCGCAGCTTCGACGACGAGATCCTGTACGCCGACCAGTCGAAGAGCAGGGGGACACCCCAGGCGCGTACGTGGTGATCGAGCCATGCGAGCGTCTCGCCATCTTCACAGGCGGGCAGAACCGCGTCGCAGCCCAGGAAGAGCGTTCGCGCACGCTCAGGCTCGCCAACCACATCCATGATGTGGAATTCCGAGGCGAGTCCGGCGGCCGGTACCACGGGGTGCCGATCCACGAGCACGGTCTGGTACGCGGCCTTGCTCGCGAGGTAGCAAGCCTCGGTGCCTTGCAGCTTCCCCCCGACGATGGCGAGCCTCATAACCGCCCTCCTCCGACGGCAAACTGGCCAGAAGCACTAGCCCGGACGGCTAATCTAGCGAAAGCTCAGTACCGCGTCGAGGGGAAGCCGTGACGAACGTCGCAGAGCGCTGGCGGGGCGGCCGATGGGCACCAGCGCGACCAGGCGCGCTGGCTGCTCCACCCCCAGCACTTGCTCGAGCTGTTCCGCGGCGATCACTGGCGCCGTCATCCAGCACGCGCCGTATCCTAGCGTGTACGCCGCCGTGATCAGCACCTGGAGAGCCGCTCCAACACTCTGCAGATCCGGCCGCTGCCGCAGGCGGTCGCGCTCCTGCTGCGTCGCCCCGCAGAGCTCGAGAAGCCTGTCCATTCGAGACGCGTAGGGGACGACCAGCACAGCCACACACAGCGGGGCGGCGGCGAAGAACGTCGCCGACGGGCGTGTGGCTCGCACCTCTCGAGCATACGCCGCCAGCTCGGGCCGCGCCGCCAGCTCGTCCAGACGGTCCTCGACAGCCCGCCTCATCGCCAGTAAGGTCTCGCGGTCCTCCACCGCGATGAAGCGCCACACCTGCTGATTAGCCGCGTTGGCGGCCCGCGTCGCCAAGGCGATCATGCGCTCCACATCGGCGCGTGGCACGGGGTCGGGCAGGTACTGCCGCACACTGCACCGACCTTCTATGGCTTGCGCAAAGTCCATCTCTCCCTCTCTCCACCCGCTCCATCGGCCCCGTTACGCCGCACAACGTCCTCGGACACAGGTGAAATAGGGCGGGGCGGGCGCACCATGCGCCCGCCCCGCCCGCACCTCACCACCACTGGCAGTCGACATCACCCGCCAGAGATCGGCGGCATCAGCTTGATCTCGTCGCCATCGGCCAGCTCCGTGTCCATGCCACCGAGCTGGCGGGCGTTACGCCCATTGACGAAAATGCCCACCCATACGCCACCGTCCTCGCGAAAGATCCGCGAGTACAGGCGCGGCTCTCGACGCACGCAGTCGTCCAGCGCCTGGCCGAGTGTGACACCCTCGCATTCCATCAGCGCGGGGCCGTCTGCCCCCACCAATCCGACGGGCAGCTTGATGAACGCCTTTGCCATTCAGCTCACCACCAATGCCTTGTCTGCCTTGTCGAGCTTGAGATCTACCGCCAGCACATACGGGTTCTGGCAGAAGGCGATGCACTGCGGATCGCCATCGCAGAGATCGCACTTGAAGGCCACATGGCGATCCGGATGCTCGTGGATAACACCGGTGGGGCACGCCGCGTAGCACTCACCGCAGTTGGTGCACTTCGCCTCGTCGACGACGAGGATATAGCCGGTCACAGACTCGCCGAGCTTCTCCTTGCTGGCAAACGCGCCCTTGGGCGTCACCGTAACCTGTTTGGTCACGATCGCGTCGTTGGGGCACACCTGCTGGCACTTGGCACACCCAGTCTGCAGACAGGTGTGCCCCTTCGTGGTGCCCAACGTAGGGTTCACCTCGCTAAACAGACGAGTCACAGACGGCCGGTAGGCGCCCTCGTGGTAAGCGGAGCAAGCCAGCTCGCACATATGGCAGCCAGTGCACTTCTTGCTGGATATGAGGACGTGTGGCATGTTACCGCTCCCTTAAATCGATGGTGGCCACGGACGGCAGACGAACGTCGACCCCAAGCTCAGTGAGCTTCGCCTCACTGGGCACACCGCGGTCGTCCCAGCCACGGAGGCGGTAGTACTCAGCGGATGCCTCCCTGAAGACCTCGCTACCGATCGCCCTGCCGGCCGATGCACCTGTTGTGTGCGCGTATTCCGCAGCATACAGCCTTACGGGCAGATCGTCTGGCTCGACCCCTTCGCGCAGGTTGAACAGGCGACCGACATTCCAGATGCGCTCCCCCACGACCGCAAGTTCCTCCTCGCTCACCTCACGCCTCCAAACGTGCTTCATGAGCTGGGCTATCTGGTTGAGATCCATGGCCCAGAAGTCGCACCAGATACCGCTGAATTTCATAGATGAGAAGTTCTGCTTGACCACGTTATACTCCGCCTTGCCCTGAAGGCTATCGGGTGGCAGAGTTCCAGCGACTACCTCCTCCACGATCGGGAACGACCGCATGTGGCAACCGCCACGATCCGAAGTGGAGTACGCGAGGCTCATACCGAAGCTGCCCCGGGGATCGTAACCCGGCAACTCGAGATTCTTGACCTCGAAGGCCAGATCTGGACGCCCGTACTTGGCGGCCAGTGCACGTGCCCCCAGAGCCAGATCCGCCCCGACGCCCTTACGTTGGACGATCAGCTCCGGTGCGTTCACGTAGCCCTCGCGCTGCCCGAAACGCAGGCCGAAGTCCTTGACCCCCTTCGCGGCAAGATCCATGGCCAAGGCGACTACCGTACCGCACGAGATGGTGTCGAGCCCCAGTTCGTCGCACTCGTGGTTGAACTCAAGCAGCGCCTCAAGATCGTCGATGCCGCAGTTGGCACCGCAGATGGCGATCGTCTCGTACTCGGGGCCCTCACCGGCGACGCTGCCGACATCGTGCCACTGCCGACAGCCAAGAGCACACTGGTAGCACGCGCGGTTCTTGGTCTTGATCTTCTGCATGGCATCGGAGTTGATGCTCTCGATGCCGTCAAAGGAACCCGTTGACCAGTTGAGTGTGGGCATAACGCCAGCGTCGCTCATCACCTGCGCGAGGAAGGGCGTACCCTCTTCGTTCGCCCACAAGTTATCTTCCGTCAGGATGTAATCTGTGTGCATACGCAGTACATCGGCCAGAAACGCCTGAGCGTCTCCTACTGACACGCTCCCCGTGCCCCGTACCGCGATGGCCTTGAGACCCTTGCGCCCCATGAGGGCGCCGTGGCCGCCACGACCGGCCTTGTGGTACTGGTCGGTTGAGATGCAAGCCCACGGGATTTCCGCCTCGCCGGCGGGGCCGATAGAGAGTACCTTGACGTCTCTGTCGAAATCCGCTCGCAGGGCCATCTCGATCTCCGATGTCCTCATGCCCCAGTACCTCGGCTTGGCGGGAACAAAGTCGACAGTATCGTCGGCGATGGTAAGCACAACTGGTTCGGCGGCTTGGCCTGTAATGATGATGGCGTCGTAGCCGGCGAACTTGATCTCCGGCGCGAAGCTGCCGCCTACGTAGCTGTCGTTGTAGATGCCGGTAACGGGACTCTTGCAGCCCACAACCAGACGGGATGCCGTTGTCACATTGGTGCCGGCGAACGGACCCGTCATGAGGATGATCGGATTGTCCGGCGCCCACGGGTCGATCCTCGGAGGTACCTCTTGCCACAGATACCGCAGCAGCAGACCCTTGCCACCGACGTACTTCTCAGCCCACTCAGTATTGAGCGGCTCCACTGCCACACTACCAGCGCTCAGGTCAACCCTGAGCACCTGTCCCCGATAGAAGTCCACAATCCCCCCCTTGTCGCGGAACCTGATACCCCGCGACAAGTGCACCGGGAGACCTAACCACGAGCACAGGGCACGACAACGCGGGGTGCTGTGACAGGCGAGAGCATTCTAGCCAACGAAGGACACTTCGGCAATAAAAAAACGCTTAGTTTGCCGTATCGGCAAATGTGGAGAGCTATGCCCGATCGTTCTCCTCGCCAGCCTGTGGATCGGCCGTCTCAGGAAGATTGCGGATGCTCTGCGCCGCCGCCCACTTGCTGTAGTTGTCGGCCATGGCGTCCAAAAGTTCCTTCATGAACTTGGGCGCCATGTTCACCCGCGTGACCACGACGCCCTCCATCTGGCCACTCTCGGCCGTCTCGTGCTCCAGCCGCACGAAGGTGATGGAGAACTCGTATTCAGAGTGGCTGACGTTCGCGAAGTTCGCATACACGCCACCCATCGTCTCTGGTGTCACGTGGATGTTGATGTGCTGGTCCTGCTGCTTCATCTCGTCTCCTCTACCCGACGAGCGATGGCCGCTGCCATCTCGCGCGTGCCAGCGGTTCCGCCCAGGTCGTAGGTCACGCAGGTGCCCTCACCGATGACAGATGCGATGGCATCGTACATCCTCCGTGCCGCCTCGCCTTCGCCCAGATGTTCCAGCATCAGCACGCCACTGAGCAGGAGAGCGGTCGGGTTCACTTTGTTGAGGCCGGCGTACTTCGGCGCGCTGCCGTGGACAGGCTCGAATACGGCGGCCTGAGCCCCAATGTTGGCTCCGGGAGCTACGCCGAGGCCGCCCACAAGCCCCGCACAGAGATCGCTGATGATGTCGCCGTACAGGTTGGGCAGCACGAGCACGTCGTACAGCTCTGGCTTCTGCACGAGCTGCATGCACATGTTGTCGACGATGCGATCTTCGAACTCCACATCCCCGTACTCTTCGGCCACTTCGCGAGCGACACGCAGAAACAGGCCATCGGTACACTTCATGATGTTCGCCTTGTGGACCGCCGTAACCTTGCCCCTACCGTGGGCACGCGCGTGCTCGAAGGCGAACCGCACAATGCGCTCGGTACACTTGCGCGTGATGATCTTGATGCTCTCGGCCGCATCGTCGCCGACCATGTGCTCGATGCCCGCGTACAGATCCTCGGTGTTCTCGCGTACCACGACGATATCGATATCCTCGAAGCGGCTCCGCACACCCTTGATGGACCGCGCGGGGCGCAGGCAGGCGTACAGGTCGAGAGCCTTGCGCAAGGCAACGTTGACGCTACGAAAACCCGAACCGATCGGCGTGGTGATGGGCCCTTTGATAGCCACCCCGTTGCGACGTACCGACTCGACTACATGATCGGGAAGCGGCGTCCCGTACCGCTCCATAACGTCTACGCCAGCATCTTGTCGCTCGAACTCGATAGGCACACCAGTGGCGGTGATCACGGTCACCAACGCCTCCGCAAGCTCCGGTCCGGTCCCATCGCCTGGGATGAGTGTCACCGTGTAGCCCATCGGACCTCCTCCTTCGTTACGCTGCGACAACCACGCGTGGCCGCTTCATGGAAGCGCGAATCCACCGTGCTTCTTGATGTGTGCCACCAGGCCGCCATCGTCCAAGATGGTCAGCATGACGGGTGGCAGAGGGACAAAAGACAGGTCGCGACCCTGTGTGAGATCGTGCACGCACCCAGCGGAGAGGTCGACCTCGAGGCGATCGCCCGCGGCGATGCAACTCGTGTCGCAAACCAGGACGGGCAGGCCTACGTTGACCGCGTTGCGGAAGAAGATGCGGGCGAAGGACTGCGCCAGCACTGCTCCTACACCAGCGAGTTTGATGATTCGCGGCGCATGCTCACGGCTCGAACCAAGGCCGAAATTGCGCCCGCCCACGATGAAATCTCCGGGTCGCAGAGAGGACGCAAACGAAGGGTCGGCGTCCTCCATAACGTGCTTGGCGAGCTCGGGCAAATTGGTCCGCAGGTGAAAGAGCCGACCGGGAGCGATGTGATCGGTGCTGATATTGTCGCCGAACACCCACGCTCGCCCGCGCAACGTCGTGTCGCCGCCCCTCATCTGGCGGCCTCCTCAGTGACCTCAGCGATCTCGATGGCCTCGATGGGGAGGCCTGGCCCTTCGGCGCTCTGCGGGTCGCGCTCGGGAATCGCCAGTACGACATCGAGGCCCTCCACCACACGGCCGAACACCGAGTGCCTGCCATCCAAGTGGGGTGTCGCCGTATGAGTGATGAAGAACTGAGAACCATTGGTATCTGGACCGGCGTTCGCCATACTGACCACCCCCGCACCGTCGTGGCGCAGGCTCGGATGGAATTCGTCGGGGAAGCAGTAGCCGGGCCCGCCGCGCCCAGTCCCCGTAGGATCGCCCGTCTGAGCCATGAATCCCTTGATTACGCGGTGAAAGGTGACGCCGTCGTAGTACCCCTCGCGAGCGAGAAAGACGAAGTTGTTGACTGTGCGCGGCGCCTTGTCGGCGAACAGCTCCACCGTGATGGGGCCGAGGCTAGTATGGAGAGTGGCGAGGTACCGGCTGCTCGACTCGATCGTCATCGCGGGAGCCGCGCTGTACTTGCAGGCCATGGGCTTCCTTTCGCTGGTTCAGCCGAGTTGGCGAGGGTCGATGATCTCTCCCGCGACGGCTGCGGCCGCCGCCGTAAGCGGAGAGGCAAGGTAGATAGATCCCTCCGGGGTCCCCATGCGCCCCTGGAAGTTACGATTGGCCGTGCTCACGCACGTCTCGCCCGGCGCAAGCACCCCCGCATGCACGCCCACGCAAGCGCCACAGCCCGGATTGGTGACCACCGCGCCGGCGTCCAGGAACACCTCCAGGAGACCCTCCGCCAAAGCCGCGCGATAGACGGCCTGAGAGGCGGGCGTCACGACGAGACGCGTGTGATCCGCCCGCCGCCGGCCGCGAAGCATCCCGGCAGCCGCACGCAGATCCTCGAGCCGCCCATTGGTGCACGTGCCGATGAGCACCTGATCCACGCGCACCCCGACGGCCTCGCTCGCAGGACGGCTGTTATCTACCGTATGCGGAGCGGCGACCATGGGGACGAGCCCGCTCGCCGCATAGCGGAGCGTCCGCTCGTACACCACATCCTCGTCCGGCGCGACCGCCCGCCAGTGGTCTCCACGGCCTCGCGCCTCCAAGTAGGCGCGCGTCTGCTCGTCACTAGCCACCAGGCCGGTCTTGGCTCCCGCCTCCACCGCCATGTTGGCCAGCGTCAGACGCTCGTGCATGGGCAGCCGCTGGATGCCGTCGCCGCCGAACTCCAAAGCCTTGTAGGTAGCCCCGTCGGCGCCGATGTCGCCGATGAGCGTCAGCATGAGGTCTTTCGCCATGACCCCGGCCGGGAGGGCGCCGGAGAGCTCCACGCGGAATGTCTCGGGCACGCGCAGCCACGTCCGCCCGCCCGCCATGCCCACGGCGACGTCGGTGGAGCCCATACCGGTGGCAAAGGCGCCGAAAGCACCGGCCGTGCAGGTGTGGGAGTCGGCGCCGATGACCAGATCGCCGGGCCGCACGTAGGACTCAGCCACGCGCTGATGACAGACGCCCATCTCTACATCTGAAAGCTCCGCGCCATACCGGCGACAGGCATCGCGGATCAGCGTATGCGCGAAGGCGAGCTCGCTGCGCGGCGCGGGAGCCGCGTGATCGACGAAGAACACCGCCCGCGTGGCCACGCGTTCGGCACCCAGATCTGCGAGCTGCTGGATCGCCAGCGGGCCCGTGCCGTCCTGCGCGATCGCCAGGTCGACGGCGGCGACCACGATCTGTCCAGGCTGTACACGGCCCGGCGTAGCGACCGCATGCTCCGAGATGATGCGCTCGGCAAGCGTAAGACCAGGCATCGTTACACCCCGTCCGGTTCAGCTCGCCGCGACTGACTCGTCGCCAGCCTGCGCGCTCTGGTGAGCGAGGTAATCGCGATAGATGTACATGAGCTCCTTGTCGAACAGCGCCCTCTTGAGCTCTACCGCCGTGCCGCGCACGAGCGCGAGGATGGCCTCGGCGTCGACCTGCGAAAGTTCGATCCCGAATTCCTGGAACTTGCGGTAGATGGTACGTGAACCAGAGTGCTTGCCAACCACGATCTGTCGCTCCAGACCCACGTCCTCCGGCGAGAACGCCTCGTAGTTCAACGGGTTCTTGATGACGCCGTCGGCGTGGATGCCGCTCTCGTGCGCGAACACGTTGGTACCGACGATGCTCTTCCAGGCCGGGATGGTGCGCGCCGAGGCCGACGCCACGTACTCGGAAAGCTCGCGGAAGCGCTCGGTGTGCATGCCGAGGTCTACCTTCCCGATGTGTTTGAGCGCCATGACGACTTCTTCCAGCGCCGCGTTGCCGGCGCGCTCGCCGAGGCCATTGACCGTGGTATTCACGTAAGTGGCCCCCGCCTTGACGCCGGCGAGCGCGTTGGCCGTAGCCATGCCGAAGTCGTCGTGCGTGTGCATCTCGATGGCGATACCGACCTGCTTGATCAGGAAACTGATGACGTTGAACGTGTCGAACGGGTCGAGGATGCCCAACGTATCGCAGAACCGCAGACGATCCGCGCCCGCCTGCTTAGCCGCTTGCGCGAACCGCAAGAGGAACTCGAGATCGGCACGGGAGGCATCCTCGGCGTTCACGGACACGTACAGGCCGTGCGACTTCGCCAACTCCACGCACGAGCTGATCTGGTCCAGCACCCACTGTCGCGACTTCTGCAACTTATGCTCGATGTGGATGTCGCTCGCCGACATCGAGATGGCGACGGCGTTCACCTCGCAGTCCAGCGAGTGCTGAATGTCTGACTTCACCGCTCGGTTCCAGGCGAGGATCGAGGAGGACAAGCCGAGGCCGACGATCTGTTTGATCGTCGCCTTCTCGTCGCCGCCCATCGCCGGAATGCCGACCTCGATTTGATGGACGCCCACCTCATCGAGCAGCTTGGCAATGCGGATCTTCTCGTGATTCGAGAAGACCACCCCCGCGGTTTGTTCGCCGTCACGCAGGGTGGTGTCGTCGATGAGGACCGCCGGCTGAGCCGGCTGCCCAGGCTGAATGACGAAGCTGTCAAGATCTCTGGCCATGCCGCGTGCCCCTCGGTCGATTCGTGGACGCCACGAGTGCGTCGGTGACCCCCCGCAATCTGGGAACTGGAGGAAACAGACGTACGCGCATCCACGCAATGGAAGACACGTGATTGTTGCACAGCCTCGTCGACAGCGGCAAGCGAGAGCCGTACCGCCGGTCAGGATCGCCGGGCTAGTCCACCTTTGGAGCAGCAGTCACAGCAGCCACGATGCGGCGAAGAGCGGCAGGTGATCCGCCTCGCCGCACCTTGAAAGGAACGCCCAGAAGTCAGGCGCGGCTAATTATGAGTGCGTAGAGCACCGCTGTCGCCCCGGTAAGTACGAGCGACACCAGCCTAACCTGCGCATTCTTGCGCGCCGCAGCACACACCGTCGATCCCAGAAAGAACACGGGCGCGAGTGGCGGAAAGATCGCGGAAGAGACGAACGCGGCGATAAGCACCCACCACTCCCACTGCCCGAAGATACGTTTCGTCATGCCCTGCGCCGCTGCAGTCATCTCACACCTCCGATTTCCTCAGAAGCTTCCCCAGGACCTCAGTATCCCTCTAAGCCCTGCTTCAGGAGTCGATTAACAACCTGCGGGTTGGCGCGGCCTCCTGTGACCTTCATCACCCGACCGACGAAGAACCCCATGAGCTGCGACTTGCCATCGCGGTACTGCGCCACCTGCGCCGGATTCTCCGCGAGTACCCGTGCCACCAGCTCGTGGAGCTGATCCTCGTCCGAGATCTGGCCGAGGCCGTGTGCCCGAACCACCTCGGCCGGCTCGGCCTCCTCCTGGATCATGAGGCCGAACACCTCTTTCGCCACGCTCCCGGAGATCGTGCCCTCCACCACCATCCGCACGAGGGCGGCCAGCCGTTCCGCGCTCACATACCCTTGGCCAGGGGTCAGTCCGGTCGTGTTGACCCACGCCAGGTACTCTCCCATCGTCCAGTTGGCGGCGAGCTTAGCGTCTACCCCGTATGCCGCCACGGCCTCGAAGAAGCTCGCCAGAGCCCCGGGGATGCCGAGCACGAAGGCATCGTAGCGGGAGAGTCCGTACTGCCGCATGAGGCGTTCCACTCGCTCACCCGGCAACTCCGGCAGGTCGACGCGCAACCGCTCGACCCAGGCCGGATCGATCTCGAGCGGGACGAGATCCGGCTCGGGGAAGTAGCGGTAATCGTGCGCCTCTTCCTTGGAACGCAGCGGGCTGGTGGTGCCGGTGACGGGATCGAAGTGCAGGGTCTCCTGTTCGATGCGACCGCCGCTCTCGAGCACACCGATCTGGCGCGGAATCTCGGACTCGAGCGCCTGCTGCAGGAAGCGGAAACTGTTCATATTCTTGAGCTCGGTCCGCACGCCAAGCTGGTCGCTCCCAGCCGGCCGCACGCTGATGTTCGCGTCCCAGCGGACCTGGCCCTCTTCCATGTTGCACTGGCTCACGCCCAGCTCTACGACGGCGGCGCGTAGCTGCGTGAGCAGTTCTCGCGCCGCCGCGGGCGAGTGGATATCCGGCTCGGTAACGATCTCTACTAGCGGAGTACCGCCGCGGTTGAAATCGACGACCGAGTACTCGGACCCCGCGATGCGGCCGCTCTCTCCGGCGTGTACCAGCTTGGCCGCATCTTCCTCCATGTGCACGCGATTAATGCGACAGCTGCAACGCTCGTCGCCCACCCAGTACTTGAACGTCCCCCCAACCGCCAGAGGCTCGTCGAACTGCGAGATCTGATAGGCCTTGGGTAAGTCGGGATAGAAGTAGTTCTTGCGGTGGAACACCGAACGCGAATTGATGGTGCATCCCAACGCCAGCGCAATGCGGGTGGCGTACTCCACGGCCCGCTCATTGACCACCGGCAGGGCGCCGGGATGAGCCAAACAGACCGGGCACGTGTGGGTGTTCGGAGGATCGCCAAACGACAGTGCACAGCCGCAGAACATCTTGGTCTGCGTGGCCAATTCCACGTGTACCTCGAGGCCGATGATCGGCTCCCACTCAGCCATCACAAACCCCCTCGTTCGCCGAAGAACAGGAACCTGCCGAGCCGCCCCGAGGCGTTGCTATCCGCGCGTCGCGGAACGAGGGTACCGCGTCGAAACCGATCGCCATCTCTAGCGCGAACGCCACGTCGAGCAGCCGGTTCTCCGAGAACGTCGGACCGATGAGCTGGAATCCGACCGGAAGGCCGTCGGACAATCCGCAGGGCAGGGAGAGCGCCGGCAGACCAGCCAGGTTGACGGGAATGGTGCACACGTCGCTGAGGTACATCGCCAAGGGATCGGCGGTGCGCGATCCGATGGGGAAAGCAACGGTCGGCGAGGTGGGCGACACGAGCACGTCGAAGCGGGAGAAGGCCGCCAGGAAGTCTTCCTGTACAAGGCGGCGGACTCGCTGCGCCTGTCCGTAATACGCGTCGTAGTAGCCGGACGAGAGCGCGTAGGTACCGATCATGATGCGCCGCTTGACCTCCGGGCCGAAGCCCTCTCCACGGGTACGCTCGTACATCTCGATTAGGTCTTCGGCCTTCTCGCTGCGATGGCCGTACCGCACGCCGTCGAAACGCGCGAGATTCGCGCTCGCCTCCGCCGGCGCGAGGATGTAGTAGGCGGGGAGCGCGTATTCGGTGTGCGGCAGCGAGGTCTCCTCGATGGTCCCCCCGAGTCCCTCGATGAGACGCAGTGCGGACTCGAAGCACGACCGCACACCAGGGTCTACACCAGCGCCCAGGTACTCCGCCGGGACTCCGACCCGCAGGCCGTCGAGGCGTTCGGCGGTGGGTAACTCGATGCCAGCCGGCAACTCCACGCTGGTAGCGTCACGGGGATCTTTCCCCGCGATGTGGCGAAGCAGCAGAGCACAGTCGCTGACGGATCGAGTGAGTGGCCCGATCTGATCCAAGGAACTGGCGAACGCGACGAGCCCGTAACGAGACACCACGCCGTACGTAGGCTTCATGCCGACGATGCCGCAGAGGGCCGCCGGCTGACGAATAGATCCGCCGGTGTCCGAACCCAGCGCCCACAAGGCCTCGCCGGCGGCCACCGCGGCGGCGGAACCTCCGCTCGACCCCCCCGGGACCGTCGCCAGATCCCACGGGTTGTGCGTGACGTGCACGCTCGAATTCTCCGTGGAGGAGCCCATGGCGAACTCGTCCATATTCGTCTTGCCGAGCATCACTACGTGCTCGTCGAACAATCGGCGTACCGCCGTAGCGGTGTAGACCGGCACGTAGTTGCTCAGTATGCGCGAGGCACACGTAGTGGCCACACCCTCGGTCACCATGTTGTCTTTGACGGCCGTGGGCAGACCGGCCAGTGCTCCGCGCACCGCCGTGGCCTCGCTGTCTATGCGGGCCGCGTAGCGAGCGGCATCGTCGGCACGCACCAGCACGTAGGCGCCCACACGCCCCTCGACAGCGCCGATCTGATCGAGGTAGACGCTCGTGAGCTCCGCCGCCGACACCTCACCGCCGGTCAGCAACCGCTTCGCCTGCACCGCGGTGAGGCGCAGGGGATCTAGACCGATCATCGCTGGCTCATCCTCGGCACTCGGAAGGACATATCGGTAACCGCGGGGGCGTTTCGCAGGGCTGCCTCCTGGTCTAAGCTCGGCAGCTCGCGGTCTTGGCGCATCACATTCACCACATCGAGCACGTGCGCCAACGGGGTCACATGGGACAGATCCAGTTCCCCGATCTTGTCGACATGGGCGAGGATCTTGGCGAGCTCGTCCGTCATTCGCGCTAGCTCGTCCGGTTCGAGACGCAACCGAGCCAGTCCAGCAACGTAGCGAACATCGGCTTCTGTGATCATAGCGACTCCTGGCAAGACACGGCGATGCAGAGGTCGGTCGCCTCGCAACGGGCCTGCCATCTTAGCACGAACGAGGACGCGAACGGCGAGGGGCTCCGCCAGACAGAGCCGGCGGAGCCCCTCGCCCTCACTCGGAAGACGCGTCCCTAGCCGAGTACCGTAACGCGGGACGCTTGCAGCCCCTTATCGGTCTGCGTGATGTCGAACTCGACCTGCTGGCCTTGGGCGAGCGTCCGAAAACCTTCGCCGACGATCTCCTTATAGTGGACAAAGAGTTCGTCACCATCGTCGCGTGTAATGAAGCCCCAACCCTTTTCGCTACTGAACCACTTGACGGTTCCCGTAGATCTGCCGCCTTCCTGCTGCAAGACCAACCCTCCTGTCACCCCGAATCGCGGCCGTGGGCCGCAGCAGTGTCCCCCTGAGATGGCACCGCGTCTTTACGCGCGCGAGACTACATCACTCCTCCAAGGCTGTAAACAACCCGGGCGACCGACGAATGGTCCTGAACTCCCGTTCACTTAACTCCGCGCTGGCCGTACTTCTCCCTGGAGCACAGGGACAATGGCTCTCTGCACGAGCTCCTCCACCAGGGCGAAGAGATCCTCTAGGTCTATATCATCGGGTGCCAGTGCTTTCTGGAGAGCCAGTCCGTCGCACACAGCGATCAGCAGCGAGGCATAGTTGCGCAGTTCCCGTTCACTCATGCCCTCGGGGGGCTCCCCGAAGCACTGGAGGTACTGGTTTCTGTACCACTCGTACAACGTGGCCACACGGCCGCGCAAGTCGTCGTTGCCCAACACGTGCGGCAGCAGATGGAGGAGGTCGCAGAAGGCGGCCGTGTTCTGAGCGATGCGGCGATCGGCCTCCACACGGACGTGGATGCGCTCCGCCACGCTCTGCCCGGTCTCCACCTCACAAGACTTCTCGAAGTTCTCGTCGCTGGACAGCGCGTCGACCACCGCGGCGATCAGTCCGTCTTTGCTCCCGAAGTAGTAGCGCACCGCGTCCCGGTACTCTCCAGCCTCCGTAGCTACCGCATCGACCGTGATGGCGTTGAAGCCGGCACGCGACAGAATCCGCCGCGCAGCGGCAACCAGTCGCTGTGCGGTAGGTGCCAGCGTCTCTGCGCTCTCTCCGATCGCTCTCTCATTCCGTCGCATTCCGCTCCTCTCAGCTTTGGAGTCCGGCGCTATTGTGCACAGGTGAGCCAGATGATATCCTATATTGGCGACTCGGTCGGACATACGAACGATAATTCAAGCGGTCGCGTACCGTTCACGACAGGGGGGATCTGAATGGACGAACAGCTTCGTCGCGAAGCTCTAGCTCATTCCCGTCATGCGCTTAACTTGATCGAGCGCTCCGAGCTTTCCGCGGAGGAGCGCCAGCAGGTCACCGCTGACTGTGTACGCAACTTCAGCCAGTACGTAAATCCGGGCATTCTCGACTACCGCAAATCGGTATCCACAGACTACACGGCGGTGGAGTGGTCAGACAGCGGTTCGCATTTCACCGATATCCAAGGGCATCAGTTCATCGACTGCCTTGGCGGCTTCGGTATCTACATGCTCGGTCATCGGCACCCCACCGTGGTTCGCGCAGTGACCAAACAGCTCGAGCGTCAGGCTTTGCACTCTCAAGAGCTTCTGGATCCGCTCCGCGGTTACCTGAGCGAGCTCCTCGCCCTGGTCACTCCAGGCGACCTCCAATACTCCTTCTTGGTGAACTCCGGCACCGAGGCCACCGAGGCCTCACTCAAACTGGCGAAGCTGTACGCCTTCCGAAAGAAGCCTCATCACAACAAGGGCATCATCTCCACCACCAGAGCCTTCCACGGCAAGTCGCTCGGCAGCCTGAGCGTGAGCGGCAAGTCCGAATTCCGCGAACCATTCGAGCCGCTCGTCCCCGGAGCACGGTTCATTCCGTATGGCGACGCCGACGCGCTGCACCACGAGCTGAAGATCTGCGACATGATCGGCTTCGACATCGCCGCCTTTATCGCCGAGCCCGTGCAAGGCGAGGCGGGTGCCATCGTCCCACCAGACGACTACTTCCCCAAAGTGCGCGAGATCTGCGACAAGTGGGACATCCTCTTCATCTGCGACGAAGTACAGACCGGCATGGGTCGCACAGGAACACTTTGGGGAATCGAACACTGGGGCGTCGCTCCGGACATCATGGGTATGGGCAAGGCCTTCGGCGGCGCGGTCATCCCCGCCGGCAACTGCATCGTCACGGAGCGTGTCTTCGAGACGATGTTCGAGAACCCCTACCTCCATACCACCACGTTCGGCGGCAACCCGATGGCCACCGCCGCCGCTCTTGGAGCCCTGCACGCGACGATCGAAGAGGACATCCCCGGGCAAGCCGCCGAGAAAGGCGCCTACCTCAAGACGAGGGTACAGGAACTAGCCGAAGAATACCCCGACCTCTACGAGGAAGTACGCGGTTTAGGCCTGCTCATCGGCATGCAGTTCAAAAGTCCAGAGATTGGCTACGCCGTCTCCAGCGGGCTGTTTGGCAGGCGCGTCCTGGTCGGCGGTACGTTGAACAACGCACAGACCTTCCGCCTCGAGCCGCCAGCGGTGATCACCTACGAAGAGCTCGACCAGGTTGTGAAGCGGCTCGCGGACACGCTCGTCGAGGTGCGTCGCAGCCTCAAGAACGGCGCGCGCGCCTCATCTCACTAGCGAGCGCGCGCGATCCCGAAAGGAGAGCGGGACCGCCACGGCCGTGGCGGCCCCGCTCTCCTTTTTCCGCAAGCCTCCGCGCGCGCAGAGGCCGGAAGCTCACCAGTCCGAGAACCCCTCGTTGTACCAGATCTTGCTCGTACCTTTCTTGGCACGCTTCTCCCACCCTTTGGTCTTCGGCTCTGCCTCGACGCGGGCGATGAGCGTGTCAACCTGACCCTTGACGTACGCCCGCTGTTCTTCAGTAAAGGCCGGCACCGCATCTACGTGTGCCTTCACCTTCGGCAGGTTGAGCTGCGTGGCCGTATACCAGAAGCCCCAGTCGTCGGCGAAGCGTTTGGCGATATAGGCCATGTTGATCTTCTTGGCATCGTCTTCGCCCAGCTCGGCGACGGTGAGCAGGAACTCGACGTCCTTCAGATCCTTGTCGTTGATCTCCACGATCTGGAGTTTCTGCAGCATGATGTCTGCCAGCGAAACCGAGTAGTCGTCCAGCTCTAGGCGACCTTGGTAGTCGACTTCATGGCAGTAGTTCAGCTTATCGATGAAGATGTCGATCATCGGGACCGCGCCGCCGTAGTAGATCTGGCGAGTCTTGCCGGTGGTGGCCATGGTCTGGACGTCGCATTCGTAGCCACACGACTCAAAGAGATCCTTGTACTGTTTGCGCTGCTTACCGTACCCAGCGTAGTCGATATCCGTGAAGTAGCGCTCCCCAAGGCGCTCGAGCTTCGCGTACAGCGCGATGTTATCCGAGAAGTAGTAGTGCAGCGCCAGCGGCCCCATCACCCGCAGGACTACGCCGCGCCGGCGAGCCATGTCGACGATGCGCTTCCCCTCCGAGAGAAAGACCTCGGGCTTCGGATACTGGTCAATGGGGATGTCTTTGGGCAGAATGAATGGTTTCCTTGGGGCCATCTGATGCTTCCCCCTTCTCCCAATCGGTCATGGTCGAGCAGAACGTACTCCAGAGCGTATCAGCAAGCGATCACCCCGAAGTAAAGACGTAGTCCTTTATCTTCTTCTTGTCCAGCATGATGAGGACTCCCTTGAGGATGCCCTCGGAGTACTCGCTGCCCGGATTGATCAGGAGCGTGCGACCCGCCTTCTGAGCTCCCCGGCTCTCGTGGATATGGCCGTGCAGACCAAGCAGCGGCTGGTACTTCTCGACCACCTTCTTGGCCCCAACGCTGCCCGCGTGGATCTTCTCTTCCGCGGCCATGGTGAGGTTCTCGTCCAGCTTAGGACACAGGTCGAGCGAGTAGCCATGCGGCGGCACGTGGAAGTTGTAAATGGCTGTCTCGTGATTCTTCACCAGCCCGCAGAGGCCCTCGAGCTTGGCCTCTAGCTCTGCCTCGCTGACCTCGCGGGGCGTGTCCCACGGGGTTGGGTTGCTCCACGAGCACGTGATCATCTCATGCTTATCGATCTCTACCACACGCATGTCACAGGGTTTGATCAGCGTGGCCGCATCGATCATGTCGTCGATCACAAACCAGTCGTCGTTCCCCGGCGCCATGTACATCTGGAAGGGCTTGCCCGCCAGACGCTCGTCGGCCAGATCCAGCCACTCCTGCACCCGTTTCAGCACGAGTTCCTTGAAGAGCGCGTCGATTCTGGCAGGGTCGCTCCGCATAGCCTCGAATTCGTCGCGCGTCTGATGCACCCAGTAGTAGCCGGCGTTCTCGATCGTCTTCTTGATCTTGCCCAGCTCATCCTCGGTGTCGATGGCAACGTGCTGGCCCATAAGGGTGCACTCCCACGAGCTGCTCGTCTTCTCCACTAGCGGCACCAGCACCTTGCCGGTGAGGTCGCCGAGAAGCACCGCTACATCCACGCCGTAGATCGGCAGGGCGTTCAGGAACTTCCGGAAGCAGACGTTCGACCCGTGGATGTCAGTGACGAAGAACAGCTTGATCATGCAACCACTCCAATCAGTAGATAGCGGTCGGAAAGGATAGGGCGCCGCGCCCCGCGGGGGCGCGGCGCCCTATCGCATACCGGCGTGCTGTTCCGCTCGATCACTCCGGAGGCAGCTCACCGTACGTCATGGACACATCCACGCCCACGGTCCGGCTGCGCCACTTCCAGTAGAAGTACCACAGGATACCCGCGAGCCAGATACTGCAGAAGAAGATCACGCCAGTCCTGGTGAAATCACGGAGATCCGGCATGATGAAGAAGAACACGAACAGGATGGCCAAGTAGATCAGGTCGACGAAAGCCCCCAGAGTGACCACCGGGATACCAAGGAGCTTCCACGTACGATAGGGCGATGCGTTCCAGATGCCACGAGCCCGCTTGCGATACGGGAAGATGAGCGCCGCGATCGCCGTAACACCGAACACCGTGACCACCTCGAGGCCCGTAACCGCAAGACCCTGCAACGGGCTGTTGGTCCAGAACACGTAGAGCGCGATGCCGATCTCGCCCAGGATGAAGCACAAGACGTGGTTCTTGACGGGCGAGGCCCAGCGGGCGTCGACATCGGTGAACCACTTGGGTCCCATGCGGTCCATGCCCCAGGCGAAGATGATGCGTGGGAAGGCGAGGTACGAGAGTGTGACCCACCAGAGGGCGAAGGCGATGTACGACAAGGCGTAGATCACGCCGAGCACCGCATTGGGCAGCATGATGAAGGCTAACCCGACGTAGTTGGTCGAGAACGGCAGGTTGAACCCCTCAATAGACCAGGCATAGTTCTCGAGGTTGTCGGCATAGAACGCCGCCGACAGGAAGTTGAAGTCGAGCTGGTAGAGGGCGATGGCGGTCCACAAGCAGAAGATACCCGGCACCAGCACCGCAAAGAGGTTGGCCATTATGATGGTCTTGTCGGGGCGCTTAACCTCGCCGGCGATGAACGCCATGCAGTATGCGTACGCGAAGGCCCACGAGGCGGCCACCATAACGCCCAGGCTGTCGAACCAGTTCCAGGTAGTCGGCATCGCCGCGCCGGCTTGGGCCTCCACGGCTTTGAGGAAAGCGTTGTAGTCCAGCGAGTTGTGTTTGGCGGCCATCTCGTTCCATGAGTCCGCAAAGCCGCCGGCCGAGATGCTCAACACCACCGTGAGGACGATGCAGCCGCCGATACCGATGGCCATGATGATCTTCTGCGCGCGGGCGAAGATCTTGATGCCGAACACGACGAAGCAGAAGGCGATGATGTTGGCGATGGTGGCAAGGATGAACGTGGCGTAGGGCTGCGTGGCCCAGTCGGCCAAGCCCTGCGCCCCGGTGAAGGACGCCAGCATCGTGAGCCCTGGATCGGCGATCCACGGTGCCAGCACGTAGATCCACATGATCCACACGAAAGCATTGCCGAAGCTCTCGGCGATGCCGATGATCGGGTGGATGATGCGCGAGTTGTAAATGTACTCGCCGCCCGATCTGGGCATCGAGCCACCGAGCACACCCCAGACAATAGGCATGCCGATACCGGCGAGGATCACTGAGAGGACGACGGCGATGATCATATTGCCGCCGGTGTAGACCCCAACGCCAAGGCTTGTCATGACGACAATGCTCGGCGTAAGGCCTTGGTTCATGAAGCCGACGCCGAAGGCGTCCCACATAGAGAGCCCGCGTACAAGGCCACTGGCCTTACGGGCAAAGGCCAATTGCTCTTCAGCCACTCCATCCCCTTTCTCTCAGGGGCGACGACGCTCGCAGGAACCCCTCAACGACCGTCCGACTGACCCCCCTCCCTCACGGCCATGGTGTGTACCAGACCACCTCTCCCTTCCTAGCTGACAGTCTCGGGAATCTGCCATTCGTAGACGTCTTTTAGCTTCCACGGCACCACCACTGTGCGCGTCCGCGAAACGCCCTCCAGACGCCCGACGACTTCATCTACGAATCTGAGGAGCTCGTGGTTGTCGCGAGCATATACCTGAATGCTCAGGTCGCCTTCGCCGGCCGAGGCCGCCACGTAGCTGACGTTATCGAACGCCGCCAGCTCCTCGGCAACCGCCCGCAGCCTCCCCGCCGTGACTTCGATGAGGACATCGCCGATGACCGGGTAACCGACGGCACGGGGATTGACCACCGCGCTCACGTGGATCACCCCGTGACGGCGCAGGCGGTCGATACGATAGCGAACCGAACGCTCGGAGACACAGCCTTTCAACCGCCGAGTAATCTCGGCCGAGGAGAGGCGGCCATCAATGAGAAGGAGCCCTACGATGCGTCGGTCGATACTGTCGAGGCTAAATGCCATCGTCCCCCTCATGCGACGCCGGTGCGACTACTATTACTTGCCTTTTTCCGTTTCTTGTCAAGATATTGTGTATTCCTGCCGAAACGGCAGCGCCCTTTCGCGAACCCTCGACCACAAACGCTACGCGTGCACGGCCGGCACGAGGATACACCGCCTGTACGAAGCAGTGCTCGAACGTCGCGGTCTGCCGCGCGTTCAATTAATGCTCAAGGTCGCAGCGAAGACATCGCTGAGCCTCACAGCGCGCCTGCTCCACCATGATGCCCCGTACCACTTCGACGAAGCTCCGCACACGCTCATCGGGCGGTACTTTCGGCGCCGTCACCCTGGGTGCCTGTTGCCCCGCCTCTCCTCCGTCGAAGGTCGCGCTCCGCGGCACTCTGCGGAGACGCTGCATGTCGGCGAGGTATTCCTCACGGGATGATCGTCCCGTGAGCGCGCGTTCAATGGCGAACGCCGCGCGCTGACCGTCGCCGATCGCTTCTACCAGCGTCGCCGGACCACGCACGGCGTCGCCACCCGCGTACACTCGCGGCCGCGTCGTTCGCAAATCGAGCGGGTCGGCAACGATCACGCCATGCGAGACTTGCACGCCCTCGTCGGCACACCACGAGACATCTACCGACTGCCCAATGGCGGCGATCACCGTGTCGCACTCGAGTGCGAATTCCGAGCCCGCGAGAGGAACCGGCCGTCTGCGGCCTCCCTCATCCGGGCCGCCAAGCTCCATCTGCACACACCGCAGGCCGGCGACGCGGCCCGCCTCGTTCTTGAGCACACGCGAGGGGGCGGTGAGATAGAGAAAGGCGAGCCCTTCCTCGCCGGCCTCGAGTACCTCCCACGCAAAGGCGGGCATCTCCACGCGTGAACGCCGGTAGATCAGCGTCACGTCTCGAGGACGACCCGCCATCTCCTGCAGGCGTAACGCACAGCGAGCGGCATCCATGGCCACGGAGCCGCCCCCCACCACGACCACCTTCTCCCCAATGGTGCACTCGTTCCCTAGGTTCACATCGCGCAGAAATTCGACGCCAGAGAGCACGCCCGCGGCATCCTGCCCCTCGACGCCGAGCGGGTTTGAGCCATGCGCCCCGAGCGCCACGAATACTGCCTCGAAGCCATCGGCGAATAGCGAGCCCAGCGTGAAATCTCGCCCTAAAGCCATCCCTAAGCGGAGATCCACGCCCAAGTCGAGGATGGTGTTCACTTCCCGCGCCACCACGTCTTTGGGCAGGCGAAATGCGGGGAGACCGACCTGCATCATGCCGCCCGCAACCGGAAGCGCGTCGAAGACCACCGTCGGGAACCCCGACAGCACCAGGTGGTAGGCACACGAGAGGCCGGCCGGGCCGGCACCGACCACAGCCACGCGCTGCGTGCGGGAGGCCGAACCATGCAGGCCGATCTCCTGCGGCATAATGCTGTCGGCCATGAAGCGTTTGATGGCCGTCACGGAGACCGGCTCGTCGAGTTCCGCCCGCTTACACATGGCCTCGCAGGGATGGTCGCAGACGCGGCCGCAAATGCTGGGAAACGGGTTGCGCTCCATGTGCACCGCCAACGCCTCTCTGCATCGTCCCGCCGCCACGAGAGCGATGTAGCTGGGCGTGTCCACTCCAGCCGGACAGGTGTGCGTGCACGGCGCCTTCACCAAGTCCGCGCATTGGCAGGCGACGCAGTGCTTGCGGACGATGTGGTCCTCATATTCCTTGCGGAAGTACTTCAGAGTCGAGAGCACCGGATTGGGCGCTGTCTGGCCAAGAGCGCAGAGGCTGGTTCGCTTGATCGTCTCAGCGAGACGTTCTAGCCGATCGAGATCCTGCAGCTCGCCTTCTCCGCACGTGATCTTGTTCAGGATCTCCAACATTCGCTTGGTGCCCACACGGCAGGGCACGCACTTACCGCAGGACTCCGCCTGAGTGAACTGCACGAAGAACCGCGCGAGATCGACCATGCAGGTGGTCTCGTCCATGACGATCACGCCGCCGGAACCCATGATGGCCCCAGCCTCCTTCAGCGAGTCGTAGTCGACCGGCAGATCGAGATGCTGCGTCGGGAGGCACCCTCCTGAGGGCCCGCCCATCTGTACCGCCTTGAAGTGGCGGTTCCGCGCGATCCCGCCGCCGATACCGAAGATCAGCTCGCGGAGGGTGATGCCCATGGGCACCTCGACCAGACCCGTGTTGTTCAGCTTGCCGGCCAGTGAGAAGACCTTGGTGCCAGGGCTATCCGCCGTCCCGAGAGCGCGAAAGGCTTCGGGACCATGGAGCATGATGGGGGCCACGTTGGCCCACGTCTCAACATTGTTAATGCAGGTCGGCTTGCCCCAAAGCCCAGCGACGACGGGGTAGGGAGGCCGCAGGCGTGGCATACCCCGCCGACCCTCGATGCTGGCGATGAGCGCCGTCTCTTCGCCGCAGACAAAGGCACCCGCGCCCTCTTTGATCTTCAGATCGAAGCAGAGATCCGTCCCGAGGATGCGCTGGCCGAGCAAGCCGCGCTCCTCTGCCTGCGCGATGGCGACGCGCAAATGCTCGATGGCGATGGGGTACTCGGCACGACAGTAGATGTACCCTTCACCGGCCCCCATAGCGTACGCGCCGATGAGCATTCCCTCGATGACCGCGTGCGGATCGCCCTCGCAGATGCCGCGATCCATGAACGCCCCGGGGTCGCCCTCGTCGGCGTTGCAAACTACGTACTTGCGGTCGTCCTGCCGGTCGGCGGCGAGCTCCCATTTGCGGCCGACCGGAAAACCGCCGCCGCCGCGCCCGCGCAGGCCGCTGGTGCTCATAGTATCGAGGACGGCACGCGGCGACATGGTACTCAGGACCAGCGCCAGGGCGGCGTAGCCGTCGCGCACGATGTAGGCGTCGATGTCGGTAGGATCGATCTCGCCGCAGTTGCGCAGCACCACGCGGTCCTGCCCTCTAAAGAACGGCACGTCCGCCAGACGCACGCATGCCTCACCGAGCGTATCCGTGTAGCTCAGGCGCGAGACGACCTCGCCGCCGGCAATGGTGCGCTGGACGATGTCTGGTACATCGCCGGGCTCGACCATCTGGTAGAAGATCCCCTCTGGCTCGATGATCACCACCGGCCCGCGCGCGCAGAACCCGCGGCACCCTGTCTCGCGCACCCAGACGGTGTCGCCGAGTCCAGTCTCGGCGAGAGTACGTTCGAACGCCGCCTTAACGCCCTCGGCTCCTCCGGCGCGACAGCCGGTCGTCAGGCACACATGGACGGTCTTGGCGGCGGAAGGGCGCGCGGCGAGGCGGCGGCGATACTCCCCTAGCGCGGCCACAGACGGGAGTGGCATGCTCATGCCGGCGCGCGTCGCGTCAGTCGCCATCGTCGTCTTCTCCGCGCGCCGCCTGCTCCAGGGGGGCGACGACTTTGGCGGCCGTGAGCTTGCCGTAGTACTGACCGTCCACAGTAACCACCGGCGCCAGCGAGCAGGCCCCCAAACAGGCGGCGGTCTCGAGTGTAAAGCTGAGGTCCTCCGCCGTCTCGCCCGCCTTGATACCCAGCGTGTCCTCTACGGCACGCAGCACGTCGCGGCCACCGCGTACGTGACACGCCGTGCCCTGGCACACGCACACCTTGTGACGCCCCGAGGGTTCAGTGGAGAACTGGGCGTAGAAGGTAATCACACCGTAGATACGCGCGGCCGGCAGTCCCGTAAGGCGGGCGATCTCGCGCACGACTGCCTCCGGCAAGTAGCCATAGCAGCCCTGCACCCTCTGCAGCGTCGGAATGAGATCCGCCGACGATGAGAAATGCGCCGCCACGATGTCCGGCAACAGCGTCAGATCGACGGCGGGGTACTGCCCGGCATCGTCGGCACCGTGCTCACCGTTCATGCATCGCCCCGGCACCGCGGGACCTCCATCTCGTCGCCCTCACCGTCTCTCCTGAACACCTGCAGCACTAGCACGAAGCTCGACACGGTCGAGACACCGCCTAGCGCGGAACCCCCGTCGGCTTCGTCTGCGCCACGCAGGCGGTGAGCGCGTTCTTGAGCAGCATGACGTTGGTCACGGGCCCCACGCCACCCGGCACCGGCGTTACCCGCGAAGCCACCCGGCATACACCCGCGAAATCCAGACTGCCGACCTGCCTGCCCTCGTGACGGATGGTCGTCACATCCAGCACCACGGCGCCGGCCTTGACCATGTTGGGCTTAATGAAGTTCATCACCGGCGCGGCGGAGATGAGCACATCCGCCCGCCGGCAGGCCGCCGGCACGTCTCGAGTGAATGAGTGCACCACCTGCACCGACGCGCTCCGGTGCAGGCAGAGGAGGGCGAGAGGCTTGCCGACGATGTTGGAGCGATTGACAATCGTGACGTCCTTCCCCTGCAGCCGCACCCCGATCCGATCGAGGATCTCTAGGCAAGCCGACGGGGTCGCGGGCGCGAACAAGTGGTCGCCGAGCAGTACGTGGCCGATGTTCGCTGGGTTCACGCAATCCAGATCCTTGATCGGATCGATGGCGTCGAACACCCTGGCCTGATTAATGTGCGCCGGCATCGGCATGAGGACGAGGACCCCGTGCACGCCGGCGTCGCCGTTGAGATCAGCGATGAGTGCCAGTACTTCCGCCTCGCTCGCGGTGGCCGGTAGCACGTGGCTCACATGACCGAACCCCACGGCGCTCGTGTTCTCCTGGATCCGGCGACGATAGAACTCGGCACCGCCATCCTCGCCTACGAGGACGGTGGCCACCGTAGGCCTCACACCGTGCACGGCGAGCTTGGCGACCTCGGCGACGATCTCGCCGCAGACCTGCTCGGCAATCGCCTTGCCGTCGATGATCTCACTCCTCATTGCTCTCCTTCGTCTGCGCGAGATCCTCGCCCGGCTGGCGCTGTCTCCTCACAACCTCTGGTTCGTCGCCCGCAGCACTTCGGCGCGCAAGGCAGCAGCCTCGGACAGCAAGACCTCCAGCTCCGCCTCCGTCCGCTCCACGTAGTCGCAATCCTCGATTGAACCGAGGTTGATGCGCACGTTCAGTGCGCCGCCCTGCACCGCCGCCTCTCCGAGAATAGCGCTGATCCCGGCATCGGTGACCGCGGCGGGATTCCCGATCTCGACCGCGCCCCGAGCCAACCGGCACACCTCCACGGCTACACGGCAGATGCTGAGCGGCACATCGGCGGCCGCGATGAGGCCTTGCTGCACAGCCCGTTTACGAGCGGCCCTCTGTTCCTGGGTGTCTCGAGGAAGCCCGTACGCCGCGATGACCCCATTGTAGGCGACAGTATCATCTTGCAGCAGCCTCTCAAGGCGACTCCGCAGATCACCGACAGACGCCAGCACCCCTCGCATCTGACCGTCCACGGCCGCGAACTTCTCCTTGCCCACCGTCAGATTGCCGAACATGCTCAGCAGCGCCGCGCCGAGAGCGCCCACGCAGGCCGACACGCTGCCGCCTCCCGGCGCCGGCTTGCCGGACGCGACGTCGTCCAAGTAAGTCTGCAGAGGTGCTCTGCAGTAGACGACTGGCTCGTGGTCGCTCATCGCTTTACCTCCATGGCCGAGGGCATACCGCACCGCCGGGTATCGCAGGAGACGACGCCATCGCCAAGCCTCCTGTGCTCGGCGATGGCGTTCAAGTTCGACCCCTAGAACAGGCCGACGATGCGGCCGGTCTCGACGTCGATATCGACGTCCACGGCCGCAGGGCGCTTCGGTAGGCCGGGCATGGTGCGCATCTCGCCGAGCAGCGGATATAGGTAACCCGCTCCCGTCGCGGGACGGATATCGCGGATTGGGACCCGAAAGCCAGTTGGACGCCCCTTGATCGCGGGATCGTGGGACAAGGAGAGGTGCGTCTTGGCCATGCAGATGGGCAGTTTGTCTAGGCCCTGTTCGGTGAACAGGCGGATCTTCTCCTCGGCTGCCGGCAGGAAATCCACGCCATCGGCCCCGTAGATCTTGGTCGCGATGGTCTCGATCTTCTCCTTGATCGGCGCATGCAGATCGTACAGGAAATGGAAGTCGCCGCCTTTGTCGGCCGCCGCACAGATAACCTCGGCCGCCTCCATGCCCCCAGCGCCGCCCTTCGCATGTACCTCGATCGGGACAGCGTCTTCCGCGCCAGCGGCGCGCGCTCGCCGACGTACGATCTCGACCTCTGTGTCGCGATCGAACTCGAAGCGATTGATAGTAACCACGACCGGCAGACCGAAGAGCTTCATGTTCTCGATCTGCTTCTCCAGGTTCTCGCAGCCCTGCTCCAGCGCGGCGTTGTTCTCTGCCTTGAGCAGCTCCTTGTCCGCCGGCAACCCACCGTGCATCTTCAGCGCCCGCATGGTACACGTGATGACCACAGCGCTCGGCCGGAAGCCTCCGTAGCGACAGATGATGTGCATGAACTTCTCGGCACCCAAGTCGGCCGCGAAGCCGCTCTCGGTTACCACATAGTCGCGCAGCTTCATCGCGACCTTGTCGGCGATGATGGAGTTATTGCCCTGCGCGATGTTGGCGAAGGGTCCCGCATGCACCAGGCACGGATTGCCCTCGAGCGTCTGCAGCAGGTTCGGCTTCAGCGCGTCTTTGAGCAGCACGGCCATGCTGCCGGCGGCTCCGATGTCTTCGGCCGTGAGCGGTTGGCCCTCGAAGCTATAGGCGAACGTGATGCGACCCAGACGCTCACGCAGATCCTTAAGGCTCGTCGCCAGACCGAGGATGGCCATCACTTCGCTGGCCACGGTGATGTCGTACCCGCTCTCTCGCGGCAGGCCGTTCAGACGGCCACCGAGCCCGACGATGATATGTCGCAGCGCGCGATCGTTGAGATCGACGACGCGATTCCACGATACGGTGAGCGGGTCGATACCCAGGGCGTTGCCGTGCATAATATGCGCGTCGATCATCGCCGCCAGGAGGTTATTGGCGGCGCCGACCGCATGGATATCTCCGGTGAAGTGAAGGTTGAGATCTTCCATGGGGACGAGCTGAGAGTAGCCACCGCCGGCCGCCCCGCCCTTGATGCCGAACACCGGGCCGAGCGACGGCTCGCGAAGCGCCAGCATAGCGCTCTTGCCCAGACGACACATCGCCTCGAAGACGCCGATGGCGGTGACCGTCTTGCCCTCGCCCAGCGGCGTTGGCGTAATGGCCGTTACGTCGATGATCTTGCCGTCTGGCCTATCCGCCAGCCGTTCGAGCACGGCCGCGTGATCGATTTTCGCCTTGTACCGCCCGTAAAGCTCGATCTCTTCGTCCAGGAGGCCCGCCGCGGCGGCGATCTCCTGGATCGGCTTCAGGGTCGCCGCCTGAGCAATTTCGATGTCGGACTGCAACGCTTCCTCCTTGCCAGCAGACCTGGCGTGGTCCAACCATCAGCACCTGGGTTGCGTGAGTGACTGAGTCTACACAGGCCAAAAAAGGCCGGTCAACACGGAGCACGGGGGTCGTCGGCGGCCCGCGGCTCCGTACCGAACGGCCCTCCGGGCGACCGCGGACAAAAGTGCCGCGTCACGCCGAGCCGAACTGCGCGTACGCGGCCGCCTGAGCGGCCGCCATGACCTCCGGCAGAGGCACCTGCCCGGACTGGGCGAGCGCGCGACAGTCCTCGTACTCCGGCGAAGCGGTCACCAGACGACCGTCCAAAAAACCGAGACGCATGTGCACGGTACCTCCGGGCACGGCTACCTTCTCACGCCGTTCGTCTAGGAGGAGGCGGTTCACGGGCAGAGCGCGCAGACCGAATGTTGTTGTCTCGCGAAAGAGGATGGCCGCTAGCCGCCGCGTATCCGAGGCACGCCCGAGCACGTGCACCACGTGCCCGAGCCGTCCTTTCTTCATCACGGCGGGCGTGAGCCACACGTCCAGTGCTCCCGCTACTCGGAGCTGTTCTGCCGCATGAGCCAGCACCTCGGCCGAGGCGTCGTCAATGGTAGTCTCGAGCAGCTCCACCGCTTCGTCCTCGGCGCTCTGGAGACCCGCGGCCCGCGGACAGCAACTGCTCGATTCCCGCCATGGCTCCAGCCAAATCGCCCGTAGGACGTTCGGCCGAGCGGTGGTCTCCCGCTGACCCGCTCCTACTCCTACGGCCGCGATCCGACCGGTCGGGAACGGCCCCACCTCATCGACCAGCTCAGCGAACAAACCCGCTCCCGTGGGCGTCGTCAGCTCGCCCTCCTCGGGACCAGAACCCCCGGCGACCGGAAGGCCGCGCAGCAGCGCGAGGACCGCCGGCACCGGTACGACGAGCCCGCCGTGAGCCGTGGTCACCGTGCCACCACCGAGCCGGGGGGGGCAAGCGGCGACGCGCGCGGGCGAGAGCGCCTCGAGCAAGCAGGCCGCCGACACTAGATCGACCGCCGTGTCTAGGCCGGCGAGTTCGTGCAGGTGTGGCTTGCCCTGGCCATGGGACGCGCACTCGGCCGTCGCCATGCGCGCGGCCACGGCCGTCACACGTTCGACGACACCCGCGGGCAGTGACGACCGTCGTACCGCCTCCCTGAGCAGGTCGAACGACGCGAAGCCCGGCCGGTCTTCCACCACGACGCGACGTGCGACGAAGCCGCCCCGCCGTACCGACTCCACCTGTACCGCCGCCGTATCGATGCCCAACGCGGTCAGACCGCCCCGCAGAATCGCTTCGCCATCGAGGCTCACGGCGTCGGCCAGGTCGACGAGGGATGCGACGAGCATGTCGCCAGAGATGCCTGACGAACAGTCCAGGAACAGGATCATGGGGGTACTCTACCATCCGCCACGCTCACCCTCCATGCGGGTTCTCGCGACGAGATCCTCGGAAAGCCAGGTAACCATATGCACGATTTGGCCGACCACCGAGAAGAGACGGGTAGAATAGTGTCATGAGGATCGCGCAGATCGCTCCGCCATGGATTAGTGTGCCCCCTCATGGTTACGGCGGCATCGAGTGGGTCGTACAGCAACTCTGCGACGGGCTCGTCGCCCGCGGTCACGAGGTCGTCCTCTACGCGACCGGCGACTCGCGGACCGCCGCCGAATTGCGCTCGGTAATCCCCACGCAAATCCCTCAGTACATGGGGCTCTCCACTTTCGAGGCCCAGCACAGCGGCTTCGCCCTGGCCGACATCCTCGCCGCCAAAGGGGATCGTGAGTTCGACGTGCTCCACGACCACTCGGGCGCCTTCGTGGTCGCCGCGGCAGCCCTGCTGGGCCTGCCGCCGGTGCTGCACACGGTGCACAACTCCTTCAACGATAGCACGCGTAGCTTCTACAGCATGTACGGTCAGACCGTCGCCTACAACGCCATCAGTAAGTACCAGCGTTCTGCCTCACCGCCTAACATGAACTGGGTGGGTGTGGTACACAATGCAATCGACATCTCTCGCTGGCCGTTCCAGGCGACCAAGCAGGACTACCTCCTCGCCTTCGGGCGCATATGCGAGGATAAAGGGCTGCACTTGGCCGTGGAAGTCGCCCGCCGCACTGGCCGCCGGCTGCTCATGGCCGGAGTGCTCCAAGACCAGTACCGTTCGTACTTCACCACACGCATCCAACCCGAGCTCGACGATCAGATCGTATATCTCGGCGAGGTAGCGGGCAGGCGGCGCTGGGAGCTGTTCGCCAATGCCGCCGCCTTCCTGTTCCCGATCGTGTGGCCAGAGCCATTCGGCCTCGTCATGATCGAGGCGATGGCCACCGGCACCCCTGTGATCGCCTTGCGCAACGGCTCGGTGCCGGAGGTCATCCAGGACGGTCAGACGGGGTTCGTGGTCGAAAACGTAGATGAGATGGTCGCCGCCGTCGCCCGCGTGACCGAGATAGACCCCGCCGCCTGCAGACGACACGTCGAAAGGAGGTTCCACATCGACCGTCTGCTCGATCGGTACGAAGCCATCTACCGGCGCCTCGTAGCGACGCCGGCATCGTAGCTCATCGCTCTTCGCTCAGCTTGGCGTCTATGTCTGCCAACTGCGTGTCGATCCAGCGCTCTACACTGTTGCGCTCAACGACCTCTCGGATACGACCTACGAGTGCATGGCTTTGGCTCGCGGGCATGGTGAGTGCTCGGTAGATCGCCTCTGCTTGCTCCTCGACGTCGAAGGGGTTCACCCCAATGACGGACGAGTGCAGCTCCTCGTACGCGCCCGTATTCTCGGAGAGGATCAGCACGCCGCCACGCTCATTGACGATCGCGCCTTCCTTGGCGACCAAGTTCATCCCGTCGAAGATCGCGTTCACGAACAGCGCGTCGTACTGCCGGTACGCGGCCAGCGTGGCGGGGAAGTTGTCCTGAATGCGCAGGTCGATGGGCATCCAGGAGGTGTTGCCATGGCGTGTGTTGATCTGTTCAACGGCACGTAACACGCGATCGCGATAGAGCACGTATTCCTCCACATCCTCGCGAGAGGGTTGTAGAAGAGCGAGGAACGTGACTCGGTCCTTGAACTCTGGGTGCAGTTCCAAGAAGCGATCGAAGGCGTGGAAGCCGCGCACGATGTTCTTCGATGGATCCAGGCGATCTACACGGACCAGCAAGTACTCGCGCCGCTGCTGCAGCAAGCTGCGTTCCTCGACCACGACCCGCGCCGATGCGGCGGCAGTACGCAGCGTCGTGGGATCGATCGACACCGGGTACGCGCGCACCCAGACCCTCCGATCACCCACGGTCACTGTCCTATCGCGGTAGTCCACAGCTAGGTCGAGTACATCCGCGCATCCTTGCAGGAAGTTGCGCACGTACCGTGCCGTATGAAAGGCGACGATATCGTTGGCTAGCAGGCCGCGAAAGACCGCCGTACGCAAATCCCGCGGTAATACCCGCCAGGAGTCGGATTGTGGCCACGGAATGTGAACGAACTGCGTGAGGAAAGCCCCCGGCGCCGCCTTCCGCACGGACGGCGCCGTACAGTACAGGTGGTAGTCATGCAGCATCACAAGGGCGTCGTCGCCACCGCCGCCGATCTCGTCGGCCACCGCCGTCGCGAAGAGCTGGTTCATCGGCAGGTAGCCGAGTCGCCATGCGTCTAGCTCGTTCTGGTCGATCTCCGGATGCCAGGCGAGATCCCACAGGTGATGCTGCAGGAACCACAGGGTGGGATTGGCGATGACCGAGTAGTAGCGATGATAGGTCTCGGCATCGGCGGCGACGTAGCGCATGCGGTAGGACACGTCGTCGAGCTCAACGACTACCGCCTCGCCGGACGCCGCCAGACGTTCCTCCTCCGCGCTCTGCGCGGCCGCCACCCACGTACCCGGACGCTTGCGGAATAGCTCGGCGAGCACGCTCACCAGCCCTCCGAGACCGCGGGTCACCACGGGCTCACCGGCAGCATCGGCGTGGAACGACACCGGGCCCCGATTGGCGGCCACGATCAGACGCCGCCCAAGAGACGGTCTCAACGCACTCGAGCTGGTTTGCGCGACGGTCATATCCCTCCTGGTCGGTTCAAGTCCTCTCTTGCTCGAGCTCCGTGAATAGGCGCAAGTAGTCTCGCAATAGCCGCGGCATGAGGAAATTGCGCCGCACGTGTTCCTTGCCCGTGAGCGCCATGTGCCGCGCCGATCCGGGGTCTTCCAAGATCTGCAGACAGCGTTCTGCGCACTCCGCCACCGAGCGCACCAGGTAGCCGCTCACACCGTCTTCGATCTGCAGCGGTATGCCACCCACGGCGCCCCCCACCGTAGGACGAGCCTTCCAGAGCGCCTCCGCCACGGTGAGCCCGAATCCCTCGCGTGTCGACTTCTGGACCACGACGTCCGCATGGCTCTGGAAGGCGTTGATCTCTACACTACCCACGTTATCAAGGTTGGAGAGAATGAACACATCGCCGTCGCCGCCCGCGTAGCGGATCAACCGATCGAGATACTCCCAGCCCTCAGGATCGTCGGACGCCATGGAACCGATGAGCGCCAGCTGCACGTCCGGACGCGACTGCTTGATGATGCGATAGACGTCGACCACCCCGAGCGGATCCTTCCACGGGTCAAATCGCGAAACTTGGAGGAGGAGCGGGCGATCCACGTCGATGCCGAACTGACGCACGATGTAGCGCGCGTCTTCGGCGGAGAGCTGCATGTTCTTCGGCGCCAACGGGTCGATGCAGGGCGCAATGAAGGACGTGGGCACACCCAACCCCTCCGGCACGTAGCTCGGCATCGTGTAGATCGCGCGGTCGTACTCCCGAATGAAGGGCATCAGGTAGTCGTAGAGCGCCACGGACGGCGTGGAGGTGTCGATATGGCACCGCCAGATCCAGTGAGGAGACACCGCCAACGGATCAGCGAGGAAGTGGCGGACAGCGAGCGGTTGCGGATCGTGAACCACAACGAAGTCGTAGGGTTTGCTCATCAGCATGGCGTTGGCGGTCGCGCAGTACTCGTACAGCTGCCGGTCCGCGTCCGTAAACGGTACATCCGCCCCCTGCAGGCCGTTGTGGAACGTTTTGGTCACGCCGAAGAACTGCGGCGGCACGTGGATTACGTTCCACTCCGCCTGCAGACCCGCACTCGTCATGAGCGGCACGAGAGTGTAGAGGATCTCAGCCACGCCACCGCCAAACGAAGTAGCGTTGATGTGGAGCACTCGACGGCCACGCAGAGGCTCCGCGAGCCGCTCGATGTCTTCCACTAGCTCGGGGAGGAGAAGACTCCGATACTCGGCGATCTCCTTATGACCGACATTGACGACACGCACGTGGCCTCCATAGTTACGATAGCTGTGCTCTCCCCACCGACAGGGGCAATCGTGTCATCATAAGCCCGTGGGACCGCTCCTTGCCCCCGCATCCTTGGTAGACTGAACCCATGTCCACCTTCCCCCGAGCACGAGAGCTCACACTCCACTCGGGCACACTGCGCCTCGCAGCGCTCCTATTCCTGCCCGACGATACTCCCCATGGCGCCCTGCTCGTCTGCCACGGCGCGGGAAGTTGCAAGGAAAACCACGCCATCATGGCACGGCAAGCGGTCGCCAGAGGACTGGCCGCTCTGGTCTTCGACTTCCGCGGTCACGGACAGAGCGAGGGGATTATGGATGCGCACGCCGCCGACGACGTCGTTGCGGCCGCGCGTTCGCTGCTCGACGAGTCGGGAGCACCCTGGCTCGCCGCACGTGGATCCAGCCTCGGAGCCTTCTGGCTGCTGCACGCGGCACACGCGCACCCCAGCCTGTTCCGCTCCCTGGTGATCCTCTGTCCTGCCGACGAAGCTTCGCTGCTGCGCGGGCTCGACAGATTCGAGAGCCTAACTACAGACGCCGCTGAGCAGTTCACCGGACGGTTCGACGTCGCCGGGCTGCGCGCATTCTTGCAGACCGATCGCCTGTTGACCGTCGCGGCAGGCCAGCGCCGCGTGCTGGTGGCACACGCACGCGACGACACCGATGTGCCGTTCGCGACGAGCGAACGGCTGGCAAGCGCGCTCGCCCCACCCATGCGGCTCATTGCCCTCCCAAGTGGCGGCCACAAAGCACCTCAGCGATCGGCAGACGTGGCGCGCGCAACGCTCGACTGGGTCATCAGCCAAGCCGTGGGCCTGCCGCTAGACCAGCGGCAAGAGACGGTGAGCCACCCCGCCAACAAGCAGCGCGACGCCGAGGATAGCGACCGCCAACAGGAACGTTGCCCGCCAGCCGATCTCACGACCCAGCACAGCGATCGTTGAGGCACACGGCACGGAGAGGCAGCTCACAAGCGCATAGACCACAAGCTGATGGTCACTCATGAACGCGTTCAAATTGGTTGCCGCACTGCCGTAGACCACCACCGCAAAGGCGATCAGCAGTTGAAGAGCGAGCTCCTTGCGCAGGATCGCGAACAGCAATGTGAGCCCCGCGACAGCTGGTAAGCCAAGCCAGCCCTCCACGAGCGGGGCGAGCGGCCGAGAGAAGTGCCACACAATACCCGTCTCATAGAGCGCGCCGAGGAGCAAGCTACCGCCGATGATGATGGGTGCGGCGACCCACACGAAGTCCCGCAGCCGCGCCCACGTCTTGCGCAGGACCAGCCACGGCGACGGCCGTCGGAGAGGGAACATCTCCATCACGAGCGCACCCGGTTGACCGGGGAGGAGGCGGTTCAGACCGAGACCGGCCGACAAGCCCACGGCGAAGATCACGCCGTAGACCGCTAAGGCCCAGCCCCATCCGACGTAGAGCGATACGGCCCCGACGATCACCGCTGTCCGCGCGCTACACGGCATCAGGGCGATCAGCGTGCTGGCGATCAGTCGCTCACGGCGAGACGTCAGTACGCGAGCGCCCATGATGGCGGGCACATTGCAGCCAGCGGCCGCGATGAGCGGGATGACCGCGCGGCCCTGCAGCCCTACATGACGCATCAGCCGGTCGCTGAGATAGGCTACAGCATTCACGTACCCGGAGTCTTCCAGCAGAGCCATGATCAAGTAGAACGTCATGATGTAGGGAATACCGACGGCGAGTGCGGCATAGATACCGCCATCGAGCCCCCAGAGAAGCGTGTCGGCGAAGGCGCCGGCCCCTACCATCTCTTGAACGAGCCGCCGGAGCAGCGGCGCCGGCCCCGCCTCCCATGTGGTGGTCAAGAGCACCGAGAGCCATTCCCCAACGAAGAACAGGACGGCGAACACGGCCGCCAGCACCGCGACCAGTACCGGCACACCGGTTGCTGGCCGAGTGACGAAGCGCCACAGACGGTCGCCGGCGCCCTCTCGCGAACGACCGGCGACCGCGGCGACGATGCGCCCGGCGCGAGCATGACGCTCGGCCGCTAGACGCAAAGCGGTACGGTCGTCGTGCAGAGGCAGTTGCGGCAGCCGGCACCGAGCGTGCTCCACCAGCGCCGCTAATTCCCCGATCTCGCATACCTGGCCGAAACCCTCCAGAACGGCGAGGCGTTCTTCTATGGCCGGCGAGTATGCTTCGCCACGCGGCCTCCGCGTCTGGCCAGCGGTCAAGATGGCTCGCCGCACGCGTTCCAACCCTTCGCCCCTGAGCGCGACCGTACTCACCACCGGGACCCCAAGCGCGGCTTGGAGCCCCTGCTCGTCCACGATGACCTCTCGCCGCCGCGCCTCATCGGTCAGGTTGAGGGCCACGATCACGGGAAACCCGAGATCCAGTAGCTGCAGCGTCACGTACAGACTACGCGCCAGGTTGGTCGCGTCAGCTACCGCCACCACGACATGTGGACGCCGGGCGAGAAGTGTCTCCCATGCCAGGCGTTCGTCCTTTGCTCGGGCGCCAAAGCCATAGATGCCCGGCAGGTCGATGATCTCGACCTGCTGAGCACCCCATTCGACACGAGCCGCCACCGCCTCCACCGTGATGCCAGGGTAGTGGGCGGTATCTACAGTGGCGCCGGTGAGCTGGTTGAACAGGGTAGACTTGCCAACGTTAGGATTGCCCGCGATGGCGACCACGAGCTCGCTGCGAGCAGGAACTCGCTCGGGGCCTCGCCGCCGCCCCAAGATGGCCGTACCGGGCATCGGCCTAGCTCCTCACATAGACTCGGGCGGCCACCTCGCGCCCCAGGGCGTACTGCGACGACCCCACACGCACCAGCTGTGGTCCGCCAAAGGGAGCCACGCTCTCCACGGTAACGCTTGTGTCGGGCAGCAGACCTAGCGAGCTCAGGTAGCGGAGCAACTCCGGCTCCGCCTCATCGACGCACGAGATCACTCCTCCCTCACCCGCCTGCAGATCGGCGAGTGGGCGGGCGACATCTTCGGCGATCTCTCCGTTCTCGTCGGGGATCGCATACCCGTGGGGGCAGGCCGTAGGATTCCCGAGCGTCGCCGCCAAGCGCGCCTCTACCTCCGGACTGAGCGCATGCTCCATGCGACAGGCTTCCTCATGCACCTTGTCCCATGGCAGCGCGAGCACGTCTACCAGGAATCGCTCACTGAGACGATGGCGCCGTACCAGAACGGCACCTTCGCGCCGGCCCCGCCTCGTGAGGGTTACGTGGCCATCGATGTCGCGTGATGCCAGCCCGGCGGCCACCAGCCGTCGCATCATCTGAGACACCGACGAGGGCGCTACGCCCAACTCAGAGGCAAGACGCCCGACCGTAATGCCTTCGGGCGTGCGCGAGAGCTTGAACATCGCCTCGAGGTACTCCTCGGTACTCTCGCTCCTCCTGACCATGGCATCCGCCTCTCTCCATTCCGCTCCGCGCTTAGGATACCCTACATGTATCGCAGAGGAAAGCCTCTCACTGCATGATTGGCGGTCATCAGAGCAGATGTGAGGGAGATCGGAAGACGAGCATCGGAGACGAAGAGAGCATTGAGTGGAGCGGATGACGGGACTCGAACCCGCGGTCTTCAGCTTGGGAAGCTGACGCGTTACCAACTACGCTACATCCGCTCGCAAGCCAAGGATACCCACAGGGAGCACATCCCCGCAACAACGAGCGGCTCAAGCGTGCCGAGCCAGACAGGGCGAGCAGGACTCGCTGATCGCGCGGAGCACGCTAGATGATTGATTCCACGGCGTCAGGCACAGTAGGACACCAACGCACGACTGGGGCGACCGAGACGATGGTTGAGCCAGATACAGGCCGCCAGGCAGAGCAGCCGGCACAGGATGCG